>OHHI01000045.1_pt1 | contig 111946 bp, 74 predicted proteins | sample 1568001 | NCBI WGS metagenome assembly OHHI01 (sample SAMEA3879506, study PRJEB24766) | human gut metagenome | biome: human-associated habitat; feature: feces | place: USA | collected 1985/1987
TTTTTCGATGAGGAAATCATTTAAGATTCGTTAGTACTTTTATCACCACACGGAGAAATATATTGCTGTTCTGAACGCCAGTCAGGCCACGGACGGAGATGAGGTGGAATTATTAAAAGATTCGGTTTCTTTGACTTCGGGTAATCCGGTACTTTCGCCGTTACGTTTGTCAACCGATAAAGCCGTGTATGGAAATCGCAGTAAGGTGACTTTGAAGTTACCGGAACTGCCGGGTGATCTGAAGGATCTTTCTTTGTCTGTGGTGAGAAGGGATTGTGCGTTACAGGCTTTTCCGTCTGCCGTTGAAGTGCAAAAAAACAATAAGGCTGCCGGAGAACACTTTATTGCCGAGTGCGAAGGACACATTGTGACCGGAAGATTAATAGGAGCATCGGCCGATTCGGTGGATGCCCGGCTGTCGTGTGTTGGAAAGGATATCCGTATCTTTGACGGGCAATTGCAGTCCGATGGCACTTATGCCTTCTATACCTCGGAAATCATGAATACTCAGGATATAGTGCTGACAGCTTTGCCGGGAAAAGGACGTACGGGCCGGTTGGAAGTAATTTCTCCTTTTGCAGAAGTGCTGCCCGCGAAACTTCCCAAGCTTCGATTGGCATATGATGAGGAAGCATTGATAGAACGTAGTATCGGGGCGCAATTACACCACATCTTACCGGTAGATTCCACTCACGGACAAGCTGTGTTGGAACAGTTGCACGATTTCACGCCTTCGCTCAGTTATAATCTGGACGAATATGTTCGTTTCAATACGGTTCGTGAAGTTTTTGTAGAATTTGTAATGGGAGTACGCGTAAGCAAGGCGGATGGCGCAACGATTATCAGGATATTGCAGGATGATGTAAAGCGGTTCAGTACTTTAAAAGCGTTGGTACTGATAGACGGAGTTCCTATTGAAGATCATGATGCGGTATTGGACTACAATGCGCGTTTATTGCATTATATTCATCAGTATAGCGGCAGATATACGTTTGGCGGTAAACTGTACGATGGGATCGTTTCGCTGATAACACATCGTGGAACCCTTCCCGGACTGCGTCTGGATGAGAATTCCCAACTGTTTGCTTATGAATTCCCGCAGAACCGCCCTGCTTTTACAGCTCCGGTATATGACTCGGAAGAGCAACTGCATTCACGTATTCCCGATTTCCGCCACACGCTTTATTGGAATCCGGATATTACGGCTGCAACGAATACTGTCAGTTTCTACACATCAGATATGAAAGGAACTTATGTGGCAACCCTGCAAGGGATTAACAGCAAAGGTGAGCGTGTACAAGTACAAGGTGAGTTTGTAGTACGATAGTATATTCCTTTCAGGTTCTTCTCTTAGTATCCTCATGCAAAAGATGGCATCTTTAACATCAAAAGATGCCATCTTTTGTAGTATAACATGGCACCTTTCGCAGCAAAAGATGCCATCTTTTGCATAAGAGGATTATGAGATGAACCGGAAAGGTCTTATTCTTCCACCTGAAAGGGTTATATCTTCCGGTTCCAATAGCCATCACCTTAAAGCAAACCTACCCGGTATCCGCGACGCCCGATACCTTCGTTGGCACCGTAAACCATGTAGCGGGTGTAGCTCACAAAGTCCAGATCGGGACTTTCACCGATGTGTCCTTCATCGTAGTTGGGAATATAATTGGTGGTTACCCATTGGTTGCGGGCATACTTCTTAATCAGCAGGCATTGCTTGTTCAGGAAATCATTGGTCTGCCGGGCTGCAAAGCGTCGGTAATCCAATATCTGGTGATGATTCATAAACATCTGTGCGGTCTTGGGGAGAGTGATTTCATCGAAAGCAGAGTAGACTTCACTCCAGAAAGCAGTGCCCCAGGCATCATTCAATTCTTTGATATTATTATGATATTTATTCCTCAGGAAATCACGGAACGCTACTTCCGTAGACACCGGTCAGGGTGAGGTCTTTGTCATTGAACCAAGTGGACTGTGCAAAGAGCATTAGGACTCTTTTAGATGAATTTCCATGCAAATGTACGTGTTTCCATTCGTTGAGACAGTGAAATGGGCTATTTTCGCAACATGAATTAATGAACGGAATAATGGATACATAATAACCACATCATGAAAAAGAAGCTAATAGGAGTTTTCCTTCTAATGAGTCTCGTTTGCGGAAGCATCAGTGCGTAAGGATTGCCTGACAGGAAAGAGACGCTCGAAACCTTAATAAAAGTGAATAATTACTTCATGAAGAAGTACGCGGACTATCGTACTCCGTCTTATAATGGTATTATTCGTCCCAGCAATATTTGGACAAGGGGAGTGTACTATGAAGGGACTGATGGCGTTGCACTCCGTTTTTCCTCGGGAAGAGTATTATGATTACGCTTATCAGTGGGCCGATTATCATAAATGGGGAATGCGTAACGGGAATACTACCCGCAATGCGGACGACCAGTGCTGCGGACAGGTTTATATCGAATTGTATAATATCTGTCCTGACCCGGAGATGATTAAGAATATCAAGGTCAATATTGACATGGTGGTTAATACTCCGCAGGTGAATGATTGGTGGTGGGTGGATGCCATACAGATGGCGATGCCTATTTATGCTAAGCTGGGTAAACTGACAGGAGAGCGGAAATATACTGATAAAATGTGGGAATTGTATAGCTATACCCGCAAAGAATATGCCAAGAACGGACTGTTCAACCCTAAAGACGGGCTGTGGTGGAGAGATCGTGATTTTGTTCCGCCTTATAAAGAACCGAATGGGGAAGATTGTTATTGGAGTAGGGGCAATGGTTGGGCTTATGCCGCACTGGTACGGGGGTTGGAAGAAATTCCGGCGGATGAGGTGCATCGTGCGGATTATGTCAATGACTTCCTGGCCATGAGTAAGGCAATAAAGAAATGTCAGCGTAAGGATGGTTTCTGGAATGTGAGTTTGCATGATGAGGCAAACTTCGGTGGGAAAGAGACAAGCGGTACGGCTTTGTTCGTTTATGGAATGGCTTGGGGCGTGTGTAATGGCTTGTTGGATAAAAAAGAGTATCTTCCGGTATTGCTGAAGGCCTGGAATGCGATGGTGCAGGATGCTGTTCATCCGGACGGATGTCTGGGGTATGTACAGGGAACGGGAAAGGAACCAAAGGATGGCCAGCCGGTGACTTATGATAAAATACCTGATTTTGAGGATTATGGTATAGGATGTTTCTTGCTGGCTGGTACGGAAGTGTATAAATTGAATTAATTAGTAACAGATTTCATAGATTATAGTATAATTGATAAAAGAATCAATTAGGAGGAAGGAGGGGCTGTGAAGTCGTTCCTTTTCTTTTTCTTTGCATATAAATGATAATTTATCGGGTGAATGGTAGGCAGAAGTATCTCAATTCTCCTCCTCCGTCGGAGGAGGAGTACCCGTAGGGGGAGGTGGTAGGTAAAGCAATAAATACCTATTAATCATGATACTAAGGTATTCTTTCCCACCTACCACCCCGCCCCTTGGGCACCCCTCCTCCGAGGATGAGGGGAATTGAGATAGTCCGAGTATCACACCGATAAATTACCATTTATTAATCTGACGAATTAACTAACATAAAATGAAAGAAGTATGAGACAGCTTATTGCATTAATAATTTTAGGACTATCTATAACTTTGAATGCCGGAGCACAAAGTTACAAGTTCGACTTTACCTCCGGTAAGAAAACGAAGGACGGATATATCAAGATAACATCTGCTGATCGGTATGCCAATGCGAAAGGCTACGGATATGATCTCTCTCCGTCTCCGGATGGAAAGAACCACACTCCTTTCTTCTTTTCAGTTGCCGTACCGGACGGGAACTATCACGTCACAGCTATCATCGGCAGTAAACGCAGTGCAGGAGAGACGACACTCCGAGGAGAATCACGCCGTCTCTTTTACGAAAATGTAAAAACAAAGAAAGGAGAATTACTCCCTTGTTCCTTTACCATTAACAAACGTGATATCCACATCTCCGACAAAGAAGATGTGCGCATCAAGCCGCGCGAACGCAGCAAGCTGAATTGGGATGACAAACTGACTTTAGAGTTTAACGGAGATACTCCTCAGCTGACTGAGCTAATTATTGAGCGTATAGAAAATATTCCTACTGTCTTTTTATGCGGCAACTCCACTGTAGTGGATCAGGATAATGAACCCTGGGCCAGTTGGGGACAGATGGTTCCCCGTTTCTTTACCGATAGCATTTGCTTTGCCAACTATGCCGAATCCGGAGAGTCTGCCAATACTTTCATTGCTGCCGGGCGTTTGAAGAAAGCCTTGACGCAGATGAAATCGGGAGATTATATCTTCATGGAATTCGGACACAACGATCAGAAGCAGAAAGGTCCCGGTAAAGGTGCCTTCTATTCTTTTATGACGAGTTTGAAAACCTTTGTTGATGAAGCCCGTACCCGTGGAGTGCACCCCGTATTGGTAACTCCTACCCAAAGACGCAGCTTCGATGAAAATGGAAAGATTAAAGATACCCATCTCGACTTTCCCGATGCAGTGCGCTGGCTGGCGGAAAAGGAAAATATTCCTTTGATAGACCTGCATGCCATGACGCGTATTCTGTATGAGGCTATGGGAGTGGAGGAATCCAAGCATGCTTTCGTACACTATCCTGCCAACACCTATCCGGGGCAAGACAAACCTTTGGCGGATAATACTCATTTTAATCCGTATGGTGCTTATCAGATTGCCAAATGCGTTATTGAAGGAATGAAACAAGCCGGATTACCTTTGGTAAAGTATTTACGGACGGATAATGAAGGATATGATCCTGCCTGTCCGGATGCTCGCGAAACTTTTAAGTGGAATGAAAGTCCGTTTACGGAACTGGAAAAGCCGGACGGTAATTGAGAGAGGTTTTAGGGAACCAACCTCTCTATATCCGGAATCACTATTTCTCCCCGGTGTAATTCCAACAGGCCGTCTTCTTGCATGCCATTCAATGCTTTCGATACTCCCAATCGTGTATCATTGATGGCATTTGCAAGTTCTTCCATCTTGATTTTCAGTATCTTTTCTCCGGAAGGACGTTCGATGTGGGAGAGGATAAAATCTGCGATCCGCGCTTCGAGCTTCTCCGGAACTTTCGTCCACAAACGGTTATAGCACGTTTGGGCCCGGTTACTGATGATATTCATATAGTTGAGGCGGAAAATTTCATATCTGAACAGGTCGTTCATCACAAATGCCTTACTGATAGTTACGGTATTTACTTCTGTACGAGCTATGTGAGTGGATACGTAAGACGTATTCATGCCGAACAAAGATTGCGGTTCAATCAGGTATGGTGCCTGAAAATACTCCGTGAAGGTGTAAGAGTTATCTGTGGATGAGGTGGATGAAGCGATTTCCCCGTTCAAGATAAATATTAACTGTCCACATGTTGTTCCTTTTTTTACTAAAGTTTCTCCAGCTTTATGCTTGGTGAAATGTAATTTTACTTTTCCCAATATATTAGTGAAGTCCTCATGAGCGAGTCCTTGAAACAGTGGCAATTGGAGCAGGGTGTCATACATCGTTTCCATATCTTTATCAACTTCTTGTTTGAAAACAAATGTAAGCATAATCGCTATGTACCGTAAACACTTTGCCTTTCTTTTTGTTTTTTTTATTATTTCTTAAACGTGCTATTCATTCAGGTAATTAAATCTTGCGGAATGCATAAAAATCGATTATCTTTGCAAAAAAAAGGAGGGACACATGTTTGCAGCATTCAATTTACAACAAATGATCAGTGCTTTTATTGTACTGTTCGCAGTTATCGATATCATTGGTTCTATTCCTATCATCATCAATTTGAAGGAAAAAGGCAAAGAAGTGAACGCGCTGAAGGCTACGTTAATATCTTTTGCATTGTTGATTGGCTTTTTCTACGCAGGAGACATGATGTTAAAGTTATTTCATGTGGATATTGAATCGTTTGCGGTGGCCGGTGCATTTGTTATCTTCCTGATGTCACTGGAAATGATTCTGGATGTAGAGATATTTAAGAATCAGGGACCTATTAAGGAAGCTACTTTAGTGCCGCTGGTTTTCCCGTTGCTGGCGGGTGCCGGTGCATTTACCACCTTGCTTTCCCTCCGTGCGGAGTATGCCAGTGTCAATATAATCATCGCTTTGGTGCTGAATATGCTATGGGTGTACTTTGTTGTTAGTATGACTGGGCGTGTGGAACGCTTCCTGGGTAAGGGCGGTATTTATATTATCCGTAAGTTTTTCGGTATCATTCTGCTGGCTATTTCGGTGAGGCTGTTTATGGCGAACATTACGTTGCTGGTGGAGGCGTTACATAAAACATAAATATTCTCCAGTTTTAATCTCTTGTTGAAATATGGCTTATACTGAGCCTTTTCTTTATTTTGTTGAATATATATTTGGAAAATATGCAGCAAAGCTATACCTTTGCACCCAAATTCAAGACAATGATAAAACATTTATGTACATATAATCCTCTGAAACGATTGCTGCAGGACGAACAAATCTGTTGCTGTAGTGTCGTGCATGTACATTGGTTTAGCGGTTTCATCTAAGTTATCCTACATTATTTTTCTTTTTTGCCGGATACAATAATACCGGTATTCTATTTTTCAGTTACTAATTATTTTGTAATTGCGGTTGTTGTTGCATACTTGCCAGTGGGAGCCAAGGAATAAACTCCTCTGTCCGGCAGGTTGTTGCCCCGCGTATGATCTAAACTAGAGTTGATATGTTTAAAATACTTGGCCTGATGATCTTAGGCATAATAATCGGTTATGGTTTGCGTCGTATTTCGTTTTTGCGCAAAGTGGAGGTATCCATATCTTATACAGTATTTTTGTTACTGTTTGTTTTGGGCGTCACTATAGGGTCCAACAGACTGATTGTAGATAATCTGTTCTCTTTTGGATGGCAGGCAGCCTTATTGGCTTTATCTGCTACTGTAGGGAGCATTTTGGCTTCATGGCTTGTATTAAAGTTGTTTTTCACTTCTAAAAAGAAAAAGGTATGAAAGATAGTTTGATTGTATTGGGATTTTTTGTGGGCGGATGCCTTTTGGGAGCTTTGGGATATCTCCCGGTGGATTTGAAGACAGGTAATATGTCTATCTATATATTGTATGCATTGATGTTCCAGATCGGTATCAGCATCGGTTCCAATAAGGAACTGAAGAGCATGATTTCTCAGCTCCGCCTGAAGTTCTTGCTGATTCCGTTGGCTACTATCGGTGGAACTCTGCTTTTCTCTGCACTGGCCAGTCTGCTGCTTAGCCGTTGGAGTATATTTGACTGTATGGCGGTGGGGAGTGGTTTTGCTTATTATTCTCTTTCTTCTGTGCTGATAACACAGTTCAAGGAAGCTTCAATCGGACTTCAACTGGCTACGGAGTTGGGGACAATTGCTCTGCTGGCCAATATATTCAGGGAAATGATGGCTCTGCTGGGTGCACCGCTATTGGTACGATACTTCGGCAGATTGGCACCTATATCAGCTGCTGGTGTCAATTCAATGGATGTGATATTGCCTGTAATTACCCGCTATTCCGGGAAAGAGATGGTGCCTATAGCTATTTTCCATGGCTTACTCATTGATATGAGTGTACCATTCTTTGTTTCTATGTTTTGCAAACTATGATGCCGGGTCTTCTTCCGGTTTATTACAGTCTGTTTTTACTTCTGTATTTTCTTCTTCCTCATATTCCTTCTCCTCTTCACCGGACTCTTCATCGGGTGTTTCTTCCTCATCTGCAAACGGGTCCGGTCGTTGAGGTCCGTATTCCATGAATGCTATGGCACAGATAGTGCCGGCTATCGCTCCGCTGAGGTGTCCTTCCCATGAAGTGGTTTCTTTGGCAAAGAATGGGAACATATTCCAGATAAGCCCGCCATATAGAAAGGTAACTAATAAGGAGATGGCAATCAATGGTACATGCTTTCGCAGGATACCGCTGAAAAAAAGGAAGAAGGCCAGGCCGTAGATGATTCCGCTGGCTCCGATGTGCCATCCCGGTTTACCTATAAGAAAGGTGAGCGCACCGCAACCTATCCAGATGGCAAAGAATATATAGGAAGCAATGTGCCGGTAAAAGTAGAACAAACACCACGACAGGAAGAATAACGGCAAAGTGTTTGCTAACAGGTGCTTGAAACTACCGTGTACTAACGGGTGCGCAAAGATGCCGAATACCCCTCTTTGTTCCATGGGATACACACCTAACCTCCTGAAATCCCAGTCCATACCGACTTCAAGGAACTTTAGCAAGTAAAGAATAAAAATGAGGAATAACGGTATAACTGCTGCCAGGGCTATCCGGCGTACATCTTGCTTCATGTTTCGTACTGGTTTCTGTTATTTTGGTACAATGCTACGAATATTTAAGTAAAAAACGAAAATAAATGAACTTTTTATTTTGCGTATTGTCTTTAATTTGTATTTTTGGCATCAGTACCATACCCGTAGGCATAGCATGCGAGGTATGGAACATGATACCTGAACAATTAACCTTTAAATAATGCACAACTATGAGTTATTTACGATTTGACAAGACTCTGATGATCAATCTGGAAGAATCTTTACCAAGGGAGATACTTCGGACAAATAAGTCAGGAGCCTATCATTGTACAACGATTGTAGATTGTAACACACGCAAATATCACGGACTGTTGGTGATTCCCGTCCCCAATCTTGACGATGAAAATCATGTGCTGCTATCTTCTTTAGATGAAACGGTAATTCAGCACGGTGCGGAGTTTAATCTGGGGCTGCATAAATATCAGGGAGACCACTTTAGTCCTAACGGGCATAAGTATATCCGTGAATTCGATTGCGAGCATATCCCGGCAACAACTTACCGTGTAGGAGGTGTTATCCTCCGTAAGGAAAAGATTTTTGTACATCATGAGAATAGGATTCTGATTCGCTATACCTTGGTAGATGCCCATTCGGCAACCACACTTCGTTTCCGCCCCTTTCTGGCCTTTCGCAGTGTACGCGAATATACGCACGAAAATCCGCAGGCGAACCGTGACTACCAATTGGTAGAAAATGGTGTGAAAACCTGTATGTATCCCGGCTATCCCGAACTTTTCATGCAACTGAACAAGAAGAATGAATTCCATTATCAGCCGGATTGGTATCGTGGCATCGAGTATCCTAAAGAACAGGAGCGGGGATATGACTTCAATGAAGACCTGTATGTTCCCGGTTATTTCGAAGTAGATATAAAGAAAGGAGAAAGTATCGTTTTCTCTGCCGGTATCTCCGAAATTTCTCCGCGTAAACTGAAACAGACCTTTGAGGCGGAAGTTGCTGACCGCACGCCGCGCGACAGTTTCTATCACTGTCTGCAAAACTCGGCACACCAGTTCCACAATAAACAGGGGGAGAACCACTATGTATTAGCGGGATATCCCTGGTTTAAGTGTCGTGCCCGTGACTTGTTTGTTTCTTTGCCCGGCTTGACGCTGGCAGTGGATGAACAAGATGAGTTTGAAGATGTTATGGTGACTGCCGAAAAAGCTATCCGGGAGTTTATCAGTGGAGAACCATCGAGTTATAAAATATATGAGATGGAAGATCCGGATGTATTGTTGTGGGCTGTATGGGCTTTGCAGCAGTATGCTAAGGAGACCTCACGTGAACAATGCCGCCAGAAATATGGTCGTTTGCTGGAAGATATCATGGACTATATCCGTAGCCGTAAACATGATAATCTCTTCCTGCACGAAAATGGCTTACTGTATGCCAACGGGACGGAGAAGGCTATCACCTGGATGAATTCTACAGTGAATGGTCGTCCTGTAACCCCGCGTACGGGATACATTGTGGAAGTGAACTCTTTGTGGTATAACGCACTCCGTTTCATAGCCGATCTGGTTCGTGAAGATGGCAATGTACATCTGGCGGACGAACTGGATGCGCAGGCGGAAGTAACCGGAAAGTCTTTTGTAGAGGTATTCCGTAATGAGTGTGGTTATCTGTTCGACTATGTGGATGGATTTATGATGGACTGGAGCGTCCGTCCCAATATGATATTTACCGTTGCCTTCGATTATTCCCCGCTGGATCGGGCACAGAAAAAGCAGGTGCTTGATATCGTGACGAAAGAGTTGCTTACTCCGAAAGGGTTGCGTACTCTCAGTCCGAAGAGTGGAGGATATAATCCGAACTATGTCGGTCCTCAGATTCAGAGAGATTATGCTTATCACCAGGGTACAGCTTGGCCGTGGCTTATGGGCTTCTATATGGAGGCGTGCCTGCGTATTTACAAGATGAGCGGTGTATCATTCGTGGAGCGTTATCTGATTGGTTTTGAAGATGAGATGACGAGTCATTGTATCGGTTCGCTCCCCGAACTCTTCGATGGTAATCCACCGTTCAGAGGTCGCGGTGCAGTGTCTTTTGCCATGAATGTGGCCGAAATACTGCGCATCCTGAAATTGTTGTCTAAGTATAATTTATAAGAGGAGGAACGAAAATGAAAGTTTTAATGTTTGGATGGGAGTTCCCCCCGCATATCTTAGGTGGCTTGGGAACTGCCAGCTACGGTCTGACGAAGGGGATGTCCCAGCAGGAAGATATGGAAATTACTTTCTGTATTCCAAGGCCATGGGGCGATGAAGATCAGAGCTTCTTACGCATCATTGGCATGAATAGCACTCCGGTAGTGTGGCGTGATGTAAACTGGGATTATGTTCAGGGACGTGTAGGTTCTTATATGAACCCCCAACTCTATTATGATTTGCGCGATCATATTTATGCCGATTTTAATTATCTGAATACGAATGATCTCGGTTGCATCGAGTTTTCCGGTCGTTATCCGGCTAATTTACATGAAGAGATAAATAACTATTCCATTGTGGCCGGTGTGATAGCACGCCAGCAGGAGTTTGAGATCATCCACTCACACGACTGGCTGACCTATCCGGCAGGTATTCATGCCAAGCAGGTATCCGGTAAACCGCTGGTAATCCATGTGCATGCCACCGACTTCGACCGTAGTCGTGGAAATGTGAATCCTACTGTGTATGCCATAGAAAAGAATGGTATGGATAATGCTGACCATATTATGTGTGTGAGTGAGTTGACTCGTCAGACGGTTATTAATAAATATTTCCAGGATCCCCGCAAGGTATCTACCGTGCACAATGCCGTTTCTCCGCTTCCACAAGAGATACAGGATATTGTACCGCAGAAGAAGCCGAATGAAAAAGTTGTGACTTTCTTAGGTCGCATAACCATGCAGAAGGGTCCGGAATATTTTGTGGAAGCTGCTGCTATGGTATTGCACCGTACGCGCAATATCCGCTTTGTGATGGCTGGTAGTGGTGATATGATGAATCAGATGATCCGTTTGGTGGCCGAACGAGGTATTGCCGACCGTTTCCATTTTCCAGGTTTCATGAAAGGAAGTCAGGTGTACGAAATGTTGAAAGCAAGTGATGTGTACATTATGCCGTCTGTTTCCGAACCCTTTGGCATTTCTCCTTTGGAAGCTATGCAATGTAGTGTACCGACTATTATTTCTAAGCAATCCGGCTGTGCCGAGATATTAGATAAGTGCATCAAGACTGACTACTGGGATATTCATGCTATGGCAGATGCAATTTATGCTATTTGCACTTATCCTGACCTTTACGAGTATTTGCGTGATGAAGGTAAGAAAGAAGTGGATGCTATTAAGTGGGAAGATGTGGGACTGAAAGTGCGCCGCATCTACGAAGAGGTTATTAAACAATATAATAGATAACAATAAAACAATATAGATATGAGAACGATCTGTCTTTATTTTGAGATCCATCAAATCATTCACCTGAAACGCTATCGTTTCTTTGATATAGGTACGAATCATTATTATTATGATGATTATGCCAACGAATACAGTATCAACGAAGTTGCCGAACGTTCCTATATTCCGGCATTGAGCGCCCTCATTGAAATGGCGAAAAATTCCGGCGGTGCATTCAAGGTGGCTTTGTCTATTTCCGGTGTTGCTTTGGAACAATTGGAAATCCACGCGCCGGCTGTGATTGACCTGCTACATCAGTTGAATGATACAGGTTGTTGCGAGTTCTTGGCCGAACCTTACTCTCACGGTCTTTCTTCTTTGGCAAATGAAGATTGTTTCAAGGAAGAAGTGAAGCGCCAGAGTGCTAAGATGAAACAAATGTTCGGTAAAGCACCGAAAGTATTCCGTAACTCCAGTCTGATTTACTCTGATGAAATAGGAGGATTGGTGGCAAGTATGGGCTTTAAGGGTATGCTGACTGAAGGTGCAAAACATATTTTAGGATGGAAGAGTCCGCACTATGTGTATCATTGCAGCTATAACCAGAACCTGAAACTGTTGTTGCGTGATTTCAAGCTTTCAGATGATATCAGTTTGCGCTTCTCTAATTCCGAATGGAATGAATATCCACTGTTTGCCGATAAGTATATTGGTTGGATTGATGCTCTGCCACAAGAAGAACAGGTCATCAACATCTTTATGGAACTTAGTGCATTGGGAATGTCACAGCCGCTTTCTTCCAACATACTGGAATTCCTGAAAGCGTTGCCTGCTTGTGCAAAGGATAAAGGTATTACTTTCTCTACACCGACGGAGGTTATCACTAAATTGAAATCTGTATCTCAATTGGATGTTCCGTATCCAATGTCTTGGGTAGATGAGGAAAGAGATACCAGTTGCTGGTTGGGCAACAGCATGCAGCGTGAAGCTTTCAATAAATTGTATAGTATTGCCGAACGCGTTCATTTATCCGATGATCGTCGCATCAAGCAGGATTGGGATTATTTGCAGGCAAGCAATAACTTCCGGTTCATGACGACGAAGAATAGTGGTATTAGCTTGAACAGGGGAATCTATGAGTCTCCTTATGATGCTTTTACTAACTATATGAATGTTTTAGGTGATTTCATCAAGCGGGTAGAATCTCTTTATCCGATGGATATAGATAATGAGGAACTGAATGCCTTGCTGACGACTATCAAGAATCAGGGTGACGAGATAGACGAATTACACAAAGAGGTGGAAAAGTTGCAGGCTAAGCTGGAAAAAGAAAAGACTGCTGAGGCAAAGGTTAAAGCTGCTACTGCCAAAGCTAAAACTCCTGCTGCTACAAAGAAAACAGCTGAAAAGAAACCTGCTGCGAAGAAAGCAACAACAACCAAGAAGGAAACTGCCAAGTAGTTTTTCTTCTTAGGAGAAAATACATCAAATAAAAAAGCCTTCCGTTCTGTTTGAACGGAAGGCTTTTTTGTACCTTTACTTATTTTGAGGAGAAGTTTATTTATTGAATGTTGTATAAGTTACTTCCAATTTCAGAGCTTCACCTTGTGGACCGCCTTTCAATTTAGCATATCCGGGTTGGAGATCGTTTTGGATACCTGTCATTGTACTGGAAGTACTGGAACTTGTAGTGTCATAGGTGACTGAAACAGGTATCAGATATACAGTACTCCAGTCTTTTTCCCATTCTTCCTGATTCCATTTATCACCTGCTTCTTCTTTGGCTTTTTTCATTGCAGCATCTTTTCCTTGGATGCAAGTAGTAACTAAACGGGCAATATTATTAAATGTGTACTGATTGGTTGCCACATTATTATGCTTTACGGTGTAAGACGTGATGTTGTCCGGCAATTTGTTTTCTTCGAAGAAACTCTTGAAGTCTACTTTGCGTAATAGCAAAACATTGCTCGGAGCACTCATGCTGAACTCGTATGGGCTGTCTTGTTTATTGTAATTGGTGAATGTCAGTTTCACTGCATTCAGTGTATCATTGGCTAACTTCCGGTAGATATCATCATAAGGTAATTCAGCCTCTGTGAAAATGCCGGCTGGAGATTTGATATAAGTATGCTCGCCTTCTGCTGCAAGTTTTTTGATCTTATCCGAATTGAGGAACTGATTGGCCTGGATTACCTCTTTAGTAGAAGCAAACTCAGTCCGCCAAGTGTAAGCGGTAGAGTCCTGACCCTCAAAACCTGATTGCTTCCGTTTGTAAGGAACGTTGGTAGCAGTATCTATTACAAAGAAGTGATATCTCATTTGTAAGTCTACGCGGTCTACATAAAGAACTGTTCCGTCACCATAGTCACTTTTGATATATACACCTTTGAATACATTTTTAATAAACTCTTTAGAGTTTTTGAAGTATTCAGGATGTTCTTTACTAAGATTAAACCAGTTGTTTCCATAAGTGTCCTTGTCCAGCGTAAAGACTACACTTGGATAGTAGGTCTTGTTGCCATATTCATCCGTTGCGTTTCTTTCTTCGTCAGTTACGCTTGTATCGTAGGCTGTATAGGCTCTGCGACCTAATAATATGGGTAGGCTACCATTCGGCCTGTAATATTCTGCCGGTTCGATATTGGTATAGCGGTTACGGTCCAATTCGGTTTGTAACTCATACGCACTCATACGGCAGGCATTCAGCGAATCACCGAACCAGGTGGAATAGAAAACAACTAAACGTGCACCTGATATTGAATCGCCTGTCAGAATCCCTGTTTTTTTATCAAAATCATATTTTTCAGGGAATTTGAAGCCATCTATACAGTTCAACTCAGTCAGGAAACTCGCTTCGTAGTAACCGAAAAGAGGATCTGTAAAACGCCCTACATAACCTGTACTGGTTTTAGCAAATACAGAGTCAGCGATAACGGAACGTGTAGTGACGGGAAATTCTGTGGTTAGTGCGGAAATACCGTCAGAACCGGGTAACATTCCTATTCCTAATGTACCGGTATTATCATCGCAACCAAAGAAAGTAAGGGTTGCTGTCAATAGCAGAGCGCCTAAAAACTTCACTTTCATAGTTTTCTTTGTTATCTTGTTTATTTTTGTTCTGTTTCCCATACTTTGTCGTAGAACTCATTACAAGCATCGGCAAATGTTTCGGGAGTCTGATATTCTAAAATGGGTTTTCCGGATTGTCGAGCATATTCCATCACTTCTTCGTTGACTTTTTCGCTTTGCTGGATAATGCCGTCTGCATAATCAATGGCCAGTTTGCACAACGTAGCGTAGTCTACAGGAGCCTTCAGGTGAGCTACATCCTTCTTTGTAACACCTTTCAATACCAATCTGTTTACAAAATCAGCATTAAACGATTCTTTGAAGTCATCTTCGAAAACGGAGAATACTACTTTAGCGTCACGGAATGAGGGCTCGTCCTTATATGCTTTCTTTATATACAAAGGAGCTAAGGCAGTCATCCAGCCATGGCAGTGAATGATATCCGGACACCAGCGTAACTTCTTAACTGTTTCCAGTACACCGCGTGCATAAAAAATAGCACGACTGTCATTATCTTCATATTCCACACCATTCTCATCTGCTGTTTCCAGGCGGTTTTGGAAATAATCATCGTTGTCGATGAAATAAACCTGCATGCGGGCAGACTGAATGGAAGCAACTTTAATAATAAGGGGGTGGTCGGTATCGTCAATAATCAGATTCATACCGGAGAGACGTATCACTTCATGCAATTGGTTTCTGCGCTCATTGATATTCCCCCATTTAGGCATGAATGTTCTAATTTCTCTGCCTTTTTCCTGGATTGCTTGAGGTAGGTTTCTGCCTACAAGGGACATTTCGGATTCTGGTACGTAAGGAGTAATCTCTTGGGTAATAAATAAAACCTTGTTCGCCTTTGTCATAATAACAATGTTCTCAATTATTCTGCAAAGATATAAAAAAAATCGGGCACTTGAGCAAATAAGGCGGCTCTATAATTCCTTATGAATTGTTAACTGCTTGTTTTTCAGTGCTACATTGCTTTAAAGCGGGTTGTTGTCCGAGTAGAACTTTTGCATTAATTTGCGATATTTCTTCTTTATATGCTAAATAATAGTTTATTTTGCACCGCTTTTGCGAACAACTAAGTTATTATATAACCTATAAAAATGGAAATAGTACATACTATCAAGGACTTGCAGGCCGAACTCTCGGCTTTACGGGCCCAAGGTAAAAAGGTAGGATTGGTACCTACAATGGGTGCCCTACATGCCGGTCATGCGTCATTGGTGAAGCGTTGTGTTGCAGAGAATGATGCTGCGGTAGTGAGTGTTTTTGTAAACCCGACACAGTTTAACGACAAGAATGATTTAGAGAAATATCCCCGTACGCTGGATGCCGATTGTGCTTTGTTGGAAGCTTGCGGTGCTGCGTTTGTGTTCGCTCCTTCGGTTGCGGAGATGTATCCTGAACCTGATACTCGCCAATTCAGCTATGCGCCGTTGGACACAGTGATGGAAGGTGCGTTTCGTCCGGGACACTTCAATGGTGTTTGCCAGATTGTGAGTAAGCTGTTTGATGCAGTGAAGCCGGACCGCGCTTATTTCGGAGAGAAAGATTTCCAGCAGTTAGCTATCATTCGTGAGATGGTGCGCCAGATGAATTATTCGCTGGAAATAGTGGGGTGCCCTATTATGCGTGAGGAAGATGGCTTGGCTCTGAGTAGCCGCAACGCTCGTTTATCTGCCGAAGAACGCAAAAATGCTTTAAAAATATCGCAAACATTATTTGAAAGTCGTACCTTTGCGGCTTCTCATACAGTTGCTGAGACTCAGAAGTTTGTAGAGGATACCATAGCGGCCGCTCCCGGTTTGCGTCTGGAATACTTTGAACTGGTGGATGGCAACACGTTGCAGAAAATTGCCAATTGGGAAGATACGGCGTATGCTGTAGGTTGCATTACAGTGTTCTGTGGTGAGGTTCGCCTGATTGACAATATTAAGTATAAAGAGTAATAAACCTAAAAAGAGAGATCAGACCTTATGATGATTGAAGTGCTGAAGTCGAAAATCCATTGCGCTCGCGTCACGGAAGCTAACCTCAATTATATGGGAAGCATTACGATTGACGAGGACTTACTGGATGCGGCCAATATGATTGCCGGTGAAAAAGTGTACATAGCCGATAACAATAATGGTGAACGTTTTGAAACCTATATTATTAAAGGCGAACGTGGTTCGGGCAAGATATGCCTGAATGGTGCGGCAGCCCGTAAGGTGCAGCCGGACGATATCATCATTATTATGTCGTATGCCTTGATGGACTTTGAAGAAGCCAAATCGTTCAAGCCGTCGGTGATTTTCCCTGATCCGGCAACGAACAAAGTGGTGAAGTAATTCTTCATAAAATACAAAAAGAGGAAGCCCCGTCTGCAACTTTTAGAATGCAGACGGGGCTTCTCTGTTATTGAGGATGTATATGGAATGATCCTTTAAAGAGAGATTCCGGGGGGAAATGATATTGCTTTTTCCCATTCAAATCAAGCAATGTTTTGAGGGGGAACATTGCTTGTTTCCGGGTATAACATTGCTTGTTTTCATTGGCGAAGGCGGTACAGGTCACGGTTCAGCGTGTATACCTTCAGAGTTTGTCCCAGCATGAGTTTTCCGGTTTTGCTTAACCCTTTGACCTGAGTGTCTTTACTTCCGTATCCCTTCAGGATGGGATATAGCGTTGAGTAGACAAAGGGAGAGATGATCCCGTTTTTAGAGTAAAACAGTCCATTGTGATAAAAGACAGCGTGAGTGATCAGATTGTATCCATTGACGAAAGCGATGATGCTGTTGTCGGGAAAAACCACGTCTTTCACTTTCTTATAATGGCAGGGATAATCGGCTACATGTTCAAGAAAATGTTCGAAGAAGGCATTCAGCTCTTCTGTCTTGCTGAAATTCGTATTGCGGGTAATGACAGGGTCCGGACAAATGCCGTGGGTGCGGAACAATGCATCCAATGCGTAAAAAATGCACGTTTGCGTACAGTTCATCAAGGTGTCTCGCGGACTCTTCATCCGTCTCATAGAGTCGGTTAGTGCGGAGATTTCCCTTTCGGTCAGCCCATCGACATCGGCAATAAAGCGCGTGTAGGGTGGAATTGCACTTTCCACTTCCAGAACACGGACTTTCCTTTTCTGTTTGTCGTCATATCTGTGATAGAATCGTGTATCGGGAAGCATGGCATAACTCAATGTGTCATTACCCCATATTGCCAGAAAAATAGGATAATCATCTTGGGGTGTCAGCCAACTGGCCTGCTGGATAGTATCAAGATGGTTGACGAGTGAATCTGTGTAGTTGCCGTTACCGAAAGGTACCATTCCCGGACTGAGTATCCAATCTTTTTTTTTCAGTATTCCTTCTTGCAATTCGTTGGTGTAGGACACTTTGATTTCGGGAAATGTTTCTTGTGCCAGGCAATTCCCGCAAGAAAGAATAAGAAACAGACAGTTCATAGCCCGAACTGCCTGTTTTCTTAGAAGTTTATTCATACAGATTGTTTTCTGTTTTTATCCTTTCAGCTGTTCATTCATAGCGGCAGCGGCCTTTCGTCCGTCGCCCATAGCAAGAATAACGGTAGCACCGCCACGGACAATATCGCCACCGGCATAAATGGTCGGGATGGACGATTGCATATTCTCGTTCACGGCAATTGTACCTTTGCGTCCTACTTCCAGACCTGGGATAGATGAAGGTACAATCGGGTTAGGAGATACACCTACGCTGACGATAGCCAGGTCGATATCAATCGTTTCTGTTGCTCCCGGAATGGGAACAGGGCTACGGCGTCCGGAAGCATCCGGTTCACCAAGCTCCATCTTTTGCAGAATGACTTGTTTCACCTTTCCTTGTTCGTCGGCAATGTATTCTATCGGATTATGCAGTGTGAGGAATTCAACACCTTCTTCTTTGGCATGCTTCACCTCTTCGATACGCGCAGGCATTTCCTCTTCGGAGCGACGATAAATAATCATAGCACGTTCAGCACCCAAGCGGCGTGCAGTACGCACTGAATCCATCGCTGTATTTCCGCCGCCGATAACGGCTACATTTTTACCGAAAGGTACCGGGGTATCGGAATCTTCGCTGGCAGCATCCATCAGGTTCACGCGCGTCAGGTATTCATTGGATGACAGGATGTTGATGGAGTTTTCGCCCGGAATATTCATAAAGTTAGGCAATCCGGCACCGGATGCCACGAATACTCCTTTGAAACCTTCTTCTTCCAACTGTTCCACGCTGATGGTCTTACCGATGATACAGTCCTTAATGAAGTTAACCCCCATCTTGGCAAGATTGTCAATCTCTACATCTACCACCTTATTGGGCAGACGGAATTCGGGGATACCGTACTTCAATACACCTCCGATTTCATGCAGAGCCTCGAAGACAGTAACATCATAACCGTATTTCGCCATATCTCCTGCAAAGGAAAGTCCTGCAGGTCCGGAACCGATGACGGCAATCTTGATACCGTTCTTTTCCTTGATTTCCGGAACGGAGATTTGCCCGCTTTCGCGCTCATAGTCGGCGGCAAAGCGCTCCAGATAGCCGATAGCTACCGGTTGCTCCTTCATCTTCAAGTGGATACATTTAGCTTCGCACTGCTTCTCTTGCGGACAAACGCGGCCGCAAACAGCAGGCAGGGCACTGGTTTCTTTCAGTGTCTTGGCAGCTTCAAGAATTTCTCCGCGTTCTATGTTCTTGATGAAGCGGGGAATGTCGATACCCACGGGGCAGCCTTCCATACAACCCGGATTGGCACAGTCCAGACAGCGTTTGGCTTCTGTCAATGCCTGTTTCTCGGTCAGTCCCTGGTTCACTTCTTCCTTGCGGCTGTGTGAGCGGTACTCTGCGTCGAGTTCGTTCATTTCAACGCGCGGAATGGCAGTGCGTTCTTTCGGCTTCATGGCTTTGCGAAGTTCCAGACGCCATGCGGCATTGCGGCTTTTCTCATCGACTTCCTGTGTGGCTTCCGGCATGGCTTTGCATGCTTCGTCTTCTTCAAGCTTGTGCATTTCTTCACGTTCGATGCTTTTGAAAGCACCCATGCGTTTCAGCATTTCGTCAAAGTCTACCTGGTGGCCGTCAAATTCCGGTCCGTCTACACAGACGAACTTGGTTTTTCCACCGATAGTGATGCGGCAGGCACCGCACATACCGGTACCGTCCACCATAATGGTGTTCAGTGAAACGTCTGTCGGAATTTCATATTTTTTAGTCAGCAAACAAACAAATTTCATCATGATGGCGGGACCGATGGCGAAGCACTTGTTCACTTTCTCCCGTTTGATAACTTCTTCTACTCCTTCTGTGACCAATCCTTTGCGTCCATAAGAGCCATCGTCGGTCATAATGATAACCTCGTCTGCACTTTCACGCATTTCTTTTTCAAGGATAATCAGTTCTTTGCTACGCCCGGCAAGCACGGCGATAACGCGGTTACCGGCAGCTTTCAATGCTTGTACGATAGGAAGCATGGGGGCTACACCTACGCCGCCACCTGCACAGACCACCGTTCCGAAGTTTTCAATGTGAGTAGCCTGTCCCAACGGGCCCACTACATCGGTGATGTAGTCGCCTTCATTCAGTTCGCAAAGGCGGGTGGAGGAGAGGCCTACTTCCTGCACTACCAAAGTGATAGTGCCGCGCGTAGTGTCTGCCGCAGCAATTGTCAGCGGCATACGTTCGCCTTTTTCGCCTACACGTACAATGACGAAGTGTCCTGCCTTGCGTGAACGGGCAATCAAAGGTGCTTCAATCTCCAGTTTAAAAACCTTTTCTGAAAAATGTTCTTTGCTAATGATTTTGTTCATTATCTTATAATTTTGTTGGTATAATTACGTAATTACTTTCAGATTGTTACGGTTTGCAAAGATACGGGTTATTTGGAAATATCAAAAGAAGTTCCTTTGAAAAAGCGATGTACTGATGTGGAGAATCGAAGTTATTGCAATATATAGTTATTCTGCTGGTTTGAGTTTCCGTCTTTATATGTTTTTGTATGGGAAACTAACTTGCTAATAGATGCTGAATTGTACGCTTATAGCTGCGTTTCAATTCCCTGTAACGCCCTTAAATAAATGCGTAATAAGATGTCGGGCACATAATAAACTTCGTTTTCTACTGTCAGCAAGTCGGCTTCCAGTAGTTTTCGCGTTGCTGCTTGCACGGCACTGGCAGAGGTTAGTGAGTGACCTTTGATGAAAGCGGCACTCATAATCTTGCTTGCCTGTCCTTCGGCGGCTATTGCATAGAGTACTTCCTTTTGTCTTTCGGGAATGCGCGACAATAGTTGTCGGTAACCGTCAGCAGCATCTTCAAGCATACTGTGGATGGTGTTGTACATCAGAGATTCTGTGCATTCGCCTTCCTTTGGTGTGTTGACGAAGGCTTCGTGGAAGGCTTTTTGCATATAGTAGGTGTTTCCTTCGAAGAGCCGGTAGGTGCGTAGTATTAAGTCTTCACAAATTGTCTTTTGATAAGTATTGAACCATTTCGTTACGAAAGGTATGTATTCTTGGGTGATTATGGGATGAAGCTCCATCATGTCGGTACTATTATAGAAAGGGCGTGCCGATGACTGGAATATTTCCGACACCAGATGACGTTCGCTTCCGGCAAAGATAAAATGGACATTTCCGAGGTGCTGGATGTGGGAACGGAGTAAGGCTTCCACATTCTTTTCGGGATATTTAGTTATCTGCTGGAATTCGTCGAATGTTACGATACAGGGTTTGTCTGCTTGTTCCAGACATTGAAATATCTCTTTCAAGGTGAATTCGGGTGTGGTGATGTCTCCTAATTCAAGGCTGAAAGTAGGGGTGTAGTTTATGGGGTCGAAGCCAAACTTTGCTTGTAAGGATTTTAATTCCTGTGTCAGCATCTTCCGGCTTTGGCTGCGTAAAGTCTCGAATACACTTTGTCCGAAAGCATAGGTAAATTCACGTAGGCTGGAGGTATGGAGTATGTCGATATAGAAGGTGTAGTATGCTTCGCTTATCTCCGGTTTGTCATAGCAGAAACGGACTAATTTAGACTTACCCATGCGGCGTGGAGATATGAGGCAGAGGTTGCCTCCTTGGGTTACGGTGCGGATGAGGCGTTTCGATTCTTCCTGGCGGTCACAGAAGTATTCGGCGGGAATAGCTCCGGTGAGGATAAAAGGGTTCTTCTCTTTCTGGGTCACGATGTATATTCATTGGATACACAAAGGTAATTATTTGTTTTGTATTATACAAATTGTATAATGCATATTGTATAATCTTAATAGAAAGGAAGAAGTTCGGATATATATACTAATGCGGGCGAATAATTATTCGCCCGCATTAGTATATATATATCAGCTGTTTTTCTCAGTCAATCATTTCAAATCCCGTATACGGCACCAATGCTTTCGGGATCCGAATACCTTCCGGCGTCTGGTTGTTTTCCAGCAAAGCGGCAACGATGCGCGGCAGTGCCAGTGCGGAACCGTTCAGAGTATGGCAAAGTTCTGTCTTCTTTTCTCCACTGCGGTAGCGGCATTTCAGGCGATTAGCCTGGTAGGTATCGAAATTGGATACCGAACTTACTTCCAACCAGCGTTTCTGTGCTTCGGAATAAACCTCAAAGTCGAAGCAAAGCGCAGCCGTAAAACTCATATCCCCCCCACAAAGGCGGAGTATACGATAGGGTAATTCCAGCTTCTGCAACAGACCTTCTACATGATCCAACATCTCTTTGTGAGACTCTTTAGAATGTTCCGGCTTGTCAATGCGAACCAGTTCCACTTTAGAGAACTCATGCAAACGGTTCAAGCCGCGCACATCCTTGCCATAAGAGCCTGCCTCACGGCGGAAACATTGTGTATAGGCGCAGTTCTTGATCGGAAGTTGTTTCTCTTCCAGAATCACATCCCGATAGATGTTCGTCACAGGTACTTCTGCCGTCGGAATCAGATATAAATCATCTACTTCGCAATGATACATCTGACCTTCTTTGTCAGGCAACTGGCCTGTTCCGTAACCGGAAGCTGCATTTACAACAGTCGGAGGCATGATTTCCATATAACCGGACTTGCGGGCTTCGTCCAGGAAGAAGTTGATCAACGCGCGTTGCAACTGCGCACCTTTTCCTTTATAAACCGGGAAGCCGGCTCCTGTTATCTTCACGCCCAGGTCGAAATCTATCAAATCATATTTCTTTGTCAGTTCCCAGTGAGGCAGTGCGTCTTTGGGGAGTTCGGTTTCCATACCGCCCATTTTCTCTACTACATTATCTTCAGCACCTACACCTTCGGGTACTTCATCATAAGGTACATTCGGAATGGTATAGAGCAGGTTCTGCATATCTTCGGCAGCCTGATCCATTTCGGCCTGCAACGTCTTGTTGCTTTCTTTAAGTTCGGATACACGTTTTTTGGCAGTTTCTGCTTCCTCTTTCTTTCCTTCTTTCATCAATTGTCCGATGGATTTGGAAATCGAGTTTACTTCAGAGAGGTTATTATCTAATATAGACTGTGTGCTACGTCTTTTGTCGTTAAAGGCAATTACCTGGTCTATTGTTTCTTTCGCATTTTTGAAATGCTTCTTTTCCAGTCCGCGGATCACCGCGTCGGTGTTTTCTGTAATTTGTTTGATGGTAAGCATATCTTGATACTTTGTTTTGATTAAAATCTTGATTTGAGAGCACAAAGATAGTGTAAATCAGAAGTAATGCAAAAAAGAAACTATAAAAAGAAAGGGATACAATCTATCAGATTGCATCCCTCATCTTTATTTCTTATTCTGAAACTTACGCTTCTGTGCTTTCGGCAGGGATTACAGATACATAACGTCTGTCTTCCTTGGTTACTTTGAACTGTACAGTTCCGTCTACTAAAGCGAAAAGAGTGTGGTCTCTACCCATACCGATGTTGTTACCCGGGTGGAATTCAGTACCTCTTTGACGAATGATGATGTTGCCTGCTTTGCAAACTTCGCCACCAAATATCTTAACGCCTAATCTCTTGCTCTGTGATTCGCGGCCGTTCTTAGAACTACCGACACCTTTTTTATGTGCCATTTCTTCTTACTGTTTTAAATTGATTAAGCTACTACTTCTGTAATTGTTAACTCTGTGAATTGTTGACGGTGACCGTTCAACTTGCGATGACCTTTTCTTCTTTTCTTGTGGAAAATGAGAACTTTGTCACCTTTTACCAGGCTGGATACAATCTGGCAAACCACTTTTGCACCTTCTACAGTAGGAACACCTACAGTGATTGCACCGTCTTTGTCTACCAAAAGAACCTTGTCAAATTCTACTGTCGTACCGTTTTCAGCATTCTGGATGTGGTGTACAAACAGCTTTTTGCCAGCTTCTGCTTTAAATTGCTGACCGTTGATTTCTACAATTGCGTACATTTCTTATATATAATGTATAAGTTAGCTCCGTCGGGTGGTCTCTAATCACTTAGAAAGCACTTTGTCGAACCCGGTGCGGAATAATCGGGCACAAAAGTACTTCTTTTCTTCGGAACGGGCAAGTGTTTCATCTTCTTTTTGCGGAAAAAATGGTTTAGCTCCATGTTGTGTAAGGAAAGCGGAACGGTAGTAGTTTCCCGCTTACAAGAAGTTAAGAGTTTGTCAACAAGAAGTTAACTTCCTGTTGACAAACTCTTAATTTCTTGTAAACAGAAAATGGATGGTTTGTAACCTTTTGATAATCAGTGATGAAATGCTCTCTTGTAGAAAGCGGAGTGTATATAAAACGTACTTGAGACCTGTTTGCTCCGTATCTGCTCCGTACCTGCTCCGTAGCAAATTCGGTTAGAGGTACCTTTAACCGAATTTGCTACGGAGCAGGTACGGTTCGGGGCCTATTTTGATGCGGACCGGATTTGCCTGAAAAACTACAAAAGCGGCTTTAGTATATAAACCGCCGCAACTATCAGTGCCATTACAATAATGGCAAAGATAATAAGCAGTATCAAACTATAGAAGAACATCAGTATTGTAGTCCAGAAACTTCTCCACCAGGTATATCCATACAGTTGCTTATAATCCAGGCAGAAGAGGGCAAAGATGAATAGTATGGGCAATTCGTATAAATCGCCTACCTGTGCACTGCCGTTGAAAGGAAGCACTATGATGCTGAGCAAGAGTATCTGACAAGCAATATAAGCCTGTATAAAGACATGTTCTGTCAGATTATAACGCAGTTTGTTCTTTTTCCGACGGAAAGCCATGAGCGTTGCCAGAGCAAAGAGGGGTAATGTGGCGATAATACGGAATGACTTGTTACCATGACCCCAACTTTTCAGTAAGTTCCATACTTTTTCCAGAAAAGGTGTATTGTGAATGGCTTTTTCAAGCTTATTAAATACTGATGACCCACCTTCCAGAAGTTCATCTATGAGTTCGTCATCTTCATCACCATTTATTTGGAGGGTGATGTTATCCTTTTTAAAGGTGTTTTGGGTTTCCAGTTTTTCCAGATCCTGATTCAGTTCTTTTATTGTTTGGGCCAAAACCTCCTTTTGGTCTGGTTTCTTGGTATTTTTCATCTGTTTCTTCAATAGCTCACGTGCAGCTATCAGATTATTCTTCCGGATGTCCGTAGAATCTTCTGTTTCCAGATTTTCCAGTTTCTTATCCAGACCTTCTATCGTTTTATTCAGGATATTTTGGGTAGTCGGGTCTGTTGCTGTTTCTATACGTTTTTGCAATTGTTCACGTGCAGCGACTATTTCTTGCCTTTGAGCTTCCGGAGACTTTCCCTTTTTCTCTTTCAAGGCTTCAGGATCTACCAGTTGCACGGCCATGATGTAAAGGGCGGCAAGTACAAATAGTGTCTGGAAGGGGCGGAAGTATAAGATTCGTTTGCCGGCAATGAAGTCTCTGATCATGTATCCCGGGCGGTAGAGTAAATCCAGAAGTGTTCGACCAAAGCCATTGTCAATATTGGTGAATCCTCCCAATATATTTCTGAATGCATTACTGAAGCGGTAGCGGGGAGTGTTCCGGCTTTGACCGCAACGGTTGCAATAGCTGCCCGTATAGACGGTATCACAATTCAGGCAGATATTACCTTCCTCGCTGATGGGAGGGATTTCCTTTCCGCGCACCATCTTGATGTGGAGAGCGCGAAGTCGTGCTTTGCAAGGAGACCACCAAGGTGAGATAAATTCCAAAACCCGGTTGGGGAGCACCCTGCGTTTGCTGAGAATGTACCAGAGCACCAGTATGAAACAATACATGAAAACATCACTGTCTCCGCCTTCTTCAAAAGACAGCCATAGCAATATTGCCAAAATCAGTATTTGCCAAATATTGATCATCTTTCTTCTGCGGGGAGCAGGAGAAATGGGAGAAGCGGAAACAGCCGGAACTGCAGGCGTACTGACAACAGGATGTTGAGGTATCACTTTATTGGCAGTCGAGTCCTCGTTGTCAGCAGATTGTTTATCATGGGTCGGTTGCTCGTCATTTTCCAGTAGTTCTTCCAGTGAACTCATAATCTTCCAGTGTGGGTATTTGGCTAATTCTTCGGTGGTAGTTACTCCATGGGTTACACCTGCAAAGTCTACACCTGCAGCTTTGGCTGTGGCAGCATCTACTGTACTGTCACCAATATAGAGGGTTTCGGCTTTGGTGACGTGTAATTGTTTTATGGCAAGTAGCAAACCTTCGGGCGAAGGTTTGGCCGTTTGTACATCTTCTCCGCCGACAATGATATTGAAGAAACTGCCGGGGAAATGTTGGTCGAGCATTTCCTTAATTCGGTAACGGTATTTGGTGGAGATGATACCTATGAATGCACCCGCATCTTTCAGGGCCAGCAGTACAGACTTGGTTTCCAGAAAAAGCACGGTGTTTATTGTCATGTGGGTGTCCGCTTCTTTCCTGTATTCACTTTTAAAACCGGCCAGCTGCTCTTCATCCGTCACTCCCGTCAGGATAGAAAAAGATTCTTCCAATGTTTTCCCGATGGTGCGTTTAATGTCTTCATCGGTCACATTTGTATAACCATGTTTATTGAGCACATTGCGAAAGCAAGTAACAATGCCGCGAGAAGAGTCTGCGAGCGTGTAATCAAAGTCAAAGAGATAAGTCGTATAGCCCATGTCGCTTTTTGCGGCAAAGTTATAAATTAATTGGAATTTTCTGACTATATTTGTTCGCACTATGAATTTATTTTAAAAACTGCTAAGTGTTTCTTTGCGCTGAGTTGTTCCATACATACGTTAACTATGTAATATTATGAAACTATCAGAATTATCTTTTTGGATTTTGCTTCTTTTCTCTTTTTCAGCGTGTGTATCCCAACAACCGGATGCGGAAACTGAGTGTTATGCAACAGAGTACGTCAATCCTTTTATTGGTACCGATTTTACAGGAAATACTTATCCCGGAGCGCAGGCACCGTTCGGTATGGTGCAGTTAAGCCCCGATAATGGTCTTCCCGGCTGGGATCGCATCTCCGGTTATTTCTATCCGGACAGCACGATTGCAGGTTTCAGCCACACTCATCTTTCGGGTACGGGAGCCGGTGATTTATATGATATATCTTTTATGCCCGTGACTCTGCCTTATAAAGAAGCAGATGCGCCGTTGGGCATTCACTCTTTATTTTCCCATGATGAAGAAACAGCCAGTGCCGGATATTATCAGGTGCGGCTGAAAGATTATGATATCAACGTGGAACTGACAGCAACCGAGCGTTGTGGTATCCAGCGTTATACTTTTCCTGAAGCGGACGCAGCCATATTCCTCAATTTGCGGAAAGCTATGAACTGGGACTTTACGAATGATACCCGCATTGAAGTAGTCGATTCGGTAACTATTCAAGGATACCGTTTTTCTGACGGTTGGGCACGCGACCAGCACATTTATTTCCGTACCCGTTTTTCTAAACCGTTTGCATCCGTGCAGTTAGATACTGCTGCTGTCATCAAAGACGGTAAGCGCATAGGTAGCTCTGCTATTGCCCGTTTTGATTTCCACACAAGTGCAGGGGAACAGATTCTTGTCACTACAGCTATTTCGGGGGTAAGTATGGAAGGCGCAGCACGCAATCTTGCTGCTGAAGCTCCGGCAGACGATTTTGACAAGTATCTGGCTGCTACCCGTAAGAACTGGAACGAGCAACTTTCCAAAGTAGAAATCAAGAGCAATGACATTGACGAGAAAGTCAAGTTCTATACAGCCCTTTATCATTCCATGCTGGCTCCGACTATTTATAGCGATGTGGATGGTGCCTATTATGGTCCTGATAAGCAAGTGCATCAGGCAGACGGATGGACCAATTACAGTACTTTCTCATTATGGGATACCTACCGTGCCGCTCATCCCCTTTATACCTATATCGAACCACAGCGTGTAAATGATATGGTAAAATCCTTTCTAGCCTTTTCCGAACAGAACGGACGTCTTCCGGTGTGGAATTTCTATGGAAGTGAAACGGATATGATGATAGGTTATCATGCAGTTCCCGTCATAGTGGATGCTTACTTGAAAGGGATTGGGGATTTTGATCCGAAGAAAGCTTTAGCCGCATGTGTAGCTACAGCCAATATTGATGAATATCGTGGAATAGGATTGTATAAAAAATATGGTTATGTGCCTTATGATGTAACGGATCACTATAATTCAGAGAACTGGTCACTTTCTAAAACCCTGGAATACGCTTACGATGATTATTGCATTGCCCGTATGGCGGAGAAACTGGGCGAAAAGCAAATAGCAGATGAATTTTATAAGCGTTCTCTGAATTATAAGAATGTGTATAATTCTCAGACAACCTTCATGCAACCGCGGAATAACAAAGGATCCTTCATTGAGAACTTCAGTCCGGATGATTATACTCCGCATATTTGCGAAAGTAACGGCTGGCAATATTTCTGGTCTGTGCAACAAGACGTTGATGGGCTGATCAGTCTGGTTGGAGGCAAGGAACGTTTTACCCAGAAACTGGATAGTATGTTCACTTACAATCCTTCTGCGGATGAAGATCTGCCTATTTTCAGTACTGGAATGATTGGGCAGTATGCACATGGTAATGAACCGAGTCACCATGTCATTTATTTGTTTAATGCCATAGGGCAACCTTGGAAGACTCAGAAGTATGCAGCTGAGGTGATGCATGAATTATATAAGAATACACCTGCCGGTTTGTGCGGGAATGAAGATTGTGGTCAGATGTCTGCCTGGTATGTGTTCAGTGCAATGGGATTCTATCCGGTAGACCCGATTAGCGGCAAATATGAGATAGGTACTCCCATGTATCCTGAGATGAAGATGCATCTGGCTAACGGTAAAACATTTACGATATTGGCACCGGCTGTCAGCAAAGAGAATATTTATATCCAGTCGGTAAAGCTCGACGGAAAACCTTATGATAAAAGTTATATCACGCATGAGCAAATAATGAATGGTTCTATCTTTGAATTTGAGATGGGGAATAAACCGGGTAAAGTGTGGTATGAGATAGAGTGATAGGGTGATAGAGTGATGGATGGTGCCAGATAATATAATTGTGGGATTATGAGTGATAACTTTGACTTGACTTATAAACTCCTTTTCCGTAAGTACTACGCCAATCTGCTTTTCTATGCCACGCGCATCGTGGGTGATGAAGAAGCGGAGGACGTAGTACAAGATGTATTTGTAGAATTGTGGCGGCGGAAAGATACGATAACGGTAGGAGAGCAGATACAGGCATTTCTGTATCGGGCGGTGTATACCCGTGCTTTGAATGTACTGAAGCACCGGGATATCAAGAATACTTATGAAGCTGTAGTGACGGAGATCAACCAGAAAAGAATAGAGTTTTATCAGCCGGACAGTAATGATGTCGTGAAGAGGATAGAAGACCGTGAACTCAGAAAGGAACTCTCCGAGGCTATAAATGAATTGCCGGATAAGTGTAAGACGGTCTTTAGACTCAGCTATCTGCATGATATGAAGAATAAGGAAATAGCAGATACTATGGGGATATCATTGCGGACCGTGGAGGCTCATATGTATAAAGCCTTGAAGTTTCTGCGTGAGAGGTTGGGTTACCTGAACTTTATGTTAGTCCTGTTTTTATTAGGTAAGGTATAAGTGTTTTTATCGAAACGGTTGTTTTAATAGTATGATGAAGGAAGGAATGAATAAGTTGGATGAAGAATTGATGGCCAAATTCCTTATGGGGGAATGCTCTGAAGAAGAGCTCTGTAAGGTAAATGCATGGCTGGACGAATCGGACGGTAACGTTCGTGAATTGTTCAGGATAGAGCAGATATATCATCTGGGAAAGAGTGAAGAATTTGCGGATGAAAAGAAGATAGAAAAAGCTGAAAAGCAGCTGTTCAAACGGCTGGCACAAGAAGAAGCTAAACGAAATAAGGTGAGAAGATTGAATGCCTGGATGCGGTATGCCGCTATGTTCATAGGTATCTTTTTTATATCCGGTTTGAGTTATCATATTTATCAGTCACAAAGTGAAGAGAGCAAATTGGTTGCCGTCACTGCCCGTGATGAAGTGAAAGAATTAATGTTGCCTGATGGCACTAAGGTTTGGCTGAACAAACATACTACTTTAAAGTATCCACGTGAATTCTCAGAAAAGGGAAGGAATGTATATATAGAAGGGGAAGCCTATTTTGAAGTAAAGAGAAATACGGCGAAACCTTTTATAGTGCGCAGTGAAGCCATGCAGGTAAGAGTTTTGGGAACAGTCTTCAACTTAAAGAGTGACAAGACTAACCGTTCTGCGGTAGCTACACTGATAAAGGGAGAGATTGAAGTGAAAGGTAATCACGAAGAAGGCATGATCGTATTGGCTCCGGGACAAAAAGCGGAATTGAATGCTGTAACTCGCCGTCTGGTAGTGAAACAGGTGGATACAGGCATTGAAAACTGGCATAATAATCAGTTTGTCTTTGAAAAGGCTGACATATTTACGATTGCCCGTACTTTGGAGAATTCTTATGGGGTGAAGATTATTCTGGCGCCTGATATGGATGCTACAAAGACATATTCCGGTACATTAAAGAAGAAAGATAGTGTAGAGGAGACTCTGAATCTGATTAAGAGTACGAATGCGCTTCCCATTGAATATAAAATTGTGGGAAATAGTGTATTTCTGTCTTCAAAGAAATAGGTAAAAATCGGAAGTATATAATCTTAAAACATAATAATATGAGGAAACTGCTTTTATCGATTTGCTGTTTAGGCTGTGCTCTCTGGGCTCAAGCCAAAGATTTTACGCAATACGTCAACCCGCTGATGGGGACATTGTCTTCTTTTGAACTTTCTACGGGAAATACATATCCGGCTATCGCACGTCCTTGGGGTATGAATTTCTGGACTCCGCAGACCGGAAAGATGGGAGATGGCTGGCAATATGTATATACTGCTAATAAGATTCGTGGTTTCAAGCAGACCCACCAGCCCAGTCCGTGGATTAATGATTACGGTCAGTTCTCCATCATGCCTGTAACAGGCAAACCAGAGTTTGATGAAGACAAACGTGCCAGTTGGTTCTCACACAAAGGAGAGGTCGCGTTACCTTATTATTATAAGGTGTATCTTGCCGAACACGATGTTGTGACAGAGTTTACCCCCACTGAACGTGCCGTTTTGTTCCGTTTTACTTTCCCTGAGAACGAGAATTCGTATGTTGTAGTAGATGCTTTTGATAAAGGCTCTTATATTAAGATCATTCCTGAGCAGAATAAGATAATCGGATACACCACCCGTAACAGCGGTGGAGTTCCTGATAACTTCAAGAACTATTTCGTTGTAGAATTTGATAAGCCTTTCAGTTATCAGGCTTCTGTTGCTGACGGTGCTTTGGTTGAAAACCAGAGTGAACAAACAGCAGGACATGCGGGAGCCATCATCGGTTTCAAAACCCGTAAGGGAGAAATAGTACATGCCCGTGTGGCTTCTTCCTTTATCAGTTTTGAGCAAGCAGACAGAAATCTGAAAGAGCTGGGGAGTGACAGTTTTGAAACTTTGGTTCAGAAAGGACAAGATGCCTGGAACCAGGTCTTGGGAAAAATAGAAGTGGATGGAGGTAACCTTGATCAGTATCGCACTTTCTATTCCTGCTTGTACCGTTCAGTACTCTTCCCGCGTGCTTTCTTTGAGTTTGACGAGGCTGGAAATCCAGTTCACTACAGTCCTTATAACGGAGAAGTTTTGCCCGGATATATGTATACTGATACAGGCTTTTGGGATACTTTCCGTTGTCTGTTCCCTTTCCTCAACCTGATGTACCCTTCAGTAAACAAACAGATACAGGAAGGTCTTATCAATACGTATAAGGAAAGTGGCTTCTTCCCCGAATGGGCAAGTCCGGGACATCGCGGTTGTATGATCGGTAATAACTCCGCTTCTGTACTTGCCGACGCTTATCTGAAAGGTGTTAAAGTAGATGATGTAACTACCTTGTACGAAGGTCTTATCCACGGAACAAAGAATGTGCATCCGGAAGTTTCTTCTACCGGTCGCCTCGGTTATGAATACTATAATGAATTGGGGTATGTTCCTTACGATGTGAAAATCAATGAGAACACTGCCCGCACTTTGGAATATGCCTATGACGACTGGTGCATCTACCGGATGGCAAAAGCCCTGAACCGTCCGAAGAAGGAACTGAAGCTTTTTGCTGACCGTGCTATGAATTATAAAAATGTGTTCGATAAGGAAAGCCTGTTGATGCGTGGACGCAATAAGGATGGACAGTTCCAGGCTCCTTTCTCACCCTTGAAGTGGGGAGATGCCTTTACGGAAGGAAACAGCTGGCATTATTCCTGGTCTGTATTCCACGATCCTCAAGGTTTGATTGATCTGATGGGTGGTGAAAAAGTCTTTGTTGAAATGTTGGACTCGGTATTTATCGTTCCTCCTTTATTCGATGACAGCTACTATGGCCAGGTAATCCATGAAATACGTGAGATGACGGTGATGAATATGGGTAATTATGCTCATGGCAACCAACCGATACAGCACATGATTTACATGTATAATTATGCCGGTCAGCCCTGGAAAGCTCAGTATTGGTTGCGTCAGGTGATGAATCGCATGTACACGCCCGGTCCCGACGGCTATTGTGGAGATGAAGATAACGGGCAGACTTCTGCCTGGTATGTATTCTCGGCATTAGGTTTCTATCCCGTTTGTCCGGGAACCGATGAGTATGTCTTGGGTGCTCCCTTGTTTAAAAAAGCAACGCTTCATTTTGAAAATGGTAATTCATTGGTGATCGATGCTGCTAATAATAGTTCTGAAAATATGTACATCGAATCGCTTCGCTTGGATGGAAACACGTATACGAAGAATTATCTGAAGCATGGAGATCTGCTAAAGGGCGGTGTCTTGAAATTTGATATGGGTAGCAAACCTAATTTACAACGAGGAACACAGGCGGAAGACTACCCGTATTCTTTCTCCAATGAAATAAAAAAGAAATAAAAAACTGAAGTTAATAATGTAATGAAGAAGGGAATAGGAAATAAAACTATTCCCTTTTTCATTTAATGAAAAAAAATATCATTTTGTAGTAAGTGTATTTTGAATGTTCGTTGTTTTATATACGTAAGCCAGAAGAAATGTTCTTCTGACTAATTAGAATTAACCAATGTGTAACCTTTAAACTTTGTTTATGAACAACAATCATGCTTTTCAAAGTTCGAAATTTCTACGAGCTTTATTAGTCTTGTTCTTCATGACTGTATCCGTTCAGTGGACCTTTGCCCAACTGAATTTGAATGTCTCTCGTACGACGTTAGGTACAGTTATCGAACAGATCAAATCTCAATCTAAGTATCAATTTTTCTATGACGACAAGCTCGCTACTATGGCAGTGGAGAATGTCAAAGTGAAGAACGCATCTATAGAAGATGCCTTGAATGCTATCTTGAAAGGAAAAAACATTTCTTTTAAAGTAGAAGATAATATTGTTTATCTTTCAGAGAAGTCTGCTGCACCGCAAGAAGGTAATCAGCAAGGTAAAGAACGGACCATTACCGGAGTAGTATCCGATGATATGGGCCCTCTGATTGGTGTGAATGTGTTGGTGAAAGGTACTACTGATGGCTGTATCACTGACATCGACGGTAACTTTACACTGACTACTACAGTGGCGAATCCTGTGATTCAGTTCTCTTATGTTGGTTATAAACCACAAGAGGTTGCAGCGAAAGGCCAGAACGCTATCAATGTGATGATGGAAACTGACTCACAACTGATAGAAGAGGTGGTGGTAACTGCTTTGGGTATCAAGCGTGCAGAAAAAGCACTGTCTTACAATGTGCAACAGGTTAATGCCGATGACATAACCAAGAATAAGGATGCGAATTTCGTGAACTCTTTGAATGGTAAAGTGGCCGGTGTGAATATTAATGCTTCTTCATCTGGTGTGGGTGGCGTATCAAAAGTGGTAATGCGTGGTACTAAGTCTATCATGCAAACTTCAAATGCACTTTACGTTATAGATGGCGTACCTGTATTGTCGGGGCGTAGCAACAAAGCGGGTGGTACTGAATTTGATTCTCAGGGATCTACTGAACCTATTGCTGATATAAATCCGGAAGACATTGAATCGATGTCTGTGTTGACTGGTGCGGCTGCAGCTGCATTGTACGGTTCAGAAGCGGCTAATGGTGCAATTATTGTCACTACAAAGAAAGGTAAGGAAGGCAGGCTGAGCCTTACGGTGAGCAGCAACACTGAGTTCTCTAATCCATTTGTGATGCCCTGTTTCCAGAATCGTTATGGAACAGGTACAGGAGGAGTGATGAGTACTTCCGGAGCACTTAGTTGGGGAGCACGTCTGTCAGATGCCAATAACTACGGTTATAGTCCGAAAGATGATTATTTCCAGACAGGTGTTATCACTACAGAAAATGTCTCCTTATCCACAGGTACCGAAAAAAATCAAACTTACGCATCGGCTGCCGCTGTAAATTCTAAAGGTATTATTCCTAATAATAAATACAACCGTTATAATTTTACAGTACGCAATACAACTTCTTTCCTAAATGACAAAATGAAGCTGGATGTGGGCATTAGTTATATTTTGCAGAATGACCGGAATATGACAAATCAGGGTTCTTATAACAACCCATTGGTAGGTGCTTACCTGTTTCCCCGTGGCAATGATTGGGAGGATATTCAGATGTATGAGCGTTATGATCCTGCCCGTAAAATCAACACTCAATATTGGCCGATAGGCGATGAAGCTATGGCTATGCAGAATCCGTATTGGATAAACTACCGTAATTTACGCGAGAACAAGAAAGATCGCTATATGATGAATGCTGGTTTGAGCTATCAGATACTGGACTGGTTGAATGTGTCTGGACGTGTCCGCGTAGATAATTCAAATAATGATTATACTGAAAAATTCTATGCTTCTACAAATACCCAGTTGACGGAGAAGTCTTCCCGTGGTTTGTATGGCATTGCAAAGACGCAAGATAAGCAGTTATATGCCGATTTCTTGATTAGCGTAAATAAATATTTTGGTGAAGATTGGTCTTTGCAGGCGAATTTAGGTGGATCTATTTCTGATGTTCGTACAGACGCGATGAAAGTACGTGGTCCGATTGCCGATGGCGGTGATTCCTTTACAGGAGAACAGGCGGGTTTGACTAACTTTTTTGCAATTCAGAATTTGAGTGCCAGCAAAACGCAGCGCATGCAAGAGGGGTGGCGTGAACAAACACAGGCTATTTTTGCTTCTGCTGAACTTGGCTATAGAAATACTTATTATCTGACAGTAACTGGACGTAATGATTGGCCTTCTCAATTAGCTGGTCCTAAATCGGTGAACAAATCATTTTTCTATCCTTCAGTCGGTGGTTCTGTTGTTTTGTCTGAGTTGATGCCTAATTTGAACAAGAATTATTTGTCTTATTTGAAAGTTCGTGGTTCATGGGCTTCGGTAGGTAATCCTTTTTCCAGATATGCGGCTAATCCACATTTCCCTTGGGTTGCTAGCAAGAGTGGATGGAGTGAATTGACTGATTATCCTATGTATGATTTGAAACCGGAACGTACTAATTCTTGGGAATTAGGTTTGTCTATTCGCTTTCTGAAGAATTTTAATTTGGATGTGACGTATTACAGCGCTAAAACTATGAACCAGACTTTCAATCCTGACCTGCCTGTCAGCGGATTTTCTAAAATATATATTCAGACAGGTGCAGTTCGCAACTCTGGTGTTGAGTTGTCATTGGGATACAATAATACTTGGAATGGTTTCACGTGGGATACTGGCTTTACTTTCTCTACTAACAAGAACAAGATTCTTACTTTGGCTAACGATGCTATTAACCCTGCAACCGGTGAACGTATTTCTTTGACTACTTTGAATATGGGTGGTTTAGGAGAAACGCGCTTCTTATTAAGAGAAGGTGGAAGCATGGGAGATTTGTATTCTTTAATAGACTTGAAACGCGATGATAATGGTAACATTTTAGTTGATGAGAATGGTCAGATTACTGCGGAAACTATTAAGGATCCAAACAAATATATAAAATTAGGTAGTGTGTTGCCAAAAGGTAACTTAGCATGGCGTAATGATTTTGCTTGGAAAAACTTTAATGCGGGTTTCTTGGTTTCAGCTCGTTTAGGTGGAGTCGTATTTTCACGTACTCAGGCTATGTTAGATTATTATGGAGTATCGGAAGCATCGGCTGATGCGCGTGATCGTGGTTATGTTCTTGTAAATGGCAATGACTGCATTAATCCTCAAACGTGGTATAGTGTAGTAGGTAGCGGTACTGCTATTCCTCAATACTACACTTATTCCGCTACTAATGTCCGTCTTCAGGAAGTTTCTTTCGGTTATACTTTCCCCAGAAAGATGTTGGGCGATATTTGTGATATCAAAGTGTCATTGGTTGGACGTAATCTCTGGATGATTTACAATAAGGCTCCTTTCGATCCGGAAGGTGTAGCTTCTACTGATAATTTTTATCAAGGAATTGATTACTTTATGATGCCGTCTTTACGTAATATCGGTTTCAGTTTGAGCTTTAAATTTTAATAATAAACCAATATGAAAAAAAATATATTAAATAAATTGATTCTTAGCTCGTTGGTTTTGGGCTTTATGTCATGTACGGGTAACTATATGGATATAAATTCTAATCCTTATGAACCAGATGATTTAAGTCCGGATGACTATGCTCTGGGTTCGGCTATGAGCGGTATGGCAAGTACGGTTATCTCTTCAGATGTAAATACGGCACAGTTTACCGATTGCTTGTTGGGAGGTCCTTTGGGGGCTATTTCGCTGATTCAAACAGTGGTTGGTCAAACACAATTTCTAATTTTGATGCAAAGAACGACTGGACGCGTGTGTTTTTGATTAGTGATAGGATTATTGCTACATTGTATAGCAATTTAAGTGCGATTAAGATTGTTTCTGATAACACAAATAATCCTGTTCCTTTCGCAATAGCACAGATCATGAAAGTGGCGGCTATGAGTCGTGTTACGGATGCTTATGGTGCAATACCTTATTCTAAGATTGGTGAGGATGGTAAGATTACTACTCCTTATGATTCTCAAGAGGAAGTTTACAACAAATTCTTTGAAGAACTGGATGCTTCTATTGAAGTCTTGACGGAAAATAGAAATGCTGCGCTTGTTGCCAGTGCTGATTTTGTTTATAGTGGTAATGTACAGAAATGGTGCAAATTTGCCAATTCATTGAAATTGCGTTTGGCTCTCCGTATTGCTTATGCAAATCCGGCAAAAGCGAAAGAAATGGCGGAAAGTGCGGTTAAACAAGAAATGGGACTTATAGAGTCTAATGCTGATAATGCCACCTGGAATTATTTCGGAACTCTTCCGAATCCGATATTTACGGCTGTGCGCTATAACGAAGAACAAACGGGTGGTGACACTCATGCGGCAGCAGATATTATTTGCTACATGAATGGTTATAATGACAATCGTCGTGCCAGCTATTTTGAACAATCTAAATGGGCGGGACAAGCTTATGTCGGTTTGCGCCGTAGTATTAATTTGGCAAAAATGGCAATTCATTTTAGTAATTATTCTACTATTAAGATGAAAACTTCTGATCCTGTGCTTTGGATGAATGCTGCGGAAGTTGCTTTCTTGCGTGCTGAAGGTAAGGCGATTTTCGGATTTGATATGGGAGGAGAAGCAAGCAGTTTCTATAATCAAGGTATTCGTCTTTCGTTCGATCAATGGGGAGTTGATGGAGCCGAGAGTTATTTAGCGGATGGTGAGAGCAAGCCTGCTACTTATAAGGATCCGTCTGGACTTTATACTTATGGAAAAAATCTTTCGGATATAACTGTAAAATGGGATGAATCTGCTTCTATAGAGAAAAAGCAAGAACGTATTATTACGCAAAAGTGGATCGCTAACTGGCCATTAGGTAATGAGGCATGGGCGGATTATCGTCGTACTGGTTATCCTAAGTTGCTTCCGGCTACTGACGATGGAAATCGGAGTGGTGGAGTGGTGGATAATGAAAGAGGAGCACGTCGTATGCCCTATCCATCGGAAGAATATACAAATAACACTGAAAATGTGCAATATGCAGTACAGAATTATTTGGCAGGATCAGATAATATGGGTACTGATGTATGGTGGGCACGCAAATAATAACCAATAAATAGAGTATATTATGAAAATATATAGAAACTCATTAGGGGGAATCATACTGACAGCTTTCTCTGTGCTAGCATTGTCTGCTTGTTCGGACTGGACAGATACGGAAAGTCTTAACTTAAATCAGCCGGATATTACCGATCAGAATCCGGAACTTTATGCCAGATACTTGCAGAATCTGCGCGAATATAAGAACTCGGATCATAAGGTGGTATATGCTTGGTTCGACAATAGTGAGAAAATTCCATTCAGCCGCGGACAACATATATCCGATACTCCTGATAGTCTGGATGTAATCTCTATGATGTATCCGGCAGAATTGGCTGAGTTTGAATTGGCTGATATGCAAACTGTGCGTACCAAGGGTACAAAAGTGGTTTATACTATCAGCTTTGATAAAATTCAGAAGGAATATACTGAGAAGGTGAAGGAAGGAACGGAAACAGGGACTTTCGACACTTATCTTAAGTCGGAACTGGATAAACAAATCGGTTATGCAGGGAATTTTGATGGACTTATCGCTGAATATAAAGGAACTAATCCCATTTATATGTCTGCTGAGCAAAAAGCGGAAGCAAAAAAGAATCAGGACGCTTTTTTCAGTGTTGTTTCTACGTGGAAGACAGGAAATGCCGATAAACTGTTGACTTTTCAAGGCTATCCGGAAAACCTGCTTGAACAGACAATTCTGACGAGCTGTAAGCATATCATTTTGGCCACAGATAATGTGACAGATGATGCGCAGCTGTCAGTGGTTGCTCGTTTGGCTATGGTTGGGTCAGGTGTTCCGACAGATCGTTTTGTGGTTGCCGTTTCTACTGCTTCCTTGGATGCTGCTGATAAGCAAACCGGATTTTATGACACTGACAGAGCTTTGCTGGAGGCTGCTTACTGGACCACGGAACGTTCGGATGACTATACCCGTGCAGGACTGGCTATCTATAATGTACAGAATGACTATTACAATGCTGCTAACACATATCTGTATGTGAAAAGTGCCATTAATATAATGAATCCCGCTCCTAAAAAATAAATCAAGCTATGAAACTGAAAAAAGTATATTTTATATCAATAGCATTGCTGGCGGGTATTTTTACCGCTTGCAATGATGACATGGAAAAGTTCGATAATCAACTTTATGTGGATGCTTCCGTAAAGACCAGCAATGTGCTGCTGAAAAATACGATTCATTCTACTGAAGGTCATTTTAAGGTTGCAATGGCCAAACCTGAAAGCAATGATGTGACAATTTCTCTAAAAGCTGAGCCGGCTTTGGTGGATACCTATAACGCTGCTTATTATGACAATGCAGAGGTTCTGCCAAGTGAATATTATTCGTTGGAAACAAAGCAGACGACTATTCAGGCAGGGAGTATTGTGTCGGACGAGATTACTGTGAGATTTGATAATTTGACAGAGTTGGATCGCGAGAAAATATATGTGTTGCCGGTTACCATTGAGCAGGCTAGTATCGGTGTTTTGCAGAGTGCGCGTACGATGTATTATGTATTGAAAGGTGCTGCACTTATCAATGTCGTGGCAGATCTTACAAAAAATCTTGTTTATGTAAATTGGAGCAAACCCGAGGTTGCTAATAATATGAGACAGTTGACTGCTGAGGCGCTTATACGAGTTAATAAGTTTGAAAAGATGCTTACTACTGTCATGGGTATTGAAGGACACTTCCTCATTCGTATCGGTGACTCTGGTATTCCGCAAAATCAGTTACAGATAGCCAATTCGGTCCGTAACATAACATCTTCAGATTTGGCTATCCCTACGGGAGAATGGGTGCATATCGCTGTGACTTATGATGCAGATGCTCAAAGCATGGTAGTTTACATCAATGGCAAGAATAAGTTGGAAGACAATGCTATAAATTGTGGTGCTGTGAATTGGGGAAAGACGCAAACCGACGAAGGAAATGGTTTCTGGATTGGTCATTCATATAACCGTGATCGTTGGCTGGAAGGTGATATTTCTGAGTGTCGCATTTGGAACAGAGTGTTGACGCAAGATGAAATTAATGCTAAGGATCACTTCTATCAGGTAGAACCGGATGCAGAAGGATTGGTTTCCTATTGGAAATTCGATGAAGGTGTAGGTACGGCAATAACCGATTATACAGGTAATGGAAATAATGCTACAGCAGTGGAAGCAATCACTTGGAATGCTGTAGAACTGCCGGCGAAGGCAAAATAATTTAGTTATACTTTAAATAGATGTATATTATGAAATATATGAATAATATAAAATTAGGCTTGCTGGCAGCTATTTTTGCTTGTGCAGGAACTTTTCTTACAAGCTGTGAGGATGACATCACCATCAATGCGGTGGATACCGGCAAGTTGGACACAGTGGATGGTGTATATGGCTATGTGAAGTCCGCTGCCGGAGCGCGCGAACTCACTCCGATTTCTCTTTTCGGAGATAAGGCAGGAACAGGGCATCTTTATTTTGAATTGAGTAAAGCTGCAGAAAAGGACATTACGGTTACTTTCAAGGTAGACGCAGCGGCGCTTGAGGCTTATAATACTACACATGGTACGTCTTATACAATGTATCCGGCGGACAAATTGAGTTTGGCAAATGGTGGTACGGTAACGATAAAAGCTGGAGAGAAAAAATCCAGTGGGGTGGAACTGACCATCAATGCGGGAGGTTCAATAGGTGGAACATTTGCTGTCGCTGTTTCGGCTACCGCTAATGATGGAGTGGAAATATCTGCGAACAATCAAACTTACGTTTACTTGGTGAAACCTTTAGCTGCGATTCCTGATTCTAAAAAAGGCGATGTTCGCACATTTTGTTTCGTAGAAGTAAATAATGAAAGTATCCTTAACTGTGGTGAATACACGATGAAGGGTAGTAATAAGCCATTTTTTGATGTAGTCAGCATTTTTGCCGCTAATATCAATGTGGACAGTGAAACAGGGCGTGCGCATATATTTTGTAATGATCAAGTTTCTTTCTTGTTGAAGAATGCTGATCAGATTATTCGTCCTTTGCAGGCAAAAGGTATTAAGGTGAATATGACTATACTGGGCAATCACGATGAATCCGGTATGAGTAGTTTATCTAAGGAAGCTGCTGAAGATTTTGCTAAGGAATTGAAAGCTTATGCTGATATTTATGGTTTGGACGGTTTCGACTTTGATGATGAATATTCCAAATATTCGGAGAATCCAAGTCCGGGGTTTGAAGAGCGTTCCAGTGCAAATTATTGCCGCCTGATGTATGAGTGCCGTAAGATTATGCCTGACAAATTATTAGGTATTTATGAATATCTGCTATATGATGCTCCTAACGGTTCTGTGGAGGGCAAAAGTGCAGGTGAATTGGTGGATTATATGTGCTATGGAACTTATCAGAGATATGCGAAAGGGCGTGAGGAAAACTTTGCAGGACTGCCTAAATCCAAGTATGGTCCTTATTCATTGAAAATCAATAATGAGTATAATGGTGGCTGGAGTGGTTTTAATCAAGAAACTATTCAAGATTTGAAAGATGCGGGATACGGTTTACAGGTGTTCTATAATCCTGAACCCAGAACTTTCAGTTACGACCATTACTTCACAGCAGTGTCAAAAGTGTTGTATAATGATGAAGTGGAGTGGACTGGTAAGTATTATGAAAGAACCGGTTTCAGCGCCATCAACGGTACGAAGTCCGCTTATGAATCCTATCTGGGTGAATGGGCAGCTACTTCCAGCAATTCTTTGTATGTATATGTAGATGAAGAGAATAATCCACGTTGGTGGGATTGGGGTGGTTCGCAAAAGTTCAACATCCGTATTGAGGAAAAGGAAGCTGGAAAGAGCTATTATGTATATGGTTGGGGTACTTATCCTGAAATTACAAATAAATATCCGTTGGTAATGGAGTACAGTGATTATGACGGTTCGCTTTCAATTTCTTGTCCGCAAATAATTCATGAGGCAGACGAAGCCGATCCTATCACTTGGGAAATGCGTTTGGGAACATATGGAAAAGTAAATGTCTGGACTTTCTATGATTATACGAACCCGATCAGCGGATCTATTAATGTGAGCGGAACAATTAATATGACCGGACCTGGCAACCGCTGGGGTATTGATCCATGTCATGATGTGGATGGAACATTTGTTCCGCCCCATATGGATGTGAAATATCATATTACAGAAAATTACACATTGGTGAAGAACTGATAAGATTAGTGTTTAACCTTTGTCAATACGAGCCTTGTCTTGACCTCAGGATGAGGCTCGTAATATAATCAGCAGCATGAAACAGCATCTTATATCATTAGTCCTATTTTTCTCTTTTCTGTTGAGCGGTTGTATGCCTCTCAAACAGGCAGAGGTCACTTCTCCCGATGGGCACATCCGTTTAGCCTTTGCTTTGGACGGTAATAATAGCATGACTTATCAAGTCAGTGTAGGAGACACCGTCTTCATCACCCCTTCTTTATTAGGTTTCACAGCCAAGGACGGAGTGAATCTTGCCGAAGGTTTCAAGGTCATAAACACCGACTTCACCACCCATGACGAAACCTGGACCCAACCTTGGGGAGAAAACAAAACCATCCGCAACCATTACAACGAAATGGTTGTTCACTTGTCCGATGCGGCAAACACGAAACTGACTTTGCGTTTCCGCATTTTCGATGATGGATTAGGATTTCGCTATGAATATGAAGTTCCCGGAGCTGACAGTATTCTGGTGACAGACGAACTGACTGCGTTCAATATAGCACAGGATGGCACTTCGTGGTCCATACCTGCCAATTCTGAAACATACGAATTGCTATATCGTACACAGCCTGTCAGTCAGATAGACAATGCCAATACTCCCATGACCTTCAAGACAGGCGGCATATACGCCAGCATCCACGAAGCCGCATTGACGGACTTCCCCGAAATGACACTGAAGAATACCGGAGGTTGCCACTTCAAGGCCGAACTGGCTCCCTGGCCCGACGGCATAAAAGCCCGCATAGCCGGAGGACGTTTTAAAACTCCCTGGCGCACCTTGCAGATTGCCCCGAAAGCAGTGGGACTGATTAACTCGGGACTCATCCTCAACCTGAACGAACCGTGTGCACTGGAAACCACGGACTGGATACGTCCGATGAAATATGTAGGCATCTGGTGGGGAATGCACCTGGGTGTGGAAAGCTGGGTCATCAACGACCGTCACGGCGCTACCACCGGGAATGCCAAACGATATATTGACTTTGCCGCCGCCAACAACATAGAAGCAGTGATGTACGAAGGCTGGAACGAAGGCTGGGAAAACTGGGGTGGGACGCAGACATTTGACTACACTAAGCCCTATGCTGATTTCGATATAAAAGAGATAGCCCGCTACGCCCGTGAAAAAGGCGTTGAGATTATCGGACACCATGAAACCGGCGGTAACATCCTCAACTATGAGAAGCAGCTGGATAAAGCCTACAAATGGTATGCCGACCTGGGCGTCCATAGTGTGAAGACCGGTTATGCCGGCGGACTCCCCAACGGGCACAACCATCACGGGCAATACAACGTGCGCCATTACCGTATAGTAGTGGAGACCGCCGCTAAATATCATACTACGCTCGACGTGCACGAACCGATCAAAGATACGGGCATCCGTCGCACCTATCCCAACATGATGACCCGTGAGGGTGCCCGTGGTATGGAATGGAACGCCTGGAGTGAAGGTAATCCGCCCGAGCATCATGTGATGCTGCCTTTCACCCGTTTGCTGGCAGGTCCTATGGATTATACGCCCGGCATATTCGATATCATGTATGAGCGCGCCAAGAAGTCCCCACACCGCAAGCAGTGGAATATGAAGGACAGCAAAGACTGCCGCATCAACACCACATTGGCAAAGCAGATAGCCAATTGGGTGATACTTTACTCCCCCTTGCAGATGGCGGCGGATATGATCGAGAATTACGAAGGACATCCCGCTTTCCAGTTCTTCCGCGATTTTGATGCCGACTGTGACTGGTCGGAAGCGCTGGCAGGTGAACCGGGAGAGTTTGTGGTCATTGTCCGTCGGGCAAAAGATAAGTACTTCCTGGGAGCTGCAACGAACGAAGAAGCGCGTAAAGTGGATGTTAAGTTAGACTTTTTGGAAAAGGGTAGGGTATACCGTGCCTTAATCTATGCCGATGGAGAGGGTGCCGACTGGGAACTTAATCCTACGGCTTATGAAATCATTGAGAAACTGGTGACTGCCGATGACACCCTGACAGTCTCTATGGCAAGAGGCGGCGGACAAGCCATCAGCTTTATGCCTGCCTGACATGAAAACGTAATACAATCAAAATATGAAGAAGAACATGAAAATCAATTCTATGCTGATGAGCGGTCTTCTTTTGCTGGGGATGTACGGTTGTACGCCGGCAATGCAGGATTACTCATCATACGTCAATCCGTTCATTGGTACGGGAGGACACGGGCACACTTATCCGGGGGCGGTGGTGCCTAACGGAATGATTCAGCCCAGTCCTGATACACGCATTTATCAGTGGGATGCCTGTTCAGGTTATTATTATGCAGATTCTACCATTAACGGGTTTTCGCATACGCATCTCAGCGGTACGGGCTGTGGAGATTATGGTGACGTATTGCTGATGCCTACCGTGGGCAAGCAGGACTATCATCCGATGGGAGAGGAGAGTCAGCAGATGGCTTATGCTTCCGCTTTCTCTCACGAGAACGAGACGGCCCAACCCGGTTATTATTCGGTATTTCTGGATCGCTATAAAGTGAAGGCCGAACTGACCGCTACCCGGCGGGCAGCTATCCACCGTTATACTTTCCCGAAAGCGGAAGATGCGGGATTCATCCTTGACCTGGATTACAGTCTGCAACGCCAGACGAATGAAGAAATGGAGCTGGAAGTAATCAGCGACACCGAGATACGCGGGCGTAAGAAGACGGTATATTGGGCTTTCGACCAATACATTAATTTCTATGCCAAGTTCTCCAAACCGTTCACCTATACTTTGGTGACCGATTCTATGGCACTGGACGAAGGCGGACCGTTGCTGCCCACAGCTAAAGCACTGTTGCAGTTTCAGACCGGAGCCGGCGAACAAGTCCTTGTGAAAGTAGGAGTTTCTGCCGTGGATATGGACGGAGCACGCCGGAATGTGGAGGCTGATATACCCGGATGGGACTTTGACAGTGTGCGCAGTGCCGCCCGCAATTCATGGAACGATTATCTGTCGAAAATAGATATTGAAACCAACGATGATGACCAGCGGATTATGTTCTATACCGCACTTTATCATACGGGTGTACAACCCAATCTGTTTACTGATGCCGACGGACGCTATCTGGGCATGGACCTGAAGCCCCACCAAGGCAGTGTGGAAAATCCTGTCTACACGGTTTTCTCTTTGTGGGATACTTTCCGTGCCTATCATCCCCTGATGACGATTATCGATCCGGATTTGAATCAGGCTTTTATCCGTTCGCTCATCCTGAAGCAGCGCGAAGGCGGCATCTTCCCTATGTGGGAACTTGCAGGCAATTATACCGGAACCATGATTGGCTACCATGCCGCATCCATTATCGCTGACGCTTACACAAAGGGCTATCGTGATTTTGATGTGCAAGACGCCTACAAAGCCTGCATCCGTGCTGCGGAATATGACACTACCGGCATCCAGTGTCCTCCGCTGGTATTGCCTCATCTGATGCCGCAAGCCAAATACTGGAAGAACAAGATAGGCTATGTGCCTTGCGATAAAGACAACGAATCGGTGGCCAAAGCATTGGAGTATGCTTATGATGACTGGTGCATTTCGCTATTGGCGGAAGCTCTGGGTGATAGACCTAATCAGGAGAAATATGCAGCGTTCGCCAAAGGATACCAGGTTTATTTCGACGCTTCCACCCGCTTCATGCGCGGACTGGACAGTGAAGGTAACTGGCGCACACCCTTCAATCCCCGCTCTTCCAATCATCGTAACGATGATTATTGTGAAGGTACTGCCTGGCAATGGACCTGGTTCGTGCCTCATGATGTGGACGGATTGGTGGATCTTATGGGAGGCCGTGAGGCTTTTATCGGCAAACTGGATTCTTTGTTCATCGCTCCTTCGGCTATGGAAGGTGAATCGGTATCCGTTGACATTTCAGGTCTGATAGGGCAGTATGCGCATGGAAATGAGCCGAGCCACCACATAGCCCACCTATATAACTATGTCGGTCAGCCTTGGAGAACGCAGGAATTGGTGGACGAAGTGCTCCATACCCTTTACTTCAACGACCCTGACGGCTTGTCGGGCAATGAAGACTGTGGGCAGATGTCGGCATGGTTCATTCTCAATTCAATGGGATTTTATCAGGTATGTCCCGGTAAGCCTGTGTATTCCATTGGCCGGCCGCTGTTTGATAAGGCAACCATCCGGCTGAAGGATGGAAAAACTTTCACAGTTGTAGCGCATGGCAACAGTCGCGAAAATAAGTATGTGCAGAAGATGCTCTTGAACGGTCGGGAGTTGGTGGAACCTTTCTTCAACCATCAGGATATTGTGGACGGTGGAACGTTAGAGTTGACGATGGGGGGTAAACCGGTGATTGAAAAGAAATAGTATAAGTGGATTTATTATACGGAGATGGGGTTGTGTTAAAATATTGGCACAACCCCGTTCTCATATCCGGATTCTCAATCTGCTTGAAAATATAAACTCCTCTCGTTTGCATCCCATCCGGAAAATGGAACTAAAACAATAATTTGCTATAAAATACGTAGTTGCCTTGTCAAGCTGTCGCGGAAAGTTTATCTTTGTATCTGCATATAGAATATTTATTCTTTAAAGGCGTAAATTATGGAGCACGTATCAGATAGCAAATTGTTGCCTTATGGCATGATGAACTTTGCGGTTATTCGTCGTGATGATTATTATTATGTGGATAAAACCTCTTTCATTCCATTGATAGAGCGTTCGGACCGGTTCTTCTTTTTTATCCGTCCCCGTCGTTTCGGCAAGAGTCTGACCTTGAATATGCTGCAACATTATTACGATGTGAATGCGAAGGATAAGTTTGATGCCCTCTTTGGTGATTTGTATATAGGGAAGCATCCCACCAAAGACCGCAACAGCTATTTGGTACTGAAACTTAACTTCTCATTAGTAAGTGCCGAACTGCACAACTATCGCAAGGGCTTGGACGACCATTGCAGCATTGTTTTTGACTATTTCTGTGATGTCTATGCCGATTATCTGCCGGAGGGGATAAAAGAAAAGATGCAGGCGAAAGACGGAGCAGTCAATCAGTTGGAATACCTTTATATGGAATGTGCCAAAGTGAACCGGAAGATTTATCTCTTCATTGATGAGTATGACCACTTCACCAATACTATACTTTCCGATGCCGACAGCCTGAACCGCTATACTGACGAGACACATAAGACCGGCTATCTGCGGGCTTTCTTTAATACCGTGAAATCGGGGACGGATTCATCCATTGAGCGTTGTTTCATCACCGGTGTCAGTCCCGTGACGATGGACGACCTGACCAGTGGCTTCAACATTGGAACTAACTATTCGCTCTCATCCGAGTTTAATGAAATGATGGGCTTCACCGAAGACGAGGTTCGTCAGATGTTGGCGTATTATTCCACCACCTGCCACTTCAACCATAGCATTGATGAAATCATTGAGATTATGAAGCCGTGGTATGATAATTACTGCTTCGCTCCCGAGAGTTACGATACAACCACGATGTATAACTCCAATATGGTACTTTATTTCGTAAAGAATTATGTTTTGTATGGTAAGGTGCCGCGTGACATGATAGAAGATAACATCCGCATTGATTACGAAAAACTGCGTATGCTCATCCGCAAAGATAAGGAATTCTCTCATGATGCCTCTATCATTCAGACTTTAGTGAGCCAAGGATACATTGCCGGAGAACTGAAGAGAGGGTTTCCTGCCGTTAGTATTGTCGACCCCGACAATTTCATAAGTTTGCTTTATTATTTTGGTATGCTCACTGTCAGTGGTACGCATGAAGGTAAGACGAAACTTACTATTCCCAATCAAGTGGTTCGCGAACAACTCTATACTTATTTGCTAAACATTTACAATGAAGCTGACTTAAACTTCAGTAATTATGAAAGAAGCGAGTTATCCAGTGCTCTTGCTTACAGAGGTGAGTGGCTCGTTTATTTTGATTACATTGCCGACTGCCTGAAGCGTTATGCATCACAGCGTGACAAACAGAAAGGAGAGTTCTTTGTACACGGTTTCACGTTGGCAATGACAGCGCAGAACCGCTTCTACCGCCCAATCTCCGAACAAGACACACAGGCAGGATATGTAGACATCTTCCTATGCCCGTTGCTGGATATCTTCCCGGATATGGTGCACAGTTATATCATCGAACTGAAGTATGCTAAATACAAAGATCCTGAGAGCCGGGTGGAAGAACTGCGTCGGGAAGCCGTTGAGCAGGCCAACCGTTATGCAGATACCGATACGGTGAAACGTGCCGTCGGCACCACGCGCCTGCATAAAATAGTAGTGGTATATAAAGGTATGGAGATGAGGGTGTGCGAAGAGGTATGATCCGGTCTGTGGTCTTAAGCTCTTCCGGAAGCGATAAATAAGAGTAGAAGAGGTAAATAGTCCTTCAACTCATTGCGAAGCAATTCTATAGTTCTTTGTTTATAGCGGTTGACGGATTTCACGCTGAGATTCAACTCTTCTGCAATTTCTGTATGGGTTTTCCCTTTGAAGAAACTTTCGATAAAGACGGTACGGTAATTATCAGGAAGTTTGTTCAGAGTCTCATACAGCATCCGGTAAAGCTCATCCAATGTATATACGCTGTCCGATTCGGTTTCGTAGACAGGAGTCTTTTTGCGGATTATTTCCGCATAATTCCATTCGTACTCCTGATGTTTTAGGAAATTCAGACAACTATTTTTTACACACATCTTAATATAGCCTAATGTGGTATCAGAGTCTATCTCAAAAGTTTCTATTTTATCCCATAGTGAAGTAAATACATCTGAAACAATATCTTCTCGTGTTTCTTTATCTTCTATAAATCTCTTTGCATACAGACAGAAAGGTGCGTAATATTCCTCGTAAAGTAGCTTGAAAGCCTGTTCCTTATCATGTCTTAGGAAAGATATTTTCATACTAATTAGATTTGTTGAAGCGTTTTTGTCGGGCAAATATATAATAAGAAAGTAACATAATGCTCTTTTTCTTCTTTTTTTTGCCGGAATGAAAAAAAACTCAGTTTGCCTGTCCCTTTTTAAAATCTCAGTTGTATTATATATGTAATTGCAATTATAAATACATTTTTTTGAACAGGAGTTATGGAAAATTTGAATCCCGAATCATTGCTACAAAAAGCGCAGGCATTGGGAGATGATATTAAAGAAATAGAATCTATTGATGTGGAGCATGCTTATCGGCGGATGCAACAAAAGATAAAAAGCAGCCGGCGGAAGGTGATTTACAATCAATGTATGCGTTACGCGGCATTTTTGACGTTGCCATTGTTGCTGGCTTCGTTGACTTTGGGATATCTGTATTTCCATAAACCGGTAGTAGACGAGAAATATGCCGAAGTAACGGCAGCCATGGGATCAGTGATCCGATATGAACTTCCCGATCACTCTGTTGTATGGTTGAATGCCGGCAGTACTCTGCGTTATCCGACGGTGTTCCGGAAAGACAATCGGAATGTAGATCTGAAAGGTGAGGCGTATTTTGAAGTTCAGGCCGACAGGGAACGTCCTTTTTATGTAAACACATCGAATGGGTTGAGCGTATATGTATATGGTACGAAATTCAATGTAACTGCTTATGAGGAGGATGACTGTATAGAAACTGTGCTGGAAAAAGGTAAGGTAAATGTGATAACCCCCAATCAGGAAACAATGGTATTGTCGCCCGGTGAACAGTTGATTTACGAGAAACAGAGTCAGAAATGGACAAAACATAAAGTGGATGTTTACGAGAAGGTAGCCTGGAAAGATGGAAAATTAATATTCAGAAATGCATCGCTGGAAGAAATCTTCAAGCGTCTGTCGCGGCATTTCAATGTAGAAATTCAGTTTAACAATAGGTCTGGAAAAGAATATAGATACCGGGCTACTTTCCGGAGCGAAACTTTGCCGCAGATATTGGATTATCTGGCAAAATCGGCAGCACTGAAGTGGAAGGTGGAAGACGCGGCGCAACAGGCGGACGCTACCTTTACGAAGACAAAAATTACAGTCAATTTATATTAGTAACCTTTTAAAAACCTGAAGAGCCTATGATATAGCATAAAGAAATGAAAAACAAAAAAGGAAGAAAGCTGTCCCCACAGCCTCCTTCCAGGAGATTTTAAAGATTCGCGGAAAAGAGTCTCGCAAACGCTAACCGGGAATCAAACCTTAGTTCATTGAGTAATAAACTTTAGTTAACCGCAAATGTATGAAAAATAATCATTCATTTAATGCATTATGCCTTAAATATACCTTAAATATAAAACTTCCTTTACCTATGAGGATAAGTCTGATACTACTTTTTGCTGTTGTATTGCAGCTTCCCGCCGAGAATGGGTATGCCCAGCGCACCCGAATGCCTTTTTCTATGGAGAATGTTTCTGTAGAGCAAGTGTTGAATAAAATAGAGGAAAACTCCGATTATGTATTCCTTTATAATGATAAGACGATTCAGACGGATCGTATAGTTTCGGTAAAAAATAAATCCGGGAAAATTATAGATGTGCTGAATGATGTCTTCCGTGGAACCAATGTTACGTATACGGTCATGGACAAACAAATCATTCTGTCTACCAAACAGGTTGCCCAACAGGAACCTCAGATAAAAGTGACCGGTGTGGTGAAAGATGCAACCGGAGAACCGTTGATCGGTGTGAATGTCAAAGTGAAAAATGCTCCTACCGGTGCCATTACGGATTTGGATGGTCAGTTCAGTCTGATAGTAAATAAAGGTGATGTACTGGAAATTTCTTATGTGGGATATACTACACAGAATGTAACCATAGTTAATGATCAGACCTTGAATGTTTTGCTGCAAGAAGATGCACAGAAGCTGAATGAAGTGGTTGTTACAGCTCTTGGTATTAAACGTGCAGAGAAAGCATTGAGCTATAATGTACAAAAGGTTGATCAGGATGAACTTGTAAAAGTGAAAGATGCCAACTTTGTTAATTCCCTGAATGGTAAAATTGCCGGTGTAAGCATCAATAAAAGTGCCAGTGGTGTAGGTGGTGCTACCCGCGTGGTGATGCGTGGCGCAAAGTCAATCGAAGGTGATAATAATGCTTTGTATGTGGTGGACGGTATTCCTTTGTTCAACACCAATATGGGGAATACGGATAGCGGCATTATGGGTGAAGGCAAAGCCGGCACTGAAGGCATTGCGGATTTTAACCCTGAAGATATTGAAAGCCTTTCTGTACTGAGTGGCCCTTCGGCTGCGGCTCTATATGGTAGTAGTGCCGCCAATGGTGTGATCCTGATTACTACAAAGAAAGGTAAGGAAGGTAAACTGCAGATTTCTGTCTCTTCTTCTACCGAATTCAGCAAGGCATATATGACTCCGGAATTTCAGAATACGTATGGAAACAAGAAGGATGCGTATGATAGCTGGGGAGAAAAACTGGCAACTCCGTCAAACTACGACCCGAAGAATGATTTCTTCAATACAGGTACCAACTTCATCAATTCATTGACATTGACTACGGGTACAAAACAGAACCAGACATTCGCTTCTATTTCGTCTACCAATTCTAAAGGTATCGTGCCTAATAACGCTTATGACCGTCTGAACTTTACCATTCGCAACACCGCTACCTTCTTGAATGATAAGTTGCAGCTTGATCTTGGAGCATCTTATGTGAAGCAGAAAGATAGAAATATGGTTTCGCAAGGCCAGTATTGGAATCCGGTGATGGCTGCTTATCTGTTCCCGCGTGGTGAGAGTTTTGAAGCGATTAAAACATTTGAAACCTACAATGACGGGCGTAAGATTCCTCAGCAGAATTGGCCTGTAGCAGATCCGGTTTATGCTTCTCAAAACCCTTATTGGACGGCCTATCGTAATGTGGCTACCAATGAAAAGAGCCGTTATATGTTCAATGTAGGATTGACTTATAATATAACCGATTGGTTGAATGCCGCTGCCCGTTTTAGAATGGATGATACTCAGGTGCTGTTTGAACGTAAGATTTTCGCCACTTCCGATCAGAAATTTGCAGAAGGTAAGAAAGGACATTACGGATACAGCAATTATAACGATCGTCAGGAATATGCTGACTTTATGGTGAATATCAACAAACGTATCAAGGACTTCAGTCTTTCTGCCAACTTGGGTTGGAGTTATTCCAATTATTGGTTGTTAGAGAGAGGGTATAAGGGTACTTTGCTTGGTGTAACCAACGATTTTAATGCTGTCAATATAGATCCCGCCAACGGTCGTATTTCTGAAAAGGGAGGTGATAGCCGTGTGCGTAATCATGCTGTTTTTGCCAATGTGGAATTAGGCTGGAAGAGTATGCTCTATCTGACGCTGACCGGACGTAATGACTGGAATTCTCGCCTCGTAAACACGAATGAAGAATCTTTCTTTTATCCTTCTGTCGGTTTGTCAGCCATCGTTTCCGAGATGGTGAAATTGCCTGAATTCATCTCTTACCTGAAGTTGCGTGGTTCGTTCACCGAAGTTGGTGCACCGATTTCCCGTTCGGGGTTGACTCCGGGTACGGTGACAACACCTATTTCAGGCGGTGCTATGAAAGAGACCTTTATTTATCCGTTCACTGACTTCAAGGCAGAACGTACTAAATCGTATGAATTCGGTTTGAGTTTGCGCTTGTGGAATAAACTGAGTGCGGAGATCACTTACTATCATTCTAATACAAAGAACCAGACTTTCTTGGGAAGCCTTCCGGAATTTACCGGTTATAAACAGATTTATCTGCAGGCGGGTGATGTGGAGAACCGTGGTTGGGAAGCTTCATTAGGCTACAATGATAAGTTAAGTAATGGACTGGCTTTCTCTTCTACACTCACTTTCTCACGCAATATCAATGAAATCAAAGAGATGGTAAATGGCTATCATACCGATTTGTTGGATGATCCGATTCAAATTTCTGAAGTGAAGAAAGATAAAGGCCGTATTATCTTAAAAGAGGGTGGCAGCATTCATGATATTTATGCCAATACGTTCCTGAAGAAAGATCACCAAGGGTATGTGGAAATAAAAGCCGATGGTACGTATGGTGTAGAAGCTGGTGACCCCGTTTATTTAGGAAAGGTAGCTCCAGACTTTAATATGGGATGGAACAACGCCTTGTCATATAAGGGATTTGGCGTAAGTTTCTTAATTAATGGACGCTTTGGCGGTATAGTAACGTCTTCTACCGAGGCATTGCTTGATCGTTTTGGTGTCTCAAAACGTTCGGCTGAAGCACGCGATGCGGGAGGTGCCTTATTGCCGGGACAAGGTAGAGTAGATGCAAAGACTTATTATCAGATGATTGGTACGGGAGATTATGAAACTTCCGGATATTATGTCTACAGTGCTACTAATATCCGTTTACAAGAGTTGACATTCAGTTATACGTTGCCTAACAAATGGTTTAAAAATGTGCTGAAGGACGTTACACTTTCATTTATCGCAAACAATCCATGGATGTTGTATTGTGAAGCTCCGTTTGATCCTGAATTGACTCCTTCTACCGCTACTTACGGGCAAGGTAATGACTATTTCATGCAGCCAAGCGTGCGTAGCTTTGGTTTTGGTATTAAATTTAAATTGTAATAGACCGCTTTATTATGAAAAAGATAAATAAATATAAACTCTTAGCAAGTATATGCGCCATGTCGCTATTAGTGTCATGTGATTACGAGAATATCAATACAGATCGTCAGGGAATGACTGACGAAGAAGGTATACGAGATGGCTTTGCTGTAGGTGGATCGGTGACAAGTATGCAAAAAACAGTTTTTCCTGTGGGGACACAAGCCGATGATACGGATATTATTAATCTTTATCAGACCGCTTATCATCTTTCAGGAGATTGTTGGAGTGGTTTTTTCGGACAAAATAATGATTGGGGAGGCAATTCGCACCCGACTTATTATTTGTTGGATGCTATGATTTCGTCTACCTATACAAGTGCGTACACGAATGTGCTTGTTCCTTGGAAAAAATTGAAAGCTTCTGCTGAAAAGAACAATACCCCTGAAGTTTTTGCATTGGCGCAAATACTGAAAATTTCAGCATGGCACAAAGCGCTGGAGTCGTTCGGACCAATACCTTATTCTCATGCGGCGGATGCAACAATGAACATTCCTTTTGATTCAGAGAAAGATGTGTATACGGCTATGTTTCAGGATTTGACTGAGGCCATTGACGTATTGACATTGAAAGCTGAAGGTGGGGTCGTTCTGATGGAAGATTTCGATGCCGTTTATGCGGGGGATACCAGGAAATGGGTGAAGTATGCCAATTCATTGATGCTTCGTTTGGCTATACGTATTCGTTTTGCCGATGAGGGAATGGCTAAAAAATATGCACTTCAGGCAGTTACACACTCTATTGGTGTAATGACTAATAAGGATGAAGAAGCGCAAATGAGTGTGGGAGCAGGCATTACTTTCCGTAACAACATTAACTGGTTGTCTGAACAGTACAATGAAACACGTATGGGATCGTCTATATTTTCTTATTTGATGGGCTATAAAGATCCTCGTTTAAGTGCTTATTTCAAGCCGGTAGATGCAACTAGTGAGCTTGGACAATTAGCTGACGATGGTAAAAAATATCAAGCTGTACCAGCCGGACATCGTTATGGCCAGAATGATGTTTATAAGTTATTCTCTAAACCTAAAATAGAAGATAGTACTCCTACTTACTGGATGCGTGCTTCTGAAGTGTATTTCTTACGTGCCGAAGCTGCTTTGGTATGGGGAGGCGAGTTTGGAAGTGCCGATGAACTCTATAAACAAGGTATTGCAATGTCATTCCAGGAAAATGGCATTTCCGCTTCTGTTGATAACTATATGAACTCTGATGAGATCCCCGTAAAACATGAATTTGGAGGGCGTTACTCTTGCAGTTTTGCTGCACCTCATGCTGTTACTGCTAAGTTTGAGGGTGATCAGGAAGAGAAACTGGAGAAAATTATCATTCAGAAATGGATCGCACTCTTTCCGAATGGGCAGGAGGCCTGGACAGAATGGAGAAGAACCGGTTATCCGGATTTGAATCCTGTAATGGTGAACGAAGGTTCATTCCAAGGGGCTACTGTTGAAGGAGGCGTTCGCCGTATGATTTATCCCGCGAGTTTCAAAGATACAGAAGAGTTAAAAGCAGCTTTGCAGTTGTTTAATAATGGTCAGGGCGGTGAGGATAAGTCTTCTACCCGTTTATGGTGGGATTGTAAGCGATAATCTATAGAAACAGTTTTAATACAATAATGAAGAATATGAAAGCATTAAAAAAAATATTATATATCATTCCGTTACTGAGCATGATGGCAACATCTTGTACGGATGTAGAAAATATAGAAATTGATCACATCGGTGGATACAACACCTTGGATAATGCGAAGAGTGAAGCTTATTATGCCAACTTGCGTGAATATAAAGCAACCGCCAATAACTATGGTCGTCCCGTAGCGTTTGGATGGTTTTCTAACTGGACTCCATCGGGAGCGATGCGAAAGGGGTATTTGTCTTCTGTACCCGATAGCATGGATATTATATCTATGTGGAGTGGTGCTCCCGGAAGATTCGAGATAACGGAAGCACAAAAGAAAGACAAGGAATTTGTGCAGAAAGTAAAAGGTATAAAATTGTTGGAAGTTAGTTTGCTTTCGCATTTAGGAAAGGGAAGAACCCCTAATTCTGTTTATGCGGAAGTGGAAAAGAAGGCTGAGGAGGAAGGATGGTCTGATGATAAACTTGCAACGGAAAGAAAATATGCACGTTGGGATTTCTGGGGATTTACTTCTCATGATTTGAACAATACTGAAAATTTGGAGGGAGCATTGGCTAACTTTGCCAAAGCGCTTTGTGACTCATTGGTTGTAGGTGACTGGGATGGCTTTGACATTGACTGGGAACCGGGTAGCGGTTTTAATGATTCTGATGGAACCTTAAACAATCGGACTATTGCTTTTTTGGTTAAAGAAATGGGCAAATACATTGGTCCCAAAAGTGATCCGGAAGGAAAAGGACATAAGCTGTTGTGTATTGACGGTCTTATAGGTTACTTTTCCGAAGAAATGGAGGAGTATGTAGATTACTGGATAACCCAGTCTTACGGAAGTTCATCCCCTCACTATACTTCTCCCGGAAATATACCTGAGAAGCTGATTATAACAGAGAATTTTGAGTCTTCTGCCGGACATGGCGGACAGTTGTTGCGGCAAGCAGCCTATATGCCTGACAAGGGATATAAAGGAGGTGTTGGAGCCTATCGCTTCGACAATGATTATGACAATACGCCTGATTATAAGTGGATGCGGCAAGCGATACAAATTAACCAGCGCGTGTTCGATGAATGGAAAGCTGAGCAGGGGAACAAAGAGGAAAAGAAATAAATTAAATTTTAGAATCTAAAGGATATGAATAAATATTTATTGAAATATATAGCATTTTGCTTTATCGTCATGCTGTTAGGCAGTTGTAATGATAGTGAAAGTGATTTGTTGGAACCTAAGGTTTATTTTGAAAACAAGGAATATGTAATCGAGGTAACTGATGCAGAAGTAATGACTCATGATCTGCAGGCCCGAGTATCTTCTTTATATTCTTCTTCGGTAGAGGTATCTTATGAAGTAGCGGATCCCAGCGTTGTAGAAGCGTATAATAAAAAATACGGTACGGAATATGAAACTTTTGAGGCATCTAATGTGAAGTTGGGTAGTGGCTCTTCTGTAGTGCCTGATGGTCAGGTGTATGCGGAATTGGTTTCTTTGCAGTTTTCTAATCTGAAAAGTATAGAAGAGGGAAAGTCTTATCTTCTACCGGTGCGTATCAAGTCGGCTTCTTTGCCTATTATTGAAGAAAGAGATATCGTTTATTTTGTTGTTACTAAACCGGTGCGTATTATGAAGGTGGCCAAGGTTTATAGTAACTATATCAAGGTTCCTTTGGCACCGGGTACACTATTTAGTTCCATTACGTATGAGGCGTTGATAAATGTGGACTGGTTTGGAAATAACAATACGGTTATGGGATGTGAAGGTAAGTTGATTTTCCGTATCGGTGACACACCTTTGGTAGCTGCAAATCACTTACAGATTGCTGGTAGCAAGGAATTCAGTGTTTCGCAAGGTCTGGAAGAACAGAAATGGTATCATGTAGCATTCTCGTATGACCAACCGACTGGAAAGGCTGCTATTTACATCAATGGTGAGAAGGCTTCGGAGGCTACTTGGGATACGCCTAACTTCGACCTTACGGCCAATGCAGGAGGGTTCTTTATCGGAAAAGTGGCAGGCTTCATGTGGGGCGAGCGCCCATTCTATGGTCGCATGAGTGAAGTCAGACTTTGGAATGTATCCCGTACGGAAAACCAAATAAAACAGAATATGATTACCGTTGACCCGAAATCAGAGGGGCTTGCCGCCTATTATAAACTGAACGGAACAGACCAGTTCCAAGATGGAGATACCTGGAAAGTGAAAGATGCTTCGGGGCATGGTATGGATGGTCTGGTCAATGGAGGACGTTCTGCTCTCAATATTATTGATTTGGATGAACCGGTAACCATAAAATAACTTTATAGTTGAAGCTCAGAAAGGCTTTATAGTCTTGTTTACTATAAAAACAAGCCTTGTTTTACAGTAAAATGCAAGTTTTTGTAGTTAATAGTTACAGGAACTTGCATTTCTGTTTTAGAATGAAATAACAGGAGATATGCTAATTAAAATTAAAATTGAAACTCTAAGGGTAGTATTTCAACAAAGTGAGTTGTATTATTGATACATAGTGAAAAAAAGAGCGTCAATGCTCATTAAATTGAATTTAATAATGAAAAACATGAAATCCATTGCAAAGCAGGCGAATGCTTTCCTATTACTGGGAATGGCGGTTTGTAGCTGTACATATGTGCTTCAGCAACAAGACCACGCATCCTACGTGAATCCCTTTATCGGTACAGGCGGACATGGACATACATATCCCGGAGCGGTAGTTCCAAACGGGATGATTCAACCCAGCCCTGATACGCGTATTTATCAGTGGGATGCTTGTTCCGGCTATTATTATGCTGACTCCACGATCAATGGTTTCTCACATACCCATCTCAATGGCACCGGCTGTGGTGACTATGGTGACGTATTGCTGATGCCCACCGTAGGACAGCAAAGTTATCAGGCTATGGGAACGGAAAGTCAGCAGATGGCCTATGCTTCCGCATTTTCTCATGAAAATGAAACTGCTGAACCGGGATATTATTCCGTATACTTAGACCGTTATCGGGTCAAAGCAGAACTAAGCGCAACCAAACGTGCCGCTATTCATCGTTATACCTTCCCGAAAGCGGCGGATGCCGGGTTTATTCTCGATTTGGATTATAGTCTGCAACGCCAGACGAATGAGGATATGGTTGTGGAAGTGATCAGTGATACGGAAATCCGCGGACATAAGAAAACCGTATATTGGGCTTTCGACCAATATATTAATTTCTATGCTAAGTTCTCCAAGCCTTTCACCTATACATTAGTGACCGATTCTATGGCATTGGATGCAGACGGTCCGCTGTTGCCCACCGCTAAAGTCTTATTGCAGTTCGAAACCGGAGAAAATGAACAGGTGCTTGTGAAAGTAGGCGTTTCGGCTGTCGATATGGATGGAGCACGCAAGAATGTGGAAGCTGAAATTCCCGGATGGGATTTTGACGGAGTGAAGAAGACTGCCCGCCAGTCCTGGAATGATTATCTTTCAAAGATGGATATCGAAACAGAAAATGCTGATCAGCGTACTATGTTCTATACTGCACTTTATCATACAGGCGTGCAGCCTAACTTGTTTACAGATGCTGACGGCCGCTATCTGGGTATGGATTTGAAACCTCACCAGGGAAGTGTGGACCAACCTGTTTATACCATCTTTTCTTTGTGGGATACTTTCCGTGCTTATCATCCTTTGATGACCATCATAGATCCGGATTTGAATGAGGCATTTATCCGCTCTCTTCTTCTTAAGCAGCGTGAAGGCGGTGTCTTCCCGATGTGGGAGCTGGCCGGAAACTATACCGGTACGATGATAGGCTATCATGCCGCTTCCGTCATCACGGATGCTTATATGAAAGGTGCTCGTAATTTTGACGTGAAAGAGGCCTATCAGGCTTGTTTGCGTGCTGCCGAATATGATACGACAGGGATAAAGTGCCCTCCTTTGGTATTACCCCATCTGATGCCACAGGCTAAATACTGGAAGAATAAGATTGGGTATGTGCCTTGCGATAAAGATAATGAGGCGGTAGCCAAAGCGTTGGAATACGCATACGATGACTGGTGTATTTCTGTTCTTGCCGGTGAGCAGGGTGATGCGGTCAATCAGCAGAAATATGCCGAGTTTGGCAAAGGATACAAATATTATTTTGATCCTTCCACCCGTTTTATGCGTGGGCTGGACAGTGAGGGTAACTGGCGTACACCTTTCAATCCCCGTTCTTCCAATCACCGCAGTGATGATTATTGTGAAGGTACTGCCTGGCAGTGGACTTGGTTTGTGCCTCATGATGTAGAAGGATTAGTGGAATTGATGGGAGGTCGTGAAGCTTTCAGAGGCAAACTGGATTCACTGTTTACGGCTAATTCCGCTTTGGAAGGGGAACTGGTATCGGCTGATATTTCAGGGTTGATCGGACAATATGCGCATGGCAATGAGCCGAGTCATCACATTACACATCTTTACAATTATGTAGGACAGTCATATAAAACTCAGGAATTGGTAGATGAAGTTTTGCATACACTTTATTTTAATGATCCGAACGGACTTTCGGGTAACGAGGATTGCGGACAGATGTCTGCTTGGTACATTCTCAATGCAATGGGATTCTATCAGGTATGTCCGGGCAAACCTGTGTATTCTATCGGCCGTCCCCTATTTGATAAAACAACCATTCACCTGAAAGGCGGGAAGACTTTCACCATCGTAACACATAACAATAGTCGCGAGAACAAATATGTGCAGAAGATGGTCCTGAATGGTAAAGAACTGAATGCGCCCTTTTTTGCACATCAAGATATGATAGACGGTGGTACTCTGGAATTAACGATGGGCGGTGAACCGCTGAAATAAAAGTCAAATAGGTATGAGTCGAAATAGTCGTAATCCGATTTCCTGGGTACCCACCGTCTACTTTGCTATGGGGCTTCCCTTTGTGGTGCTGAATATGGTATCTGTACTGATGTTTAAAGGCCTGGGCATCGATGATGCACAGATTGCTTTGTGGACATCACTGATTATGCTGCCCTGGACACTGAAATTCCTTTGGAGTCCGTTTCTGGAGATGTTCAAAACGAAGAAATACTTTGTAGTGTTGACACAACTGATTACCGGGGCAGGCTTTGCCCTGGTAGCGTTGGCGTTGCATCTTCCGGCTTTCTTTGCCGTATGTATTGCTTTACTGGCGGTTATTGCTTTCAGCGGGGCAACGCATGATGTTGCAACCGATGGTGTTTATATGTCAGAATTGAATAAGCAGGATCAGGCTAAATATATAGGTTGGCAAGGTGCTTTCTATAATATTGCTAAGATTGTCGCATCCGGTGGGTTGGTTTGGTTGGCAGGATGGTTGCTGAAACACTATGGGGGAGTTCCGGGAGCGGAGGAGACTGTTCGTCATGAAGCCACAGTACAGGCTTGGATGACGGTTATGTTCATTCTGGCTGCTGTAATGGTATTGCTGGGAGTGTATCACATGCGTATGTTACCTTCGGGAGGAACTGCCGCTACGGGCACGACATCCGGCAGGGAAACATGGAACCGGTTGGTGGAAGTGATCCGGAACTTTTTTCAGAAGAAACATATCTGGTATTACATTACTTTCATCATTCTTTATCGTTTGGCCGAAGGCTTTGTCATGAAGATAGTGCCGTTGTTTCTGAAGGCGGAACGTTCAGTCGGTGGTCTGGGATTGGGAGAACAGGAGATAGGTTTGTACTATGGTACTTATGGGGCGGCTGCATTTGTGCTGGGTTCCCTGTTGGCCGGCTATTATATATCACACAGAGGGTTGAGTCGCACGCTGTTTTCACTGTGCTGCATTTTCAATCTTCCGTTTCTGGCTTATACGCTACTGGCCATTTATCAGCCGGAGAACGGCATGTTGATAGGCGGTGCCATTGTGCTTGAATATTTCGGTTATGGTTTCGGATTCGTAGGTTTGTCGCTGTTTATGATGCAGCAAGTGGCACCCGGTAAGCACCAGATGGCTCACTATGCTTTTGCTTCAGGCATCATGAATTTGGGTGTGATGTTGCCGGGTTCTATCAGTGGCTTTGTCAGTAATGCGTTGGGATATAAGACATTCTTCATCTTCACGATGTTTGCTACTATTCCGGCATTCCTGATAACGTATTTTGTGCCGTTTACCTATCCGGATGAAAAGAAAAAATGATATTATTAACAATATAAATAAGAAGAATTATGGACAGTAAAATTATAATGCCTTGGGAAGAACGTCCTGAAGGTTGCTCAGATGTCATGTGGCGCTATTCTAAGAACCCGGTTATCGGGCGTTACCACATTCCGAGTTCCAACAGTATTTTCAACAGTGCGGTAGTTCCGTTCGGAGATGGGTTTGCCGGTGTGTTCCGTTGTGACAATAAGTCGGTGCAGATGAATATCTTTGCGGGCTTTAGTAAAGACGGAATCAATTGGGAGATAAATCACGAGCCCATTAGCTTCAAGGCGGGGAATACGGAGATGATAGAATCCGAGTATAAATATGATCCGCGTGTCACCTGGATTGAAGATCGTTATTGGATTACTTGGTGCAATGGTTACCACGGACCTACAATTGGTATCGGTTATACATTCGACTTCAAAGAATTCTTCCAGTGCGAAAATGCCTTTTTGCCTTTTAACCGCAATGGGGTACTTTTTCCGCAGAAGATAGATGGTAAATATGCTATGTTGAGTCGTCCGAGCGACAACGGTCATACACCGTTTGGAGATATTTACATCAGTTACAGTCCGGATATGAAATATTGGGGGGAACATCGTTGTGTGATGAAAGTTACTCCTTTCCCCGAAAGTGCATGGCAGTGTACGAAGATAGGGGCAGGTTCTGTTCCGTTCCTTACTGAAGAGGGCTGGTTGATATTCTATCATGGAGTTATTACTACCTGCAACGGTTTCCGCTATTCCATGGGAGCGGCTATTCTTGATAAAGAGAATCCAGACAAAGTGTTATATCGTACCCGCCCGTATCTGCTTGCACCTGCTGCTCCTTATGAATTGCAGGGAGATGTGCCCAATGTAGTATTCCCTTGTGCCTCTTTGCAGGATGGAGATAAAGTAGCTGTGTATTATGGCGCTGCCGATACAGTTGTTGGCATGGCCTTTGGTTATATTTCGGAAATCATAGAATTTACGAAGAAAAACAGCATTGTATAGTTAATCCCTTAAAGAATCAGTCGACTATGAAACGTATTTTATTGGCTTACACACTTTCTGCCCTTTGTCTGCTTCCGGTGTTTGCCGGAGGTGGAGAGGTTTTTTTACCTATAAGCTATGTCAATCCTTTCATCGGTACTACCAATTTCGGAACTACTAATCCGGGAGCGGTCTGTCCCAATGGAATGATGTCCGTGGTCCCTTTCAATGTGATGGGATCGGAAGATAATAAGTATGATAAAGATGCTCGTTGGTGGTCTACTCCTTACGAGTATCACAATTGTTTTTTCACCGGTTATTCGCATGTCAATCTGAGCGGTGTGGGATGTCCCGAACTGGGATCTTTATTGCTGATGCCTACTACAGGTGAATTGTCTGTAGATTATAAGGAATATGGAAGTCGTTATAAAGATGAACAGGCTTCTCCGGGCTATTACAGTAATTTCCTCACTCGCTATAATGTAAAGACTGAGGTGTCTGCCACTTCCCGCACGGGTGTTTCACGTTTTACGTTTCCTGCCGGACAGAGTCATGTATTACTGAATTTGGGTGAAGGACTGACTAATGAAACCGGTGCTTTCCTGAAACAGGTGAGTGACACTGAATTTGAAGGTATGAAATTATTGGGAACTTTCTGTTATAACCCCCAGGCAGTATTTCCCATTTATTTTGTAATGCGTGTTAACAAGCAACCGGTATCCGGCGGTTATTGGAAAAAGCAGCGGCCCATGACCGGAGTGGAAGCTGAATGGGATCCCGACAACGGACGCTACAAACTTTATACCCGTTATCGTAAGGAAATAGCCGGAGATGATATCGGTGCTTTTCTTACTTTCAACACGACGGAAGGTGAACAGATTGAAGTGCAAATGGGAGTTTCTTTTGTCAGCATCGAGAATGCCCGTCTGAATCTGGATACAGAGCAAAGTGGAAAGAATTTCAGTCAGGTATTGGCAGATGCCCGTATGCGCTGGAATGAGGATCTTTCGCGTATCCTTGTCGAAGGCGGAACGGAAGAACAGAAAACTGTCTTTTATACTGCTCTTTACCATACATTGATACATCCCAATATCCTGCAAGATGTCAATGGTCAGTATCCCGTCATGGAAAGTGATCAGATTCTGACAACAAAAGGAGACCGTTACACTGTTTTCTCGCTTTGGGATACGTATCGTAACGTTCACCAGCTCCTTACGCTGGTTTATCCCGAACGTCAGTTACAAATGGTGCGTTCCATGCTCGATATGTATCGCGAACATGGTTGGCTACCCAAATGGGAACTCTACGGACGTGAAACGTTGACTATGGAGGGTGACCCGTCTATTCCTGTCATCGTTGATACTTGGTTGAAAGGTTTACGTGATTTTGATATCGATCTGGCTTATGAAGCTATGTATAAATCTGCCACTTTGCCCAGTGCCGAGAATTTGCTAAGGCCGGATAATGATGATTATATGTCATTGGGATATGTTCCTTTGCGTGAACAGTACGATAATTCAGTCTCTCATGCATTAGAGTATTATATTGCGGATTATTCTCTTTCCTTGCTGGCGGATGCATTGGGTAAACGGGCAGCGGAACAGGGTAAAAAAGCAGAAGCGCAGAAATATCAGGCTGATGCCCGTCTTTTTTATAGCCGTTCATTGGGATATAAACACTACTATAGTAAGGAATTTGGTACTTTCCGCCCCATTCTGCCTGACGGTCAGTTCTATTCACCTTTCAATCCGAGACAGGGAGAGAATTTTGAACCGAATCCCGGTTTTCATGAAGGATGTGCCTGGAATTACAGTTTCTATGTTCCTCACGATGTGAAAGGGCTTGCCCGTCTCATGGGTGGGCAGAAACCTTTCATTGAAAAACTTCAGCGTGTCTTTGACGATGGTCTCTATGATCCTGCCAATGAACCTGATATTGCCTACGCTCATCTCTTTTCTTATTTCAAGGGTGAAGAATGGCGTACGCAAAAAGAGACTCAAAGGCTTTTGCAGAAGTATTTTAAAAATGCTCCCGATGGTATTCCCGGTAATGATGATACCGGTACCATGTCTACCTGGGCCATCTTTAATATGATAGGATTTTACCCCGACTGTCCTGGTGATCCGTATTATACCCTTACTACGCCTGTATTCGATAAGGTGGTGATTCGTCTTGACTCTGATACTTGGGAAAGCTATAAGTTGGTGATAGAAACTGAGCGTCCTTCAACAGAATCCTTATACATTCGTGAGATGGAGTTAGGAGGGAAGAAATTATCCCGTTACCGCATCAGTCATGAAGAACTGGTAAAAGGTGGAGCGCTGAGATTTATACTTCGATAGTATAAAGAAGATAACTGTATATACTTATCGCACGAAAGTAAAAAATAAGGCAAAAGATAAAAAAACTTTGGATTAGGAGGTTTCAAAGATAGGGAGCATCCATGTTTCTTTATAGATGGCAACTTATTGGTCGATTGAAAATAAAGAGCCTGTCGACAAGGAGCTAACATTTTGTAATCCTTTGATAATCAGATTGTGATTTCAGACAGATTTTCAGCTTTTGGGGCTATTGATATCTCGTCTTGTACTTAATGACGAATAAAGGTATGTTGGGTATTAAATCCTAATATACCTTTTTTCTTTTAAAGGTTTTATATTGCAGATATAAGGGTTTGGTACTCTTTATTGGGACAAAGTATATGCTTCAACCGGGGTATAAGGTATCTTGAACCAAAATTCGGAACCTTTGCCTTGAACTGAATTTACTCCTATTTCACCATTCATTCTTTCGGCGATCATGGTGCATATAGAGAGTCCTAATCCTGTTCCTTGTTTAAAACTGTCCAATTTGACGAACCGTTCAAAGATGTGTTTCTGTTTTTCAGCCGGAATGCCAGTTCCGGTATCTCGTACAAAAAAACGTATTTTGCCTTCTTGTGGCACGTTATAGCCAATATCGATATAGCCTTTTGGGGTATGCTTTATGGCGTTTGACACATAATTGTTTATAACTTGTTTTACTCGTTTGGGTATCGTATGAATGATGCATTGTTCCAAGCCGGGTAAAAAACGGATATCAATGTCAGATGTGATTTTTAGTTTGACGGTAGTATATATTTCATGAAGGGTATCGTTGACATTCATGTTTCCTTCGACGAATTCGAGTATACCTGCTTCTATGCGTGAGATATCGAGTATGTCATTTATCAGTTGTAAGAGTAGTTGGTTGTTTTCTTCAATGATATGTACGTATTCCTTCATGTCTTCATTCTGAATGTATTCGGATAATATGGATGAAAAGCCAACAATCGCATTTAGGGGAGTGCGTATTTCATGACTCATATTGGCAAGGAAAGCAGATTTTAGGCGGTTGGACTCTTCTGCTTTTTCTTTGGCTTCCAATAATTCTGTTATATCCAGTGCGGAACTTACTATCCAGCATTCTTGTCCATTGTTATAGGAAACGAGCGTTTTGTGAAAGGATAACGTGTGTTTTTGTCCCTTAGGATTGGAGAAAACTTTGATGTATGACTGGGGAAGACCTGTTTCCGCTACCTGCCTGTCGGTTTCCTGTATGAAATTATCGGGCATCAGATGATTGAATTCACTTTCAGGATGGCCGATAATTTTTTCTGATGATATTCCTACCATTTCCGAGGCTTTTTTATTCCAGATAAGATAGAGTCCTTTATTATTATTGTCTTTTACCGTAGTTGCGATTGGAAGGTTTTCGAGTATGCTTTCCAGAAAGTAACGGTATTTTTCATTTTCCTGTCGTTGATTTTCGCTTTCTGTAATATTGCGTACAAAAGCGATGACGCGCTCTCGATTTAAATATACCATTCGTACCGAAACATATAATTCTTCCCCAGTTTCTACTTTGATCTTTACAATCAGGCTTTCGGGAGTACGTGTTTCCAGGACTTTCTGTAATAATGCTATATGTTTTTGATATTCTTCAGTGGTTATAATCAAATTACGGAGATTGAGTTTCCCCAGGTTATTGAGTGGGAGTAGGTTAGCCTTTTCTGTAGGCTCGTTCAATAATTTAAGCACAATACCTTGTTTGTTTATTAAATAAACTGGAATATCAATAGCCTTGATAATCTGTTTATTAAAGCTCTTATATTTGCGGTTTATCCAATATAGAAACCCTACAAATATAACACTGAGCAATAAAAAGAGTTGTATTTCTCCAAATAATAGAAATTGCATAATTAGTGTTTTTATAGTTTCCGCCTATCCTCTTTGGCGGAGGTTAATATATAAAAAAGCGCGAGGACTGTTATGTCTATTACCATTCGAGGCTTTGGAAAATGCCCACACTGTAAATAGACAACAGTCCTCACGCCTAAGTATACAATAACATAGACGTGAAGAAACTGTTGCTATTACCCCGCAGTGTTTTTGAATTTTCCAGATTCCGAATGGCCAGGGATAATAACTTTCGCTTCTTGCGTTCTCATAAAATAAAGTCATTATTGCAGATTATCGCTATAACTTGCAAGACTTTGGTGCAAAAGTAAGATTATTTTCTCAAATAAGAAGGATCGTGGTGCATAAAAGTATAGAATTGAGGAAGTAAAAGGGGGATTATGATAAAAACGGGTGACTGCAATCACTTGCAATCACCCGATATTTTCATCGTTTTCGTGTTTATAAAATGTTAGTAAAGAGAGAATTTATAGTTTTTATTTCATTGGTTCCACTGTATAACCTTTTTCTTTCAATAGGTTCAATACACCATTTGTTCCCGGCAGATGTCCTGCACCCACTACAAAGAGAGTAGGGGTTTCCTTCATGATTGAAGGCATTTTCTCAATCCAGGCTTTGTTGCGGTTGTCTAGCAGATCTTCCATTTCTCCCGGTTGAGGGTCACAAGAGTTGCCGTCACGCTCTTCCATCAGTTTCAACATTTCGTCCAGTTTTTGAGCTTTATAGGCATTGTTCAGGCGTTTGGTTTGATCCATAGCTTTATCAATGTCACTTACTAAACAGTAAAGCAGATTTGCCTGGCGTTGCAATGTCTGACTATTGAGCAGTATGTTGATTTGTGATATCGGAGTTTCCAAACCGCCTACTTTCTTGCCACTCTGTATAGCTTGTTGCTGGAAGTAAGTATCCAGTTGTTCTTGTGGGTTGAAACCACCCAAATGCTTCATACATAAAATCAGAGTCAATTGCTGGGTGATGAAAGCCGGTTTCATTTTAGCTAACATGGCAATGTCTGCCATCAGATTTTCTTTTACAGCCTTGCCTACTAACTCATATTGCTCGGGGGTAAAAAGAGCCTGAAGGGTAGTATCTCCCGCCATCATCATGTTTTGCTGCATCGTTTGCATGAATTCAGGGGACATCGCTTCGGACATGACTACTTCTCCATATACTTGTGAAGTACCCTCTACTGCTTGTGGCAAGCCGGCAATGCTGTCTTTTATGCTTAACGGAGCTAAATGGTGTGTTCCTAAAATGTATGAGGGCTTTTCCAGGCCGTTACCGGATATTTTCCAGAGTAACTGTGCATTGGCATTCAGTGCGATGCCGATAAAAAGGAGAATACCTAAAATCTTTTTCATTATTTTTCTATTTAAAGTTTATTTGAATATTGCTTATTATTTTACTCGCCCTCCGCGAAGCCAGTATTGCGTGTAGTATTGCTCGTTGAGACTGCTGACAATAACTCCTTTACTTGTGCTGGCATGTATGAATTTTCCATTTTTAAGATAGATACCCACATGTGCTACTCTTTTCTTGGATGCACGGCTGGTGAAAAATACCAAATCTCCCTCGCGCAGGTTGCGACGGGAGACTTTGTTGCTTTCTTTGAGTTGTTCGTCGGTGCTTCTGGATAAACGGATGTTGTATACCTGCTTATAGAGTTGTGATACCAATCCGGAACAATCTGTTCCGCGTTTATTGTCACCGCCTGCGCGGTAGGGAACACCTATCCACTCCGCAGAGGCTATGTACAATTTGTGGTTATCTTCCTTATTTATGTCTATTCCCATGCGGACAGAAGCTTTTGCCAGCGCTTTGTAGTCGAGACGAGGTGCTGATGTATGGCAAGAACTTAAACTAAAGGTCAGTCCGATAAGTGCAACTATATAAGAGAGGTATTTCTTCATGCTTGTTCCTCTTTCTCTTCCGGTTGAACAATTGTTTCCTGAACGAGCGTTTCTTGAACTGGCACTTCTTGAATTGCTGTTTCCTGGGCCGTCATTTCCATCATCTCTTCTTCAATTTCTTCTTCTACTCTGATATTGAAGTAGTCTTCAAGCTCTTTTTCAGCTGAGTTATTCTCATTCTGAATATCACGGATAATCACTCCATTCTCCATCAGAGCAATACGCGGACACACATCCACTGTATGGTTCAGGTTATGACTTGAAATAATGACTGTGGCATGATGATCTTCATTGTATTTTCTCAGCAGGTGCTTGATGATGGACTGTGAACTCGGATCAAGGAAATTGAACGGTTCATCCAGGATCAGCAATTGCGGATGATGCAGCATGGCGGAGATAATACCTATTTTCTGCTTGTTTCCGGCAGAGAAGTTACGGATGAATTTCTTTTGTCCGAGGACTTCATTATTCATGAAGCGTTCAAATGGAAGCAGACGTTCGTCTACCTCTTCTTTTTTCAGACCGTACATTTTACCGATGAAGTAGAAATATTCTTCGGGAGTGAGGTAATCAATCAGGAAACCATCATCGATGAAAGCACCTGTGAATTGTTTCCAGTCTTCATTTTTGGATACATCAATGTCATTGATTGTCACATTTCCCAGATCTGCCTGTAGCAGGTCCAGTATCAGACGGAAGAGGGTAGTCTTACCCGCACCATTGTTACCTACCAGTCCTAACATATCGCCTTGGTAGATGCTATATTTCTCGATATCTACGGCTTTCTTTTCGCCGAAGTTTTTTTGAAGTTGGTTAATCTCTATCATATTCGTTATTATTTTTGTCTACTATCGTGAAATCCTTCCATATTCTTATATCGGCGCTTCATGAAGCGGTGATATACATTCCGTAGCCACCATCTTGAAGTTGCGATGAATAGTATGCCGATGACTAAGAGAATCCATGGGGTTACTTCTTTACCCACCGTCGCATTCAGTACGAAGAATAGTAGCAACGGCACTCCGAATGCAGCTCCTGAAATGAGGTTCTGCAAACCGGTACCCACATTTTGCCGTCCGGTCATTTTGGCGTTCAGGTCGAGCGTCTTGTTGTTGTACACTGCCAATTGAAACAGGCAGAAGTATACGGCACCCGGAACAAATACGATCCAGGCAATGCATCCCAGTACAGATACTCTACCCGTCACCATGCCTGGTATCATCAGCACAAACGGGATGATGAGAGCGATACTGTACAAGAGGTATTTGGCACGTAACAATGAATAGATGGACTCCTTGCGGCTCATCAGCCCGTCAATGTAGTTGCCTTCGTAGCTCATCAGTGGCGAGAGGAAGAGAATTCCGAAGATGATATAGTTGTAAAGTACGAAAAAGTCGCGCATACCTCCATCGTAAATATCAGAAAAACTGATGGTGAGACTGAAGATCAGTACTATGGCGATAACGGAATAGAGTGACTTTCTGCACACCTTGTTGCGTAGTAGCAATTTCAACTCCAGACGGATGTATTCGCCTATTTCGCCATAACGGTCCAGGAACTTGTATTCGGATACGGTTTTTACCTGAACGGTAGTGTCTTCTGTCTTATTCAGTTCGTTGTAGACCAGTTTTTGCATGATGCTCCGGTTGATGAACCACATGAGGGTAATGGCTACCAGGACACAGATAAATGTGAGTATGTTTCCCGTGATAAATCCTTCGCCCAAATCAATGAAGAAACTGAATAACGGACTGTTATCTGGAATGAAAAGTGCAGCTGCAATACCTCCATATATGACTATTGGTAAGAGAACCCACCAGATGCGTTCGTCCATCAGCGTACGACATAGCAGATACCAGTAATTATTGAATACGATGAGCAACCAAATACCAATGCAGTAGGTCAATACACCTCCTATTCCATAAAATTTGGTAACAGTGATAATAGCGAACGGAACAAACAGAAAGAGCCAAAGCAAATTAAAGCTGTTAAGTCCCGAGCGTAGGAGCAGGAAGTCGATAAGACGACTCCTTTTGATAGGGAGCAGTAAGTAAGGTTTAACTTCCTGTGTCGGTGTTTTCAAGAAGGGTAAACGCAGAAGGAAGTCCAGGGCGAGTATGAAGATCAGGCCGCTGTTCATTACGTGATAGGCTTCTTTGGCGCCTCCGTCGAAGGCGAAAGCGAATGTTGTTCCGAAGAAAATGAGATAACCTGCCCAGAACACACTCATGAAGTACATCCAAAACTTTCCGAACTTACTTTTCTCGTACATCGGATGTCGCTTTTCAGCTAACTTTCCGTGTCTGCGTAGCTCAAGAAATAGATTCATGTTGTTTAGTGATTAGTTGTTAGTGATTAATGGAGTGATTGGAAGGTAGTGATTAGTAATAAGTAAGAATGCGCTCGCTTATCACTAATCACTTATCCTTTATCACTATTTGTTGGGTACCGTCATGGTTACCTCGATTTCATTTCCTTGTTTCAACAGGTCAGATACAAACTTCTGGATATCTTTGGCTGTGATGCTATTTACGATATCCGTGTATCCTTCTGTCATATCCATGCCATAATAGAAGTAATCGTTCAGATTATTCATCCAGTATCCGTTTTCTTTCTGGTTGTCGGCATACTTCTTCAGCATGTACTCTTTCACTTTCTGCAAGTGTACGTCTGACGGTCCTTCGGCTGCAAGTTTCTTCAACTCATCTACTACAATACCTGCCAGTTTATCTTTCTTAGCCGGATCGGTCTGGAAGACAATCTGCAACAATAATTGTTCTTTCGGATACTTCTGTAAGTCGCCATAGCAGTTTACACCATATGTACCACCTTCTTTTTCGCGTACTTCTTCAGTATAAACCATATCAAGAACCTGAGTTGCAAAGCTCAGCAAAATGTCATTCTTTAAAGTATAAGGAGCTTTACCGCTGTACAGGAATACGATGGTTGCTGTAGGAGTTTGTTGCTCTTTGGCATATTCATTCTTGTACACACCTTTGCGTATACTCATCTTCGTATCTTTGAAGGTTTCTTTACGATTGATGGCAGGCAGTGCACCTAAGTATTCGGCAATCAGTGGTTTGGCTGTTTCAAGGTCAATGTTTCCGACAAAGTAGAATGTAAAGTCGCTGGCGTCTTTGAAACGGTCGTTGTACATTTCCAGGATACGGTCGTAATCAATCTGATCCACCATTTCCGGTTTCATCATTACTACGCGCGGATGATTATTGTACATTGCTTTCTGTAAAGAGTCGTTTATAGAAGAAAGAGGATTTGCCTGCGCACTTTCCAATTGAGCTTTCATACGATTTTTAAAAGATTCGAATGCTTCCGCATCTTTACGGGGAGCGGTGAAGGTGAGATATGTCAGCTGCATCATAGTTTCAAAATCTTTTGGCGAGCAGGTACCGAATACATTCTCTGTGGTAGCACCCAGACCGGCATTGACGGAAACTTTCTTGCCAGCCAGTACTTTCGTCAAGTCTACTTGGCTAAAGTTACCCAAACCACCTACAGCAATTACGTTGTCTATAACGGCGAAGTTCAGTGCGTCTTTGTCGGGGAAAATGGATTTACCACCTAGGCTGGTACCTTTCATGCGGATTTCATCAGCTTTGAAATCAGTCTTCTTTACATAGACAGTTACACCATTTGAAAGAACTAATTTTGTACTACCATAGATGTCGCCTTCTTTCTCAGAAATGATTTTACCACCTTTCGGAGCTTCTTTCATCAGTGGTTCGTCAGATACTTTGTCTACGTATGCTTGCAGGTCGAGATCTTTCATTCCTTTCAGTAAGCTGATAACTTCTTCTTTTGTCGGGTATTTCAAACCTTCTTTTGCAGGACCGGCAATTATTACTACTTGATTGCTATCCGGAACGAGTTGCTGCATTACCATATTCATGGCCTGTAAGGGAATGTTCGGAGCCAGTTGGTTCATCATAGCGTACTTAGCTTCAATCCCCGGGATAGGCTCGCCATTCAGGAAGTTCTGTACATATTCTCTTACGTAAGAACCGTGCTTGGTCTTTTCGCGTTCGTTGTAAGCAGACTCTAAACTCTGCAAATAGTTGGCGCGTGCGCGTGCATATTCTGATTCGGTAAAGCCGAAGCGACGTGCACGTTCAGTCTCTTGTAGTAAGGTTTTCAAGGCTGTTTCAATGCCGTCGGCTTTACTTGAGGCAGAAAGTGCGAAGGCTTCTTTGGTCTTGGCTACAAAGAAGTCGCTGTAGTCACTGCTTGCACGGGTAAACGGAGGGTTAGCACTCTGAACCAATTCGCTCAGACGGGCGTCCAGCATGCTGCTGATCATGCTCGTCATATATTGTGAAGCAAGGTAGCCTACATTATTCTTTTCTGAATCAGGAGTCGCGTCTTGCTTGAAGTAAATCTCAATTGACGGGTCGTCTACTTCCTTATCTGTACCGATGGCTACGATGGGTTCCTTATTATCAGCAACAGGATAGTAAGTGCGTTCTGCCGGATTTACCGGTTTTTGTACATCGGCGAATACTGCCTTTAGTTTAGCTTCTACGGTGTCTACATCGATATCGCCCACGATAACGATACCTTGCAGATCAGGACGATACCATTTGTGATAGTAATCGCGGATATCTTTATAAGGGAAGTTGTTGATTACATCGATAGAGCCGATAGGCATACAATCTGCATATTTGTCACCCTGGTATATAGTTGGGAGCAGGTCAGTGTAGACGCGCAGTATACCACTGTTGCGGCTGCGCCACTCTTCACGGATCACACCACGTTCTTTGTCGATTTCATCATCTTTGAGCAGGATATAGTTAGACCAGTCGTGCAGGATCAGCAGACAGGAGTCCAATACGCCGGTGCGGTCAATCGGAGCATTACTGATGTTGTAAACTGTTTCGTCTATGCTGGTATAAGCATTTAAGTTAGTACCAAATTTGATACCTACGGTTTCGCACCAAGGGATGACGCCGAGGCCTTTATCATCACCGGGGAAATTCTTAGTACCGTTGAAGGCCATGTGTTCCAGGAAGTGGGCAAGTCCGCGTTGTTGCGGTTCTTCAAGAATGGAACCTACTTTCTGGGCGATATAGAATTCAGCCCGGTTTTCGGGTAATTTGTTGTGGCGTATGTAATACGTCAGGCCATTGTCTAATTGGCCGATACGGACATTCTTGTCCACGGGAAGGGGCGGAAACTGCATTTGCTGCGCCACCGCTTGTTGGAAACCGGCACATAGAACGAATGCTACTGCCAGTAAACTGTGAAATAAATGTTTCATGTTGATGAAAATTAAAATTGTTTCTTGACCTATTTGTCGAAGAGGGAGAAGAGAAATCACAGGAAGGATCTATTTTTTATATGAATGATAATTTAGCGGGCATTCGCCCGCTAAATTATCATTTTATCGCCTCACGAATCCGTACCAGTTTCGTCAGTAGTCCTTCCAGTAAATCGAGCTTCAGCATATTGGCACCATCGCTTTTGGCTATTTCGGGGTGCTCATGTGTTTCAATAAACAATCCGTCTACACCGACCGCAACACCGGCTTTGGCAACGGTTTCAATAAGCTGCGGCATACCACCTGTCACTCCGCTTGTCTGATTGGGTTGTTGCAGAGAGTGTGTAACATCCAGAATGACCGGATAACCAAAAGTTTGCATTTCAGGGATGCCACGGTAGTCTACAACAAGGTCTTGATATCCGAAAGTTGTTCCACGTTCGGTAATCATAACTTCCTTATTTCCGGCTTCTACTACCTTTTCCGCAGCAAAGCGCATGGCGAGTGGAGACAGGAACTGTCCTTTTTTGATGTTAACCACCTTTCCTGTTTTTGCAGCAGCTATCAGAATATCCGTCTGACGGCAAAGGAATGCCGGTATTTGCAGTACATCTACATATTCGGCGGCCATTGCGGCTTCTTCTGCAGAATGTATATCTGTAACAGTAGGCACACCAAAAGTATCGTGTACTTTTTGTAACACTTTCAACGCTTTTTCATCGCCTATTCCCATAAATGAATCCAGGCGTGAACGGTTGGCCTTGCGATAAGAGCCTTTAAATACATAAGGTATTTGTAATTTCTCCGTGATATTTACCACACGTTCGGCAATACGCATTGCCATCTCTTCTCCTTCAATCACACAAGGGCCTGCCAACAAAAAGAAGTTTCCGGCAGGATTATTCTTTAATTCAATCATAAGTATTTAGTGTATAGTGCTTAACGGTAAGTGATTAGCAAGTGATAGCGCAGCTTGCTAATCACTTTTCACTAAACGTTAATCGTTATTTTTAGTTTGGAATAATCAATGTTATCGCTTCATGCATAATCCCGATGCCCAGTGGGAAATGCCGGTCGAGAATACGTCCGTCCAAGTCCACCGAAGCATTTTGTGCACGTAGTACTTTTACTTTCTGGGTACGGTAAGGCATCACAACTTTATGATTCAGAATACGTCCCTGGATAAGCATCCATAGTCCTGATACGAGTTGTAACAGTTCCGGACGATAGATCACGGATACATCGAGCCAACCGTTATACGGCACGGCGCTTGGTGCTTGTCCGTATCCCCATGCACTGCCGATACATACCGTCATGATACGTCCCCGGATGTGTTCTCCGTTTATTTTGAGATGCATCCTGTAGAGCTTCCGTTCAAAGAAAAGTGAGATAAGGGCCATAAGGTAGGACAGGAATTTTACTCCCCAGAAACGTTTGGTCTGGTCGGAAATCTTCACTATACGGGCTCCTAAACCTATATTGATTGCATTGAGGAAATAGCGTGTGACATGTTTTTCACCATCGTAATAGTTGCAGAATCCGACGTCTATCTTCCGGCGTCGGTTATTAATGATGCAATCTACGGCATCTTTGTATTCCGAAGTCATTTCCCAGTATTTGGCAAAGTCATTTCCGATACCGTTGGGAATGATACCTATGGCGATTTCTCTTTTATCTTCTGCATTGGATGACATGATGCCGTTGATGGCGTCGTTTAGCGCTCCATCACCGCCCACAACAACAATGGTGCGGTATCCGTTATTGGCAAGAATGCCTGCTAAACGTTCCACAGACCCGAACCCTTCAGACTGCACGTAGTCATAAGACACGCCTCGGCTGTCCATATATTCTTTGATTTCTTTCCACCGTTTCTGCACTTTCCGTGTGCCGGCTTTGGGATTGTATATCACTCCCCACTTTTCGGGTTCTACGCTCATATTGTTATCTCTTAGTAAAGTCCTACATAATCATTTTTGTACTCTCCCCACAGTCTTCGTCTTTGTTGCCCCAAAGATACTAATTCCCTTTGAGTTTCGCTTGTACAAAAGCAATCTTTTCTTCCATAGGCAGCCCGGCATCCATCCAATGGATAGTAAAGCCGCGCCGTTCCATTCCCCGGAACCAGGTCATCTGCCGCTTGGCAAACTGGTGAATAGCAATCTCCAGTTCCCGGTACATCTCTTCGTATGTCAGTTCGCCGATAACGTACAGAGTCAGATACTTATATTCCAGACCATAATAGATAAGATCATCCGGTTGGATACCCTGTTCTATCAGGCGTCGTACTTCATCTACCATCCCTTCGTCCAGACGTTGACGCAGGCGGCAGGATATCTTCGTACGGCGTAATTCCCGGTCTATATCTACACCAATGATAAGGCTGTTCAGTTCCGGGAACGCCCGTTCGTCTACCGGTGTATGTGCATAATATTCTTCTATCTCGATGGCCCGGATCGCTCGTTTTACGGTGTCGACATCTGTAGTATTATGCAGGGCTTTGTACTGCTTCAGCATCTCGGTCAGTTCTTCCAGGGATTTATCGGCAAGGCGTGCACGCAACTCCGGATTTTCGGGAACTGGCAATAACTTATAGCCTTTCAATACGGACTCCAGATACATACCGGTACCCCCACACAAAACGGGAAGTTTCCCTTTTTGTTTAATAGTCTCGTACGCTGCCAGAAAATCACGTTGATATTCAAAAACATTGTATTTATAGCCCGGGTCGGCAATATCAATCAGATGATAAGGGATTGGTTTACCATTCACAGTGTAGTCTACCAGGTCTTTACCCGTGCCGAGATCCATGCCACGGTAGATTTGCCGGGAATCTGCACTGATGATTTCTGTGTCAAGAACATCTGCCAGTGCTGCGGCGAAGGGAGTTTTACCGGAAGCGGTAGGGCCTAATATAGCTATCAAATCATAGTCAGGCATAAGTCGTTTTGATTATTTTTCTACAAAGATAATGCAAACCGAAAGCAATACAAAATAAGCTTGATTATTTTTAATGCTAAAGTGCAGCTCGTCTTCGTTTTAAAGCAAGATATGAAAAAGGAAGTGAAAAAGAGAGTCCCTTCTCTTAAATGGTGTTATAAATGTGTTGTTTTCGCACACGGAACTTGTTACTTTCAAAAAAGTGCGTACCTTTGCACTGTGTTTTTCATAGTATTAGATTTAAGGTTAACAAAGGTTGGAGTACAGCGGTACTCCTTTTTTTTCCTATACCTCTGTATTTTGCAGACAAATCACTAATTTTCAAGATTCCATCCCATTATTTGTAATAACTCCCTTTCCTTAGATACGGCTTCCGATGTAATGGCATACCTTTGAACTGTTTTTTATTCTTTTGTCCTCAGACTGACCAGTTCTGCCCATTTGCGGAGGCTGAGGTCGAACTCTCCTTTTTTTAACAGGTGGGGAGGAGCCTTATAGTGCAGGATTATATTTTCGTTGTCGGTATTTAATTGATAGGCCAATTCTCCGAGGTGGTATTTGAGGCGTGATAAGATCATAGGCTTGCAGGCATTCGGAATCGCTCAAAAAAGAAACAGGTTTGCTCATGATGGGATGTTGCATTAACCGGATGACACTTCAAATATATCATTAAACTTGTTCAGTCAGGTTACAATCTGTTTGTCTGGGTATCAGGATTTAGAATCTGATTATTTATAACCCGTTCTAACACGAATTAGCATTTGTCAGAATACAGACTTACCTAAAATTACATTGCTTGTTGTTGATAAGAACAAGCAATGTAATCATCCGCAACATTACTTGTTCCGGATCATAGCATTACTTGTTTTCAAGTGTAATTCAACACATCAATATTCTTTTTCTTCTTGCAGTCTTTCAGGTATAAGATGATACTTCATTTTATTCATTGCGGACGGGGTATGAATCAGCTGTCAACCCATCCCCCTTGTTTCCTTCTTTTCTTAATAATAACGAATCAAGCTTTATGGGTGCGCTGATGACAAAAAGATGTGGAGCGTGAATGACAATAAAATAAAGGTAGTATGGCAGTAGATTTCACAACGAAGAAAATATCGAAGATTTATCTATCCGCAGGCACTGCATGGCTTATACATGAATGATGGAGGTAAATCAAAGGTAAGATGCAGGTTTAGGGCTGACCAGAGCCATTTTTTGAGCGGATGTTACATCAATGTAAGTTTATGTAACATGAAAAGACGGGATGTAACATTGACCGTAGCAAATAGGAACACGAAGATTCGAAAAGTACTTTGTAATGAACTATCTTTGTACAAAACGAAGGTTAATTAAAAAGTATCTTACCATGAAAACAAGAATTAGTTGGATTTTTTATTGTTTAGTAAGTTTCATGTTACTTCCCTCTTTGTCGGCGGCAGAGCGTTTTGTGACAAATAAGAGTAATGGTTTTACCTGGATACAACAAGGAAAGGCGTATCCGATACTGGTAGACTCGCAGGAAGATAAAGGAGTGCTGAGGGCTGTTGCCAATTTGCAGACAGATGCAGGTAAAGTGACAGGCGCTACTCCGGAAATTATTCATTCCCCATCCGGTAACCGTATGCTGATTGTCGGTTCTGTTGAGAATAGTTTATGGATTAAACAACTGGTGCAGGCAGGAAAGATTCCAGCTGCAGATTTGAAGGGGAAACGTGAGAAGTATATTCTTCAGACGGTGAAGCAGCCCGTGGAAGGAGTAGAAGAGGCAATTGTAATTGCCGGTAGTGACAAGCGGGGAACTATTTACGGTATTTACGAGCTTTCCCGGCAGATGGGTGTCTCTCCCTGGTATTTCTGGGCAGATGTTCCGGTGGAGAAGCATGATATTATATCTATTAAAGAAGGTGTATATACCGATGGTGAACCGGCAGTGAAGTACCGCGGTATTTTCCTGAATGATGAATGGCCCAGTTTAGGCGGCTGGGCGTCTGCTACCTTTGGTGGGTTCAATAGTAAGTTCTACGAAACGGTGTTCGAACTGGTGCTTCGCCTCAAAGGAAATTTTATGTGGCCTGCCATGTGGAACAGTGCTTTCTACGATGATGACCCGATGAACGGTCCGTTGGCCAACGAGATGGGAATTGTGATGAGTACTTCCCATCATGAACCGATGGGACAGGCTCAAAAGGACTGGAAACGTCGTGGAAAAGGAGAGTGGAATTACACTACGAACGGTGCCGTGTTGCGCGACTTCTGGCAGCAGGGTATGGAACGCTGCAAGGATTGGGAAGCGGTGATCACCCTTGCCATGCGTGGCGACGGCGATGAACCGATGAGCGAAGATGCCAATATCTCCTTGTTGCAGAATATCGTGAAAGATCAGCGGAAAATCATAGAGAAAGTAACCGGCAAGAAGGCAAAAGAGACTCCGCAGGTGTGGGCGCTTTATAAGGAAGTGCAGGATTATTATGATAAAGGTATGAGAGTGCCCGACGATGTAACGCTGCTGCTCTGTGATGACAACTGGGGCAATGTACGTAAATTGCCCGACTTGAAAGCGAAGCCTCGCAAAGGTGGTTACGGCATGTATTATCATTTCGACTATGTAGGGGCTCCCCGTAACTCCAAATGGATAAATATTACTCAGATACAACGCACGTGGGAGCAGATGATGTTGACCTATGACTATGGCGTGCGCGAATTGTGGGTGGTGAACGTAGGTGACTTGAAGCCGATGGAATATCCTATCACCTTCTTCCTGGATATGGCCTGGGAACCGAAACGTTTCAATGAAAATAATCTGTTTCAGCATACGGTGGATTTCTGTCGGCAGCAATTTGGCGGATACTATGCCGAAGAAGCGGCTCGTCTGATCGACACTTATACTAAATATAACCGTAGGGTTACTCCGGAAATGCTGAATGACCGGACTTACAGCCTGGAAAATTATAACGAATGGCAAAGTGTAAAAGATGAATACGCTGCATTGTGTCTGGATGCCTTGAAACTTTATTATCTGATGCCTGCCGAATACCGGGATGCTTTCGACCAACTGGTACTTTTCCCGATACAGGCATGTTCCAACTTATATGATATGTACTATGCCGTGGCAATGAACCGTAAACTGGCAGAGGTTAATGATGTGAAAGCCAATAAATGGGCGGATAAGGCACGTGCTTGTTTCGAGCGCGACTCCGTGCTGACTTATCATTATAATCATGTAATGAGTGGGGGCAAATGGAATCATATCATGGATCAGACTCACATCGGATATAGATCCTGGAATGATCCGAAGCGCAATATAATGCCTAAAGTGACTTTTGTACCCGAGCCCCGTATAGCTCCTGCGCCACCTGTGTTTGTAGAAAAGGATGGATATATATCTATTGAAGCAGAACATTATACCCGTTCAGCGAACGGTGCATCTGCTAATTGGATTACGATCCCTAACCTGGGACGTACCTTGTCAGCCGTCACTATTTTGCCTTCCACAGTTACTCCGGGCGAAGATATGTATCTGGAATATGATTTTGAAACGGAGAAGAGTGGTGAAGTAACAGTTATCGTACGTTTCTCTTCGACATTGAATTTCAATGATTATAAAGGACTGCGATATGCGGTTTCACTGGATGGCGGCGAAGAACAGATAGTCAACATCAACGGTGATTATAAAGGTGAACTTGGCAGATTGCAGGCGGAGCACATCATCACTACCCAAACGAAACATTTGCTTGATAAGAAAGAAAAGCATACCTTGCGCATCCGTCCGCTTGATCCGGCACTTGTCATGCAGAAGATAATGATTGACTTCGGAGGTTTGAAACCTTCTTTCCTGGGAGCGCCGGAGAGTTCTGTAAAATAAGAAGGAGTATGGAGAAAGGAAAGATTATGAAATACAGATTTACTTTATTGATAGTACTGGCCTGCATCTGTTCCGTGTTGGCTGAGGCTAAGGTGAAACTCCCATCCGTTCTTTCGGATGGGATGGTATTGCAACGTGAACGTCCTATAAAGATATGGGGAACGGCTGATCCGGGTGAGAATGTGGTTGTCACGTTCAAGAAGAAGAAATACACGGCAGTAGCCGATGAAAATGGCAAATGGCTGGTAACACTTCCTGCAATGAAGGCCGGTGGTCCTTATGAGCTGACAGTGAACGAAGTGACAGTGAAGGATATCCTGATAGGAGATGTATGGTTGTGCTCGGGACAGTCGAATATGGAACTGACGGTGGCGCGTGTAGCGGATATGTTCGGTAAAGAGACTGCTACTTACGAGAATTCGATGGTCCGCTATGTCAAGACTCCCTATGGTAATGATTTGCATGGTCCCAAAGAAGACATATCCCAAATGAACTGGACAGCACTGAATCCGCAGGTTGCCCAGTCTTATGCCGCATTACCTTACTTTTTTGCAATAGAGATGTATAATGAGACGAAAGTTCCTGTCGGCATTATCAATTCCAGTTGGGGAGGAAGTTCCATTGAAGCTTGGATGAGTGAAGATGCGCTTCAGGCATTTCCGAAGAACCTGCGCGAGCGGGATATCTATAACTCCGACGAATACAAGGCCTTGATGAATAAAGCGGGAGGAATGATGTCGAGGTTTTGGAATCTCTCTTTATATAAAGGTGATGAAGGGCTTCATGCTCCGGTTAAATGGTATGAACCGGAATTGAATGATTCCGACTGGGAGGAAGTGAATATGTTTTCTTATCAGTTGGGCAGTAAGGATGGTTATCCGGTAAGCGGATCGCACTGGTTCCGGCAGAACATTCGCCTTGCAGCCGAGCAGGCTGATAAAGATGCCATATTGCGTTTAGGCTGTATGGTGAATGCGGACTCTGTGTATGTGAATGGTGTTTTTGTAGGTACTACTTCCTATCAATATCCGCCGCGCATTTATAAAGTTCCTGCATCGGTGTTGAAAGCGGGAGAGAATCTGGTTACGGTACGTCTTATTAATTCCGGTGGTCGTCCCAGCTTTGTAAAAGGTAAACCCTATTGCATGGCGATAGATGGGGATACGGTTCGCTTGTCCGAGCAATGGAAGTATAGGTTGGGTTGTGAAATGCCTGCCGGAAGAGGAGGTGTATCTTTTCAGAACATTCCGACTGGTATGTATAATTCCATGATTTCTCCTTTGCGGAATCTTACTTTTAAGGGAGCTTTGTGGTATCAGGGCGAATCGAATGCAGGACGTCCGGGTGAATATGAAGCTTTATTGACTGCCATGCTCAAAGACTGGCGGGTGAAATTTGCAGATGAAGACTTGCCATTCTTTATTATGCAGCTACCCAATTTTATGCAGACGCATCAGCAGCCTGTAGAAAGTGGTTGGGCAGGTATGCGTGAAGCACAGCGGCAGGTGACGTTGAAGTTGCCTAATACCTCTTTGGTTGTGGCAATAGACTTAGGAGAGTGGAATGATATTCATCCGCTGAATAAGAAGGAACTGGCAAGGAGAGTGGCGCTTCAGGTCAAGAAGAAAGTATACGGGCACAAAGATATAGTTCATAGTGGTCCGCTGTGCACTGCCGCCGCTATTGAGGAAGGAAAGGTCATTCTGTCTTTTGAGGCGGGAACGGATGATTTAATGCCTGTAGCTCAACTTAAAGGTTTTGCGCTGGCGGGAACGGACGGACGTTTTAAATGGGCTGAGGCGACCGTGGAAGGCAATAAAGTGGTGGTCTGGAGTGAAGGGATAACTCAACCGGTAAAAGTGCGTTATGCTTGGGATGATAATCCGCAGGAGGCCAATTTGAAGAATAAGGCGGGGCTTCCGGCTTCGCCGTTTCAAATGGATGTATCACGATAGTATAAGTCAAACTTAATACTGAAAATACACAAATAAACGTCCTTAGTTTACAAGCGGGTAGACTAAGGGCGTTTGTTTATTTAGACAGACTACAGCATAACTTCCGTGACTCCATAGGGAAACGCTCGTTACATACCGAGGTAAAAGGCGTTACATACCGAGGTAAAGAGCGTTACAATACGGGGTAAAGGTCGTTACCTCCTGCAGTAAATGCTTTTACATTGTTGAGTAATTTGTGTGTAAATGCTATGCGTTGATAATTAGGATGTTACTTGTTTAAGTTCTGTAAGCTCAAGTTTCGCAGTTGACAAGGTAACAAGGAAATATACTCCCCCTCATAAACTCGTCAACTGATGCTTTGTCAACTAAGAAGTTAAACTGTATGCGAAACAAGAATTTCTATCTCTTTAAATGTGTTAAATAGTGGTTTTGCGAATAGAGTGAGAGTAAAGTCATTTTTTACGCTCTAACAGATAGGTTACATATCTTTTGGAGTACGTTACTATCTTCTTTTTCCTCTTTTTATTTAGCTATTTCAAGTATTTCTTTTCTTGTGCTTTTTCTTTCTGAATAGACCATTTTTAGTAATAAAAACAGCTTGTTTTTATTACTTTTTTATTATTGGTATATCTTTGATATACATGATGTTATGTTTGTGTATGTAATGCCATAAAAAGAAAATGTAACATCAAAAAGAAAGATGTAATGCTATCAAAAAACTGTGTAGCATGATTGTGCTGACTGTTTCGTTTTAGTTGAATACATTTGCTGCCGTAAAGAGGTGTGCTTTAGTGGCAAAGATAGAATGATATGGATGTAATTACTATATTGTAGATGAATTAGACTGTGAATAAATGTAATAATAGCGATATAAATATCAATTGATAATTTTATAATCTTAAATGTGGTTGAATTATGAAATGCAAGTATGATGACAGCTGAGGCTATTACTAATAGCTAATGTAATGAAAGAGAATGTAGTTATTAATATCTTAAACTAATGGTAATGAAAAATGTAACAAAACAAATTCAAAAGATCCCTTGCTTGTTTCTTTTGTTGCTATTAAGTTGCTTGCCAACTTTAGCGCAAAATGGGGTGACTGTAAAAGGAACAGTTCTTGATGGCACTGGTGAGACGGTTATCGGTGCTTCCATCGTTGTAAAAGGAAATAATTCAATAGGTACGATATCAGATATAGATGGAAATTTTACGTTGACTGTTCCTGATGACAAAGTAACTCTTGTAGTTTCATTTATCGGTATGAAATCGCAGGAGGTGAAGATTGCAGGCCAAAAGATGTTGAAAGTCACTTTAGAAGATGACTCACAACAACTGGAAGAGGTGGTTGTGGTAGGTTATGGTCAGCAAAAGAAAGCCAGTGTAGTAGGCGCTATTACGCAAACTACGGGTAAAGTTCTGGAACGTGCAGCCGGTATCAGTGATATTGGTGCGGCGTTGACGGGTAACTTGCCGGGTGTGGTTACTACTTCAGGTACAGGTATGCCTGGTGAAGAAGAACCTAAAATTACGATTCGTGGTGCAAGTTCCTGGAATAATAATGAAGATCCACTTGTGTTGGTTGACGGTATTGAACGTCCGATGAGTTCAGTCGATATCAGTTCAGTGCAGTCTATTTCCGTATTGAAAGACGCATCTGCAACTGCCGTTTATGGTGTGAAAGGAGCAAATGGCGTAATTCTTGTAACGACCAAACGTGGTACCGAGGGTAGTGCAAAGATTGATGTAGGTTTCAATGCCACTCTGAAGTCTCCTTCCAAACTGCCCAATAAGTACGATTCTTATGATGCTTTGATGTTTCGCAATACGGCTATTGAGCATGAGTTGGCTTTGAGACCTGACTCATGGGAATATATCCGTTCTCAATCGTTCATCAATAACTATCGTAATCAGACCACTATTGAACAGAGAGAACGTTATCCGAATGTAGATTGGCAGAAGGCCTTGTTTAAAGATAACACGATGTCTTACAATGCTAACCTTAATATTAGTGGTGGTACAAAGTTCGTGAAGTATTTCGCCTCGGCAGACTATGTGCATGAAGGCGACCTTTTTAGAATCTATGATAATGGACGTGATTATAACTCCGGTTATGGATACGATCGTATCAATGTGCGTAGTAACTTGGACTTCAATATAACGAAAACTACTGTATTGAAGATGAATCTCGCGGGTTCTAATGCTATTCGTAAGGCTCCATGGAGTAATACGGGCAATTCAGAATGGCAGATTGGGCAGCAATGGTCGGGTGCATACAATATTGCGCCGGATGTGTTCCTTCCACAATACTCTGATGGTAGTTGGGGAATGTATCCGCTTGTTTCAAATACCACGAACTCAGCAGAGAACATTTCTTTGGGTGGTACGATGCAGCTCACAACAACCCGTATTAACACTGACTTTACATTGGAACAGGATTTGAAGTTTATAACCAAAGGGCTTTCTGCCCGGGCCACTGTTTCCTGGGATAATATATTTGTTGAAAACAATCGTGGTATCAATGACTTGTTTAATAGTGCGCAGCGTAAGTGGATTGATCCTGATACCGGTCAGGTGAGATATGCACAGCTATACGACACGAATAATGGTTTTGACTGGACTCAAGGAGTCAATTGGAGTACTTCTCCGGGTGCTGTGGATAATGGTCAGACGGTACGTAATCTTTATTATCAGGCGCAATTGAACTGGGTGCGTAGTTTCGGTAAGCATAATGCTACAGCTATGGGATTGTTCAGTCGTCAGGAAAATGCGCGAGGCAGTGTGATGCCTACCTATCGTGAAGACTGGGCTTTCCGTGTTACATATAATTATGCCGACCGCTATTTCATTGAATACAATGGTGCTTACAATGGTTCTGAAAAGTTCAGTCCGGAAAATCGTTTCGCATTTTTTAATTCAGGTGCTATCGGTTGGATGATCAGTGAAGAACCTTTTATGAAGTTTTTTCGTGAAAAGAAGATTATCGACATGCTGAAAGTCCGTGCTTCTTATGGTGAAATTGGTTCTGACCAGTTAGGGCCTGATCCGTTCGATTCAAGTCGTCGGTGGTTGTACATGAACCAGTGGGCTTATGGTGGTCACACTACTATGGATCTGAACCATACTGAAAGTATCTATACCTGGTATCGTGAGTCTGCTATTGGCAACCAGGATATACAATGGGAGGTTGTGAAAAAATTGAATATAGGTGTTGACTATTCGCTTTTTGAAGGAATGCTGGCTGGTAGTTTGGAATTTTTCCGTGACGAACGTTCTAATATCTTTGTTTATGGTGGAGACCGTTCCATTCCCTCTTATTTCGGAGGAACTCCTCCTTCTATTAATAAAGGTAAGATCCGTACGAATGGATATGAATTGGAGTTACGTGTAAATAAAACCTTTGGTAATGATTGGCGTGTTTGGGGTAACTTCAGTATGACGCATGCTAAGAACAAGGTGTTGGTGAAAGATGACCAGGCTATGCGTCCTGCCTATCAGAAAGCGGCTGGTTTCGGGGTAGGTCAATATACTTCTTATATTGATGCGGGATACATTCAAAACTATGACCAATTGTATGGTAGCCCTGCTCATGATGCTAATGATTCTCAAAAACTGGTGGGCGACTACTACATTGTCGATTTTAATGGCGACGGTGTGGTGGATAATAAAGATCAGGCTCCTTATGGTTATACTAGCCAGCCCGAAAATACATTTAATGCTACCATAGGTTTCGAGTGGAAAGGATTCAGTGCATTTGCACAATTCTATGGTGTGACCAATGTAACCCGTGATGTGGGCCTTACTAGTTTTGGTAGTAAACTGAACACTGTGTTTGACACCGGTACGTGGTGGTCAAAAAACACTCCTAATGCCGATGTGGTAGTACCTCGCTGGAATTCTACTCCGAGCTATAACGGCGGAACCCAATCTCTTTATGACGGTTCTTACATTCGTTTGAAGAACGTTGAACTGGCTTATACTTGGAATAAAGGCTGGATCAAGAGAATTGGATTAAGTAACCTGAAGATTTATGTCAATGGTAATAACCTATGGTTATGGACTCGTATGCCGGACGACCGTGAAGCTAATCTTTCCGGAGCAGGTTATCTGGGAGCTTATCCTACTGTGAAACGTTATAACTTAGGTATTAAATTTACATTATAATAATGAACAAGATGAAATATACATATAAGACCCTTTTATGTTCAGGCCTTTTGTCTCTTGCAGTGGGGCTCGGCATGACGTCTTGCGAAGACTATTTGGATAAAAGTCCCGAATCGACTGTATCCGAAGAAGATGCATTCAAGAATTTCCGCAACTTTCAAGGATTCATTGAAGAAATATATAACTGTATTCCTGACAAGGAAAAATGTAACTATTGTACTTCCTGGAACTGGGGAGACGATGAACTTTTCAATTCTATGGGAGATGCCCACATGACGCATCAGGCAGACTTGGGTAATTTCCGAGCATGGCAAACCAATGACCAGTGCTGGTTGTATAGAAACCCCAGCAACCCGGCTTCTACCGATAAGTTTCAACACTCTTTGTGGCCGCATTCCTGGTATTGCATTCGCAAGGCTAATGTCGGCCTTGCCAATTTGGATAAACTGGTAGGCACGCAGGAAGAAAAAGACTTGATCGCGGGTCAGCTTTATTTCTTCCGTGCGTGGTGGCATTTTGAGCTGATGACCTATTGGGGAGGATTGCCTTATATTGATCAGGTGTTCGACGCTACGCAAGAATTGAGATTACCACGTTTGAGTTATCAAGAATGTGCCGATAAGGCTGGAGAGGATTTCCGTCGTGCTGCAGACTTGTTGCCGGTAGACTGGGACAAGACAAGTGCAGGTAAGGCTACAGAGGGTAAGAACCAATTGCGAATCAATAAAATCATGGCGTTGGGTTATTTGGGTAAGAATTATCTGTGGGCAGGAAGCCCTTTGATGAAGAACGGCCCACAGCTGGGAGGTACTCAGACTTACAACTATGATGAAGACTATTGTAAGAAGGCCGCTCAAGCATTTGGCGAACTGCTGGCTTTGGTAGAAAGTGGCCAGACGCAATATGCACTTGCAGAGTTTAAATATAGCAATATCTACGATCACGAAAAGGAGAAAGGTGCGCAGACAAGCTACTCCGATATTTTTTATACCCGTCGCCAGAATTGGTTGATGCCGGGTTCGGTTGAAGCTATTTTCCGTGGTCCTTCTGCGGATTTTAATGGCAGTAACTGGAATATGACGAAATTGTGGGGCCCGAAAGTGGCAGGACTTGTTGACCACGATAAAATCATACACTTGCCAACGGCCAATCTTGTGGAAATGTATGGTATGGCCAACGGGCTTCCTCTTGATGACCCGCAATCTGGATTCGACAAGAGACACCCGTTTAAGAATAGAGACCCACGTTTCTATCATGATATCGTATTTGATGGTTTCCGTTATGTTTTGGCAGAAGACAAGTTGTCTGATGCGCAGAAACCTTATGCTTATTGTGAACTTTATACAGGTGCGGATATGCGCTCAATCGACCTTGGGAGCCGTTCCGGATATTTTTTCCAGAAACTGGTTCCTCATACTTGTAATGAAGGTGACAAGGAATATGACTGGGGTAGTAACTTGCATACCTATTTACCTTATATGCGTTTGGCGGATATTTACCTGATGTACGCTGAGAGTTGCGCAGCCTTTGGCGGTTCGTCTGCCAAATCTGATAACTGTACACTTACTTCACTTGATGCAATCAACAAAATCCGTACCCGTTGCGGTGCTGAGGGCGTGCATGATTCTTATATAGCAAACAATAAGAAATTCATGGATGAAATTCGTCGTGAACGTGCTGTAGAACTTTCTATGGAAGGTTTCCGCTTCAACGATCTGCAACGTTGGCTATTGCTGACTGAATCACCCTATACAGAAAAATATTCTGTAGAATTCGATCGGGTGGAGAGTGCCAATTTCTATAGAGAAAATGATCCTGCGGAAGCTGAAGTGGCTAATTATCGTCATGAACTGATTGTGAAGCGCATATTCGGCACGAAGCATTATTGGTTCCCCTTGCCTGATGATGATGTCTATCTTTATCCTGAGTTCGCACAGAATCCAGGTTGGTAATTAGTGGAGAGCTAAAAAGTATGTTTAATAATAAATGAATAAACAATGAAATATATACAAGCAAAATTCATTCTCTGTGCTATGCTGACCGTTTCTCCGATGTTTGTCGGTGCGCAGGCTACGGACTGGAATGAAACCGATTCATTGGTAAGTGAAAAAGACCCGATGGTGCAGGTGGCCTTTCGTAAAGTAAACCAAAAAGACCTTTTGGGTGGTGTTTCTGTGGTCAATGTAGAGGAACTTACGAAGAAAAATTATAATACTTATAGCCTGGATAATATGCAGGGTTATGTAGGTGGTTGGAATGGTAACTCATTGTGGGGAATGGATGGTGATAATGCCGGTTATCTGGTTCTAGTAGACGGTGTTCCCCGTGAGGCAAACAATGTGATGCCGTCTGAAATTGCACAGATTTCATTCTTGAAAGGTGCACAGGCAGTGGTTCTTTATGGCAGTAAAGCAGCCAAGGGCGCAGTGGTAATTACTACGAAGCGCGGAAATGTAGAGGGACTGAATGTTAGTGTCAGAGCCAATACCGGATTTCATGTAGCAAAGGCTTTCCCTGAATACCTGGGTTCGGCAGAGTACATGACCCTTTACAATGAGGCCCTCTTGAATGATGATCCTACTGCGAAACTCCGTTATACGGCCGAAGATATTTATAATCATGGTTCAGGGCTGAATCCGTACCGTTATTCAAATATCAATTACTATTCTTCTGACTATGTGAAGAAAGTATATAATCGTTCGGAAGTGACTGCCGAGATTACCGGTGGTGGTAAGCGTGCCCGTTTCTATAGCAATGTGAGCTATTATCGTAATGGAGATTTTCTAGATTTTGGTGAAGCTAAGAACAATATGACAGACCGTTTCAACGTGCGTGGTAATGTAGATGTAAACATCAATAGCTTTATCAATGCCTACATTAATGCCAATGCTACGTTCTACAATTCGAAAAGTGCAAAAGGTGATTATTGGAATGCCGCATCAACTGCACGTCCAAATTTTCCGGAATATGCATCCCCGCTTATTCCGTTGGACATGATTGATCCCAATGCTACAGCTGCCTGGGAACTGTTGAGTACTACTTCCAATATTATTGACGGAAAGTATTTCTTGGCTGGTACGCAGGCTAATCCTACTAATGCTTTTGCCGATAGCTATGCTGCCGGAAGCAGTAAGTGGACGAGTCGTCAGTTTCAGTTTGATGCTGGTGTGAATGTCGATCTTAATCAAGTTCTGAAGGGACTCTCATTCAATGCTATGTTTGCTGTGGACTATGCCACTTCTTACTCAACCTCTTTTGATAATAAGTATGCGGTGTTCGTTCCTGTTTGGTCCAACTATGGTGGTAAAGATGTCATAGTGGCATTGAACAAGGAAGGGAACGATGAAAGACCGGGTACTCAAAATGTGGGTGGCAGTGCGGATAAACAAACTATTGCATTTACCGGGCAGTTCAACTATCAGAACACCTTCAACAAATATCATAATGTATCGGCCATGTTTATAGCCAACGGCTATCAGCAGACGGTTTCAGCACAGTATCATCGCATCAGCAATGCTAACTTGGCATTACAGGCTGGTTATAATTATCAGCAACGCTATTACGCCGATTTTAGTGCAGCGTTGATTCATTCGGCTAAACTTGCCAAAGGACATCGTCAAGCTCTTTCTCCCTCGGTGACGTTGGGCTGGCGTTTAAGTAATGAAAGTTTCCTGAAGGATTCTCCGGTGGTAGACGATTTGTTGCTGAGTGTATCAGGTAGCATTATTAATCAAGATATTGATCTGGTGATGAATGATAATGAATTTTATCTTTATGAATCGGTATGGACTCAGAACGATGGTTATGCCTGGTATGATGGTCCGGCTGGTAAATACTCCATTTCTACCAGAAGCCAGAACAATGATCTTTCGTTTATCAAGCGTAAAGAGTTCTCTGTAAATCTTAAAACATCGCTTTGGAATAGGTTAATTACAGCTGATGCTTCGTTCTTCATAAACTCTATGGAGGGATATCTGATCAATCAGCCCACTTTTTATCCATCTCATTTGAATACAGGTTATCCTGCCGCATCATTTATGCCTATACAGAATTATAATAACAACCAGCGCGTAGGTTTTGATTTCAGTATAAATGCCAACAAACGTTTCGGCGATGTAGACTTATCGTTGGGTGTGGCAGGCACATATTACGATACTAAAATTACTAAGCGCGATGAACTTTATGATGAGGCCTATCGATATCGTGAAGGACGTCCCATTGACGGTGTCTGGGGACTTCAGAGTGCCGGATTATTCCAAAGCAAAGAGGAAATAGAGAACAGCCCCGAACAGAAATTGGGTAGTACGGTTCAACCCGGTGACATCAAGTATGTAGACCAGAATGGTGATAATGTGATTGACGATAAAGATGAAATCTTTTTGGGTAAAGGAGGCTGGTACGGTGCACCTTTTACACTTGGTATCAATTTTACTGCTAAATGGAAGAATCTAACTTTCTTTGTACTGGGTACTGGTAACTTCGGTGCTTACGGATTGAAGAATAGTTCATATTATTGGGTAGATGGTGATGATAAATATTCGGCTATAGTCCGTAACCGTTGGACTCCTGAAACTGCAGCTACTGCAACTTATCCTCGTCTGTCTGCGAGAAGTTCGGGTAATAACTTCCGTTCTTCAGATTATTGGCTGTACAAGACCGACCGTTTCGACCTGGCAAAGGTACAGATTACTTACGATTTGCCGAAACGCATTTTGCGCAACACTTTCATTAACGAACTGTCGGCCTATGTGAGCGGTGCAAACTTGCTTACTATTTCGAAAGAGCGTAAGCATATGGAGATGAATGTGGGCAGTGCTCCGCAAAGCAGATTCTATAATATTGGTGTGAAAGCTGTGTTCTAATCTAAAAAAATGGTAAAAATGAAACTAAGAAATATTATACTAACTATGGTACTGTTGGCTACTTTTTCTGCTTGCGAGGATATGTTCGAACCTGCCAAGGAGAACAATCGTGGCGTTGAAGATATGCTTTCAGACCCCAATTATGCAGTAGGACTTTTGGGATATGGATATGCCATGCTGCCGTATGATAACTCCAGTGTAAATGATGTAGCTACGGACGATGCGGTGACTAATGATAAGGAGAGCAATTATTCGAAGATGGCTCTCGGTTCATGGGCATCGAACAACAATCCGATGGAACAATGGCAGGCCCGCAAAGCAGTCATACAATATCTCAATACATTTCTGGGTATTGTAGAACAGGTAAATTGGGCTGAAAATGAGGTGACAAGTAAGATGTTCATTGACAAACTCAGTGGAGAGGCTTATGCATTGCGTGCGTTGAATTACTACTATTTGCTGATGGCTCATGGAGGTTGGACGGCAGACGGACAGCTGCTGGGAGTACCGATGCTTCTTGAACCGGAAACCACCAGTTCAGACTTTAATCAGCCTCGCGCCTCTTTCAGTGCATGTGTGGAGCAAGTCTTTGCTGACTTGAATAAGGCTGTTGAACTGTTGCCTATGGATTATGAAAATATAAAGAGTGATGCGGAGGTACCTGCCAGATACAAAGAAATCGGTGCAAAGATGGGTAACTATAATCTTGTTTTCGGAACTTATCAGCGTGGACGCGTCACTGCTAGAATAGCCGAAGCTATCAAGGCGCAGGTTGCTTTACTTGCCGCGAGTCCTGCTTATCGTGAAGGTTCGGGGGTTACTTCGGAAACAGCGGCTAATTATGCTGCCACTGTGCTGAATCGCATTGGCGGAGTGTCAGGTCTCGACCAGACAGGTAATACTTGGTATATGAATACAAAAGACTTGGACAATCTAGGTTCAGGAGAAGTGCCTGCCGAAATCCTTTGGAGAGGAAATAAAAGTAATGGAACCGAAGACTGGGATATAGGTATCAAGCAGGAGAAGGACAACTTTCCTCCTACGCTTTATGGCAGCGGACGTATTAATCCTACACAAAATCTAGTTGATGCTTTTCCTATGGCTAACGGTTATCCTGTCGCTGACAAGGTCAATAGTGGTTATTTGGAAAATGCTCCTTATGAAAATCGTGATCCGCGTTTGGCAAAATATATATTGTTCAACGGATCAACATTCAAGGAAAAGGCTATCATCACCGGCACTTATCCTGATGCGGATAACAAACAGGATAACAACTTGAATCAATTGAATACTTCTACACGTACAGGTTATTATCTGCGTAAGTTACTGCGTGAAGATTGTAATGCCAATCCGAGTTCACTGAATGCCAAGTTCCATATTCCTGTCCGTATCCGCTATACGGAGATATTTTTGGCTTATGCCGAAGCTGCCAACGATGCTTGGGGACCAACGGGTAAAGGTGGTCATAACTATAGTGCATACGATGTGATTAAGGCTATTCGTGCCCGTGGTGGAGTGGGAGTTAATAACGGAGATGCTTATCTTGAGAGCATAAAGGGAGATAAGGATAAAATGGCTCAACTTATCCGCAACGAACGCCGCATAGAACTCTGTTTCGAAAACAAGCGTTTCTGGGACATTCGCCGCTGGCAGATGCCCTTGGCTGAAACAGCTAAAGGAATACGAATTGATAAAGTGGGTGAAAATCTGAACTATACTGTAATAGACGTAGAGAATAGAAACTACAAGGAGTATATGAATTACGGTCCTATACCTTATAGTGAAGTGTTGAAGTGGAGCAATCTGAAACAGAATAAGGGCTGGTAATCAAATAATTATAAAATGCAAAAATGAATATGAAAATGAAGATCTATAAATTATTATCTATAATATTTTTGGGTACCATGTCATTTGCTTTCTCCTCATGTGAGAATGCAGACAACTCTTTTCCCGATTATGAAGGCGGTGTCAGTGTATATTTTGCCTATCAATTCCCGGTACGAACTATCGTGTTGGGCAATGATCCGGTGGTAGACAATTCGGCTGACCGTCAGCACAAGTGTGCCATTTATGCCACAATGGGAGGAGCGTATGGTGGGAGGAACATCACCATAGATATTGCCGTTGACAATACGCTTTGCGATAATCTCTTTTTTGAAGACGGATCACCGGTATTACCTATGCCTTCTACATATTATACATTGGCGGGTGATAAAATTAAATACAACGGTGAACATTGGGGAAATGTGGAGGTGCAGCTTACCGATGCTTTCTTTGCTGACGAAAAAGCATTGAGCAATAATTATGTGATTCCTGTAGTGATGAAAAAACAGACCGGTGCCGACCGTATTCTGACAGGTACTCCTTTGATTGAAGGCGATGCTCCGGCACGTACTAACTCGGATTATTGGAGTGTGTTACCTCAAGACTATGTGCTTTATTGTGTAAAGTACATGAATCCATGGCAAGCTTCCTATTTGCGTCGTGGTACGGATCAGATAACCGAGAATGGTTCTGTAACTACTGTGGTGCGTCATGCGGAGACGATTGAGAAAGATGAGGTTTGCTCGCTGGATACCCGTTCGCTCACGACCTCCGTTTTCACGGTCAACACGGAGCAAGCCGATGGAACCACGCTGGCCTGCGATTTGTTGCTGACATTCAACGATGCGGGTGAGTGTTCCATTACTACGGAGACATCGGGAATGACTGCTTCGGGGACAGGTAAATACGTGGTGGACGGTGAAAAGAAAGCATGGGGAAACAAAGACCGCGATGCGCTTTATCTGGACTATACCGTTGACTTTGGCATCCGGAAGTATGCCACGAAAGATACTTTGGTGATGCAGACGCGCGGAACGAACAAGATAGAAACTTTTGTTCCTAAGTATCGTGCCAATTGAGCGGAAACGTTTAAATGACCGATTAACATAATGTTGGATAATAACTAAAAACATTCAATCATGAAAAAGATTTTAATATCTATATTTTTATGTCTTCCTCTTCTGCTTTGTGCACAAAGCGGACCGGCTGTCAATATCACGGGAAGTTATACCGCAGTGTTATATGACCCTTATACGCCTCCCATAACGGCTGATTTAGATAACCATATGCATCTGAATGCCTTGTCCGGATTTGTCCGTATCGTAATGGATGTGCCGGATAGCTCATTGCATTATGAATGGGAAGCTTACTCTTCGGATGGTTCGGAGGTTTCTTTGCAATATTCCGGATTGCATAATGAGCGTTATCTGAGCTTGAACGGTACGCCTAGAAGTGTAACCATACGTGTATTGTTGAAGAAGGATACAGGCCCGAATTATGTGGTGAATGATAGAAGTTTCACATTTACTACTTATCGTTACCCTTGATTGCATATTGATGAAAAGAATAAGAAATATGTTAATAAATGATTATACAATGAAAACAATTAAATACTCATTATCCTTGGGCTTATTGCTATTGCTTGCCTCTTGTGCCGATGATCAAATCGTTGACTTCAAGACTGAGAAGCCGGAAAGTATAGCCCAATATGAATATCTCAATGCTTACGATGCATTGAAAACATATATAGACCGAAGTGCAAGTCCCGACTTTAAGTTGGGAATTGCGCTGTCGGCGAGTGATTTTCTGAAAGGAGAAATGGTGCGTACTATGGCCATCTCCAATTTCGATGAGATGACGGCAGGCAATGCCATGAAATACGCTTCGTGTGTAAACGATAAAGGCGATATGGATTTTGGGACTGTGGAAAAGTTTGTTTCTGCAGCTCAAGCAGCTGGAATCACCATTTATGGACATACATTGGCTTGGCATGCGCAGCAAAATAATAAGTATCTTAATTCGCTGATTAAAGATAAAGAGGTAGAAGATGATGGAAGTGTTAAAGAGACAGTAGTTGTTGCGAGAGATTTTGAAGATGGACAGCATTTTGGCGGTTGGGGAGGCGCAACATTTGCGGTTGTTCCTGAAGGTCCAGATGGCTCTAATTGTTGGAAAATAACCAATGAGACTGCTAAAAACTTTTGGGAAGTTCAATCTGCTTTGGACATGCCTTTTGAGGCTGGTGTGTTACATCGCTTGAGTTTTAAACTGAAAGGTTCTGTAGGCGGTTTGTTACGCGCAGGTTTTCAAAATTCCAGTAATTATGGTTCTTGTGGGGATTTTCCTGCTATGGAAGTTACTACAGATTGGCGGGAAATTAGTGTAGAAGTTACTGCTACTGAAGGTGCTAATCGCTTTCTTTTCAGTTATGGAGATTATGCCGGCTCTCTTTATATAGATGACTTTGCTATTCATACTGAAAAAAGTGGAGCAAGTGTGCAGATTCCTGTTTTTGTCGTAGAGGATGATTTTTCCACAAACAATATGATTGGTTGGGGTAATAATTCCACTCGTGAAGTGAATAATGGTGTCATGGAAATCACCAATCCGTCTCAAGTAAATCCGTGGGAAGCACAGGCTGGATATGATTTCTCTGAGTCTTTACTTGAAGGAACGACTTATTTTTTGAAAATGAATATTAAAGGTAGTGTTGAAGGTAATATTGGAGCTGCTTTTCAAAGACCGACAGATTATGCAGGTCGGGGTGATTTCCCTTCTATAGCAATTACTACTGATTGGAAAGAGATTAAGGTTAGTACAAGTTGTACGGGAGATGGAGCAACTCGTTTTCTTTTTAATCTTGGTCAATATGCTGGTACTATTTATATTGATGATTTATCGTTGTATTGGGAGAAATCAAGTAATTCTATTCCTCTCACCCCCGAAGAAAAGAAAGATACTCTCATTTGGGCTATGAATAATTGGGTAGAAGGTATGATGAAATCCACAGCTGGTTATGTAACTGCTTGGGATGTAGTGAATGAAGCTATTTCCGGTGGCGGTGATGACGGTGAAGGCTTCTATCCTTTGCAGTCTGCCAGCAACGTTTCTGCTGAGGATGCTAAGAACAATTTCTATTGGCAAGACTACTTGGGTAGCGAAGATTACGTTCGCGTTGTTGTGGCTGCTGCCCGTAAGTATTATGCAGAAAATGGTGGTACTGCTCCTTTGAAGCTCTTTGTCAATGACTACAATTTGGAATCATGGTGGGACGGCAACAAGAAAGCACAGAGCTTGGTACATTGGATTGAGAAATGGGAAGCTGATGGTGTAACTAAGATTGATGGTATCGGTACACAGATGCACGTCAGCTATATGCTGAAAGAAGAAGACCAGAAAGCTCAAGAAGATGCTATTATCAAGATGTTCCAAATATTGGCAGAAAGTAGCAAGTTGATTAAGATTTCTGAACTGGATATGGGTATTGTGGATAAAGCTTTCGGTACAGCTTTGAAGACGGAGGATGTTACTTTTGAACAACACCTCAAAATGGCGGAGTTCTATCGCTTCATTATTTCCAAGTACTTCGAGATTATTCCTGCTGCCCAGCAGTATGGTATCACGCAATGGTGTGCCACCGATGCTCCCAGTGATTCTGGCTGGCGTGGTGGTGAACCTGTAGGCCTTTGGGATTCTAACTATAGCCGTAAGCATACCTATGCAGGTTTTGCTGATGGATTGGCTGGAAAATAATAAAGTTTTATGAGAAAAGGCAGCGGGGCATGATGTGAAACCGCTGCCTTTATTGTTTCAATAAAAATCGAATAACAATGAAAAACATATTATTTATTTTGAGTTTGGTCATTTGGTGTGGTTGTAGTAATGAAATTTCTTTTGATACTAATAGGGCAGAAGATATGACTGTTACGCGAACTACGAATTCGGATAGCGTATATTATTGGGGTTCTTCAGATTCGGATATAGTGGAGGACTTTGTTTTTAGTCCGAAGGGTGATCCGAAACCTCTTAATAGAACTTTATGTTCGTATGTAGAGGTTAATGGAACAAAAACATTGTTACAACCTGAAATAGTGAGCGGTCCTTCATGGTTGGATTATCTTATATGTTTTCAGTATTATGATATATATGTTCTATAGGTAGTAGCCCAGGACAATACTTCTTCCCCTAGAAGTGGAAAAATTGTATTGAAACAGCCGGGATCTAATAAGACATTGACAGTTGGTATTACTCAAAACGGAACGGATAATCGTATTGAAATTTCCGTAAAGGAACTTTATTCCAATCATCCTGTCTTTACTGCCACCACAACTTATCCCGTAGAAAAAGATATCAGCTGTAGGATTCCATACGAAGCATACAATGATGGGGGAAAGTATGATGGCAATGTATCAATCACTATTCCGAAAGGAGAAACGAAAGGAACTTACGAGATGGATTATAATGGTTCTCCGTTAGTTTATTATCATGGTGATATAAAAGGCTATAAACTATATGAGGGAATTATTACAGGAGATGATATTTATAACTATAGTTTTGTTCGCTATTGGTGATATTATAATAAACAGGTCTGTTGGGGCTTTCCATTTAATATGTAACGTCAGCAGATAATGGTGTAATTTGGAATATTTGTTGTAATTTATTGAAGGTATGAGGCGGCTTCGTAATATTTTGAATATCAATGCTTATAGGATATGCTACATTCAGTATACGACTGAACCCTATTCAGTATACGAGTGAATGGCATTCAGTATACGACTGAATTAGGTTCGATATACGATTGTATCCTTCGTTTGCATTATTCGTAAAGAATGTAGATTGCCATTCACTCTCTTGCTTTAGCTTACAACTTTCAAGTCCTTAAAACAATGAAGAACAATATGAGAAAAATAATTTATTTATTGACACTGCTCTTAGGAGTGTCTTTAGCGGCTTGCTCGGACGAGACTATTCCTGAGCAGCCGGAAAAGCAGGAACCGGAACAACCTGTCGAACCGAATCCGGACCCAGAACCCGAGCCTCCTGCTGACGCCAAATTGCCGGTCCTGAATGTAGAGGGGCGTTACCTTAAAAATGAAAAGGGAGAGATAGTCAATCTGCATGGTTTTACGCAGACTTACAGCCCTTTCTTCAATAACAATGCCTGGGGTAACTATGACGTGCAGGCATGCCTCAGGTATAATAAGAGTATGGTAGATGGAATTGTGGCTGCCGGATGGAAGTTCAATTTCGTGCGGATGCACCTCGATCCGTATTGGAGTGATGACCCCTCCATGCAGTCCGTGAGATATGAAGGACATGAACGGTTCTCTGAAACCCGTTTTCGGAAGTATCTTGAAGAGTTGTTTGTGCCGATGGCAGAATACTTTATTTCCAAAGGAATGTATGTGGTGATGCGTCCGCCCGGAGTCTGTCCGGCTGATACTCCCTATCAAGGTATAGAAATAGGAGACTCTTATCAGCAGTTTTTGCTCAAAGTGTGGGATATTGTTTCGCAACATCCTAAACTGAAAAATAATACGGATGTTATGTTCGAGCTTGCCAATGAACCTGTCAGAATAAAAGGTACTGACGGAACATACGGCAGTAGCGGTGACGGTCATTTCAAGAATCTCCAACTCTACTTTCAGGCTATAGTAGACAAAATACGTGCCAACTGCCGCAACATTGTTTGGGTGCCGGGATTGTCTTATCAGTCATCTTACGCCGGATATGCCATTCACCGTATCGAAGGGGAGAACATAGGCTTTGCCGTTCACTGCTATCCCGGTTGGTATGGTAGCGATGCCGAGGAAGACAGCGGTGAAGGAATCGGCTCTTCCACAGGAGGAGGTTATGAAGCTTTTCAGCGGGGTTGGGATGCGCAAGTAGGTCCTGTGGCGGCTTTCGCTCCTATCATGGTGACTGAAATAGACTGGGCTCCGAAGAAATATGATGCCACTTGGGGTAAAAGTATTACAGGAACGGCAGGTGGTGAAGGTTTTGGTGCCAACTTCAAATATATAGCCGATAATTCAGGTAATGTTTCCTGGTTATTCTTTACAACGAGGTCACATGAACTGGCAGCGTTTAAAGATGTGCCGGGTGAACCGGGCAATTACACTTTCCTCAATGATCCCGAGGCCTGCCCGTGGGCGATGTACCATTGGTTCAAGGAATATGCTGAAGGGATAGTAGTGAATGGGGAACTGGAAAAACTGGAGTTGATGGGACAAGAGGGAGAACTTCGTCTGCAAATGGGTGGTACGAATTATCTCAAAGTGAAAGCTGTTTATTCTGATGGAACGGTACGGATGGTGACTGCGGAAGCGACTGTCAACAGCTCAGATACAAACGTGCTGAAAGTAGAACAGACGGCCAAATTGGTAGCTGTGGCACCCGGTGAAGCTACGGTAACCGTTACATATCAATCGGCTACCGGAGTCAGTAAGCAACTGGCATTGCCGGTTACGGTAATTTCTCCTTTCTCACTGACAGCAGATGTCTTCAATCCTTCTATATGGGAGAAAGGCACGTTCGACGAGAACACCCGCACACTGGTGACGGGGCAGTATGGTTTCGGAGGGTGGCAATATGACAATGGACTTGATTTGTCGGGATATAAGACTGTGACCGTAGAACTGGGTAACGATAATGAAAGTAGTGTTTCGTTCCGTCTGTTTGATAAAAACAATTATTGGAGTGAACCTGCTGCGTATGATTTCGGATCTTCGCGTAAGATTGTAGTGGAGTTGAACAATATGAAAGATAAGAACGGAGGAAAGATTGATCCTTCGCATCTTTACATTGCAGGTTTTTGGTCAACAGGTGGAAAACCTATTGTGATAGCTAATGTCTCCTTAGCAAATTAAAAAGACATATCAACTCTCATCTTTCCGAGAGTTTGATATAATTTGTGCATTTTATAATATCTTTCCTGCATCCTCTGTGAAGAGTGTGCAGGAATACAAATCTGTAATATTTATCTAATATTGATATTCAAATGTCTAAAATTGCAAATCAGTGATCGGATTCATGCCTTATTTTTGCAGATATATATGAATGGTCTGATAAACTTTAAATAAAAGATATGATGAAGAAGATAATTGTATGGTTGTCTGTAATGATGTATACACTGTCCGGTTATGCACAAAATGCACCTTGGAATATTCAGAGTAAAGTAGTTACGGATACTCTTTTTAGTAAAGTATTGAATTCAAAGCGTGCTTATACTGTTTTTCTACCCAAAAGCTTTGAACAGAATAAAGAGAAAAAATATCCTGTTCTCTATCTTTTGCATGGAATGTGGGAGACAAATCCGGTTTGGACTGAACGTGGTCATGTGAAAGATGTCATGGATCGGCTTGTAGCCAGTGGAGAAGCGTGTGAGATGATTATTGTTACTCCGAATGCCGGTGGAAATATCCATATGGAGTGGAACGGATATTTTGATATGCCGGGTTGGAAATATGAGACTTTCTTTTATACGGAATTCTTGCCCTATATAGAGAAGAAATTCCGGGTGATAGGTGATAAGCAACATCGTGCCATTGCCGGTTTGTCAATGGGAGGTGGCGGAGCTACTAATTATGGTCAGCGCCATAGTGATATGTTCTGTGCAGTCTATGCGATGAGTGCCCTGATGTCTATTCCTGAGCAGGGCGCAGTGCCTGCTGATGATCCGAATTCGAAGATAGCGATACTTACCCGTAGTGTTATTGAAAATAGCTGTGTGAAATATGTGATGGAGGCTGACGAGAACCGTAAGGCTGATTTACGTAGTGTTGCCTGGTTTGTAGATTGTGGGGATGATGATTTCCTGCTTGATCGTAATATAGAGTTTTATCAAGCTATGCGTAACACTGGCATACCCTGCCAGTTCAGGGTGCGTGATGGAGGGCATGATTGGGAATATTGGCACTCGGCTCTTTATCAGTGTTTACCTTTCGTAACCCGGATATTTGGTAAAGAATGAATATGTATATAGAAATAATAAATAATAGACAGATTATGAGAACATTTGTATTTACATGCTTACTTCTTTTAGGCATGACGACATTTGCACAAGATGCGAATTTTCATGTCTATCTGTGTTTGGGACAATCGAACATGGAGGGAAATGCAAAGGTAGAAGAACAGGACACAGTGGCAGTTGACAGCCGTTTTCAGGTATTAGCGGCTGTCGATTGTCCTAATTTGGGAAGGACTAAAGGGAATTGGTATAAGGCGGTTCCTCCTTTGGCACGTTGCTATACGGGCCTGACTCCGGGAGATTATTTTGGACGGGCTATGGTGGCTAACCTGCCATCCAATGTGCGGGTAGGGATTATCAATGTTGCCGTAGGTGGTTGCAGGATAGAACTGTTTGACAAGGATAACTATCAGTCGTACGTAGAAACTTCTCCGGACTGGCTGAAGAATATGGTAAAAGAATATGGTGGCAATCCTTATGCACGTTTGGTTGAGATGGCAAAGCTTGCTCAAAAGGATGGGGTAATTAAAGGTATTCTACTGCACCAAGGAGAGTCGAATACAAATGATAAAGACTGGCCTTCAAAAGTAAAGGGAGTGTATGATAATCTTTTGAAAGATTTGGGATTATCTGCTGCTAATGTGCCTTTACTGGCGGGTGAGGTGGTACATGCGGATCAGAATGGAGTCTGTGCCAGCATGAATACAATCATTGATAGTTTGCCACAGGTAATTCCTACTGCACACGTCATATCCTCTGCCGGTTGTCCGGCTGCATTCGATAATCTTCATTTTACAGCCGAAGGATACCGGATGTTGGGAGCACGCTATGCTGCTAAGATGCTTTCTATTTTGGGATATGGAGATTGGACATCTGCCCAGAATATGAAGTTGTGGTATGGCCGTCCGGCACAAGACTGGCTGGAAGCTCTGCCACTGGGTAATTCCCGTTTGGGAGCTATGGTATTTGGCGGAACTGCCCGCGAAGAACTGCAACTCAATGAAGAGACTTTCTGGGCCGGCGGACCTTACAATAATAATCCCAAAGGATTGCAGGTATTACCTGAAATACGCCGTCTTATTTTTGAAGGCAAAACTCTGGAGGCACAGAAACTCATTGATGAGAATTATATGACGCCTCAGCATGGCATGCGCTACTTGACGATGGGGAGTCTTTTCCTGAATTTCCCCGGACATGAGAATCCTTCTGAATATTACCGGGACCTGAATTTGGAGAATGCTACTGCTACCACCCGTTATGAAGTGGATGGAGTGAAGTTTGTCCGTACGGCGTTTGCCTCTTTGAGTGATGATGTGATTATTGTCCGCATTCAGGCGGATAAGGCAAAGGCTTTGAATTTCGCCATATCATACAACAGTCCGCTGAAATCGAATGTACAAGTAAAGGGTGGCAAACTGATTATCTCCTGTCAGGGAGCTGAACATGAAGGTATTCCTGCTGCTATGCGTGCCGAATGCCAGGTGCAGGTAAAAACTGATGGTAAAGTTAGTAAGGAAGAAAGCGCACTTGCTGTAAATGGGGCTACCGAGGCTACTTTGTACATATCGGCAGCTACCAATTTTGTGAATTACCATGATGTTAGTGCTAATGAATCAAAGCGTGCGGCTACTTATTTACAGAAAGCCATCCGTGTTCCTTATGAACAGGCTTTGAAGAGTCATATCGCCTCTTACCGTAAACAATATGACCGTGTGGCCCTGACTTTGGAAAGTACTAAAGTTTCTGCTTTGGAGACACCTGTCCGTGTACAGCGTTTTATAGAAGGAAATGATATGGCGATGGCGGCTTTGATGTTCCAATATGGTCGTTATTTGTTGATTTCTTCTTCGCAACCCGGTGGTCAGCCTGCTAATCTTCAGGGGATCTGGAATCACAGTCCATATGCTCCCTGGGATAGTAAATATACGATTAATATCAATGCGGAGATGAATTATTGGCCTGCTGAGGTAACCAACCTGAGTGAGACGCATGAACCTTTCTTTGACATGGTGGCTGATCTTGCGGTCGCAGGCAGCGAGACAGCTAAAGTTCTTTATGATGCTAAAGGTTGGGTGGCACATCATAATACGGATATATGGCGTGCCTGCGGTCCGGTGGATGCTGCATACTTCGGCATGTGGCCTAATGGAGGTGCTTGGGTGGCACAACATCTGTGGCAGCACTATTTGTTTACCGGCGACAAGGAGTTTCTGAAGAAATATTATCCGGTACTGAAAGGAACTGCTGATTTTTATTTAAGTCATTTAGTGGAACATCCGAAGTATAAGTGGATGGTTACGGTGCCTTCCATGTCTCCGGAACATGGTTATCGGGGTTCACAAACAACGATTACGGCAGGTTGTACAATGGATAATCAGATTGCTTTTGATGCTCTTTACAGCACACTTCAGGCGAGTCGTATTCTGGGTGGTGATAAACAGTATGAAGATTCTTTACAGAATATGTTGGGCAAGTTGCCACCCATGCAGATTGGCAAACATAACCAATTGCAAGAGTGGCTGATTGATGCTGATAATCCGTTGGATGACCATCGGCATATTTCGCACTTATATGGTTTATATCCCGGTAATCAGATTTCTCCGACTACAAATCCTGAGTTATTCCAGGCTGCCCGCAATACTTTGATACAGCGTGGTGACATGGCTACCGGTTGGAGTATCGGTTGGAAGATTAATTTCTGGGCACGTATGCTGGATGGCAATCACGCTTATAAGATCATACAGAATATGCTTCATCTTTTGCCTAATGATAAAGTTCAGAAAGAATATCCTGAAGGGCGTACTTATCCTAATTTGTTTGATGCCCATCCGCCTTTCCAGATTGATGGTAACTTCGGTTATACGGCAGGAGTGGCAGAGATGTTGTTGCAAAGCCATGACGGGGCGGTACAATTGTTGCCCGCATTGCCCGAAGCATGGAAGAAAGGAAGTGTGAAAGGACTTGTTGCCCGTGGCGGTTTTGTGGTGGATATGGAATGGGATGGCGTTCAATTGAATAAGGCGAAGGTACATTCTCGTTTGGGCGGGGTACTGCGCATCCGTTCTTATGTTCCTTTAAAAGGAAAAGGGGTGCAAGTGGCAGACGGTGCTTGTCCGAATCCTCTGTATGCACCGGCAGTTATAAAAGAACCAATCGTTTCAAAACAGATAAATCCTCAATCTCCGATTCTCTATCGTACTTATGAATATGATATTGTTACTCAGCCGGGAGAAGACTATTTGCTGGAGCGTAGCATGTAATGATATTAGTAGTCTATTAATTGTGACAAAACCTTGAAATGATAAAACTTACAACTTTATTTGCGGTTAGTGTTAGCCTGATGCTTTCCGGCTTTTGTTCACTTGGAGTTCAGGCTCATCCTATTCAGGAAAATAATAGTGGGGACCCGGTTCCTGCAGGAGCTTATTATACTGATAAATATCGGAATTTGTTTAATGAGTATTTAGGTATTTCTCAACAACAAACCGACCGGAAAATGGAGCAAATCTGGAATCACTTCTTTGTGAATGAAAAAACAAAAGTTTACTATGAGAGTGATGACAATACTGCCTATATTTATGATACCGGGAATCAGGATGTACGTACAGAAGGAATGTCCTATGGAATGATGATATGTGTACAGTTGGATAAGCAGGCTGAATTCGATAAGTTATGGCGGTGGGCCAAGAAATATATGCTGTATACTTCGGGCAAATGGTCGGGATATTATGCCTGGCACTGTACACCTCATGGTGTTAAGATAGGTAAGGAGCCGAGTTGCGCTTCTGATGGTGAAATTTACTTTATCACTTCCTTGTTCTTCGCTTCTCACCGTTGGGGGGATGACGGGGCATATGATTATAATCAGGAGGCCCAGAAAATATTGAAAGATGTTATGTCTAAAGATGGTTCCCAAGGCGTTTATAACCTGTTTAATACTGAGAGTAGACTCGTTACATTTGTACCGGAAAAGGGCTATTATAACTATACGGATCCTTCTTATAATCTGCCTGCTTTCTTTGAACTTTGGGCTTTGTGGTCTGACACTAATAAGGAATTCTGGAAGCAGACACCTGATGCAGCCCGTCGCTTGCTGGCTGATGCATCGCATAAAAAGACGGGGCTATTCCCTGATTATTCTGCATTTGATGGTACTCCTTGGAAACCTAAGAATTGGGGGTATGATACAAGAAGATATCAGTTTGATGCTCTCCGCTGTGCCATGAATGTCGGTATGGATTATTATTGGTTTGGAAAAGATGCTGCTAACCAGACTAAGATGATGAGTCGATTGCTTAACTTTTTCAAGCAAGATAATTTTACGCACGAATATTTCAATGTGGATGGTTCAGCACCTGCCGGTAATTATTCAACAGGTATGATTGGTGCAAATGCTGTCGGAGCTTTTACATTGAATGACAAGAACCTGGCGAAAGAATACATACAGAGACTATGGGATGAACCATTACCCACAGGTAAATTTCGTTATTACAGCGGTATGGTATATATGATGTCTATGCTGCATGTCAGTGGAAACTTCCGGATTATCAAGTAGCTTGATGGATAGAACACGTAAAGTAGTATAAGTGTTATATATTGATATAATAAAGAAAGCCAGCTAATTAGTTATGTGAATTAGTTGGCTTTCTTTTTGTTCTGTTTAGTTCTGTTGCTCAATTTCGTCAGAAGAAGAAGACTTTTGCTGTTCTTCCATATAGGTGGTGGGTGGTACTCCGTATAATTCTTTAAAAGCAGTAGAAAAATATGCTATATTAGTAAAACCTGTAAGGGTAGCGACTTCAGTAATGTTATGATACTGGTTTGCCAATAGTGATGCTGCTTGTTTCAGGCGGACATTGCGTATTAAGTCGCGGGTTGACTGGTTGGTCAACTCTTTTAGCTTACGGTGCAAATGTACGCGACTGATACCTACTTCAGTTGCTATCATTTCAACATTCAAGTCGGGATTACCGAGATTATCATTAATAACTTTCATCACTTTATCAAGCAGTCTATCGTCAGGTGATTGGACTTTTAGTTTCTTCAACTTCTGTTCTTGCATCTGACTGCCACTGAAACTGTTACGCAGTATTTCCCTACTCTTAATAAGATTGATTGCCGTTTTTCTCAATATTTCGATACTGAATGGTTTTACTATGTATGCATCTGCTCCCATGTTTAAACCTTCCAGATTATCTTCCTCTCTTGATTTGGCTGTCAAGAGGATAATTGGTATATGGTTAATGGTTACATTCTGTTTGATTTTTTTGCAAAGTGTCAGTCCATCCATTTCAGGCATCATGATATCACTGATAATCAGATCCGGTTCTTTTTTTAGAATAATTGCAAGAGCTTCTTTTCCATTAGTACACTCGCTCATATGGAAATCACTTGCCAATTCGCGACAGATGTACTTTCGTATTTCTTCATCATCTTCTACTACCAGAACACGACTCTTTGTTTTGGAACGTACTTTTTCGTCTTCTTCATCAACAGGAGAAGTTGGGAGAACAGTTGTGATATGTACGGGAGAATGGTTATCAGCCGGGTTATTATCTATTTCTTCAGCGTTCAGATGTTCCTTGCCTAAGGGCAATCGTATAATAAAGCGGGAGCCCGGTTTCCCCTCATTATTTTCTGCTTCTATTGTACCATGGTGTAATTCTATTAATGAACGGCTTAGATGCAATCCGATACCCGTACCTACATTAGAGTTATTGTGGCTGTTACGGATTTGATAGAAACGCTCAAAAATTCTTCCTATCTCTGCAGGATCAATTCCGATGCCGCTATCTTCCACTATTATTTCAAAATAATGTTGTAAAGAGCGGGGAGCATTCATGTCGTTACCTGTGCGGAGATAAATATTGATTTTTCCGTTTTCCGGTGTAAATTTAAACGCATTAGAGATAATGTTCAGGATAACTTTATCAAAATTCTTAGGATCTATCCATGCCTGTAGGTTTTCCATCTCTGTTTGAAAACTAAGAGTGATATGTTTGGCATTTGCCTGATATTCGAAGGTATAGTATAGATCTCGGATGAAACCTACGATGTCTATCTCCTGAAATTTCAGTGACATTTGTCCTTTGTCTATTTTGCGAATATCCATCAACTGGTTAACCAGGCGAAGAATACGTTCGGCATTCCGATAAATGGTGTGATAGTTTTTCTGTCGTTCTCCATCTTTATCAGTAGCAATAAGCTTCTGTAATGGGCTTATGATAAGAGACATCGGAGTACGTATCTCATGGGAGATATTGATGAAAAACTGTAATTTGGCTTCATTGATTTGTTCTGCGTGAATATGTCCCAATATTTCTTGACGGGCACGGTAACGATGGCGCACCTGGATGATGATGATATAGATGATGACTATCAGTAATATTCCATACATTAGCTTTGCCCATCCGGATGCATACCATGCAGGATAAATAGTGATATGTATTTCTTTAATATCAGAATAGGAGTCATTATCTTTTGCTTTCACTTGGAATGTGTAGTCGCCAGGGTTTAGATTACTGAATGAAACCCGGTTGATGCCTTGTTGTAAACTAATCCAGCTGCTGTTGTTGATGCGGTATATATAGGTGATTCGCTCTGGACTGAAAAACTCCATGGCTGAAAATTCAATACTGAAAGAGTTGTCCTTGTGGGAAAGCTGGAAGTGATTGGCATCCATCACTGCAGTAGTGACAATGTCTTTACTTCCTGATTTCATCCCTTTCTTTACCATTTTATCATGGATATAGAAATCCGTAATCCGAATTTCGGGTTTTTTATTCGAATTGGTTATTTCTGCCGGATTAAAATAAGTGATACCGCCGGTACCTCCAAAAATCAGTTCACCTTGCTGACATGCAAAGCCGGCTCCTTTGCTGAATTCATTACCTTGTAATCCGTCACTTGCATAGAAATTAATGAAGCTCTGATTTTTAGGATTGAATCGGCTGATTCCATAATTTGTACTGATCCAGAGATATCCATTCATATCTTCTTTGATTGCGCATATATAATTGCTCGGCAAGCCATCCACTACTGTGTATTCTTGGATATCAAGACTTTGGGGATTGAGCCGTTTTAATCCTTTAGACGTTCCTATCCAGATGTTTCCATCACTACCCTCGTGAAGGGCATAAATTACATCTCCATATAATATTCTTCTGTTTTTCAGAGGGGAAATGAAATCCATATTTTTTATGTCCAGGCATCCTAAGCCGTCATAAGTTCCTATGTACAGTTTGCCTTCATCAGTGTATAAGAGACTGTTTATCCATGAATTATGTAGCATGTTTATTTTATTCCAGTTAGTGTTGTTGTTGTCGAGTATCGAGCATTGACTTACTTTCCTGGTATTTATATCCATGTAAAATAGGCCGCCTCCCATAGTTCCTATCCACAATGTCTTGTTATTATCTTCTGCAAAGCAATATATGTTTTCTGTCAGGTTGGACGGTTGTTCCGATAGCTTCAGGTATTCGCAACGACCGGTCTTGGGGTCCAGTCGAGCCATGCCGTGAAGGTAAGAGCCTATCCACAGATTGTAGTTGGAGTCTTCAAAGATACTCATGATGGTTGCGGGAACAGAATGTGGGTCATCTGTAGGAGCAAAGTGCGCTTTCAACGTGTTGTCCGGGGCAATTGCATAGATCCCATCATTGTCGGTACCTACCCAGAGAGTTTCGGTATGATCCTTGTATACTGACATGACGCAGTTCGAACCGATCACATTATGTACGGAAGATTTATACCCCATGTACTTGAATTTGTTGATAGTGGCAGGTATAATCATAACCCCTTTCTGGAAAAAGCCTAACCAAGTATTTCCTATTTTGTCTTTCAGAATAGAGTGTACTTTGGCTTTTTTCAGGTTAAATGTGGTGATGTTAAAATTGGCTTCCTTTATCTTTTGTTCCTGAGTATCATATATTTTTATTCCTGAACCGTCTGTACCGATAAATATCTCATTCTGATCTCCGGGATATAGAATTTTGATAGGCAAATTTGGATTAGGAGTATATGTGATAGGAATAAATGTATCTGCTTTGTCATTATATATAAATAGCCCTTTCTTTAAACTACTCATATAAAGATTGCCTTGGTGGTCTTCACACATACTTGAAACTGTATTCTTCGCTATATCTTTTTCGCCTGAATAGTGTTTGGATTGGTTATTTTCATCAAAACGAAAGATATTATTATCACCTGTTGATATCCATAAATTCCCTTTTTTATCTTTATATGCAGATGTGATTAAATTGCTAGGGATAAATTGGCTTATTTGCCTGGCATTTATGCTGTCTCCCTTTGTCTCCAGCAGAAACATGCTATGTCCCGAGGTACCTATTAGTATTTCTCCATTATTGCGTTCAAGTATTGTTGCTATATTGGGGGCTATCGGAGCTCCGCTGGAAAGGTACATCGGAATGGTGGTAAAGCTATCTGTTGCCCGGTCATATATTTGTAATCCGTTCAGGGAACCTATGAAAAAGCGTCCTTGACTGTCTTCATAAAGTGTACGTACGTAGTCGTTAAGTAGAGAGTGGGGGTTATCTTTTTCATTTTTGTAAACGGTGAATTTAGCACCATCATATCGATTCAAGCCGTCTTCTGTTGCAATCCATATTATTCCGTCACGATCTTGATATATTTTATTGAGCATACTGCTTGATAAGTCTTTGTCGACCGTGAACATCTTCCCTTCCTGTCCGTGAGATGTGGTGGATAAGCATAAACCTAATAGGCATAAAATAAATACAATCTTCATAGTTATTAAATTAGCGTTTGCAAATATACTTAATATCCACTATATTTCCTTTTAAAACATGAACTTATATGCCGAATTTCTTATTCAGAGTTTGCGGGGCTTTTATGTTTTTATTAATTTTGAATTCTGTGTAAATGGTAGATACCATGTCAATTGAAAGTAATGAATTGGAAGATGAATAAGAGAGAAGTTAACGAACAGATGGAGAGACAACAACCATGTTATTATCCACGGGAAGGTGCGAGTACTATTGTTGTTTTCATACATGGTATAGTGGAAGGACCGGATCAGTTTTCGGAATTAGTGAAACGAAGCTTCGAACTGGGGTTTGCTGCTGCTTCTTTGCTACTACCGGGACATGGCGGAACAGGAGAGGAGTTTGCACGCAGTAGCAGACAGCAGTGGTTGGAACATGTCAATGCAGAAATCGCCCATTATAAGAAAAACTATAATTCGATTATTTTGGTTGGGCATTCTATGGGGAGTCTTTTGTCATTTCTTACTTATACGGAAAGTCCGGAGCAGATAATAGGTATAGTAGCTATAGATACTCCTTTATATGTGAGAGTTAAGGGCAGAGCCCTCAGAAATAATCTGAAAGTAGGCTTCTGCAAAGAAATTCCGGAAAGTGATCCTGCTCATGCTCTATTGGAGGCGAGTAGTGTAGCTCCTTGTTCCATACTTACTTATTTGAGTTGGGCACCGAGAATGATTGACTTGTTTTGTTTGATGAAGAAAACAAGAGAGGTACTACCTCAGGTCTCTATTCCTACATTGGTCTTTCATGCAGATGAGGATGAATTGGTAAGTGCTTCCAGCGTGAAGTGCTTCGAGAGAACAATTCCGGAGAAGTACTTACAACTTGTTCACTTAAAAGAGTCAACGCATTTTTTTTATGGAAATGTGGACTGGGATTTGCTTCATTATACTTTTAGCCACTTTCTACAATCTGTATCATGCTGATTGTAGTGTACTGCCTTAGATTTCGCTTGTTGTTATAAGAAGATATAGTGATAAATAATAGGTGTGCATGGACTTTGTTCGTGTATAAAAATAGCCTTCATATTTTCATAGAATCAACCGAATATAAAAAAGAGGGGAAGCGTTGGCGAGGGCACTGAAAAAGTTCCCCACTTGTAATAAGTCTCTCCCTAATACACAAAAATAGATTGTGAATCCTTTTTCTTTGGGTTCCCAATCTATTTTTGTTTTTCA
>OHHI01000048.1_pt1 | contig 109184 bp, 92 predicted proteins | sample 1568001 | NCBI WGS metagenome assembly OHHI01 (sample SAMEA3879506, study PRJEB24766) | human gut metagenome | biome: human-associated habitat; feature: feces | place: USA | collected 1985/1987
GAAGAAAAATGGTAATGGAGCATGTCTTTTTCAACTAAATTAAAGAAGAACCACTTGTTTTAGGATTTCTTCTCCCAAAGTTCCGGCAGTAGTTAGAGTTACTGTTATCTTTTTAGGCGTATTTCCGTCTATAATGACCAAATTAGACCAGTTGGAAGCTTCCTTATAGGTTTGTGCGGCACCTTCCGGCACATAAAATACCTTGGTGTAGTTGAAAGTATTGTCGGATATTGCTGGTGCAGTTTTGCCTTTAAGTGTGGTTGTATGTAGACGGAAACAATCGCTATATATATGAATAGCTAATTATCAGTTATTTGCGAATAATACGATAGAAAAGTACCGTGCATTTGATTGGGTTATCTAAAAAAGTGAAGATTTAACGATTTTAACTTTTGTTTTACCACAAAAACGGCAGATTGAATGAATTTTTGACATAGCCACAACGACCCAAGTTTATGGGTTCGGTTCAAACGCCCCATCATAAGATGAGTTATCAGTGTCGTAAAAAGGTGTAGGTTTACCCCCCCCCCCCTCATGAATACAACTAACAAATTAGTCTGAACTATATGTAAAAGGTACTCTTTTTTATGATTCAATTGTGGGAGTTTGTTGAAATTACCTTGTCACGCGAAACAGAGTACAACCTATCTCGGGGAAGGGGTAGTTTTAACGATTTCTTTTGTGGATAATAACACTTTGATTTATTCCCATAAAAGTGCTATGATAGATGAATAAATCATGAAAATCCGTATTATCAGAAGATAGAGTAAATAAATTAATTCCATGTGAAATTATGGGATAACACAAAAAAACACTAACTTTGTGGCAAAATTGCAATTATGGGAGCAAACAGTTCTTACAAGGCGATGTACGATATTGTGGAACATGCTAAGGAGGGGACAATATTTATCCCTGACGACTTCACAACATGTGGTACACCCGATGCAGTACGGTCGGGATTAAGCCGTTTGTGCCGCAATGGGAAATTGTGCCGCTTTGCAAAAGGCATTTACTATATACCTGCATATGACAAGTGGGATGGTACGCTACGAGAACCGTCCTTAGATGCCATTGCCTTAAAAATAGCGCAACGGGACAATGCGCGTGTCATTCCGACAGGAATTTATGCGCTTAACAAATTAGGGCTATCCACGCAGGTTCCAACTAATATCATTTACATAACAGATGGTTCTGCCCGGCAGATGAAGTTTGGAGAGGGAAAGAGTATCACATTCCGGCATAGTAACGACTTGGGGAATTTCGCTTATCAATCCCGACTGATGCAACTGGCTGTTCTCGCCATGCGTGAGATTGGCGAGAAAACCATAACAGAAAGCCAAAAGAAAATAATAAAAAAAATGATAACAGAACATGTTTCGGAACAGGATTTCAATCACGATATAGTGCTTGCCCCAACATGGATAAAAACAATATTACAGCGATGAAATTCATTGATTTGTCAAAGGAAGACCGTGTGGATATACTTGACCGTGTTTCCACAGAGCTGAATATAAGACAACGTGAGGTCATTGAAAAGGATTGGTGGGTGACGGCAGTCCTACGTGCCATGTTCAGTTTGCCGTATGCCAATCATCTGTCTTTCAAAGGCGGGACATCGCTGAGTAAGTGCTGGCATTTGATTGACCGCTTTTCAGAGGATATAGACATTGCCATCGACCGAGAATATCTTGGTTTCAGCGGGACATTATCCAAAACGCAAATCAGTGACAAGTTGCGCCGTGCAGCCTGTGCCTTTGTCCGTGAAACCATGCAACACGATTTGGCAGTGCGGTTATACCAAAACGGCATATCAAGAGAAAAGTTCAAGGTGAATGTGGATATAACTCCTGTCACCACCACCGACCCGGAAATCATAAACATCAATTATGATTCAGTATTGTCTTTCTCCATTGATGGTATGGACGGCAATCAATATGTCCTGCCAAAAGTAAAAGTGGAAGTCAGCGGAAGGTCAATGAATGAGCCTGTAAGTGAGATTGCGCTTGATTCAATGATAAACCAGATATATCCGAAAGCACCTTTTGCTGAACAGAAGTTCATGGTACGTGCCGTGCTTCCCGAACGCACTTTTCTTGAAAAGGTATTCCTGCTTCATGAAGAATTTGCCAAGCCAAAGGATTTAATCAGAGTAGAGCGAATGTCGCGGCACATGTACGACATCGGGCAGATGTTGAAAACTCCAATAGCAGAACGAGCCATCAACGATGCAGACCTTTACCGTCAGGTGGTAGAACACCGACGTACATTCATCGGTTTGCGTGGATTCGATTATGATACTCTTTATCCGGCAACACTCAATATCATTCCCCCTACTTCTGTCATTGAACAATGGAAAGCCGACTATGAGAATATGCGGTTGCACATGATTTATGGTGAGTCGGTATCATTTGAAGAGTTGATAAACACTCTCAAAGATCTGAATGATAAAGTTAGAGAAAATAAAATACTATGGAAATAGTAAAAGAAAGCAAAAAACCATATCTGAGAGGTATAAATGAAAAGCTGGCAAAAAAGTTCAAAGAATCATCTTTGTGTACTCTTGTTAAAGAAGACAAGGACTTGCTGGCATGTATTCGCAACAATGCCATCGGTATTTATCACCTTGCAGACAAAGTTGCAATGGTACACTGTAACAGAGAGGGAGAATTGGTGTGCGATGTTAATGATTTCTATGTGTCAGGAAAGCATACCGGTAAAGAACATCAGTATAAGGCAGGGGTATTATGTACGAAAATCAGAGATATAAAAGCAAACAGTTTAAGTCGTAGTACTCCGGAGAAGAATGCCCAGCATACCCTTGTATCCAATAATAATTCCAATCCTGATTCCGAATGGTTTTGTACAGATATCGAATATCGCCAATCAGAAAAGGTTCAGGAATTTACGTGCCAGAAAATTAAAGGCCGGTTTGATATTATTGCCGTATCAAAGAAAGCCCCACACCGAATAGCGGTAATAGAACTAAAGTATAACTCGTCTGCAATAGCGGGAACAGCAGGCATCGTGAAACATATTATGGATTTCAAGAGATTTTCCCAAAAAACGGAATGTTTGGAAAATCTCTGTTCGGAAATTGTATGCCAACTTCATAACCTGCATCAGATTGGTGTAAATGTTCCCGAAAGACTTTTAAAAACGTCTTATAATTTTTCCGGAAAGATAGAATTTTATGTAATAACGCTATGGGATAACAAGAGCACACATAATCCCAAAGAGACAATGGGACGGTATCTTTTCAATGACTTGCGCAAGAAGTGGGTTGAGGAAAACTCGGCATGCGTATCTAAGAAAAATGCCATGAAAGAAACGGGGATTGATGTTGAAAACAATCCTCCATTTGATATTAAGTTCCTATTCAAGAAAGTGCAAAGTCCAACAGACTTTAATATTGACGACATTTTACAAGATACATTATACGACTGTGTCCTATGAAACTAATCATTCATCGCGGAACAAATCAGATTGGAGGCTCAGTCACTGAGTATGAGCATAACGGATGGCGACTGTTTGTTGATTTCGGTGAGCAGTTGCCGGGAAGTGTTGCATCCGAACCACTTGATATTAATGGTTTGACTAAAGGCAACCTGTCAAAGAGTGCTATGCTCATTACGCATTATCATGGCGACCATATCGGCAACATTCATCTGTTGCCAGATACTGTTCCCGTCTTTATGGGAAAATTAGGCCTTGATATTCAGAAAATAACATCGAATCACCTGAAAGGCGTTGATGAGATACAAGCACGTTTGTTTGAACGCCTTGAAAAAGTGACTCCATTTGAAGCAGGGGTGTCTTTTGCGTTTGGACCATTCAAGGTGATGCCGATAATCATTGACCATTCGGCTTTTGACGCTTGCGCATTCAAGATTGAAACAGAAGATGCGACCGTATTTCATACAGGTGACTTCCGTACACACGGATTTCGTAGCGGAAGATTGCGTGAAGTGATTGATAAATACATAAGAAAAGTGGATTACGTGATTTGCGAGGGCACAAATGTAAAGCGTCCCGATGCCACATCACAATCTGAGCATGATTTGCAAAAGCAGTTAGAAAAAGAATTTCAACGATATAAATACAACATTGTTTATCTCTCCTCCACCAACATAGACCGCTTATTCTCAATTTACCATGCTGCATTACGGATGGGCATTCCCTTTATTATTGACTCTCATCAAAAACGGATAATGGACGTTGTGGTCAACTCCTCCCATATTTGGGCAAAGTCAAGTCTTTATAAGTATGGGAAGTATGAACCTGTAGTCTTGATGTATAACAAGAAGAATCCAAAAGAGTTTCTTATTAGTGAAAGACTTATGTCTTTCCTTCAGGAAAAAGGATATATACTAATAGCCAGAAATAATCCGCGATTTTACCATTTCATAAACAAAATTCCGGGTGCTCCCAAACAATATTACCTCTCTATGTGGAACGGATATGTAAACGACCCAACATCACCCTCATACAACAAAGAACTTGCAACTGCACTTGGAAAAGAATACCTTTATCGCCATACCAGCGGACATTGTGACATGAAGAACTTGAGCACTCTCTTTACATGGCTTTCTCCCAAAGCGATAATCCCAATTCATACAGATGCGCCAGAAGAGTTTGCCAAATACTTTAATAACCAATGGAGAATAGACCTTTTACAAGATGGTGATTCATTTACGTTACACTCTTAAAAGATTTTTCTAATGAAAATACTCCATATATCAGATACTCATGGACGACATGAAGAACTGACAAATCTACCAAATGCAGACATTGTCGTTCATTCGGGTGATTTCTGTTTTTCGGGAGCTGAATCCGAAGTACTTGATTTCCTGAATTGGTTTATCGCATTGCCGTACAAGCATAAAATTTTCATTGCCGGCAACCATGACGATTGCTTGTGGGACGGTAATATTGAAGGACTTCCAGACAATTGCCATTTCCTGCGATATTCATCTATAACCATAAACGGAATAAAATTTCATGGCATTCCAATGTTTATGCACGATTGTATCACAGATATAAATATAAAGGGAATAGTGAAAATACCTGTTGATACAGATGTACTGATAACCCATAATCCTCCAATCAACATCTTGGATTTCGATGACAACATACACTATGGCTCTCCCGAATTATTGACTAAAGTCAATGAAATCAATCCTCAGTTTCACCTGTTTGGACATATTCATGCTTCAAACGGTGAAATAACTATTGGTGCAACAAAATTTGTTAATTCGGCTATCGTAAGCGAAGATTACTCGTCGTTACAAGATTATCATATACTTCAGATAAGCCAAACAGAAAAATATTTATAACTTATGGGCAAATTGGGAAGCAAACCGGCAGAAATACAATATATAGAAGTCAGACCTGACGATCATATCGTATGCCTAAATATATCAAAGACATATAAGAGTAAAGAACGAGCAGATATCTATGATTGCGTTAGACATTATTGGCGTTTGAATGTCGGACGAGCAGAGATGGCGAACCTTGTGTTTGCTATTGTGGATGGTATCATTGTAGGGGTATTTCAACCTATTCGTTGGTATAAATCCAATCACCCTCAATACACGAATAGATTTGAATTTGAGGGAGTTGAAAAAGAGTGCCCGTTCTATTTGGGTAGGAGTGTATTGAATGTACTGAATCCCAAAAGTCAAAATCCAGTATCATACATTAACCTTTAATTAATAGATACTATGAATTTGAGTTTTCTTAAAAATATACAAAGGGAACATTTTAATGAGATTGCAACAGAACTAATGAATCACTATTGCATTCTTAAGCATGATTCGAGAGATTACTGTGATGTTATTTATCGTTTTGCCGAAGTAGAGTTCTATCTATATGATGCTAATGAACAGGACATAGACATAAGTACATACTGTCGTGATTGTAAATGCGAGGAATGGTTTTTTCATGCCAGCGGTGTAGATATTGCTTTTGAAACAATTCAAGATGACAATGAATTGATACGGTTTGGAGGCATTCTTATTCGTGGTATAGAAATATACAAACAGGACGAACAGAAGCAATGGAAACAGATTGGTGTCGTCGGTGGCCCTAAGCTATCAATGTATGAGATATTCAATCATTGTTCTAGGATGCCTGATATAATTGCTATTCCTGACACATTCAATAAAAACAGACAAATTGGTAATGCCACAAAACGCATAGGCATAAAAGACAACTTGTACCAGCGATTTGTTTTTAATGACGTGAATTGGGATAAGCCTACCAAGAGAATAGTCGAGACCAAAGATAAAACAGGAAAGTATCACGTTATACTGGAAAGTACAACAAAAAAATATAATCCAAAGCCATAATTATGATAACAGATTTCCAGTGTAATAGGGTTTATTTCTCTTCTTTGCTGCAAAGAGTTTCTCCCAAGACATATGCATCCATGGTCTCTGCACTCGAAAAACACTGCGTTGAATATCGATTACTACTCAATACGAACGATGTTTGGTGCAGAGACTATATGCCTATTCAAATTGCAACAGATACATTTTGTGGCTTTGATTATGACCCCGATTATTTGCAAGAAACGAAAGAACTGCTTGCAACACGGACAGATGGAAACCAAGTTTGCAATGATTTAGGGTTTGAAGTAAAACAGCCTATAATGCCTTTAAAAATAGATGGTGGTAATGTGATTCGTTGCGATAATAAAATCATTATGATAGAAAAGGTGTTCAAAGAAAACAGAACATCTTGGAAAGAACTGACCAAAGCAATAGAAGAACATTTTATGGCCGAATTGGTTGTTCTACCTTGGGATGAGTCTGAATTTTATGGTCATTCAGATGGCTTAGTCAGATATATAGGGAATGACCGCGTTTTGATAACCAATTACGACCGATTTGACAAAAATTTCACCTCTAAAGTTATTGAGATTCTGCGACAACACTTCAATGAGGTTTTCAAACTGGAGTATAACACCCAACGTCAACATAAACATAATTGGGCATACATCAATTGGCTTCAAACAGACAAAGTGTTACTCATTCCTTCATTCGGTTATCCGGAAGACAAACAAGCCTTTGAACAAATAACGTCGCTTATGCCAATCTATCAAGGACACGCTGAGATGATAAATGCAAAAGACTTGATTTGTCACGAAGGCTGTTTGAATTGTGCAAGTTGGACAATATATCAAAAATAAGTACAAGTGTTTAATTTTATCGTTTTATTCCACTACTCTTTTTCTTCTCACCCCACGGCATATCAGACTGTGAGCCACCGCCACCTGTACCGACATGAACCTGTGCAGGGCCACCACTTGCCAGTATGAAAGTCGCATCAAGTAGTTGGGCTTGCGTTTCGCTCACTTGTTCCTGTGGTTCAAAAACGGCATTGACAAATTCCTCGTCCGTAAGTTCTCCACAAAAATGCTTTTGGGCGGTGTCGTATGGAATGTCATATTTCGTGTCATCAAAAAGGGCATCCCCGACTTTCGTCCAGATATGCAGGGATGGATTGCGATAGTTCGGCACGAAGATTCGGGTAAGTTCAGCTCCAGACGAAAGACGGTAGCGCTGAGGGTAAGCCAGCCTGTCAAGTTTTGCAATCTGTTTGTCCTTCTCTTCAATCATCTTATGCAGGTAGGTAATTTCAGACAACTGTCTTTTGATGATGGCTTCAAGGCTTGCCAGTCTTTCGGATGTCTGTTCTAACTGTGAGCGATGTTCCTGTCCCATCGCTTTCATCTTGTGAGCCATACCTGCCAAACGCTCTTTCAAGGCAGTGTTCTCTTTTTCCATATCTGCATATTTACCCTTGCCGAGTAATTTTGCCGCGCTGGAAAGAATGGCATTGCCGTTCTCCCGGTTTGCCTTGTCCTGCTTACGGGCAATTTCTTCATCCAGTTCCGCGCCGATTTTCTTGCGGACTTGGTTCTCGTGTTCAAGGTGTTTCTTTTTGTTGGCGGCTTCTTCCATCTCCTGTTTTTGCTTGGCAATGATGAAGTCCGTGCGTTCCAGATGTTCATTGCCTGTTTCCTGTTTTCGAGTGCCACGCTCCATTTCAAGACATTCCGCCACCATGTCCTGCATCAGGCTCATGTCAACTTTACCGAGCTTGCAGGATTTGCCTGTCTCATGATTCATCCAGTCCCATACGATATGGGCATGGCTGTTCGGTTTCCATGTGGAGTTGTCGCCCGGTATGCCGTAATGTCCCTCGTCCTGGTGGATGAAGATTTGCAGGGCTGTGATTCCCCATCGATCATGGCAGCGGTCGCAATACTTCCTAAGCTGGTCTATGGTCGTGTCTTGTTTGCACACCACCACGCTCTCACGAAGCGGAGAACTGCCATTGACGACTTTTGTCTTGCCGGTCTTTTTGTCGGTGACTGTCCGCTCCTTTGTCTGCATGGCACGTCCCGTTTTCTCTTTTACCATCCGGGCGATTTCATTATAATAAGCGGTCAAGTCCTTTCCCTCCATCAGCGAGGACTCCCATGACGAGTTTTTCGCTGTAAGGTCGCTTCTGATATAGAGCCGATCCTTGTTGATGCGTTTGAGATATTCCTGGGTGCGTCTGTTGTGTGCCTCGCTGCTGCCTATGTTGCAAGACTTGATGTGGTCTGATGTCTGTGCCATTTTTCCTGTTCTTAATTTTGAGTGAAACGAATTGATAAGGTTCTTAGGACAGTTTCCTAAGCGGAGTTTGCAAAGAGAGGGTCACTCTTTGCTCAGGGTCCTCAGGGGTGAATGCCCTGAGTGGGTTATTAGGCAAAGCCATAATCCCCTCGGGAGAGCCCACAACTACGAAAGCGAAGCGTGTAGTTATAGTGGGCTATATGAGCGGCAAGCCTTACAACCGGCAAGCCTTACAACCGGCAAGCCGGGGTTACCCGTCATCCACGATAGGAACAAGGCCGAGAGTGTCTATCAGCATTTGCAAGGCGGGATTGCGTTCCGTCATTTCACGAATCATCCGCTGCGCCCTTGCAAGCGGAGTGTCTTCACGGTATTGCCGGAGGAACTGCCAGTCACGAAGAATCAAGTCCGCAATGTCTATCTTTTTCTTACGGTCGGCTTCCGTGGCGTTCTGCTCCAACACATCCGAGACTTTGATACTGCGGCAGAATGAAAAGGCTTTTACACACTCTGTCCATTCCCGATAACCATCTACGTCGGGAAAGAAAATCACGGTACGGTTGGCAAGCACTTTCATCTTTTGGATGGCCAACTGGCTCTTTCCTCCAGTGGCGAGCCATACACAATCGGGATATTGGACCGAGCAGATAAGAGCGGTCTTTTCCGATTCCACCACAGCCACCACCTTGTCCCGATTTGCCGATGATGATAACAGGTGTTCGCCAAACAGACATTGGGTAAGTGTCCAGTCCTGATTGAACACTCCCTGCTTCTTCAACAGACTATGTACCCAGTTCACGCCTTTGCCCTTGATACAGTGTCCGTCTTCCTTGTTGTAGGCGATAATCTTTCCTCCACGCACATGGTTGTCCTTGTCAATCTGCCAGAAAATGGTTTCCCCGTTTCGGGTCGCTCCTATATGATAATCATCCAGCACACGTTTGAGGACCGCCTCATTATCCTTTTGCAGTGAAAAGAGAAAATGTATCAAGTGACTGTCATCGCTACGAGAACGGGTGACATACTCCATCGGTATGGCATCAATGGATTTGCTTCTGTGGATTCCTTTGGCGATAATCCTATTCGGGGATAGCCGTGTCCCATTCACGTCCTTTTCGGGATGGTCTCTGAAATACTCCTTCGGTGGATAGTGATAACCACATCCGCTCTCATGATCACACCTCCCCACGCTCTCGTCAAGCGGTTGTCCGTTCTCGTCCACATAGTAAGTGAAGCATTTAGTCCGTCTGCATTTGGGGCATGTGTGACGGCTGCTCCGGTTCCTGTATTTCTCTAATTGGTATGCCATATCTCATACTTGTTTTATGTTCTCATCAAGATTCATTATCCCAAGTGTCCCACTTTTACATTCCATGCTGGATGGGACATCGGGACAGGTGGGACACCTTGGGGCAAATTGAGGGTAACCTATAATTGGTGTTTGACAAATGTCCCATACGTTCCATATTGTCCCAAGTGTCCCTGACCGTCCCTTGTGTCCTATCGTTCCATAGGGGAAAAGGTGGGACATGGGACATTCCATACATATCATGCCTTACAGTACCTTTCGACTGTGCTTTTGGATATGCCGAGTTTCTCTCCGATTTCACGGTAGGACATCCCTTGCGAGTGAAGAGACCGGGCATCACTCTTCATTCTGTTCCGTTCCTCTTCCGTAATTTCCTTGAGGTGTGCGGATTCGGTCGCGTGACCGAGCGTGACAAACCACAGAAAGTCATCCGCTTTCTCAATGGCGCATACAATCACGTGGTTGCCGCCATACTCAAAGTTCCCGTATCTCACTTTGAGTTGCTTGATGTATCGCAGGTTCTCATCCTTCGCGCTCTTACCAATGGCAAATACACTGTCAAAGAAATTGTAGAGTTTCTTGCTTCCTGCAAGGTCGTTCTGTGTTATCGGCATATTCAGTTGTCGCTTGGGCGTATGCGCCAGTATAAGGATGGAAAGTTCATGCTTGCGCTTCAACTCCATCAGCCTTGACATCAACCGTCCGGCATCCTCGCCCTTTTCAGAAGTCATGCAGAGATAGGACAGGTTGTCTATGATGAGAATCTTACAACCCATATCCACGGACAACTTCTCAATCTCCATAATCAAAGTGTTCTCGAAATCGTCTTGTGGGCAGAGGCAGTCCCTTGAAATCTCCACCCGGTACAGGTCATCGGGGAAGTGGTGGCATTGTCCGGTGGTCTCATTGGTGTAGCGTAACTGAAACTGTTTGTCCGAAAGTTCGAAGTCAAAGTAGAGGACTTTCCGTGTCTCTGCTATCTCAGCCGCAATCTGCACGGCATAGATGGATTTTCCGAGGTTGCTATCCGCGAACAGGCAGCACACCTCCCCCTGATACCACAGCGTGAGCCACAACGGAACAGGATTCGGGCGGTTCGCCGCTTCCTGAATGGTGACGTTGGCGGTCTTGACGGAGAACATACCACTCCATACCGGTACGTTTTCCGCTTGTTGCCTTTGGCTATCCAGTTCCGCACCTATGGCGGCTATTGCATTGAAGGGCTGCCTGGCGATTTCATTTCTTTCTTCCGTTTCCATGATTACCAATTTCTGTTTGATGGCTTGCGCTTGTTAGAAGCAAGGATAGCCGCGTTTTCTTCCTCCATCGTCAGCGGTACGGGATTCTTGCGATTGCACTCCAGCCACTTGTCCAGTTCGTCCTGATAGAGGACATACCGCTTGCCCGGTTTGGTGGCCGGAATAGTCCCGTTCCCCAATTTCATATAAAGGGTGCGCAGTGGTATCTTCAAATACTCGGCGGCATCCTCCACCGACATGGGACGGTGGGTGTTCTCCTTGCGTTCCGTGTTCTCCTTTTGCAGACAGGTGAGCATCTGTCTCATGCCGATAACCTCGTCACGAAGCTCGGCCACGACCTGTGGAAGGTCGTTGAATGTGAGTCCGTTTTCCATATTCATAAAATGTTTGATGCCGCAAAAGAACACTATGATGTACCAGTGATTCAATTTATTGACGGTAATCGCAGGATAATCGTAATGTCAAGGAGTAATCGGCAATATGGGGAAAGGGAAACCGCTTGCAGGAAGAGGGTTATAGTTACATTTACACGCAATGTCATACAACGGCAAAGGGAAGCCCAAGACGGACTTCCCAGTATGGAACGTAAAAGAGAATCGGATGCTTTAAGAATGAAAATCGGAATTGCCGGTTTGCTTGGGTCTGTCAAGTTTGATATGTCCTTTATCAGGGTCGCAGGTCAGGCTTCTGGCCAGCGATTCGGTTTCCACAGCCATAAGTTCAACCGGGAACAGGCTTTTGATAAATCCGGCTTGCACCATTACCGAATACCCGTTCTCGAATCCGAGCCGCACACCGATGTTCCACACCAGATGCTTGAAGTCCGATGTCTTCAACCTGTCTTTCGGGTTCGGCATACGTTTGAGGGTGATGGCTTTGGGAGTATATGCAGGATTGTCACACCACGCCTCAATCTCGCCACAGAGTAGCACCAGGTTTTCTTCAGTAGTGAACGGTGCCATCTTCCTTTTGACATAATCAAGGATGGACTTGACAAGTAGCAGCCTGTTGTCTTGCTGCTTTTGTTCAAAATCCGCACAATAAGTCCGGTATTCTTCCTTGGTTACAACAAGGGCAGATTCTGCGGTAGATGTGGCAGAAACTGTCACCTGTTCCGGCCGGTCCTCAATCAAAGGTACATCAGTATATTCCTCTACTACCAATGTCTCAACCGGTTTAGTGTTGTTCCCGTTCCTTACCTTCTTCACCATCAAGGTACAAAGTGTTACCAAATCGGCAAGCATGTATTGGCAGACCGCAAGATACAGCAGCCACAACAGACCGTTGCAGCCTAAAAAGGAAACCGCCTTTATGAAGTTGTCTCCGCCGAAATCGGAACTGATTCGGGTGGACGCCATTAATGAAAGGGCAAGTATGATTATGCCGGGCAAGCCATAAAAAAGGCAATTCTCTGTATTGACAATCGTGTTCTGATTCTTCATTCTTATACTGGTTATTGCGCCTTGTCAGCGGTTGTTTGTCACAAAATTACAATAGACCTTATCGTTATGCCAAAAGAAATTGCAGATATAAGCAATTATTTACAACTTATTAGTGTTTAGGACGCATTTCATACTTAAAATCATACTTTGAGCAACCAAAAGACTGCGATTTTTACTCTACCTTACGTTTCAGCGTGATGCGGTTTGCCGCCTCTTTCTTCCTGCTACTCACACTGTCGAGATAGCACTGGGTGGTGGCGAGGTTCTTGTGCCCGACAAGTTCCTGCACGGTTCTGGAATCCGTTCCTGCCTCCAGTTGCAGGGTACAATAGGTGTGCCTGCTTGAATGGTAGGTGATGTTCTTGGTGATTCCTGCCGCCTTTATCCATTGTTTGAGTGCTGTCTGTGTCATGCTGTCCTTGAAACCGGGGAACACAAGTCCCGTCCTTGAATCACTGTCTATCAATGCCAGTGCCTCCTCCCCGATGGGATTATGTACAATCTGCTTTGTTTTCTGCATACGGGTGGTGATATAGAGCGTACCGTCCGCTTCGGGCTGTATCATTTCCCATGAGAATGCCTTGACATCGCTCTTCCGCAGTCCCGTGAGGCAGGAGAAAAGGAAAGCGGTTTTCAGTACGGGCTCTTCACACGGAGTTTCTGCCAGTTGTATGAGTTCCTCCGCAGACAGCCCCACCTTGTCTGTCGGGATGCTTTCCGCGCGTTCCAGATAGGGACAAGGATTCTCCTTGATCTTCTTGTCTCGATGGGCGGCATGGAGCGTACCGAGGAACGCAGACCAATAACTGGCAATGGTATTGGGATGCAGTTTGCGCTTTTGATGGATGACCTGATGTGTGGTGCGCAGATATTCCAGGAACTTGTTGCACAGCTCTACGGTGATTTCGGCAAAGGTGCATTTGCCGCCTGTGAACAGGTTGAAGTGCAGGAACGCCTGCTCATAGCGAGAGTTTTTCTTTCCTGCGTACTTCTTGAAGTAATCAATGAAACTGCCGTTCAGCTTGTTCTTGTCAAAGAACTCGTAACGCTCGTTTACAATCTCCTCGTAGCGGCGACATCGCAGAGCCTCTGCTTTCTCCGACAGCCGGGCATTGTAGTCCTTCTCACGCTGTGTCTTCGGATGTGCGTAGATGTAGATACCGAGCGATTCATGACGCAGCACTTTGTTGGTGGTCTCGTCACGGTAGCCGGGATAATAGTCGAGGAAGAAGGACAGCATTTTGCCGCCTTTGATTTTCCGTGTATAAAGGTTCACGGTCTTGCAAATGTTTGCCATAATCTTTCTTTGTTATTGATGGATATTACTCGGTGGAGACCTTCTCCACGCTGCAAAGGAATGGAATGATGTGGCGTTGGTGGCAGATAATGACGGTAATTGACCAATAATCGGTCAATAATCAACGGTCACAGCCCTTTGGCGGCTCTTTCAGCCATCACACGCTCCACATCCGCACGGAAAAGCAGGTTTCTCACACCGACTTTCCGTTTCCCGATACCGTGTACTTTGGCGATATGGTGAATGTTCGCTTTGGACAGTCCGTATTTTTCCGACACATATTCCACGGTACAGTAGCGTTCATCCTCCATCAAATCAGTCTGACGGAGCTCGTCAAGATGTGTCTTTGAATAATAGAGTATGCCGTATTCCTTTTTGGTTGGGATGCGGTGTCGGTAGGCATAGGCATGGATGGCGGTCGGTTTCATGCCGAACACCTCAAACACTTGTTCTGTGGTTAGCCACTCAGTGATGGAGGCTATGTCAGCGGTCAGCCCGAGACATTCCTCCACGTGGCTTTTGCTGTAATAGTTCTTGCCTGCAATCTTACAAATGGGGATTTGGTTGCGCTTGGCGGTAGTGTAAAGCCATGACTGCTTTACCTTATAAGTAGAGAGGACTTCCTCGCCGGAAATGTAAGAGAGGATTTCTTCAGAAGCCGGAATAATGGTCTTGTTCTCCTTACCGGATTTCTTTTGACTGATGGACCCGGCTCTCTTAGGGCGTGTGCCGGGTATCACCCTGTTATAAGGGTTGTCCTCCATCATCCTTTCTATATCTGCTCTGCGTATGAATGCCATGCGGCTGCTGATGCGTGAGGCCCGCAGTCTGCCTTGTGCCACGAGCTTATAAATGTACTGGCGTGAACATCCCATTAGGATGGCAGCCTTTGAAAAGGTGAGATACTCCTGACGCTGTATCTCTAAAACAGGTTCTACGGCATTGAGCAAATCCTGCTGTCGCTTCTTCTTCGCTTTCTTGGCTTCATCGGCGCAATGCACGGAACAATACTTCTGCATACCACTGTTGGCTATGAATGTCCTGCCACAGAATGCACATTTCTTGGTTGCTTTCATTCTTCCCTTTGTTTGATGTTGAACACTCTTTTCTGTGTATTCCATCGGGGGGTGAACGGAAGTCAATCATTGTCACCTGTTGTCAACCGGGTAAATATCTGTGGCAGTCTTCGTATTTCGTCCTGCCGCTTGTCACTCCTTGTGAACTGTTGTAAACCGATGTCAACGGACTGCGATTTTATGGCAACAAAAAAGTCCCGTAGATTCACCGCGATAGAAATACGTTACAAAAATATGCGGAAAATGACGGAACACCAAATACGAACTGCGAAGTGTTAAATTTAAAATGGTGTTGATATTCAATGATTTAATTACAGATAGTACTCGTTGCTTGCAGGTGGTTACACCTATCTAAATACAATATTCAAAAGCATAAGTGCCTATTGCTTCCAGTTTTTCAGGAAATGTAACTTTTTGCAATTGCTGGCAATATCTGAAAGCATTATTACCGATTGTTTTCAGACTGTCAGAAAGTGCTATTTCGGATAAGCTGCATTGTCTAAATGCATTATTACCTATCGTAACTAATGTTTTGGGAAAGGTCACTTTCTTCAGACTATAGCATTCATAAAAAACGCCATCTTCAATCTCTTTTAAATTTTCAGGGAGGACGACTTCGGATAAACCACTTTGGTAGAATACATTGTATTCTATCGTAAGCAATGATTTAGGGAAAGTGACATTTTTCAGGTTGGAACAGTAGGCGAAAGCATGATTTCCTATTGTTTCCAAATTGTCAGGAAGTATGATTTTCTGTAGTGTTTTTTTTGAGTATAGCCCAGACTCGGGAAGTCTGTTACCTGGCACTGTAACCTTGCTTGTGTTCAAATAAACCAGGTTTGGCATTTGCTCTCTGATAAACCAAAAATCATTTCCATCCAAATTTCCCGAAATGGTGATGCTGTCACAGTTTACATCTTGTACAAAAGAACTCAGTTGCCCGGCAGTAGGGACTTCTACTGTGACATGGGTTGCTGATACTTGGTTCATGAGTGCCATTCCGATAATGGCCGTTAATAGAGTAGTAATTTTTTTCATAAGCCATTTAATTTATGATGTTGAAGTAAAATGTTGTATATGCTTATCAATTAATCATTCAGGTCTGCTGGTTTTGCTTCCATTCTGACTGATTTTGCTACAAATATTATAAAATATATTTAAAGAAACAAATTCTTTGAGTGAGTATTTGGGAGGCTAAAGGAATGAATTGCTACACTAAAATATCTTATATTTCCATTTAGTTTCTACTTTTCTATGTTTATCCTCTATTTGGGCAACTTATCTTTTTTTTATGTTTTCGGAAAATATTTCTGTTTGCTTACAAGGCAACCACATTCCAATGAAATTCTTTTTAATTTCTCACATGTCTACATACTACCTTAAAAACGGCTTCCGAAATTTGGGCTACTTATACTGCCAAGGAGATATGTAGAAGCGGTTCTAAATGTATGAAGGTCTTGTTCCTTTACATAGTAGTGCTTGATTAAGAGTATTATAGTGTTGTATCTGTGTTGCAACGTTGCTGTACATACCTTGCAATATTGCTGCACATACCTTGCAATGAAACTGTATATGCTTTGCAGTGACACTGTCTTTGTATTGCAGCGACACTGAACATGCTTTGCAGTGGTACTGTCACAGCTTTGCAGTAACTCTATGCCATGGATATAGGGAAACATGCATATAAAGGGAGACTATCCTATATATGCAAAACATGAAGTACTCTCTTGATATGCAATCTTGTACGTTCGAAAACAGTCTGAAAATCAGTGCTGACAAACTGTTTGTCGTCACTTATAAACACCTTGTCAGCACTGCCGTCAAACTGCGACTGACAAAGGGTTTGGGCGTTGTCAGTGCTGGAGTGCTGACAACTCATTGAAAAACTTTATTGAAGCTGAACTTCTTTTCCCGTGCATGAAATAAATGTGATAACTTTCCCTGCTTCATATTTATTCGTACTTTTGGGGTGCAAAATATAAATAGATGATTCTTATGAAAACCGGAAATGTTTGTTTTTTACTATTAATGTGTATAAGTCTCCTGTTTACGGGTTGTGGAAACTCTCAGAGCAAAAAGAGTGAAGGTAATAAGGTGGGTGATGATAAGGATGCTCACGGTTGCATAGCTTCCGCAGGATATACCTGGAGTGAAGTTTTGAAAGACTGTATCCGTCTTTGGGAGAAAGGAGTACGTGTAGAAGATGTGGCAGATAAAGAGAAGGCCGCCTATATTGTTTTCTCGCCCGATTCGCTACAAGTGGAACTCTTCTTTTCCGATGACCGCCCAAACGAAATACTGGACCGCCGCTCTTTACCTGCGGGTGGATACGCATGGAATGTAGAGGATGATGATACAAAGAATGTCCGTCTGGAGAATGATAAATGGACTATCAGTCAACGGGGGAAGCTGATTTATCAGCAGGTGGAGGAAGCGCAATAGACTTTTGAAATCTCTGAATTATGGAAAACTTTGCTGCCATAGACTTTGAAACAGCCAACGAACAGCGTACCAGTGTGTGCAGTGTCGGTGTGGTGATTGTGCGGGAAGGAGAATTTGTAGATAGTTATTATAGCCTGATTCGCCCCGAACCGGAATATTATACCTATTGGAACACCCGGGTACATGGGCTGACAATGGCGGATACGGCAAAAGCTCCGATATTTCCCACCGTATGGCAGGAGATAACGCCGCTCATTGAAGGATTACCGCTCATTGCCCATAATAAAGGTTTTGATGAGAGTTGTCTGAAAGCCGTTTTCAGAACTTATAGCCTGGATTATCCCGATTATGAATTTCATTGTACCTTGAGCACGGCACGAAGGCGGATCAAAGGTTTGCCCAACTATCAGCTGCATACGGTAGCTGCCTACTTTGGTTATGAGTTGGAGCAGCATCACCATGCATTAGCCGACGCTGAGGCCTGTGCCTGGATTGCCCGGGAAATAATAGAATAACAAAGAAAAAGAATACGAATATGGATTTAGCGTTACTTACCGCGAAAGTTTGTCGCATTGCTATGGATGCGGGGAGTTTCTTGAAAGAAGAGAGAAAAACTTTCCGCACTGAAAGCGTGGAGAAGAAGCATGCGCATGACTACGTGTCTTATGTAGATAAAGAGTCGGAAAGACAGATTGTTGCTGAACTCTCTGCCTTGTTGCCGGAAGCCGGTTTTATTACGGAAGAAGGTTCGGCAGTGTATCAGGATGAACCCTATTGTTGGGTAGTGGACCCGTTGGACGGGACTACAAATTATATCCATGACAATGCACCTTATTGTGTATGTATAGCTCTTCGGTCTAAAGAGGAACTCTTGATTGGAGTAGTGTATGATCCCTGCAGGGATGAGTGTTTCTATGGTTGGAAAGGTGGAGGTGCGTATGTGGATGGCCAGCGGATACAGGTTTCCAATGTGCAGCAGATGGAAGATGCTTTTCTGGTAGTTGAATTGCCTTATAACTCATGCCAATATGCCCGTACGGGAGAACATCTGATACATAATTTGTATGGTAAGGTTGGTGGTATCCGTATGACCGGTTCTGCTGCTTTGGCAATATGCTATGTAGCCGCCGGACGTTTTGATGCCTGGGCGGAAGCTTTCATCGGCAAATGGGATTATTCGGCTGCCGCACTGCTGGTGCTGGAAGCCGGCGGCCGGGTGACTGACTTTTATGGAAACGAGAATTTTATAGAAGGGCATCATATTATTGCCACGAATGGATATCTGCATCCTATATTGCAACAACTGATACAAGAAGTTCCTCCGTTGGGGATGTGACATAAAGAAATAGCCTGATGAAAAATACTGTGAAATATTGGTTCGGTCCTTTGTTCCATCTTTTTTTTCCACGCTGCTGCGCAGTTTGCGGAGCATCACTTATAGAGGGTGAGGATACTATTTGTACTCATTGCAATATAGATATGCCGCGTACGAATTACCATAAAATGAAGGATAATCCTGTAGAGCGTATGTTCTGGGGAAAGTTTCCTCTGGAACGTGCCACCTCTTATTTCTTTTATCGGAAAGGAAGTGATTTCCGCAGGATCCTGCATCAACTGAAGTATGGCGGAAGAAAAGAATTGGGGGCGGTGATGGGACGTTGCATGGCGGCGGAATTACTGCCGACCGGCTTTTTTGAAGATGTAGATGTTGTCATTCCCGTACCTTTGCATCCCCGTAAGCAGAGAGCTCGTGGATATAATCAAAGTGAGTGGATTGCTCGTGGCGTGTTTCAAGTGACAGGGATACCTGTAGATACTTCTTCCGTGATCCGCGAGAAACATACCAATACACAGACCCGTAAATCGATTTATGAGAGATGGGAGAATGTGGAAGGCATCTTTAAACTCCGCCATCCGGAACGATTAGTAGGGAAGCATATTCTGATTGTGGATGATGTTTTGACTACAGGAGCTACGACTACTGCCTGTGCTGATGTATTTTGTGAGATAGGAGAGATACGCATCAGTGTGTTGACATTGGCGGTTGCGGAAGTGTGATGAAAGTGATTTAATAAAGAGATAGAAACAAAAAAGGTTCGCCATAATGACGAACCTTTTTGCTCTTCCTCTTGGACTTGAACCAAGGACCCTCTGATTAACAGTCAGATGCTCTAACCGACTGAGCTAAGGAAGAATTTGCATTTAAGTTTTTCGCTCTTCCTCTTGGACTTGAACCAAGGACCCTCTGATTAACAGTCAGATGCTCTAACCGACTGAGCTAAGGAAGAATGTTGTTTTTTCTCAAATGCGCTGCAAAAGTAATAGGATATTTTGAAATATGCAATATCTTTGCAAAAAAAATATCGAAATGGACAAAATAATTGGAATGGGCAATGCCCTTGTTGACGTTCTTGCTACTCTCAACGACGACCATATTCTTACAGAAATGGAATTGCCCAAGGGAAGCATGACCCTGATTGATGAAACGAAACTGCTGATAATCAATGAATATTTCAGTGAAATGGAAACTGAATTGGCTACTGGAGGCTCTGCCGGAAATGCAATTCGTGGTATGGCATGCCTTGGTGCGGGAACAGGATTCATTGGTAAGGTTGGTAATGATGCTTATGGAAAATTTTATCGGCAAAGTTTGTTGGAACGGGGAACGGAAGCAAATTTATTAGTTTCTTCCGAGTTACCTTCGGGGGTGGCTTCCACTTTTATATCACCTGACGGGGAACGTACTTTTGGTACTTATTTGGGTGCCGCCGCTACATTAAAGGCTGAAGACCTTTCGCGGGAGATGTTTAAGGGGTATACTTATTTGTTCATAGAAGGTTATCTGGTGCAGGATCATGATATGATACTTCGTGCCATTGAACTGGCAAAAGAGGCCGGATTGCAAATCTGCCTGGATATGGCAAGCTATAATATTGTGGAGCAAGATCACGATTTCTTCTCTTTATTGATAAACAAGTATGTGGATATTGTGTTTGCCAATGAGGAGGAAGCAAAAGCATTTACGGGTAAAGAACCGGAAGAAGCATTGGATGTGATTGCTAAAATGTGCAGCATCGCCATTGTGAAGTTGGGTGCCAGAGGATCGCTCATTCGTAAAGGGACAGAGGAAGTGCATGTGCATGCTGTCACTGTGGATAGAGTGATAGATACGACCGGTGCGGGCGATTATTTTGCAGCCGGTTTTTTATATGGACTGACTTGTGGATATTCGTTGGAGAAATGTGGCAAGATAGGTTCTATCCTTTCAGGAAGCATCATCCGGGTGATTGGTGCAGAAATGCCTGCCGAGTGGTGGGAAGATATCAAAACGAGAATCAGTGAACTATAATAAACAGGATATGAAGAAAATACTGAAAGTACGCTGGATAACTACCTTACTGTTAGTAGTAGGCGCAGTTGCCTTTTTTAGTTTCAAGAGTGGTGATAACCGCACTTTCCAGATTGCAAAGAACCTGGATATATTCAATTCCATCGTGAAGGAACTGGATATGTTCTATGTAGATACATTGGACCCGAATAAAACAATACGTGAGGGCATCGATGCGATGCTGTATTCTCTGGATCCTTATACGGAATTTTATCCGGAAGAGGATCGGAGTGAGTTGGAACAAATGCTTAAGGCTTCTTATGGAGGTATAGGTTCCATCATCCGATATGAGCCTAAATTGAAGCGTACAGTAATTGTGGAGCCTTACGAAAGTATGCCTGCTGCCGAAGTGGGATTGAAAGCAGGTGATATCTTGCTTGAAATAGATGGAAAGGATTTGACCGGAAATACGGATGTGAGCAAAATACTTCGTGGACAGGTAGGGACAAGTTTCCAACTGAAGGTTGAGCGTCCCGGTGAGGCAAAGCCATTGGATTTTACAATTGTCCGTAAAAACATCCAGTTACCGTTTATTCCTTATTACAGTAAGTTGGATAACAATATCGGTTACATCAACCTGAGTACTTTCTCAGGAAATCCTTCCAAAGAGTTTAAGAAGGCTTTTCTTGATTTGAAGAAACAGGGTATCACTTCACTGGTAATTGATTTGCGCAACAATGGCGGTGGGTTGCTGGAAGAGGCTGTAGAGATAGCCAACTACTTTCTGCCCCGTGGTAAGACGATTGTAACAACGAAAGGTAAGATAAAACAAGCAAGTAATACGTATAAGACCTTGCGCGAACCGTTGGATACGGATATTCCTATTGCTGTATTGGTAAATAGCGGTACTGCTTCTGCTTCGGAAATTCTGGCGGGTGCATTGCAGGATTATGACCGTGCAGTGATTGTAGGCAATCGCACGTTTGGAAAGGGTTTGGTGCAGGTGCCGCGTACATTGCCTTATGGCGGTACGATGAAGGTGACTACTTCCAAATATTATATTCCCAGTGGCCGTTGTGTACAGGCAATAGATTACAAACATCGTAATCCGGATGGTAGTGTGGGGCGTATTCCTGATAGTTTGACTACAGTATTCCATACGGCTGTCGGACGTGAAGTGCGTGATGGCGGTGGTGTGACGCCGGACGTTGCAGTGGAACAAGAAAAGTTGCCTAATATTTTGTTTTATCTGGTAAATGATAATCTGATCTTTAATTATGCTACTCAATATTGCCTGAAGCACCCGACAATTGCTTCTCCCGAGAATTTCGAAGTGACGGATGCTGATTATGCAGAGTTTAAGGAAATGGTAAAGAAGGCAGATTTTAAATATGACCAGCAGAGCGAGAAGATTCTGAAGAATCTGAAAGAAATGGCCGAATTTGAAGGTTATATGAAAGATGCCTCCGAAGAATTCAAGGCTCTTGAGCAGAAACTTAGCCATAATCTGGACCGTGACTTGGATTACTTTGCAAAAGATATCAAGAATATGATTGCTCAAGATATCATTAAGCGTTATTATTTCCAGCGTGGCGGTATCATACAACAGCTGAAGGATGATAATGATTTGAATGAAGCTGTGAAGGTGCTGGGCGATCCTGCGAAATACAAGGAGATGCTGAGCGTTCCGGTTGCAAAGAACTGATTATAAAACTATAAACGGGTAAATCCGTCGGTTGTCTTTAAGGAAAAGAGAAAAGATAATCGGCGGATTTACCCGTTTTTTAGATAGAAACTTCTACCTTTGCTTAAAGATTACCGTAAAGTTACGTCTATGAGAACAACTCTGCTATTATTTTGTGTCTTTTCTCTATTTAGTAGTTTATCACGAGGTTCTTCTATTCCGTTCTCTCCCATCGTGAGAAGTTATTCCGTATCCAATTATAATGCAGGTATTCAGAACTGGTCTGTAGCCCAGGATGAGAGGGGAATCATGTATATTGGTAACAACAAGGGGTTGTTGGAATTTGACGGGAACAGGTGGAAACTGCATGAGCTGCCTACTAAGAATATTGTGCGCACTGTATACATTGGTGAAGACGGAAAAATATTTGTAGGCTCTTTTGAAGAGTTCGGCTATTTTGAACGTGACTCGTTGGACAGTCTTGTATACCATTCATTGAAAGATGAAGTGAAAGATTTCCGGTTTCAGAATGATGAAATCTGGAGTATTGTGCCGGTGCAGGATGAGATTGTATTCCAGTCTTTTGGTTCTTTATTCATTTATGATGGACATACTGTGAGAGGTATCCGCACGAAATCGCTCCCGCTGAATCTGTTTCAGGTAGGTGATACCTTTTATTCCCAACTGATAAATGAAGGGCTTTCTATCTTTATAAATGATGGGTTTGAGCACCTGATTGATCGAAAATTGCTTGGAGACAGTGATGTCATGGCAGGACTCTCGTATGATGACGGCGCTTTGCTGCTGACCAGGAATAGTGGCGGCTTCATTTATCAACATGGAAAGGTAGTGAAATGGCATACGGAATGTGATGCTGAACTGGAGAAGTACACCGTTAACCGGGCAGTGATGACGAAAGATAGCTGTTATATCATCGGTACTATATCCAACGGAGTTTATGCGATAGATAAAAAGGGGCGGTTACTCTGGAAGGAAAACACGGATAGTCGCTTGCAGAATAACACGGTTTTGGGACTTTACTGTGATGCCGATAATAATGTCTGGGTGGCTTTGGACGAAGGAATAGCTTATATACTGAATAACTCCCTGGTATATTATTATGAACCTCCTTACCGGAAGATTGGTATGATTTATGATGTACTGGTAAAAGAAGATGAGGCTTATGTGGCTTCCAATCAGGGCGTTTACCGGATGAAGAGTGGAAAGTTGGAACTTGTTCCGGGATTGGAGGAACAAGCATGGTACGTCAAAGAGTGGGGGAAACCAGATTCTCTGCGGGCATAATAAAGGTACTTTTCAGATAGCAGGTTTGCAGGCATCATTGATTTCGGACGTAAGGGGGGCGATGTGCATGAGGGAAATCTACCATGAAGGACATCCGTTGCTATTGCAGGGAACTTATACGTTTCTGAATCTGTATAAGGAGAATGCTTCCGGTGTCTGGAGCTTTTTGAATTCATTAGGCGGGTTTACCCATATGGTGCGGGGCATAGAAATGGACCACCGGGGGAATATCTGGGTAAAGCATTTGCGGAAAGGACTGTTTCGTTTACGAATCAGCCCGGACTTGAAGAGGGTGGAAGATCTCAAAATGTATATGGAGCTGGGAGATGTGAAGGACGGGAATTTCTCTCTCTTTAAGATTAACGGCCGGGTGGTCTTTTCAAATGGAAAGGCATTCTATACTTATGAAGATATGACGGATTCAATCATCCCTTATGAGGTGATGAACGAACAATTGCCGGAACTGAAAGGAATAAACGATGTGAGCCATGCGGGTGGTCATATGTATTGGTTTGTCAGTGGGCGCATGGCCTATCTGGTGAAGTGTGAGATGAATGTCTTTCAGATTGAACATCGGATTCCATTCTCTTTGTTCGAGGGTCTGTCGATAGAAGAAAGGGCGGCGATGGTTTATGACAAGGGCAGCAAAAGCTCTTATCTCTGCCTGAATAATGCCATTGCCCGCATTGATGCAGATAGTTCCCTGTTATATAAATCTTCCGTTAAGCGTTCTTTATGGGTTTCGGGCATCACGGTGGAGGCTGAATGGACGGGAAAGAAAAAACAACTGTCTGTGCAGGAAGAAAACAAGATAGAGGCGGAGTTCAGTACGGTGTGTTTCTCTTTGTGTTATCCGGTTTATAATAACTATACCTATAAGGTTAGGTACAAGCTGGAGGGGCTTAACGACCAGTGGGTAGACAATGAACGTAGTCTGGAGAAGAAATATACCCGTTTGCCTTTTGGCTCTTATGTCTTCAAAGCGGAAGTATATGATGGAAACCAGATTCTGGCATCGACAACACTTCCTTTCATCATATTGAGGCCTTGGTACCTGTCCTACTGGGCTATCAGTGGCTATGTGCTTGCCGGACTGATTCTGTTACTGTTGTTGCAATACATCGTCTACCAGTCCGTGAAGAAGAAGAAAGACCGCGTGATTGAACAGCAGCGCATAGCCCATCAGGCCGAGATTGAACAGCAAGAGAAGAAGATTATCGAACTCGAGAAAGAACAACTTGAAGCGGACCTGCGTTTCAAGAGTAAGGAGCTGTCGGGAGTGGTAATGACTAATATCGCCCATCAGGAATTCCTGAACTCCTTGAAGGAAGAGATACAGCAGCAGAAGCTGTCCGGGCAGTACACACGGAAGAACCTGGATAAACTACTCGCTTTGGTGAATAACAACATCGTTTCGGACGAAGAGAGCTGGAACATGTTTCAGGCTAACTTCGACCGGATACATGAGAACTTTTTCCGAAACCTGAAACAGCAGTATCCTGACCTGACATCGGGCGACTTGCGCTTCTGCGCTTTGCTTCGTCTGAACCTACCGACGAAGGAGATTGCGAAGCTGCTGAACATCTCGATACGTGGAGTGGATGCGGCAAGATATCGCCTGCGCAAGAAGTTCAACCTGCCTCAGGAAGATAGTCTGACGGATTTTATGATAAACTTTAAGTAGCTGACCCTTAGTTTGATAAAGTGAAAGGAAGTATTAAAATAGTACTTCCTTTTTTTATAATCTGCCCTAAAGGTACTTTTGTTGTAGCATCGGATTATAAGAGTTTGAAGGGCTTTCTCTTTATTTGCAGGGAAATCATTTTTCTCCAATAATAATAAAGAATGAAAAGCATGAAACATTTATCCCTTAAGTTACAATTGTTTTTAATGTTATTGATGTTTGTATCTGTTGGTGTACAAGCACAGAAATCTCCTTTAGACATGGACCGCTTCATCGACGACCTGATGAAGAAGATGACCCTCGAAGAGAAAATAGGTCAGTTGAATCTTCCGGTGACGGGTGAGATTACTACCGGCCAGGCCAAGAGCAGTAATGTGGCCAAACGTATCCGCGCCGGTGAAGTGGGAGGCCTTTTCAACCTGAAAGGGGTGGAACGCATCCGCGACGTGCAGAAACAGGCGATTGAAGAGAGCCGCCTCGGTATTCCCCTTCTGTTTGGTATGGATGTCATTCATGGGTATGAAACTGTATTTCCTATACCTTTGGGCCTGTCATGCACGTGGGATATGAAAGCCATTGAAGAATCTGCGCGTATCGCTGCCATTGAAGCCAGTGCCGACGGTATTTGCTGGACATTCAGTCCGATGGTAGATGTTTCCCGTGATGCCCGTTGGGGACGTGTCAGCGAAGGTAACGGCGAAGACCCTTTCCTGGGAGCGGCAATCGCACGTGCCATGGTACGCGGTTATCAGGGAAAAGATATGAGCCGCAATAATGAAATCATGGCTTGCGTGAAGCATTTTGCCCTGTATGGTGCACCGGAAGCCGGACGTGATTATAATACGGTGGATATGAGCCATCAGCGTATGTTCAATGAATATATGCTACCTTATCAGGCGGCCGTAGAAGAAGGTGTGGGTAGCGTTATGGCTTCGTTCAACGAAGTGGACGGAGTGCCGGCCACCGGAAATAAATGGTTGATGACGGATGTACTCCGCAAGCAATGGGGCTTTGGCGGATTCGTAGTGACGGATTACACCGGCATCACCGAAATGACGGACCACGGTATGGGTGATACACAGGCAGTTGCCGCCTTGGCGCTGAATGCAGGTGTCGATATGGATATGGTGAGCGATGCTTTCACGAGTACCCTTAAGAAGTCTCTGGAAGAAGGAAAGGTTTCCGTAAAGGCTGTCGATGCCGCTTGCCGCCGCATTCTGGAAGCTAAGTACAAACTTGGTCTTTTTGATAATCCTTATAAGTATTGCGATGTAACTCGTCCGAAGAAAGAAGTCTTCACCAAAGAACACCGTGCCATTGCCCGCAAAACAGCTTCGGAAAGTTTTGTGCTGTTAAAGAATGAAGGCAATGTGCTTCCGCTGGCAAAGAAAGGAACGATTTCCGTAGTAGGGCCTTTGGCGGATAGCCGTAGCAACATGCCGGGCACATGGAGCGTGGCTGCCGTGATGAACAAATACCCTTCGCTGATTGAAGGACTGAAAGATGTGGTAGGCGGCAAAGCCAGGATTCTTACGGCAAAAGGCAGCAACCTGATGAGCGATGCCGAATATGAAGAACGTGCCACCATGTTTGGACGCACTTTGCACCGTGACAACCGTACGGACAAAGAATTACTGGATGAGGCTCTCGCTGTGGCAGCCAAGTCGGATGTAATTGTTGCCGCCCTGGGCGAATCTTCTGAGATGAGTGGCGAAAGCAGTTGCCGTACAGACCTTGAAATGCCGGATACGCAACGTGTGCTTTTGCAGGAATTACTGAAAACCGGTAAACCGGTAGTATTGGTATTGTTCACCGGCCGTCCTTTGGTGCTGAACTGGGAACAGGAAAATGTGCCCGCCATCCTGAATGTATGGTTTGGTGGTAGTGAAGCCGCCCTTGCCATTGGCGATGTATTGTTCGGCAATGTAAATCCGAGCGGCAAACTGACGATGACTTTCCCGAAAAATGTGGGGCAGATTCCTTTGTTCTATAACCATAAGAATACCGGCCGTCCTCTGGCGGAGGGCAAATGGTTCCAGAAGTTCCGCAGCAACTATCTGGATGTTGATAATGAGCCGCTCTATCCGTTCGGATATGGTTTGAGCTACACTACTTTCTCTTACAGTGACATTACATTGGATCAATCGTCCATGAACATTAACGGTGAAATCACAGCCACCGTAACGGTGACCAATACCGGAAAGCGTGATGGTGCCGAAGTGGTGCAGCTTTACATCCGCGACCTTGTGGGCAGTGTAACCCGTCCGGTGAAAGAACTGAAAGGCTTTGAGAAAATCTTCCTGAAAGCCGGTGAAGCGAGACAAGTATCTTTTAAGATAACGTCCGATATGCTGAAGTTCTACAACTACAACCTGGATTTTGTGTGCGAACCGGGTGACTTTGAAGTGATGATAGGTACTGACAGCCGCAACGTGAATAAGGCTTTGTTCACCCTTCATTAACCCCTTTTAATAATCCTAAAACCCGTTGGCGGAATTCGCCGTTGGCCTGGCTTTAGTCAGGAACATGTCAAATAGGTATCTGGTCCGTACCTGCTCCGTAGCAAATTCGGTTAAAGGTACCTCTAACCGAATTTGCTACGGAGCAGGTACGGACCAGATACGGGCCAGGTGTGAACAGACCCAGTCTTGAGTCCTTGCAGACGCGAGGAAGAAAACATTAATTCCGCCAACGGGTTCCTAAAGTAAAGTTATACTGAAAGAGTTCTTCCAATAAAGCTCCGGAATCGGAAGCGGGTAAGGACGATATGGGAACATGGAAACTTTATTGAAAATAAACATCTGATAACTAGTTTGTTCCGCTAGAGTGTAGTAGTTATAAAGTAGTACTTTGATAAAGCGTGGTACTCTTGTGGTAGCCCGTTTTTTGACTTAAATCAATTTATGCTATACGTTTGCGGAGTAATTTTAAATCAATACAAAATGAAGAAGAATCTATTAATTACATGTATGATGTTGTTGTTCGCTGTCGTTTCGATGGCACAGAACAAGATTACAGTTTCGGGTGTCATTACTGACAAGACAGGCGAGACTGTTATAGGCGCTTCGGTCCGGGTAAAGGGACAGGAGAATACGGGAACGATTACCGATATTGACGGAAAGTACCAGCTTTCGGGCGTGCAGGCTAATGCCACTTTGGTATTCAGCTATATTGGTATGAAAGAGCAGGAAGTGGCACTTAACGGTCGTTCTAACGTCAACGTAGCGATGGAAGAAGATAGCCAGCTCATCGAAGAAGTGGTTGTAGTGGGTTACGGTAGTGCCAAGAAACGCGATTTGACCGGTTCTATCGTAACGGTGAAAGCTGCCGACATTGCTTCCAAACCATCTGTTAATCCTTTAGCTTCTATTCAAGGTAAGGTTGCCGGTGTGCAGGTAGTCAATACAGGCCGTGCCGGACAAGATCCTGAAATCCGTGTTCGCGGTACGAACTCTATCAACGGTTATACTCCGCTGTATGTAGTCGACGGATTGTTCACCGATAATATCAACTATTTGAATACGGCTGATATTGAATCCATGGAAATTCTGAAAGACCCTTCTTCCCTGGCTATTTTTGGTGTACGCGGTGCCAATGGAGTTATCATTATCACTACCAAGAAGGCTAAAGAAGGCAAGACTCAGGTCAACATCAACGGTTCGGTAGGTTGGAAGACAGTTACCGACCATGTCAGCCTGACCAATGCAGAGCAGTTCAAGATGCTCTATAATGAGCAGCGTATGAACCAGGGCGGTGATCCGTATGACTACACCGTGTGGAATGCAGATACCGACTGGCAGGATGAAATGTTCCAGACCGGTTTCCTCACTAACAATACGGTTAGCATTATGGCTTCGGGAGAAAGAAGTAAATTCTATTTAGGTTTGGGATATGTGATGGAAGAAGGTTCCATTCAAAGTGAAAAGCTGAATAAGTTTACAGTAAACCTGCATAGCGAACATAAAGTAACCGACTTCCTGCGCTTCGGTTTCCAGGTGAACGGTGTGCGTGCCTTGTATCCTGATGCAAAGGGTGTGGCTTCTGCCCTGAAAGCAGCTCCGATTGCTCCTGTCTATGAACAGGAAAGCGGTCTACTGCATACACTTCCCGACTTCCAACGCGCCCAGGTATGGAATCCGATGATTGAGCCCGTATTGAGAGGTGCTCATAACAAGTCTGCCAATTACCGTATGGCTGGAAATATCTATGGTGAACTTGACCTGATGAAGAACCTGACCTTTAAAGCAACTTTCTCTCTGGATTATGCTTCCAACCAGTCACGTTCTTATTCTCCGCTTATCTATGTGTACAATCCGGATGTGGAAGGCGGTAAAGAAAGGCTGACGGATAAAGAAAGTGTCAGCCAGTCCAAGTCTACCTCGATGGCTGCACAGTCTGACTATGTATTGACCTATATCAACCAGTTTGGTAATCATGGACTGACACTGACGGCCGGTCTTACGACAAACTATAATGAATACTCTGACTTGTCAGGCGGTCGTAGCCAGTTGCCAGGTTATGGTGTTCCCATTGGCGAAGACGAGGATAAGTGGTGGATTTCCATTATCGACGATCCCACATCAGCAACTAACGGAGCATCCCAGTACAAGCGTTTCACTATGTCCTATCTGTTCCGTGCACTGTATAACTATAAAAACCGTTACTTGTTTAATGCCTCTTATCGTCGCGACGGTTCTTCCGTATTCAAGAGAACGGGAAATACATGGGATAACTTCTACTCATTTGGTGCCGGTTGGGTAATGAGCGAAGAGGACTTCATGAAGAAACAAAATGTGATTGATTATCTGAAGCTGAAAGGCTCGTGGGGAGTTTTGGGAAGCCAGAACACAGGCGGTTCCCGTTATCCGGCTTATCCCAACATCACAAGTTCGGGTTCAGCCGTCTTCGGTGACAATGTAATCGCAGGTAAGGGACCGGACAAACTGATTTCGCAGACATTGGGCTGGGAACGCAACTACTCATGGGAAGTAGGCTTCGATATGCACTTGTTGGGTGGCCGCATGCAGTTGTCTCCCGTTTATTACAACAAGACAACGAAAGATTTGCTGACCACTGTTCCCGGGCTTTCCGGTACGGTTCCCGCATTGCAGAACACAGGTGAGATTCGTAACCGTGGTTTTGAATTGTCGGCATCCTGGAACGATAAAATCGGTGAAGACTGGCGTTATGGCGTTTCTGCCAACCTGACTACCATTGATAATAAAGTGATGTCACTGATAAGCAAAGACTACTCCATCATCAACGGTGTTTCCCGTGTGTCCGAAGGTTATCCCATCGGTTACTTCTATGGATATAAAGTGGCAGGAGTTTATCAAAACGAGACGGATATTGAAACCTCATTCCCCAATCAGGTAGCTTCTGTGAAACCGGGCGACTTGAAGTTTGCCGATGTCAATGGCGACGGTATCATTTCAGAGAAAGACCGCACAATGATTGGTAATCCTACTCCTGATTTTACGTATGGCTTTAATGTAAGTCTGGGCTATAAGAACTTTGACTTGAGTGTGGATATGATGGGAGTTTATGGAAATGAGGTTTATCGCGATTGGGATGGCAGTGCTTATGCACAGTTCAACTATCGCACAGAGCGTCTGAACCGCTGGCATGGCGAAGGAACATCCAACTGGGAGCCGATTCTTGATCCGTCCCGTTCCGTAAACCTGGAAGCCTCTTCTTACTTCGTAGAGGACGGCAGTTTCTTCCGCATCCGTAACATCGAGTTGGGTTATACCTTCGATCCCCGTTTGCTGAGCCGTATCAAGTTGCAAGCTTTGCGCATCTATGGTAACATCCAGAACCCCAAGACGTGGAGCCGCAACACCGGATATACTCCGGAAGTGGGTGGTAGCGCAACCTCGTTCGGTATTGATGGTGGAGGATATCCGATGCCGGTTGTGTATACCTTGGGCTTTAATTTATCATTCTAAACATGAAATCTAATAAAAGAAAGACGATCAGTATGAAAAAGATATTTTATTATATAATGGCTTTGGCACTGGGATGTTCTCAGATGTCATGCAGTGACCTGTTAGATCAGAAACCTCAGGGATCATTGACCGAAGATGACCTGACCGGAGGTACCTATGAAACACAAATCTTTAATATGTATGCTCTGCTCCGTGGTTATCATATCGTGTCGGGAAACACGGCGCTGGCTATTCATGGCATGCGCTCGGAAGATGCGGAAAAGGGTAGTACATTGTCTGACGGAGCTGCCACGGGAAAGATGTTCGATGACTTTGAATATGCTGCAAGTAACGGCATGATAAAAAGTTACTGGAACGCTAACTATACGTTGATTCATAAAGCCAATGATGTATTGGAAGAGATGAAGTCGAACCCGTCATTGACAGGCGGCGACCTGATAAATAAAGGGGAAGCCCTATTCATGCGTGCTTTCTGTTATCTCAATCTGGTGCGTGCTTTTGGTGAGGTGCCTTTGATTGATTTTAAGGTAGAGACTGTGGCAGATGCCAATATACCCAAGTCTTCTGTTGCCCAGATTTACACCTTGATCGATGAAGACCTGAGCAATGCGGAATCTTGTTTGCCGCATACCTGGGAGGCACAATACGTTGGCCGTCTTAGCTGGGGGGCAGCCCGCGCTTTGCATGCCCGCACCTACATGATGCGTAATGACTGGAATAATATGCGTGCTGCGGCAGAAGATGTGATTGCTTCCGGTTTATACAACCTGAATACACCTTACGAAACCATTTTCCGTGAAAAAGGTGAAAACTGTAGTGAGTCTGTCCTGGAACTACAATGTACTTCCACTACGGCTCTCCCAGGTTCCAATGATATCGGCAGCCAGTATGCCCAGGTACAGGGATGCCGTGGGGCCGGCGAATGGAATTTAGGTTGGGGACAACATACTGCCACCCAATTATTGGCCGACGCGTTTGAAGAAGGTGACCCCCGGAAAGATGAAACTTTGCTGTATTTCATCAGAACAGGAGAAGACCCATCGACCATTCCTGCCAACAAGCCTTATGGTGAAAAGCCGATTGCCAATGCCGACGTGATAGCCAAATATTTCAACAAGAAAGCATATACTGATCCGGCTTTGCGCGCACAGTACACAAAGGGTGGATATTGGGTGAACATCCGTCTGATCCGTTACTCTGATGTTGTATTGATGGCTGCGGAAGCAGCTTGTGAAACGGGCGACAAGACAAATGCGAAAAGATATCTTGAAATGGTGCGTAGCCGTGCCTGCGGTACGAACGGCAATATCCTGCCGGAGGTGACTACCGATGACCAGAACGAACTGCGTGAAGCTATCCGCCATGAACACCGGGTTGAGCTGGGCATGGAGTTCGACCGTTTCTACGACCTCGTGCGTTGGGGGATTGCCAAAGAAGTGCTGCATGCCGCCGGAAAGACCGGTTATCAGGACAAGCACGCACTGTTGCCTCTGCCTCAGGACGAGATTGACAAATCAAACGGTGTATTAGTTCAGAACCCTAATTATTAATCCATATTGTAACGACCATGAAAAGATATATAAACTTATTGCTGGCCTTCGGTTTGTCGGCATTCACACTGCAATCTTGCTTCCAGGATATGGATCATCCGGCTTTCGACTATCCGGATAGTTCGGCCGGGAAAGAGTATTCACCGATGAAACTATTCCTGCCTTTTGAGAATGATATGCGCGATAAAGGTAACTACACCTTTTTGATGAGCGCCGGTGGAGAAATCACCTATACTGACGGAGTCAACGGACAGGCTTATCAGGGAACGAAAGACTCTTACCTGCTGGCACGTGTCCCTTCTTACCTGAACGATACCATACCCGAACTGGGAAGCTGTACGGTTGCTTTCTGGATGAAAACAACGAGAAACACGTCAGCTTACGGTATTTTCAGTATCCCCAACACCAAGACTTTCTGGGGTAATTTCGATATCTACCTGGAAAATACGGGCAGCGAAACCCAGGCTTTCTTCAAGATGCACCTCTACAACTGTACATCAGTGAAGGACAATGACGAGAGATGGGTGGAGGCTAAGATTGACAATGTCTTTGGTACTGAATGGGTGCATATGGCATTCGTTTACGACGGGGATAACTCGACGATGACGGTTTACCGGAACGGTGAAAGTGCTCTTACAAAGGAACTTCCCGGATATGGAAAGCTTAAATTCAAAGATTGGGGTACGTTTGCTATCGGAGCATTCCAGTTCAGCACTAAGCCCAGCCTGACGGAAGGTGCGGGTGCACAGAGTTGGGCATCCAATTTCCCGGGACAGTTAGACCAGTTCCGTTTCTACGACAGAGCTATATCCGCATCTGAGATAAAACAACTTTATTCCGGTAAAGAATAACAAACATGAAGAACGTAGTGAATATGAGAGTCATTTATTTTATGCTATGCCTGTTGTTGGCGGCTTGCAGCAAAGATGATGCCCCGGAAACACCCGGTGCGTTTGAACTGAAAAGCATCTCTATCGGTGACAAGCAGGATCAGAGCTCTTTCGACAATGTAGCTCCCGATGCCGGTATCGTGCTTACCTTTACGGATGCGGTGGATGAGGCATCGGCCCGTGCCAACATTGCCCTGAAACAGAACGATCAGGCAGTGGCATGCAACTTCAGTTTATCGGGTGCCGATAAACTCTCTTTGACACCAACAGGTGGCTTTAAGAGCTTTTCCTCATACAAACTGGTAATCAATCCGGGGGTGAAATCCACCTCCGGAGTATTACTCTCCAACGGCAAGGTTTATGAAATTAAAACCGGAATGGACGATTCGGATAAATTCGACCGTATTCCCGATGAAGAATTGCTGACCTTGGTGCAGAAGCAAACTTTCAAGTATTTCTGGAATTTCGGGCACGAACATTCGGGAATGGCGCGTGAACGTACCACTTCCGCCGATGTGGTAACCACCGGAGGCACAGGCTTTGGGGTGATGGCTATGCTGGTGGCAGCCGAAAGAGGCTTTGTTACCCGTCAGGAAGCTCTCGGCAGAGTGCAGAAGATTGTTACTTTCCTGGATGAAGAGTGCACGAGTTATCACGGTGCCTATTCGCATTGGATTAACGGCTCTACGGGCAAGACCCAGCCTTTCGGTGATAAAGATGATGGTGCCGACCTGGTGGAAACCTCCCTGCTCTTTCAGGGACTACTGGCAGCCCGTGCTTACTTCAAAGAAGCTTCGGAAGCCGAGAGCAAGTTGCGTTCCGACATCACCCGCCTGTGGGAAGCCATCGAATGGACCTGGTTCCAGAAAAACGGGGAATCAGTGCTCTATTGGCATTGGAGTCCTAACTACGGATTTGAGAAGAACCTGCCCATCAGAGGGTGGAATGAGTGTTTGATTACGTATGTACTCGCTGCTTCTTCGCCTACGTATCCCATCGACAAGACTGTTTATGAGGCAGGATGGGCAAGGAATGGCGGCTTCAGGAATGGCAACACTTACTACGGTTATAAACTCCCGTTAGGTGCCGAGAAGGGCGGACCGTTGTTTTTGTCCCAATACTCCTTCCTCGGCATTAATCCGAAAGGACTGAAAGATCCATATGCAGACTACTGGGAACAGAACCGGAACCACACCTTGATAAACTATAACTATTGTAAAGAGAATCCCAAAGGCTATGCCGGTTATGGAACTTCCTGCTGGGGATTGACGGCCAGCGATGGCGACAGCGGATATTCCGCCCATTCGCCCTCCAACGATAAAGGCGTGATTGCTCCTACGGCTGCCCTTTCGGCTTTCCCCTATACACCGGAAGAGTCTTTGTCCGCTTTACACTTCTTCTATTATAAGATGGGTGACAAACTCTGGAGGGACTATGGCTTTGTAGATGCTTTTAACCTGACAGCCAACTGGTATGATAATCAATGTATCGCCATCGACCAGGGACCGATTATCTGCATGATAGAGAACCACAGGACAGGAATGCTCTGGAATTTGTTCATGGCTATACCGGACATTCAGCAAGGATTGAAGAAATTGGGTTTTGAGAGCCCGGCATTAAACTAATAGATTGATTATTATGAGAATATTGATATATTTGATACTTTTGCTCTATCCATTCAGCCTGCTTCCGGCAGCTTCGGGGGGCAAGAAAGAGAAGTCATTGTCCGATGAAGAACTGATGACTCTGGTGCAGAAGCAAACTTTCCGTTACTTCTGGGATTACGGGCATCCGGTTTCGGGGCTGGCGCGCGAACGTAGTAATGGCAGTGATGATATTGTGACTATCGGTGGTTCGGGTTTCGGAGTGATGGCCATTATCGTCGGTGCGGAGCGTGGTTTCGTCACCCGCGAGCAGGCGGCGGAACGTATGTTGAAGATTGTCCGCTTTCTGAGTGACAAGAGTACGGACAGTTATCATGGCATCTGGGCACACTGGATGGACGGGCAGACAGGAAAGACCGTCCCTTTCAGCCGGAAAGATGATGGAGCCGACCTGGTGGAATCTGCCTTTATGTTCGAAGGCTTGCTGGCTGCACACCAGTACTTTGACAAAGATACTCCGGTGGAAAGAAACATCCGCGGTCTTATCAACGGACTGTGGCGTCAGGCAGAATGGAACTGGTTCACCAATGGCGAAGACGTGCTTTACTGGCACTGGTCGCCTAATAACGGTTGGGCAATGAACCATCAGATTAAGGGGCATAATGAGTGTCACATCACTTATATCCTTGCTGCTGCTTCGCCCACCTATCCCATTGCGGAATCGGTGTATCATAAAGGATGGGCCAACTCCATCGTTTTCAGGAACGGCAAGCAGTTTTATGATATAACATTGCCTTTGGGAACTGATTTTGGCGGCCCGCTGTTCTTTACCCATTATTCCTATATGGGGCTCGACCCGCGCGGATTGAAAGACCGTTATGCGGATTACGAGGAGCAGATGAAGGCTCATACTTTGATAAACCGTGCCTATTGCATCGACAACCCGAAGGGATACAAAGGATATAGTGCACAATGCTGGGGGCTGACAGCCAGTGACGGGGATAAAGGTTATTCGGCCCATTGCCCCGGCAACGACCGTGGAGTGATTACTCCCACAGCTGCCTTGTCTTCCATCCCTTACGCGCCGGAATATTCGCTTCAGGCCATGCGCTACTTCTATGAAAAGTTGGGCGGTGAGCTTTGGGGGGAGTACGGTTTCAAGGATGCTTTTAACCTGACGGAGAAATGGTTTGCACCTTCATATCTGGCCATCGACCAGGGACCTATTGTGGTGATGATTGAAAACTACCGCACGGGTCTCATCTGGAAGCTTTTTATGAGCCATCCGGACGTACAGAGCGGACTGAAGAAATTAGGGTTTACGTCCCCTTACTTAAAATAAATACAAGATACCATGAGAAAGATGTTTTTTAATAGTGTATTAGTTGCTTTCGTCCTGCTTGTCGCTTCGTGCGGCAGGCAGCCGGAAGCTAAGGTCGATGTCATGTCGTACAATATCCGTTTGGACCACGTGGCAGATAGTCTGAACAACTGGAAGTACCGCAAGGATAATGCGGCAAAGATGATTGCCTACTACGCTCCCGATGTGGTGGGCATGCAGGAAGTACTGAAGAACCAGTTGGACGATTTAAAGAACCGTCTTCCCCAATATACCGCTCTGGGCGTGGGGCGTGCGGATGGAAAGGAGGCAGGGGAATATTGCTCCCTTTTCTACAAGACGGACCGCTTTGAACTGATAAAGAGCGGAAATTTCGGTTTGAGCGAAACTCCCGATACGATTGGAGTGAAGGGGTGGGATGCCGCTTGCGAGCGCATCGTGACCTGGGCTATCCTGAAAGATAAGGCCAGTGGCAAGAAACTGGCAGCTTTCAACACTCACTTCGACCACGTAGGGAAAGTGGCACGCCGTGAGAGTGCCAAATTGCTGCTTGCGAAGATGCACGAACTTGCAGAGGGACTGCCCGTAATCCTGACGGGCGACTTCAACGGAACAGTGGACTCGGAACCGATTACTATCCTCTCTGGGGGTGGAATGAAGAACGCCTATTCCGTTGCCTCTACAGTCTACGGTCCGGCATGGAGCTTCCACAACTTTGGCCGCATCCCGGTTGAGAATCGCCAGTTGATTGATTTTATATTTGTCAACGGACAGGTGACTGCTGATAAGTTCCGGGTGATAGACGATAAACCGGATGACGGATATTTGTCAGACCATACCCCCATTATTGCCGGTCTGACGCTTCATTAATCGTTCATTTGATACAGGAACCTATGAAAGACAAACTCTCTTTAGGGCTTGTCCTGCTCCCTTTTGTTCCTTCGGCAACGCTGCAGGGACAGGAGCAAGACATCCAAAATGAACGCCCTAACATCATCTTTATCATGAGCGACGACCATGCCCGCCAGGCAATGAGCATTTACGGGCATCCCATCGGCAAGGTCGCTCCGACTCCGAATATCGACCGTATCGGACACGAAGGAGCGGTTTTCCAGAATAACTACTGCTGCAACTCCATTTCCGGCCCGAGCCGTGCCGCCATCCTTACGGGTAAGCATAGCCACAAGAACGGTTTCATGAAGAACTGGGCAAAAGGTTTCGACGGCGCTCAACAAACTCTGCCGAAGATATTGCAGGCAAATGGCTACGAAACCGCCATCATCGGCAAATGGCACCTTATTTCCCGCCCGACCGGGTTCGACCATTGGATGATCCTCGACGACCAGGGAGAATATTGCAATCCGCATTTCATCACGGAGAAAGATACCACCCGCCATCCGGGATATGTGACGGACCTGATTACCCGTTACACGGAAGAGTGGCTCGACGGACGGAAAGATAAGAACAAGCCTTTCTTCCTGATGATGCACCATAAAGCGGTGCACCGCAACTGGGTGCCTGCCGAGAGACATTATCATCTGTATGAGCACACCACCTTCCCGCTTCCCGATAACTATTTCGATGCTTACGAGGGGCGCTATGCCGCACAGATGCAGAAGATGAATATATATTGTGATATGTACGAGGGTCACGACCTGAAAATGGTTGCCGGCATGGACAGCGACAGCTTGCTGTTCGACCCCTGGCCGCACGCTTTTCTGGGAACCATGGAGCCGGATGAGCGCCGCCGCTTCCTCGATGCATACCGCGACCGTAATAATGAGTTCTACTCTAAACAACGTTCTTTCAAAGAAGTGGCGGAGTGGAAATTCCAGCGTTACCTGCAAGATTATATGGGCGTTGTGGCAAGCGTGGACGAAAGTGTGGGAGAGATTCTGGACTACCTGAAACGTACCGGACTGGACAAGAACACAATAGTTGTCTACACCACTGACCAGGGCTTCTATCTGGGCGAGCATGGATGGTTCGACAAACGTTTTATGTACGAAGAGTCCTTCGGCATGCCGATGGTGATGCGCTGGCCGGGGCATATCAAACCGGAAACCCAGGTGACCGGACTGACGCAGAACATTGATTTTGCACCTACCTTCCTGGATATGTGTGGCATTGAAGTTCCCCGGGATATGCAGGGTATGTCTTTCCGTCCGTTGGTGGAGAAGGGAAAAACGCCGCGTGACTGGCGTAAATCGCTCTATTATCATTATTATGAGTTTCCCGGCTTCCATAGCGTCCGTGCACACTATGGTGTGAAGATGGAGCGCTATAAACTGATGCACTTCTACGTGGATGACAAGTGGGAACTGTATGACTTAAAGACCGACCCGACCGAAATGCATAACCTGTATGGGAAAAAGGGCATGGAAAAGGTTACCGCCGAACTTATGGCTGAACTTGAACGTTTACAGAAGCAATATGATGTTCCCGGCGAACTGTGCAAATAAACGAACCCGATAAGAAACCAGAGATGAAGAATATGAAATACTTGTTACTGACCGTAGCCTGCCTGATTGCATGGACTACTCTTCCGGCGCAGGATATGCGTCAGGATACCTACTGTAATCCTTTGAACATCGATTACACGTATATGATTTATAATTCCGACCGGGATATTTCCTACCGTTCGGGCGCCGACCCCGCAGTGGTGGAGTTCCGGGGAGAATATTATATGTTCGTCACCCGTTCGCATGGCTACTGGCGTTCGCGCGACTTGCTGAACTGGGAGTTTGTGCGTCCCGGAAAGAACTGGTATCCGCAGGGTTGCAATGCTCCGGCGGCACACAACTATAAGGATTCCGTGCTCTATGTAGCCGGTGATCCTTCCGGTTCTATGAGTATCCTGTATACCGATAATCCGGCTTCGGGCGACTGGGAAGCAACGCCAGCCATCCTGCACAACCTGCAGGACCCTGACTTGTTCATTGACGACGATGGCAAAGCTTACATGTTCTGGGGTTCATCCAACGTCTATCCCATCCGTGGTATGGAGCTGGATAAGAACCACCGCTTCACGAAGAAGGGCGAGACGAAAGAGCTCTTTAACCTGGATATGCCCAAGCATGGCTGGGAGCGTTTCGGCGAGAACCATACGGACACTGTGCTGGGCGGATATATCGAAGGTCCCTGGCTGACGAAACACAACGGGAAATACTATATGCAATACGGTGCACCGGGCACAGAGTTTAATGTCTATGCCGACGGTGTCTATGTGGCAGACCATCCGATGGGACCTTATACCTATCAGAAGCACAATCCCGTTTCCTATAAACCGGGCGGATATATGAATGGTGCCGGACATGGAAGCACCGTCCTTGGCCCCGGCGGGCAGTACTGGCATTTTGCTTCGATGTCCCTCTCCATCAATGTGAACTGGGAGCGGCGCCTTTGTATGTTCCCTGCGGGGTTCGATAAAGACGGCATTATGTATTGCGACACCCGTTTCGGAGATTATCCCCGCTATGCACCTGCCGTTCCGGGTAAAGCCGGTGAGTTCAGGGGCTGGATGCTGCTTTCCTATGGCAAACCGGTCACAGCCTCCACCACAAAAGGGGAGTTCCAACCCTCTGCACTGACGGATGAACTCACCAAGACCTTCTGGCTGGCCGAAGCCAACGATGAGCGCCAATGGGTAATGATCGATTTGGAGAAGCCTGCCGATGTGTGTGCCATTCAGATTAACTATCATGACTATCAGAGTGATATGTACGGCCGTTACGAAGACCTCCGCCACCGTTACGTCATTGAAGGCTCGTTGGACGGACAGGACTGGAAAGTGCTGGTGGACCGCAAAGAGAGCTACAAGGACACTCCGAATGATTATGTAGAACTGTCCCTGCCCTGCCCGGCACGCTATATCCGCTACAATAACATAGACGTGCCTACTCCGAACCTGGCTATTTCCGAGCTTCGCGTATTCGGACTGGGTACAGGCAAGACGCCGCAACAGCCGAAAAAGCTGACGCTTGACCGCCTTGCCGACCGTCGTGACATCGCCATTCGCTGGGAGCCTGTAAAAGGTGCGCAGGGCTACAACGTGTTGTGGGGCATCGCTCCCGACAAACTTTACAGTTCCTGGATGGTGTATGGTAAGAATGACTTGCTGATGAAATCTCTCACTACCGACCAGGATTATTATTTCTGTGTGGAGGCATTCAATGAAAATGGCGTATCTTTACGTTCAGAAGTAAAACATGTAAAATGATGCGAATAGCTCCTCTAACTCCTTATTTACATAAATAGTGATTCAGATGAAACGGATAATCAGTGTAGTTTGCGTGCTGATCTCCTTGCTGTCGCTTTCGGCACAGGAGACTTATCAGAAGGAAACCTTTATTTCTTCCTGTGGTGATACGTTGCCCTATCGCCTGCTGCGTCCCGAAACGGTGAAAGCCGGAGAGAAATACCCTTTAGTGCTTTTCCTGCACGGCGCCGGAGAGCGTGGCAACGACAATGAAAGACAGTTGACGCATGGAGGACAGATGTTCCTTAACCCGGTGAACAGGGAGAAGCATCCCGCATTCGTGCTTGTGCCGCAATGCCCTGTGAGCGGCTATTGGGCATATATGGAACGTCCTGCTTCATTCATGCCTGGCGAGATGCCATTGGACGCTCCCCTCACGCCTGTGTTCCGAACGGTGAAAGATTTGCTGGATACCTATCTTGCAATGCCGCAGGTGGATAAGAACCGTGTTTATATAATAGGGCTCTCCATGGGCGGTATGGGTACGTTTGATATGGCTATCCGTTATCCTGAGATATTTGCGGCCGCAGTTCCCATTTGCGGAACGGTGAATCCTGCCCGCCTGAAAGCCGCCAAACAGGTGAAGTTCCGCATCTTCCACGGCGATGCCGACAATGTGGTTACTCCGGAAGGTTCGCGTGCGGCATACAGGGCTTTGAAGGCTGCCGGTGCCGATGTGGAATACATCGAATTCCCCGGTTGCAATCATGGCAGTTGGAACCCTGCATTCAATTATCCCGGGTTTATGGAGTGGATATTCAGTCAAAAGAAATGAAGATAATGAGACTCTTTTATTCGATAGGGACACTCTTCTTGGGAAGTGTCCTTTTCACTGCCTGCAGTTCTTCGAGGCAAGTGAGTACTTTTGTGGTGTTGCCCGATACGCAAACCTATCTGGAACAGCGTCCGGAGGTTTTCGACTCGCAGATAGACTGGCTGGTGGCTAACCGCAAGAAGATAGACGCCGTTTTCCAGGTGGGCGACCTGACGCAGGGTAACTCGCCGACCGAATGGTCGTATATGCAGAAGTCCTTTGCCCGTGTGGAAAAGGCGGGGATACCTTATTCTGTGGTATGGGGGAACCATGACATCGGCAGCAAGCCGGGCAAGTTCTCGGATGTGCATAATACGACGGTTGCCAATAAGTACTTCCCCCTTTCGTCCTGGCAGCGGAGGAAGTACTGGGGAACAAGTGCCGATGGCAAAACTCTGGATAACTATTACATCACTTTCAAATCGGGTGGGGCGGACTGGCTGGTGCTGAATATGGAGTTCGGCCCGCCTGATGAGGCGCTGATGTGGGCGGATTCCGTTGTGAGCATGAACCCTGATAAGTATGTGATACTGAATACGCACGCTTATTTATATAGTGACAGCACCTTGCTCGACGGGAAAGACTGGTGGCGCCCGCAAGCATACGGCATTGGCCAGGAACCCGGACGAACCGTGAACGACGGAGCCGGAATCTGGGAGAAGATGCTTTCCAAACATCGCAATGTGATTGCCGTCTTCTGCGGTCATATCCTGAAGAGCGGAGTCGGGACACTTGTTTCGACCGGCGAAAGGGGGAATAAGGTGTATCAGATGCTGGCTAACTTTCAACGTGGTGTGACGGATAGCAAGCTGGGGGGTGAAGGTTATCTCCGTATAGTCACTTTCAACCGGAAGACGAAAGAGATTGACGTGAAGACGTATTCCACCTGGAACAAGTCTTTTCATCCGTCCGAACATCATAACTTTACATTTAAGGATGTAGCTTTTGATAGCTATCATTAGTCCCGATAGGTTGACTAAACTGCCCCTGTGGAGCTCTCATTCCGTGTATGGCAATTGCCAAAACGTGAAATGAGACCTTTACAGGGGCTTTTGTTTGGTAGAGTCTCACGGTAAGTTACGAACTTTGCTTATCATTTTGAAAGCAAAGAAATATGAAACCATTACGCACCGTTTTACTACTATCCTTTCTTCTCCTCATGTTGGGCCTGCAGGCACAAGAGAAGAACGATACCCCTTTCGCTCTCACTACCAATTTTCTCTCATGGGCAACCCTTGCCCCCAATCTCGGAGCCGAAGTTTATATGGGTAAGAAGTGGTCTGTGGCTGCCGATGGCAGCTTGGGTATGTGGGGTTTTTCCCATACCCGGATGGCTACACAAACCTGGAGCGTAGGTGGCGAAGCCCGCTACTGGCTGCAAACCGGCAACTATGGTTTCCGGCGTACCCATATTGGTGTTTCTATACGTGGCGGAGAGTTCGACAGTAACTTCTTTACCGATGGCGGACGTCGTGGCAAGGCTCTACTGGCGGGAGTCACTGCGGGTTACCGTTTTATTTTGCGCGGCAACTGGCTGGTAGATGCCGGACTGGGAGTGGGATATATCCATACCCGCTACGACCGCTATTTCTGGAACAAGCGTTTCGGTAAGTATGAGTTTCAGAGCAGCCGCACACGCAATCTTTTCGGACTGACCGACCTGCACGTCAGTCTGGTTTACCGTATCTCCCTTAAAAACAGATAATCTATGAAGACCTTCCTGAAATATACTGCCTGCCTGCTCGTAATCGCTGCACTGGCGGGATGCAATAAAAAAGAGTTGTACACACATGAAGAATTGTACAACGCCTCTACGTTACTGAAGGTTGACTGGTTGGGCGCCTCTCCGACAGCCTCCACCTTGCAACTGCATGTGTGGAGCGTCGCTGAGGCCATTGCGGTCGATACTTTATTCTGTTTAGCCTCCGATGCCACAGTGCGTCTGGAATTGCCGGAAGCGGAATATGCAGTCGTTGCCACTCACGATGCCGCCCACATCCGTTTTGATGGCGAATGTTTCTGCCTTGCGACGGATGCCGGAGGATTACTTTCCGAACCGGGTGAATTCAGTGCGGGCGCGGGTGTCTTCCGTCCGGTGGCACAGCAGGAAAATACATATGTTCTCCAATTGTTCTCCTTTACCCGGAAGTTGGCGCTCCGTTTCCGCCTCGACCGTGAGGCGGACGGGCGCATAGCTTCCATCAATGCCCGCCTTGGCGGTATGGCTTCCGCCCGCCGGCTGACGGACCGTACGACCACGCGCGACGGGGCAGGCATCGTGGAGATAGCCGTGGAGCGTGAAGATGCTTCCGGCATGCGTGCCGCAGATGAGGACGGCATCTTCTTTTCCGGCAGCCGCAATCTGCTGGGCGTCCATACTAACGAACGGCAAATACTTACCCTGACGCTGCACTACACGAATGGTGAAGAGGAAACGCTGGAACAGGACCTGTCCTCTTACTTGCAGGATTTCAACAATTACGCTTCCGGTTCTGTGGAAGACCTCACCTTGAATGCCGGGATCACGATTGCCGGGCAGCCGGGAGTATCAGCCACCCTCGGTGACTGGAAACCGGGGACGGACAGTGACTTGGATGCAACGGAAAAATGAATGGGTGACGAGCTACAAGTGACGAGCTACGAGCTACAAGCTACAAGTTTAATAAAATCATAGATATGAAGAAATACCATTTACACCTTGCAAGCCTCTTACTACCTTTCTGCCTGTTGGCGGGCGGTTGCAGTGAAGAGCGTGCGGAAGGCGACGCTCCGGAAGCTCCGGTGGCAGTCAGCCTGACGGCAGGCATCGGAGACATTACGGTGACGCGTGTTGCTGACGGAAAGTGGGAGGCAGGCGATGCCATAGGCCTCTGCATGAATGCTGCCGGAAGCACAACGACCTCCAATGCAGTCTTTAACTACCGCTACTCCGTGGTCGCGGCCGGTTCCGGGGGCAAATTGCAGCCGGAGGACGAAGCCAATACCGCCTATTTCCCTGCCGACGGCTCACAGGTAGATTTTCTGGCTTACCACCCTTACGCGGCCGGAGCACTGACAGAAGACTTCCATCTGCCCGTAGATGTCAGCCACCAGCCGGCCACCGACCTGCTGACGGCCCATGCCGATGGCTACAATCGCAACCGTCCTTCCGTAGCGTTGGCTTTCGGCCATTGCCTGGTGAAGGTTATGTTCGTATTGAAAGGCAGCGATACTATAGAAGACGCCTTGCTGGCCGGTGCCCGGCTCACCATCAAAGGGATGGACACAAAAGCCGTCTGTCTGCTGACTGACGGCAGTGTTTCCGGTGCCTCCGCACCTCAGGACATTGTTGTTCCGCTTAGTGCTGCGGGTACTTCCGGCACAGCCATCGTTCTGCCCCGTGCCGCTGCTACGGGTGTCAGCTTTGTGGTGACCCTGGCGGACGGCAAGGAGTATACCGCCACCATGAGCGGAACACAAACGCTGGCAGCCGGAACGCAGAACACGTTTACCCTGACCTTGCGTGGCACTCCTGAAGAACCGGACGAAGCGGTCATATCCGCTACCATCGAGCCTTGGACGGACGGCATCCATACTTCCGCCGACGCTTCACTCGTGGAAGTGAAGACCACGAAGGACGCGGCGGGAGGCACCACCGGCGGCTCCGGCGGCAGCACGCCGGACGCTGGCAGCGGTTTTAAACCGAGCGACGCTTTCACCCTTTGGGCGCAGCGCATCGAAGGTGCAGGATATGCCTTTACGCTGGGCGATGATAACCGTTGGGGCAGTACCCCCGTGCTTTACTGGGATGTGCTGAAAGAGGAACAAACCACTTTCTTTGCCCTGCACACTCCGGCAGATGTGCCTTCCGGCAACCGGATGCCCGACCTGCTGACGGCTACTGCCACCGCAGAGCGCCTGGCTCCCGTTTCGCTGACTTTCCGCCATCTTGCCGCACAACTGAACGTGGTGCTGAAAGCCGGTGCGGGCATGACGCAGCCGGAAGTGGAAACCGCCGTCGTCACCCTGCCGCAAGCTCTTGCCGACTACACGCTGGAAGGCATCACGCTGAAACCGGGCGACACCCGCAAGGACATCACGCTGGCGGGCGACCAAGATAAACGGCGGGCATTGCTTGTGCCGCAAACCATTGCCGCAGGCGAAAAACTGCTTGCCCTGACCATCGGCACCCAACCCTATTACCTGAAAGCGACGGACAAGAACGGTGTGTTCGAAAGCGGGAAGAGCTATACCCTGACCGTCACCGTGAACCGCACGGAAGCATCCATGACCGTAAGCATCGGCCCGTGGCAGGAGGGGGGAGAGAGTGAAGGGGATGCGGGGATGGAAATAGGTATTAAGTAATAGGTATTAAGTAATAAGTATTAAGTATTGGTGATAAGGTGATTTATAAAATATATAAACTATTAAAACATTTAAAAGACATGAGAGCAAGTTAGATTTTAGTGGCTACGGCCATGGTAGCTGCTACTTTCGCCCTGGGCGCGTGCAGCAACAGTGACGAACCGGAAGTGGTGGACATCACGAAACCGATTAGTCTGGAAATTGGAGTAGGCAACGCAACGCAGACACGTGTGGCTATTGTGAACCCTACAGATTTTGAGACGGGCGATGCCATCGGTATTTATCTGGCAACTGCGGACAAGAATGCCGCTCCGAATGAGAATGATGCGGTGAGTGCCGAAATCAATGCCGGTAAGGCCGTCAACAACGTGAAGTTTACTGGAACTTCCGGTGGCTGGGACGGTGACATCTATTGGCAAAATACCTCGCAGTGGCATACGCTGTATGGTTATTACCCATACGACGGTAGCTTGACGGGTACGTCGACGGAAAAAGACGTCACGGTTGCCGTAGACCAGCATGCACAAGGAACGGTGAGTGGCACCACCAACGTGCCGGGTGCAGGTTATAAGAATGCCGATTACCTGTGGGCAAAGAATACCGCTGTACTGGCAACCACCGGTGCGCAGCCCATGAATTTGCAGCACATGATGAGCCGTATCGTCATCAAGCTGACGGCAGGCGATGACCTGTCGCAAGATGAATTGGCGGCATTGGCTCCCAGCTTGAAGATTGTGAATAAGGATGATAGTGGTAATGGGAAAACTCCCCTGAACGGAACGTTCGATATAAAGGACGGGACAATAGCTGCCACATCATCAGCAACAAAAACAGCGGAGATCACTCCTTATCGTGTAGAAGGTACTGTGTCGAATGGTACGGATAAAGAATATACCTATTATGCCATCTTGCTGCCGGCCACTTCCTTTACTCAAGATAAGGACTTCGTACAGCTGAAAGCGGCTGATGAAACCACTTACCTTTATAAGCTGGGGACTCCCAGCGACCTGACTATGGTAGCCGGCAGTGAGTACACTTTTATTTTAAAGGCCAACAAGACCGGTATCAGCCTGAACAACTTTACAATCAAGAAGTGGAACAACGGTGGTAGTACCAGCGGTGGTGCCGATATGGTGGTTCCCGAGCCTAAGCCTTAAAGACGCTTCTGCTGATTGTAAGCGGTATATCCTCTTTGCAATATTCCTCCGCCCCGGACGTCCTGCGTCAAAGTCCGGCGCCGCCCGCTTCGCAACGGGGGCGGAACTAACAAAACAAAAAACGCTCTTTGACATGCTGGAATAACGGATAAGTATTGTTATCTTTGTCATCATAAAGCATTTAGTGATAGGAAGAAAGGAGACTATGGATATGAGAACAATAGATTTAAACGCATACCGCAACGAACTGGCGCGGCAGATACTCAGTACGGACGATCTGGAAGTGCTGAAGAAGGTGAAGAAGTACTTCGCACGTGTTGCTAAAGTAGAAGACACTGCCGCTGTGGCGGAAGAAAAGGAAGACCTTACGCCTTACACGATGGAGGAGATAAACTCTTGGATAGATGAGGGAGAGGCGGAGGAAAAAGCCGGAATACCGGGAATACCCTGGCAGGAGGCAAGGGCTGATTTGCTAAAGGAATGCCCATGGCTATGCAAATAGTTTTAAGAAAGAGTGCCAACAGGCAGTTGAAGACTGTCACGACACAAGGAGAAAGATTGTTTGGAACAATTGTGGCGCAACGCCTTTTCTGTGCTATTGATCATCAGATAGAGTTGCTTGCCGCCAATCCTTATATGGGACATATAGAGCAATTACTCGAAGCGCGACGCCTCACTTATCGTTCGCTTGTGATACACGAGCATTTTAAGTTGATATACTATATTGATGAGAAAAAGGGTATCCTCTATATAGTAGCATTATGGGATACCCGCCGTGAGCCTTCCGCCTTAGTGCGTGGCATACACAGCAAATAATCCCGCAAAGAAATACCCTTACTTTTATCCGTCCCGCCGTTTCGCCCTTTTCCGCAAGGAAAGGCGAAGCGGCGGGACGGTTCCGTTATTTCCGGTCTCATGTTGAAGCAGCGTTTCCGCACGCCCCCATCCGTACAGATGCCCGGCGCGCACCGAAAGAGGAAACAATGTAAAAACGAACCATGATATGAGAACGAAACAACGATTAAGCGCTTTGCGGAAGAGGCTGTTGATGGTAATGCACCCGGTAGCCCTGTTGACGGCGATGCACCCGGCCGCCTTGCTACCGGCAATGTGCCTGCGCCCTGCCGCCCTGCTGTTGCTTGCCGCCTGCCTCCCCCTGCTCAACGCTTGCCGGACGGACGACCTGCCGGGCATGGACGATGGCGGTGACGGCACCCCCACCACACCCCCCGAAGAACTCGTAGGCAAGCCCGTCTGCTTTGGCGGGCTGACGGTGACGGAAGTGGCGATGGATGCTGAAACTCGTGCCGCTACCCCAGTGCCTTATACCGAATACGGTGCCACCATGACCGTAAAGATGACCGTGACAGTGAACGGTACACCGCAAACCCATTATGCCGACTATACCTATCATTCCGCCAAATCTGCAAAATCAGCCACTGCCGGTTGGCAGGTCGATGCAACCTCCAAAGCCTTATGCTGGCAGGATGCCACTACCAGCCACTCTTTCACCGCCTATTGCCCCCGACTAACGGATAGTGAGAAGGAAGCCGACCGGAACACCCCATTAAGTACACGCACCATTACACTACCTGGAGTTTTCGCTTCCAGTAACTATATACAGTACGATTATTTGAGCAAGGGGAGTGCTACCAGTACTCCTACTACCGCAGGCATCACCTTCTCCGGAATGAAGCACCTGATGGCACGGGTAGAGATTGCCGCATCGGACAATGCCCCCACTCCCGTAAATGTTTTGTTGATGCTGAATTTGAAGGTGCAGGGCTCGCTAAATGGCAACAACAACACTGTAAGTGCCATTGCCGAAAGTGAGAGCAGCAATATACAGTTGTGGAAGGATGGAGAGACTTTCCGTGCCTTCTTACTCCCCGGGCAGACACTTGCTGCAAATGCAGATATTTTGTATGCCATAGATGCACAGAGTTATGTTAAGTCGGGAAGTTCTCAAACCAGCGCAGCAGGCTCTATTCTGAAGATAACCTTACCGACAATAACATCTACAACTATCAATAACAAAGTAGCCGGTAGTCTGAGTCTGCCTACCTACTCCTATTCTAAGTTAGTAAAAGTGACCGGAACAATTAATGCTGCCGACATCGCTACCCTGAAAGCCGCGGTAGCCGACAGCAAGATATCTTCGCTGGATTTATCAGAAGCGAACTATACAGAGGGCACTGAATTTCCGGCAGAGTTTAATAATTGCAGCACACTGAGATACATCCAGTTGCCGCAAGGGGTGACATCTATTGCACGGGATGGATTCAGGAATGCCAAGAATCTGTGGAATATCTCTCTTCCCTCAACCTTGAGAACAATAGGGGAATATGCTTTCACATTTAGTGGTTTGTCCAATATAACCATACCGGAAGGTATGGATATCATTGGCAGATGTGCTTTTGAAGATGCTGCCAATCTACAGAGTATCTCCTTTCCCTCAACCTTGAAAACAATAGGGGAATATGCTTTCAAGAATAGTGGCTTATCCGCTATAACCTTGCCGGAAGGTCTGGAAACCATTGAAACGGGTACTTTTGAAAATGCTGTCTATCTGCAGAGTATCTTCCTTCCCTCAACTTTGAAAACAATAGGGGAATATGCTTTCAAGAATAGTGGCCTATCCACTATAACCTTGCCGGAAGGTCTGGAAACCATTGAAACGGGTACTTTTGAAAATGCTGTCTATCTGCAGAGTATCTCCCTTCCCTCAACCTTGAGAACAATAGGGAAAACTGCTTTCAAGAACAGTGGTTTGGCAAACCTGGCATTGAGTGGAGAGTCCGATATTGCTCTTAATTCAGAAGGCATGCCATCATCCCTTTCTCTCTTCCTCTATGGCAACGTAAATAAGGAGAGAGCGGAAGTATGGAAAGCATGGGGAAGTTTGAGCTGGAGTACAGTGTACTATGGTTATAAAGGTACGGGCGACCGGCTGGATGCTACCAATTACAATAATTCGTTAACTGAATAAAATGGAGGATAGACTAATGAAACAACTCGCCTCATACACTGTATATCGCTTTCTGTTGTCTGCCTGTGTGCCGATGCTTCTTCTTGGAGGTTGCCGGGAGGACGATGAAAGTATATTGCCAACGGATGGCGGTAGGGTAGAAATAACAAATATACAGACACGGAACAGCGAAGATGGAACAGTTGCTTTTGGCAGAGACGGTGCTGTGCTGAACGTAGAACTGACTTACAAGGGTGTTGCGCAAAGTGGGGTTTTAGAATATGGCAGCAGCGGTTGGAAGTGGAAGGATGATAAACCTCTTTACTGGCAAAGCACAACGGAGAATCATAAGCTACTTATCTGTTATTCACCGGTGCCGGGAGGGAGTAGCAGTACGGCAAACGGGGGAATCATAAACTTTTCGCTACCCGCAAACGAAGGTTGGACCAATGCGAATTGGAACAGTTATGACTTTCTTTCTAAGACGCTGGATGTAACCCCCGCCACCCTGCCTGCCTCCATCGGGTTGGAGCATTGCATGGCTATGGCTAAAGTGATATTGGTGGCAGGAGAAGGCTGCTATAATGGAGAACTGCCGGAAGTAACGGGCATCAGCATGACGTTGCCTACCGAAGGCAGTTTTAATCCCGGAAGTGGGAAAGTGACACGGCAAGCGGGTAAATCCGATAAGAAGTCTTTCCGCTTTTACCGTCCTGACCCTGCCAAAGCGGAATTCTATGCGCTTGCCCTTCCGGGAGAGACGGGAACAAAGGTAATCGAAATAGAGTCGAATGGTACCAAATACCGATATACAGCCAAGGCCGAAATAACTTTCACTGGCGGGAAGTGCAACACTTATACGTTGGCCCTCAATATGGCAGGGGTGGCTCCACTCGGAATCAGTGTAGAAGGCTGGACGGCAGGGGATGCAATTAGCGGCACCACAGTCGACGCACCATCGGGAAGCGAAATTATCTTGAATGACGGGTTTACCTTACCTACAGTAACGGATGACAAGAAATACAGTACATTTACCATCTACGGTAGTACCATCAGCGATGCAACCAAAAACTTTATCACTACTTATAAGGCAGGCAATGATATTACCCTTAATATCTATACCAACAAGATACCCGAAGCATGCTTTCAACATAGTGATGATATTCAGGATTACATAAAAAAAGTATATATAGGCTCATCGACGGATGATATTGGCAGCTATGCATTCAGTAAAGTCGCTACCTTGACGGATGTTGTGATATCTGCCAAGGGGAGATACATGACTATGGGATACGGGGCTTTTGAATATACGAAGATTAAAACGGTCATAATACCGGCACGAGTGACGTGGGAGACTCAGACGGTATTTTTTGATGACGAATCTCAATTCACCAAGGATGGAGCTTACGGTGACCATTTTCTTAACCGTGCCTTTAACTGCTGTGCCGACCTTGAGACAGTGACACTTGCGGAAGGGTTGACTTCTCTCGGAACGAAGATGTTCGATGGCTGCACTAAGTTGAAGAAACTCACGATACCTTATAGCGTGAAGCAGCTCGACTTTACTTTCTATGGCAATGAGGCTTTTACCGAGATTGATGCCCCCGGTGTGGAGCAAGTAGGTGAGTATACATTCTGGAATACAGGGATAACCTATATCAACTTGCCGAGTTGCAGGAGGTTAGGAAAGAGCGCGTTCGCCAGGACCCAATCTTTGGAAAAGATTAAGTTGCCATGTGAAACCAATGTTCAGGATTTATTCCTCCATAGTGCAGTAACGACCGCTGTATTGGGAGAGGATGTGACTACTGTGCCTCAGTTTCTCTTACCCGAAAAAAAAGATGCAAAGCTTGCTATACATGGAGGAAATGCTATCACCATCCATAGTTGGCTTTTTAAGGAAAAAATCACTCTCTTTCTGTACGGTGTAACAGATAAAAAGAGAGCCGAATATATCAGAGACCTGAAAACGAACCAAAATGACTCATGGGCAGCTGTTTATTACAAGTATACAGGTTCCGGTGGCTACGATGACCCGATAGATGACTTGACAAATCCCGGAAAATACACCAAATTGGAAGATCCTCCCGCCACGCCTTGAACATATGAAACACGCCCCTTCCCCCTCCCTGCATCGGTGCAACCATCCCCAGGGGGAAGCGGACGGCAGCTTTTCAGCCCAAGGGATGCCACACCGCAATCAACGAGAATAATTATTCACCCTCTAAACCATCAAAAGTAACAATGGCAAAGAACTCACAACGAGCCAAGCTCGTACTCAAAGCACGTGAAAACCTGCTTACGAAAGACGTTAAGAACGACTACTACCTCACCGTAAAGTCGCAACGCACCCTCACCCTTGCTGATCTCGCCAAGGAAGTAGCCGCCACGCACGGCCACCAGAACGAGAGCGAAGCGGAAATGCTCGCCCGCGAAATCCTGGAACTCGGTGCCTGGTACCTCTCCAACGGCTTCGGCATCACCACCCCGCTGGGCTACCATCACGCCACCGTCAGCGGCACCCTGCTGGACAGCGAACTCAACGCCGCCCCCGACCGCACGAAGTTGAAATTCGGCGTCAGCTACGCCATGAGCGACCTCATGCGCAAGTGCCTCGATGAAGCCGAACTGGACCTGGAGATAGACAAAGCCAAGACCGGCCCGCAACTCTTCTCCGTGGTCAGCGCACAGGACGCCCAGCACCCCGATGCCGCCACCCGTGGCGACAGCGTACCCGTGGCAGCCGGCGAAGCCTGCATCCTGAAAGGCCGTAACCTCAAAGTAGGCGGACCCGCCGAAGCCAACGCAGGCGTCACGCTCATCCGCCAGACAAGCAGGGCGTAACCCCGGTATTCATCCCCACCGCACGCCTCTTCCCCAACACCCCCACACAGGTAGGCTTCGTGATGCCCGCCGGAGCGGAAGAAGGCTCCGTATGGCAAGTGAAGCTCTGTACGCAACTGTCCGCCAACGGAGTCACCCTGCTGAAAGAACCCCGCACGGTGGTGATGGACAACAACTTTGTGGTGGGACAGCCTTCCGAAGAAACCCCCGGCGGCGGCAGCGGAAGCGGCGGCGGACTGGACGAGAACCCCTTAGGCTAACCCCGTCTTCTCCCTGCCATCCCCCCCCCTCTTCTTTTGTGAGCGCATCGCTACAGCCTCCTGTAGCGATGTCTTACAGCTACCTGTAGCGCAGTCCTACAGCCTCCTGTAGCGATGCGCTCTCTCCAACCACCCCTATCACCCCATCACCTTATCACCCTATCACTTAATCACCCTATCACTTAATCCCCATGGCATACTCCCCCCTCCTAAACGACCTCCTGCTCATCCTGCTCCCTGCGACACTCTTGGTGGTGCTGTGCGTGGAGGCATGCTTCGTCATCCGGCTCGTGCGCCGCAACCGTCGCCGCCGCCGTGAACTGGAACGGCAGGCACGCGAACTGGACTGCCGGCTGCGGGAGTTGATGAAATGACGGATATGTGCCTCTTCCGGTTCGCTTGCACTTCGCAACTCTTTCTCCCCTCCCGCCTGTTGCATATCCATGAACAATTCGTATCTTTGCGTGTATATATCTGACGGTAAACATCATTAAACCAGATTGCCCCATGAAACAGTACCCCAAGTTTTTCAATACAGCCGGGCCGATACAGCCGGAAATATATTACAATGTAGACCCTCTCGCCCGCATCATCCCCGAAATGATATGCTGTATCCAAGACCGTATCATTTGCCGTCGTGACAAGCACATTGATATCTTGATAGAAAAACTGCATGAAAATCGTGTGCGCTGTGTTATTGATTCTATACTGGAGGGCGAAAACGGCATAGTAAATGCAGACCTGAAAACCGGCGACATCGAGTATGTGAAAGACCTCGGACTCATTGTTTGCGACAAGCCTTTGCGCATTGCCAATGCTATCTATAAGGAAATTATCAACCGGGAATATAAGCTCGCCCGACTTTCCTCACTTTGGTAAAGAACTTGTCCTTCACGGAAATATCAACAAAAAATACTTGATTCTATGAAATATTCGTATCTTTGCGAGTGCATGTGCGACAATTAAAGATTAGGAGATTTACACTATGACAACAATGGACTTGAACACATATAAGCTGGAACTGATTCGTAATATCTCTGCTGCTGATAGCTTTGAAGAGGTGAAACGCGCGTTCCGCAACGTCAGCCTGCAGGCTGCACATCGGCTGAAACAGACTGCGGCGGCGGAGAAAGAAGCAGATGCCGGCAAGAAAGGTACAATTAGGGATATCAAACAAAGTGTAAAAGAGATGAAAGCTATCAAAGCTGGAAAAATGAAGGCTATATCTTGGGAGGAAATGATGGATGAACTATGATATAAAGCCTACACCGACTTTCCTTAAAGGAGCGAAAAAGTTATCCAGGAAGTACCCTTCATTGAAAAGTGATTTGTCTCTTTTGAAAGAGACATTACTGACTAATCCTAAGACAGGTGTTGACTTAGGAGGTGGCACTTATAAAGTGAGAATGGCTTTATGATAAAGCGGACCGAGAGAGTATATCTGATAGCGAATTGAAACAACTGTTAGAAGAAATATTGTAATTGTAGAAGCATATACTTCTGCAAGCCAATCAATGACAAACTAAAATGTACAAAGCACTCCTTATCTTTCTCCTCACTCTTTGCTCCGTCCGCCTCACTGCCGGAGACTCCGGCACAAAGCCTTCTGCCGACCGCCCCGTTGCGAAACCCACCGCTACCATCTTCTACATGGACAGCATCTACGTCACCCGTCCCCACCTTGCCCTGAAAATGCTGGACAGCCTGCGATGCTGGAGCGACGAGAACGGCTATCAAGCCCCCGCCACCCGTTCATACGTCAACATGGTCACCTGCCTTGCCTGCATGGTGGCGGGTCAGATGCGCCCCGCCCGCCACTACGGACAAGAAACCGTGGCCGCCGCCCGCACCGAAGACAATCCGCAGAGTGAACTGATGGCCATCAGCCAGCTTTGCGACATTAACCACTATCTGGGAGATGAAGAGGCCCTGGGATACTGGGCGCAGGAACTGGAGAAACGCAATGCCGAAACTCTGCAAAGTGCCTGGTACGAAGCTTATTCCTCCCTCTTCTACGCCAAAGCCCTGCGGATGCGGGGCGAATTTCTCTCCGCCTGGCAGCACCTGGAAAAGCGGATTCAGTCTCTGGACCAACTGGGAGAGTGGCGCGCCAGCATGGAAGTTGAAATGATCCCCCTTGCCGCCGCCTTGCTGGGTGAAATGAAGCGTCCCGACGAGGCCATCGCCTTACTGGAACAATCCATCGCCTTGCTGGAGCAGCCCATCCACTCCGCGGCGCAGCCCGGAACCCCTCAGCGAATGGACGAACAAGGGCGAGCCTTGGCCCTGATGGTTTACTACGAATGCCTGATGAACCAATACCTTGCCACCGGCCGTGTCCGGCAAGCCGACCACTACTACCGTCTCCACCAGGACCTGTCGGCACGTTTCAGCGGTTTGGAGCGGGACGACTATTATCCCGGGAAATATCTGATGCAAGCCCATCGCTACCCCGAAGCCGAAACTTATGCCCGCAACAGTCTGGACGGGTTGTTGCAACACTCCGACAGCATCTCCGAGGCTACGAAAAACTGCATGTCCCTCTTGGCCGATGCCTGCCTTGCACAGGGCAAGAAGGCCGAAGCCGCCACCTTCTACCGCCGTGCGCTCATGGTCAGTGACAGCCTGGCGGTGCGCAGCCGCAAGCAGGCATATGTGGAGTATAGCCTGATGAGCAAACTGGACAATTACAAAGATACTATCCGCCGGCAGGAGTCGGAGTTGCAACGCCACCAGGTGACTTTGATGTTCAGCGGCACAGTGGCGTTTCTGGTGTTAGTGCTGATTGTCCTGGGAGTGAGGCAGATGCGACGCCAGCGCCGCTTCAACCGCGAATTGCAGGAAGAAAACCGCTTGAAGCAGCAGGCGGAGGATGAACTGATGCACCTGAAAGAACTAATGCAAAACCGTACATTGCCTACTGACGTTGCTCCGGCCGAAGATACCCCGGCCGACATTACGGCTTGCTTGAAGGAATTGGACGAATGGCTGATTGAAGAAAACCGCTTCACACAGCCGGACATGGATATAGAAAAAGCCGCCCGGCATTGTGGCATAACCAAACGCGAACTTGCCGAGCGGTGTATGAAATATAAGGAGAAGTCCTTCAACGAATATCTGGCCGACCTGCGCCTGGATTACTCTTGCCGGAGATTGATGGATGAAGACTTCCCAACCATAGAAACCGTAGCACAGGAGTCCGGATTCGCCGTGAGCACTTTCCTGCGGCGGTTTAAGACCAAATACGAAATGTCACCCACGGATTGGAGGAATTTGAAGAAGGAGATCAGGGATTAAGTATTAAGTATTAAGTATTAGGTATTAAGTATTAGTAGGCTGCGCTATTGCACCGCATGGCATTAATACCTAATACTTAATACTTAATACCTAATACTTTTAATCAATATTCCCCATTCGCCTTAATCAGCTCAATCAGTTTCTCCACCGCCTCTTCTTCGGGAATATTCTTTTCAATGCATTCTTTCTTCTTATACAGACTGATTTTCCCACGTCCGGCACCTACGTAGCCATAGTCAGCATCAGCCATTTCTCCGGGACCATTGACGATGCAGCCCATAATACCTATTTTCAATCCTTTCAGGTGTGAAGTTGCGGCTTTTACACGTGCTATGGTGCTTTGAAGATCGAACAGGGTACGTCCGCATCCGGGACAGGAGATATATTCCGTCTTGCTGGTGCGCACGCGTCCGGCTTGCAGAATACCAAAGGCTGTGGCATCTACTACGGCATGAGTGAGACTTCCCTGGTTGAACAGGAAAATACCATCGCAAAGACCGTCGAAGATAAGTGCTCCCATGTCGGCAGCAGATTTTATCTGCAAGTCCTCCGCTTCATTTTCAGCATAGTGCTGGAAGAATACAACCGGATTTTTCAGTCCTTCCTGCATCAACTGGTGAACTAAGGCACGATGTTCCCCAAGTCGGTTAGGATGGTTACTCTGTGATATAATGACTACTTCCGGATGATATTTCAGACAAGCAATCACTTCTTCCGTTTGTGCCATGTAAGGCATGAACATGAATTTCAAATCGGCTTGGCAATTGCCCATAAGTGGCATCTGCTGGTAATTGAAGGCCGGATAAGTTCCGGGCTCTTCTTCCCATACATCCGCATCCAGGATGTATTCCACTCCTTCTTCACGAATTTCCGGTAAGGCGCGTCCGGCATAGATATAATCCGGAATGAATTGCGGGTTCGTATCAAACTTTCCGTCCATGCGTTCGGCAATGACTACAGGCAGGTGATTCCCACCTATGTTGCGTACGGCAGTTGTCTCACGTCGTGTCGGAGAAAGATAGTTGAAACTTTCCGCTTCCACTCCGGGTATGTAAGGATGATCCTGGTGCTGCATGATGTAATCCACCAACTTGCGTGCTACAGGTATTTCTGCTTCCGGAGCTTCGCTCAGAGAAACGCGGATGGTATCACCCAGACCGTCGGCTAGCAATGCACCGATGCCCAGGGCAGACTTGATACGTCCGTCCTCACCATCCCCGGCTTCTGTAACGCCAAGGTGCAGCGGGAATTGCATTCCTTCCTTTTCCATTACGGCAGCCAGCAGGCGAACCGTTTTCACCATAACCACTGTATTGGAGGCTTTGATGGAGATAACAACATCTGTAAAGTCTTCTTTTACACAGATGCGCAGGAACTCCATGCACGATTCCACCATACCTTCCGGTGTATCGCCATAGCGAGACATAATGCGGTCGGACAGTGAGCCATGATTTACACCGATGCGGATAGCTGTATGATTCTCCTTGCAGATATTCAGGAAAGGAATGAACCGGTCATGTATCTTCTGCAACTCTTGTGCATACTCTTCGTCTGTATATTCCAGATGCTTGAAGGTGCGTGCGGCATCTACATAGTTTCCCGGATTGATGCGTACTTTCTCAACGTACTGCGCTGCTACGTCTGCCACTTTTGGATTGAAGTGGATGTCGGCAACCAGTGGAACCATATATCCGTCCCGGCGCAAACCGGCATTGATGTTCATCAGGTTTTCCGCTTCTTTAATGCCTTGTGCTGTCAGACGTACATATTCACCTCCGGCATCTACGATTCGTTTGGCCTGTGCCACGCTGGCTTCTGTATCCTGCGTAGCGGTATTTGTCATACTCTGTATGCGTATAGGATTGGAGCCGCCCATAGGGGTGGCTCCAATATTTACTTCTGATGTTTCCCGACGGGAATAGTTGAATAAATCCACGATGAAAATGATGAATTAAGAATGAAGAATGGAGAATTACCATGCGGCATAATTGCGCAGCTAATTCTTTATTCTTCATTCTTCATTATTAATTAACTTTGTACTCGTACTTTACTTCTTTCAGTTCCTCGTTCGCCTTTACGATTTTCTTTTTCAGCCCTTCTTTGTAGGCTGCAAAAGTTTCAGCGAGATCGGCATCGCTCAAAGCTAGCATTTGTATAGCAAGAATGGCAGCATTCATGGCGCCATTGATAGCAACTGTGGCTACAGGGATTCCGGGAGGCATCTGAATGATAGAGTAGAGAGCATCTACGCCATCCAGCACAGAACCTTTAACGGGAACTCCGATGACAGGCAGTGTAGTGTTGGCAGCGATGACTCCGGGCAGAGCGGCGGCCATGCCGGCAGCTGCGATTATCACCTTAACGCCGCGTCCGCGGGCGTTCTTTGCAAAATCCTCTACAGCTTCCGGAGTGCGGTGTGCAGAAAGAGCGTTCATTTCGAACGGTACATGTAAATCATTCAGCAGTTGAGCGGCCTTTTCCATAACAGGAAGGTCGGAGGTGCTGCCCATGATGATGCTTACTAATGGAGACATAATTATTTAGTTATTAGTGTTTAGTGATTAGTGATTAGCAAACTTCTCAATATCAATTTGCTAATCACTAATCACTAATAGTTAATCGTTAATCAACGCTTTGTAGGCAGCAGCATCCAGTAATGAATCGAAATCTGCATCAGCATCCGGCTTCATTTTGATGAGCCAGCCTTCACCGTACGGATCTTTGTTTACCAGTTCCGGTTGGTCGGCAAGAGCCTCGTTTTGTTCCAGGATTTCTCCGCCTACGGGCAAGAAAAGATCCGAAATGGTTTTCACTACTTCAATGGTCCCGAATACTTCGTCGGCTGCCAATGTTTCGCCCTCTGCCTGGATATCTACGAATACGATATCGCCCAATTGTGCCTGAGCGTAATCGGTGATACCTACATAAGCTACATCGCCTTCAAGGCGTATCCACTCGTGTTCTTTGGTGTACTTTACATTTTCTGGGAAATTCATGATCATTATTTTTAAAGGTTAATACTATAAGTCTATTTATATGGCTGAAATAACATTCTGTTCTTTACTGCTTAAAATAAGAAAACACGGAACAGGATATTACTCAGTGGATGAAGCACCAATAAGGAGCAAATTAATCCTACGGCAAAACCTACCAGTACCTCTCCCAATGTATGATGCTGTAAAATAATACGTGCTGTGCCCAGGACACCTGCAATCAGGATGAACAGACATAGCCACCATACCGGATTGTATCCGAACAAGGCACTGAAAGATACCAGCCCTCCTACAATAGCCCCTACACCTGCCATGTGCTCGCTTAACTTCCATTTCAGATTGACAACAATGCAGATAACCATCATGATCAATGCAGCAAGAATAATCCCCGTCATGTACCAAGGTATATTCAGGCGGTGCATCATCACCAGGCAGAATACGTATGAAGTAATAGTAAGCAGGAATGGCATAAAGCGCCGCTTACGTTCACCCAAGTCTTCGGGACTGAAACCGTTGATTTTACGGAACAGGAAAATGGTGAGCGTAGGCATAAGAATAGTGAAGCAGTACACTACTCCCAGCACAATCAGCTTATACTGTATAGGCATGATGCGCAGGTACGAGAAAAGGAACAGAATCAGAAACGCCAGGAACGGGATGGAAAACGGCGTGAATATAGCCGATATCACCCGGGCTGTCCGGATTAAGGTTCTGTCTGCTACAATATGTTGTTCTTCCATGAATAGAGTTCTCAAATTAATAATTATCTCCTCAACCTTGCCACCGGTATGTTCAACTGTTGCCTGTACTTGGCTACCGTGCGGCGTGCTATAGGGTATCCTTTTTCTTTCAGTATATCCGTCAGTTCATCATCCGTATAAGGTTTCTTTTTATCTTCATTGTCAATGCATTCTTTCAATATCTTACGAATTTCACGTACAGACATTTCCTCACCGTCTTCGGTGACGTATCCATCACTGAAGAAGAATTTCAGTGAATAGATGCCATAGTTGGTTTGCACATATTTGCTGTTGCTGACGCGGGAGATGGTTGAAATGTCCAGTCCGGTACGTTCGGCAACGTCTTTCAATATCATAGGGCGCAACAATGATTCGTCTCCTTCGAGGAAGAACGGGCGTTGCAGGTCGATAATGGCTTGCATGGTAGTCATTAATGTATTCTGGCGCTGCTTCACGGCATCAATAAAGCCTTGTGCTGAATCCATCTTCTGCTTCAGGAACATCATGGCTTCTTTCGACTCTTTCGACTGGTTAGCCCTGTTTTTGGTATGTTCTTCCACCATCTCGGTGAAGTCACGGCTCATACGCAGTTCCGGAACGTTCCGGTTGTTCAGAGCCAGGTTGATGGTGCCGTCGTCGTATGTATCTACAATAAAGTCGGGGATGATCTGTTGCATGTTCCGGCCGATGGCTTCACCCAGGGAGGCACCCGGACGCGGATTGAGTTTGCAGATCTCTTTGATAGCCTGTTCAAAAGCATCTTCTTCCAGTCCGAGCTTCTGCTGTATCTTGTCCCAATGCTTACGGGTAAATTCTTCGTAACATTCGGAGATGATCGCTTCTTCTATATAAAGTAGAGGGTTCGGGGTGAAGTGCTGTTGCTCTATCTTGCGATGAATCTGAATGAGCAGGCATTCTTGTAGGTTGCGTGCACCGAGTCCGGCGGGATCAAAGTCCTGGATGATTTTCAGTGCCTCTTCCAATTCTTCCTGGGTACATTCGATGCCGGCATAGATGGCGAGTTCATCACAGATGCTATCCAGAGACTTACGTAACAGGCCATCGTCATCCAATGATCCGATCAGATATTCCGCCAGTTCACGTTGGTGCTCGGTCAAGTCACGTTCGCTTAGCTGCTCCTTCAGGGTTTCGTAAAAAGAAGTGGCGTCGGAGAAAGGAATTTCTTCGGCCTGTTCACCTTTGCTACGGTTGTTTTCCTGCAATTTGTAGTCGGGGATATCGTCTTCGCTCAGATAGTCGCTTAATGAATCATATTCGTTGGCTCCGTTGTCTTCTGCGGAACCTTCCGTATCGGAATTATCAGAAAAGTCGTCACTTGCCGTATCTTCCTTTCCTTCTTCCAGAGCCGGATTTTCCAGAAGTTCCGCATGTATACGGTCTTCCAGTTCTACAGCGGGCAATTCCAGTAGCTTCACTACCAGAATCTGCTGGGGCGACAGTGTTTGTACCTGTTGCTGCGCTTGAGTTTGTACTTGTCTGGAACCTTGTGCCATACTTATTCTTTTCTTTTACTCGCCGCAAAGATAATGCAAACCGAGACAGAATAAAATGAACTCGTTCATTTTTTATGCCGAGGCGCAACTTATCTTCACACTTTTTGCAAAAATAGTGAATAGTTCGGGAACGCGAAATGTTCTCGGCATAAGTTTTTCATGCAGCATGAAAGATTGGCGCCTAATTTACATTATCTTTGCTAAAAGCGAAGATAAGCTGTACATCAGCAATAAAAAATAGGCAAGCTTATTTTGTGCTGCTTTCGGTTTGCATTATCTTTGTGCGTATCAACTTAAAAAATTGCAACGTTATGTTTGATAAAGAAACTTATGTGCAGCGCAGAGCCCTGCTGAAAAAAAATATTGGCTCCGGAGTGTTACTATTCTTGGGAAATGACGAACAAGGACTGAATTATGAAGATAATGCTTTCCGTTATCGTCAGGATTCTACTTTCCTCTACTATTTCGGCTTGTCGTTTGCCGGACTTTCCGCTATCATTGACATCGATGAGGACAAAGAAATCATTTTCGGAGACGAACTGACTATCGATCATATTGTATGGATGGGTACGCAGCCGACTCTGAAAGAGAAGAGTGAACGGGTAGGCATTCGGGAGACGCTTCCTTCCGCCGGGATTATCAGCTATCTGCACAAAGCCGTACAAAAAGGTCAGACGGTGCATTATCTTCCGCCTTACCGTCCCGAACATAAGCTGAAACTCATGGATTGGCTGGGTATTCCGCCTGCACGTCAGGAAGGTTCCGTGCCGTTTATCCGTGCGGTGGTGGCACAGCGTAATTATAAATCTGCCGAAGAGATTGCAGAGATAGAAAGGGCATGTGATGTGACTGCCGACATGCATATCAAGGCTATGGAAGTGATTCGGCCGGGTATGTACGAATATGAAGTTGTGGCAGAGATGAACCGTGTAGCCGAAATGAATAATTGCGAACTTTCTTTCCCTACAATTGCCACAATCAACGGACAGACTTTGCATAATCATTATCATGGTAATAGAATTAAATCGGGTGACTTGTTCTTGATCGATGCCGGTGCAGAACTTCCATCAGGCTATTGTGGCGATATGTCGTCTACTGTACCTGCCGATAAAACGTTTACTTCGAAGCAACGTGCCGTTTACGAAATTCAGAATGCTATGCATCTGGAATCTGTAAAGGCTCTCCGTCCGGGTATTCCTTATATGGAAGTGTACGACTTATCTGCCCGCGTAATGGTAGAAGGTTTGAAAGGACTGGGTCTGATGAAAGGAAATGCGGATGATGCAGTGCGCGAAGGTGCCCATGCATTGTTCTATCCCCACGGTCTGGGACACATGATGGGACTGGATGTGCATGATATGGAAAATCTGGGCGAAGTGTGGGTAGGCTATGACGGTCAGCCCAAGAGCACACAGTTCGGACGTAAGTCTCAACGTCTTGCTATTCCTTTGGAACCGGGCTTTGTACATACTGTTGAGCCGGGTATCTACTTCATTCCCGAATTGATTGATATGTGGAAAGAAGGTAAGAAATTCACTGACTTTATCAATTATGACAAAGTGGAAGAATATCGTGACTTCGGTGGTATCCGCAATGAGGAAGATTATCTTATTACAGAAACCGGTGCCCGCCGCTTAGGTAAGAAGATACCATTGACTCCGGAAGAAGTGGAAGCTTTGCGCTAGTATCAATTTAAGAATGAGCCTAATGAAAAAACTACTATTCTTATTTTGTCTTTTGTCCTGGAGTGCATTAAATGCACAGAAGACGATTAATCGCCCTCCGTTTATAGCAAAGGCAACGGAAACCATTGAGATAGCTGCCGTTCATTTATCGGATACAGCTACCGTGATTGATGTGGATGCAAAATTTACTCCAAAGTACTGGATACGTATTGCCCCTGCTACCTGTCTGGTGGCAGATAATGGTGAACGTTATCAGGTGCGGCAGGGAGTAGGTATTGAGTTGGGACAGGAATTTTGGATGCCAGAATCCGGAGAGGCCTCTTTCTCTTTGATATTTCCACCTTTGCCGCCATCTGTAAAATCATTCGATTTTGTGGAAGGGGAAGGTGAGAGAGATTTTAATCTTTTCGGTATCAGCCTGACCGGAAAGTTGCCTAAGCTCCAATTGCCTAAAGGCCTAGAGAAGGCAGGAAAAATGACTGCTGTAGCTTTGCCGGCTCCTGAAATCAAAGAGGGAACAGCTATCATCAGTGGTCGTATTTTGGATTATAAGCCTTCATTCCGATTGAAAGCTGAATTACATTCTGCTGATTTCTTATCTGTCTATGGACAAAAGAATACAGAGTTAGAATTGGATGAAGCGGGAAATTTCCATACGGAAATATCAGTTTCACATCCTTCTGTCGCCTATTTAAGTGTGGGTGGATCTGTTGTTTCTTTTTTGTTGTCTCCGGGTGGAGAAACCAAGGTTACCGTAAATCTTCGTGAAATGACGCGTGCTTCCAGTCGTTTACAGAAAGATACGAAGGCTGAAAGGAAGAAGGTTTATTTTGAAGGACTGAATGCAGGATTGAATACGGAGATGAATTCCGGACTGGAAATTCCTCTTTGTTCTGTTGAGCTGAAAGACTTATATGACATGACTCCGGATCAGTATAAAGCATATTGCATGCGGAAATATGAAGAAGCGAACAATGTGATTCGTGCCAATAAGAAAATAAGTGCAGCTTATGCGGAATTGTTGACGGTGCTGAATAAAGATGCATTGTATGGACTATTATGTGGATATGATTATCAGCTATTGCAGGCTTATGCTCAGCAAAAAGGACTGTCGTTGCGTGATGCCGGTAAGGAGTATCTCTCAAAGGAACCGTCAGATGGCTATTTTGACTTTTTAAGTAAACTGGATTACATTAATTCATCCAAGTCTGTGTATTGCTTCAATTATTTCGCTATGGTAAGGAATACTGCATATATCTATTTGCCGTCTGTTAAGACCGTAGGTATCTTTGATTACTTGCTTGACTCATCCAAAGTAAGTCCGGAGGATAAGGAAGCCATGAAGAAATACCGTGATAATCCTTCGTCGCAGGATGCTTCTATAATGAGAGTGTTGAGAGATAAGTATGACAACCTCTTTCAGGAGTGTGGCAAGGTGGCTTTGGAAGCTAATCAGAAGGCGGTTGGAGAGGTAATAGGAGGTAAAGGTATCTATCATGATGTGCAGGCGGCAATGCAATGTGCTTCAAAACTGGAAGATTTTATGCCTTTGTCTGAAGACGATTTTGCTACATTACGCACGATTGAGAATCCCTATTTCCTGAACCAATTGACTGCAATGAATACAGAGCTGCTTCAGAAGATAGAAGAAAATAAGAAGAAGCGTAGTTTTATGGTTCGTACTCTGCCCGAAGATGTGAAGGACGATGCCCTTTTTGAAGCCATTGTCGATCCGTTCAAGGGTAAAGTAGTGCTTGTTGATTTCTGGGCTACCTGGTGCGGACCTTGTAAGATGGCTATGAAGATGATGAAACCCATGAAGGAGGAACTGATAGATAAAGATATCGTGTATGTCTTTATTGCCGGTGAAAATTCTCCGGAGACAACATGGAACAATATGATACCCGATATTCATGGTGAGCATTACCGATTGACCAATGCTCAGTGGGCAGCTATTTGTGATAAATTCGAAGTCCGTGGCGTACCTACTTATTTGGTGCTCGACCGTGCAGGGAAACAAACGTACCGGTCAGTAGGTTTTCCGGGAACGGATACGGTGAAAGGTGAATTACTGAAAGCATTAAATTCTTCCGGCAATTAATCCTCTATAACTCTAATAAATGAAAGAAGAGGCAGCCTTAACTGTCTCTTCTTTCATTTATAATTTAATGGGCTTATTAAATAAACTCCCCGTTTTCGTTGATCTTTACTTTCACTTCCTTTTCACTTTACTCCGGTTCTGTCCGGTAGCAATGATTCGTTATCGCCATCACCGTCATCATTCACGGCTTTAATGAGGATGCTGTCTGCTGAATAATGCAGATCCATATCTACATCCTGTGCCGATTCCACTTCTATGATGTAGATGATCTCTTTCTCGGTTCCGGCACGTTCAATACGCTCCACTTCATTATCTCTCTTCCAGGAAGCGTATTCGCAGCTTTCAAAAGAAGTCTTTATTGCTTGCGGAATATCGCTATATGGCATTTCAGTTTCAGTCATGTACCATGAGCCATCTGCCGTATACCAGGCTTCCGTTTTATACCCGTTGTCGCTCTTGTTGTTGAATTCCGCTTTGTAGTATTGCCCTTGTGAGAGAGTTTTTGTTTCCCAACTCAGATTAGCGGTGTTGGAGAAACTGCTGTCGAATGCATTGCGTACAGCTTCAGGTACTTTGGAGTTTGGAAGATCGTCATCATCATCGCTACAACCTTGCAGGCTTAACATGCCCATCGCCAATAAGGCTAAATACATTTTCAGTTTCATAGTTACTTGTTTTTTTAGAGTTTACTAATATTATAGTTTTCTTTGACTATTGCTGATTATACTGCAAAGATGCTGGGCAATTCTGGAAGAAATTGGGAATTTGACTCCAAAAGTGGATAATAAATTCTATATTTGCGATTTTAACATTAAAAAGAGCAGATTACTAATGAACTTATACTAATATGGTACAGGAACTGGAAAAACGCACCCGTATTGACGTAGCCGATGTGCTGCGCGGACTCGCCGTTATGGGCATCATTGTATTACATTCCATTGAACACTTTAATTTCTATTCATTTCCCGATACGAGCACTCAGAGCGCGTGGCTTAACTTTTCAGATAAAGCCATTTGGGACGGACTCTTTTTCATGTTCGGAGGAAAGGCTTATGCTGTGTTTGCCCTGCTTTTTGGGTTTAGTTTCTTTATTCAGGATAATAACCAGCGTATGCGTGGCAGTGATTTTCGTTTGCGTTTCTGCTGGCGATTGATATTATTATTCATTCTTGGTAATATAAATGCGGCCTTTTTCACGGCTGAAGTATTGGTGCTCTATTCTTTAGTCGGATTCATTTTACCACTTACCTGCCGGCTGAAAGATAAATGGCTGTTTATTCTGGCATGTGTGCTTCTGATACAGCCATTGCCACTTTTTTATGTGATACATGCCTGTGTAGACCCTTCTTTTGTGACTCCTTCTATTCCGACAGGTAGTTACTGGGGAGCGGCTTTCCAGGTGCAGAGTCACGGTACATTTCTTGAAACCCTGCGTGTGAATTTGTGGGAAGGGCAGATTGCCAGTCTTGCATGGGCTTGGGACCATGGACGTGTGTTTCAGACTGCCGCTCTTTTCCTGTTCGGCTTGTTGATAGGACGTCGGGGGCTTTTCCTGAAGGAGAATCTGAAGTTCTGGAATAAGGTACTTTGTGGTGCTCTTATCGCTTTCTTCCCTCTGTATGGATTGGGCAATATGTTACCGGACTTCATTGCTAATAAGTCTATTCTCACCCCCTTGTTACTTATCATAACTTCTCTGTCCAAGTTTGCATTTATGCTGATATTGGTGTCGGGGGTTATCTTTGCTTTCTATCGGACAAACCTGCACGACTGGTTGATGAAGATTACTCCTTACGGTAAGATGAGCCTTACAAATTATATTACCCAGAGTATTATTGGTTCGTTGTTGTTCTATAATTGGGGACTTGCGCTTCACTCTCAGTTGGGTATAACAGCCAGCTTCCTGGTAGGAGTAGTGCTCTTCATCGTGCAGCTCGCTTTCTGCCGGTGGTGGATGAGCCGTCATGCGCACGGGCCGCTGGAATATTTGTGGAAGCGGGCGACTTGGTTGAAATAGAAAAAATTAGGTTCGGCAATAGAAATCTTTATTCATATTTTAAATATATATATTGGGAGTATGCTATGATTTCTATTGCTTGTCTTTTTTAATTTTTTTTGTTGATTCAATCAGCTCATTGATATTGCTATCATTACGGTACAGATTAAAAATCTCATATTGTTCTTCTGCTATTTTTTTAGCATTCTCTGCTGAAATATGTCCTGAGTTTTGTAATACTTTTCGCCCGGTGAATGTGAGGAAGTTGTTTAGTTTTTCTTCCCAGTCAGACATATACATTGGAATATGTTGCATAGCCTGGTCTTCTGCATAATCTAAATACATATTTACAATACGGTTGAGAACTTTAATTTCATCCTCATTCAGATAGTTTTTGGCAACATCAACATCTTTTTTACGGACTTTAGCCCCTTCAAAAGTGGTTAATCCCATATTATCTTTCATTGCATTTGCACGCTCTGCTATTAATTCGGCAGCAGTGTGCCCATGTACGCTATAGTGTAGCTTGTTCTGCACTGTTTTGAAAAATAATTTAGCTTTTTCATCATCTTTGTCGTAATCGATAGAAGTCTTGTATATCTCTTTTATTTTTTCGTAAAATCTTTTTTCTGAGGCACGAATGTCACGAATGCGCTCAAGTAATTCATCAAAGTAATCTATTCCGAAAGGTTTTGGGTTTTTTAAACGTTCATCGTTCATCACGAATCCTTTCTTAGCATATTCTGTCAGTACTTTTGTTGCCCAATTTCTAAAATGAAGACCTACTCGTGAACGTACTCGATAGCCAATGGCAAGAATCATATTGAAATCGTAATGAAAAGGTTCTCTTGAAACCTCACGTTCGCCTTCTATTTGAACTATTCGGAATTTCCTAATAGTTGCTTCTTCATTTAATTCACCGTCAGCTATAATGTTTTTGATGTGCTCATTTATTGTAGCAGTTGATACCTGATATAAGTCGGCCAAGGCTTTTTGGGTCATCCAAATATTACCATCACTGAAGTATACATCTATTTTTGTATCTCCTTTTTCATTTTGGTAAATAAGGATTTTACCAATATTATTATCTTTATCCATGTGCGTACTTTGATAGTAGTGCAAATATAAAGAATAATATTTGATATTGGTGAATTCAATAGTTCGTTAATTTCTGAATTAACAAATAAAAAGTAGGTCAAGTCCTGCAAATTCATTACAAGAGCAGAGAGCTTATACTAATATGGTACAGGAATTGGAAAAACGCACTCGTATTTGTATGGATTGGGCAATATGTTGCTGGACTTCATTGCTAATAAGGCTATTCTTACTCCTTGCGGTAAGATGAGCCGTCATGCGCACGGGCCGCTGGAATATTTGTGGAAGCGGGCGACTTGGTTGAAATAAAGTATCATTCTACACCCGCTATTTTTGAGAAAATGTTCTTTCCGTTCTTTCAGAACTCTCTGGATTCCCTGTTCATCGGCATTACGGCTGAAACCTCCAGTCTTATAGTTGCTTCAGGTATCTTTCAGCTGAAACACCGATGAACAGGGGGATCGGGAAAAACTGAAAGACTGCAAGAGGAAAAAGAACACTTAATGTATTGAATAATATCTGAAAACAAGTAATGTTGTGATCCGGAACAAGTAATGTTGAAAATGATTACATTGCTTGTTGTGGATAAGAACAAGCAATGTAATTTCAGGCAAGTCCGATTCCGTTGACTTTAACGTCTATATATCGGTGGTGTTGGATATATAGATACTGCACATCCGATATATAGATGCAACACGTCCGATATATAGATGTGTCATGTCCGATATATATTGCTAATATTCGGAGCATGTTTGGCAAATTGGATGGCAGTTAAATATTCTTTGATGGCCTCTCCGCACAAATTTGCATCTCTATATATGGCCCCTTTGTAATAATACGCTTTCGCCTGCATCTGTACATCTCCAACAGAGTCATAATACTGCACAGCCGTTCGTATCAACGAATCATCCGTTTGTACAATATAGTTTTTATCTCTGGCTTGCGTCAGCAATAAAGCATAATAAGCCCGATCTGTCTGTGCACTGAGTTGTTGTGTTTCTATGTTTTCCAGAATATGCAATGTGCTGTCCGGATATTTTTCTGTTAATGAATCTGCCTGTATCAACAAGACATTAGGATTCTGTTGCTGTGAGCAGGAAGCGAATGAAAGGAAAAATGCCAGAAATATTAATATACGGGTGATGTACTTCCTTAATTCTTAAAAATGAAGGTCACTTGTATTGGCGTGTTGCCGGGAGAAAAACTATCAGCTGACACTTTATTCGGGAAATGTGAGCTTTCGACCAATATCGTAATTTTCTTTGTGCTATCCAATACCGTAGTGACATCTTCCTGACCGTTTAGAAACATTTCCTGATTAGGGCTGATTTCCTGCTCATTATGAATTAGAACACCGTTAGCTTTATATTGAAATGGAGCTATATCAGTGGTATATATATCGTAATATACATAAACATGAGCATTTGTGTCTATATAAGTTTCATCTTTAGTCTCATACTTTATGACAACGTTCAATGTTCTCTCAGTTGGAATGATGCCTTCCTCATTATTATGGCAACTGCACAGTAATGATATTAATAACAGTGCTATTATTGAATATTTATTGGCTTTCATATCTTTAATAATATTAGTTCTAATGTAATTTATACTTTATAATTGATATGTGGATGATGTCTTCGTTTTAATTGTAACAGTTTGGTTAACTGCAAATGTATTTATTTTATCTGATTATCTATAAGAATTCTATTGAAAAAAAACAATTTTGTACTACGATGAAGTGGGGCGATGACCTAAATGTATGTTACCGGGAATTGTATGTAGTAGTAATGTGATACTTGTCGACAAACTCTTAACTTCTTGTATGCAGGATATTTGTTGTTTGGATATTGCTTTACAAATGGAGATTCTCTGGTGACTGTAGTTGTTTCAAGTGATGAAACACTTTGTTGTACTAAATCCAGCATACATATAGCTAAACTTTAGTTAAAACGTATGCTGGATTTAGTACAACAAGTTGTGCCATATCAGGAAACAATTTTTTGATTGCTTTCAATGATCTTGCAGACTAGCTGTCTTTATCCTTCCGAAGGCAGTGGGGAATGCAAGAGCAGGTATATGGCGGATAAATCTCCCAAATAAACTCTATGTAGTAGGTGCCAACAGATACTTTAGTTCCGCCAACTGATACACGCTCGGCATATAGTGCCCGTTAATAATGGTCGCCGGTGTATGGCTGATGTTATTCTGTTCGCAATACTCCTGCTGTTGCCTCCAGAGCAACTGTGCCGTATCGTTGAGTTCGTATTTCTCCACGTCCGGTATCTCCTGAACTTCAAACCATACTTCCAGCAAGTAAATGGCCCTATCCCAGCCTTCCGAGAGGTATGCGGAGAGGACAGTTTGTGCTATGTGTACGCCGAGCCGGTCATTGGTATATATGACTAAAGAGATGGATATGTCTGCTGATATTTCCCGGATGTGGTGATGTACCTTAGCGCACGCTTTACAATTGGGGTTTACCACTACCATTAACCTGTCTTTTGTGCTATCGGCAGAGTTATGCAGAGCTATATCCGGGTGAATCATCGTTCTGACTTTAGGTTTTAAAGTCAAGAGTTTCTGAAAAGTGATCGGATTGAGCAGACCGGATAACTTGTTTTTCAGAAAGTGTTTCTCTTTGTCCGAAGAAACAAGTGCTTTAGCCTGTATCCAGAAAATCACGCAGATAGTGCTGACTGCAATCATTGAGAAAAGAATTCGGATTGAAAAAACCTCCATTCGAAATTATTCCTTATGATATAAAGTGCTACGGCAGTCAGCCAGACCGAGAAGGTGGTGAGCATACAAAACAGGCATGCTTTACGAATAAAGAATATCTGATATATGATGGAATATAAGGTGAATGCAATTGCAATGAAAACAGACAGGGCTGCCAGAAGATGGAATTCCTTTGGGCAGACAGCCGTGAAAAAGAACATGGTTGTGAAATACATCCACGATAATTCTCCAATACCTATTCCTGCAATATTTGCACCTTTGGATTTGAGTACCTCATTACAATCTATAACTTTCCCTATGTGGCAGAAGCGGTGTAGAAAGTGATTATCTACCATTTCTCTGTATAGAATGATAGTAGAAATGAGAATACCACAGACCAGTGCGGAAAGGTAAAGTGGTAATCCTGTGGGGTAGTTTCTACTCCAGATTGAAGAAAAAACTAAGAGGACGGATATAATTCCCGCAATCAGTATCCTATGTTGCCGGCACATATAATGAATATTGCTGAGCAAGCAGTGAGATTCACAGACTGTTTTCGAAGTTGTTTCGCCAAACAGGACAGTTCCTGTCCACTGGTGCGCAAATAGCTTTCTGCTTATGGGCATGTGGCTGACTTCGGCAGTCGTGATGATGAGCCGGTCCGGTTCTATCTTTTCGACAAGGCAGAATGTGGAATGGCTTGTTTCCAATTGGGTGATAAACGGACCGTGCAACTTCTCCAGATACTTCGGTTGAAGTTGGTAAACTACGTTATTTACATGAAGTGCGTTTAAGGCATCGCTGATACCTTGCATCGTGTTGCCCAACGGACTGTCGAGCAAACGGCATACGGTAGTCCTGCTCACTTTTACGGTCAGTGACCGTAAAAAGTGATGGACTACTTCACTGGTGGCATTGTCAACTCCCAGCATAGTCTTGATTTATAGTTAAAGTTTAGGTTAGGTTCTTTGTTAAAGTGTAAAGTATCCGCTCAACCGGGCTTCTCCCAGTTCAATTTCCAGGTAGTATTCTCCCGGCTCTGTTGCGTTTAAATCAATAGTGATAAGCGTAGGATTAATACTTGTTCCGGAATAAATATTTGCTCCAGAGGCATTTGTAATTGTAATACTTGCCGTAGGTGCATCACAGTTGAAAACTACAGTGACTATATCATTATTAATATAGGCACTGGCGGGTTGGATAATGATGCTCCTGGCTACTGGTCCTCCTTCTTTGGGACCTGCCGGATTCAGAGGAATCTCTCTTTCATCATCATTGGTCAGAAAGAAATTTTGGGCGTGCAAAGATGTGCTACCCATAACTACTGCTAATACGAAAAATACAAATAATAACTTTTTCATAAGATATACTTTTAATTTGTTATGACGGTGGCAAATTTAGAGAGAATTTCTCCAATAAAAGTGTATAAAAAGTGTAGAAATGTAGAGAATCATCTTGCTGTTGGAGCATTTTTCCCTATTTTAATAGAAATTGTTCTAAGAAATCGCGGAGTGAAATTGATTTATCAGTGCATTTCATCTTTTGCTCCAGTATTCTTTTGCCTTTTTTATATATGGCATCCCTACTACATTCCATTAGGTATCTGAAATGACTGGTGGGTATATCTGTTAAATGCAGGCAACAAAGACATATCTCATCCTGAGACAAGGGATACTTTGCAGCTAAGCGGATGGTAATGTTATTCCAACGTACATCAGTTTCTGCTATTAGTTGTTTCCAGTCTTCTTCATTGAAATGTTCGCTTGATTTATCTGTTTTTTTATATGCTTGAATAATTCGCTTCATCTTTACGTGAACCTCAGAATGTTCATAAGATTCGTTGAGCAAGGCTTGGCGCTCTGTTTTCAGTCTATGCAGTTCTTCTTTTAAACTGTCCCTTTCAGCTTGATTGTTGTTGTGCCGTGCTATTTCTTCTTGCAAAAGATTGATTTGTTCGTTCTTCTGTTGGAGTAAATCTTCTAATTTCTTATTTAGCTCTATTTCCTTTTGCTCGAAATTGCTTTTTTCCTTCCTATGTTTTTTCCATAAAATGAAGAATAACGATAGGAAAATCGCTATTCCGGTGATCATATAATAATAGAATTGGTTTAAATTAGCTTTGTATTCTAATTGTTTACGTTGTATTATGATATTTTTCTCAGTTGTGACAATTGCTACATTCTGTTGTTTTTGTTGAACACGATTCAGATAGAAAGAATATTTTCTTTCCATTTCGAGTGCTGTTTCTAATTTCCCTTGCTTTTTTGCTATATCAGCTAAACGCATATAAGCACCAGCCTTTGTGTATTCATCTTCACTGCAAAGGCTTTTATTTAGATAAATGGATGCAGAATCATATAAGGCTGTTTTGTAGTAGGCATCACCTAAAACTAAATAAGCCCTATCTAAGGTGTTTGAAGTTTCTTGATTGTTGAGGTTTAACTTGGCAAATTCTACAGCCTTTTCTCCCATATTCATGCGTCCATACAGTAGACTTAATGAATAAGCTGTTTTAGCTACCATCTTTTTTTGAGCAATATGGCGTGATATTTTAAAAGCATGAAGTATCTTCTGTTCCGCTTCATGGTAGTACTCTTTTCCTCTGTCAATAGCAATCATACCCTGTTGTGATAAAGCATCCGCCCAAAGACCGGAATCTTTTTCTTGAACAGCTATTGTCTCTGTAATTTGATAGATTGAGTCAGCCTGTTCATATAATTTCTGTAGAAAGTATAGGTTGGCTATATTATTGTATATATATCCGGTTAGCTTATGGTCAGAAACCTTTTGAGCATAAGATATAGCAGTGAAAAATCTGCTTAAAGCTTGTGGGTAGATTTCTCTGTTCCTCCAAATGCATCCCCAGTAATAATGTGCTTTTGCCTGCATAGATGTACTTTTAATGGAATCATAATATTGCACTGCTATACGTATAAGAGAGTCATTTTCTTGGAATATGTAGTTCTTATCTTGTACTTGTGTCACTAATAAAGCATAGTATGCCCGATCTTCTAATGAGTTAAGTTCTTCCGGTCGAATCTTTTCTAAAAAATGTAAGGCGCTGTCCGGGAACTTTTGCATGAGAGAATCAGCTTGTACAAGTTGGGCGTTCGGACTGGAACGGGTACAAGCCGCTAATATGCAATATGCGAGTAATAGCGCAGCTAAGACAGTGGCTTTCATTGATTTATCATTTTTTGTTGCAGCCTGCAAAAGTACCCGTTTATAATGATAAAACAATGTAATGTCGGTCTGTAAAATCAATAGCCCCTATTCCTGAAAGGAAGTTCAGAAATAGGGGTTATTGATTTAAAGTATGTTTTTTTGTCAGGTATGTAACTCCAGAACAAAGCGGCAGCCCTTGGTATAGCTACTGTCCAATGTCAGGCTACCATTCATTTTTGTGGCAATCAGAGAGCAAATGGGTAATCCTAAACCATCCCCTTCTGTAAGGTCTTTCACTTTGATGAAAGGTTTGAACAAGTCTGCTTGTTCCTCTTCGGCAATACCACTTCCCGTATCACTGACAATGAATTGGTGGGTGTGTGCTCCGCGCTTTTTAAAGTCTAACCAGATTTTACCACCTTCAGGGGTAAACTCGGCTGCATTATTCAGCAAATGGAGCAGAATACGCTCAAGTTGCTCCGGATTGGTCTTGACGCTGAGTTTCGGTGCGTTCACGGCAGTAGCTATGTCTGACTTCAAGCCGCTTTTGATCTTATCCATAACACTTTCACAGAAAGTATTAATATTGATTTCACGCATTTCGTAAGCTTCAGAGAGTGTACTTTCCAAATCGGACAACTCCTGAATGTGTTCGGCAAAGCCTTTCAGCGCACGGACGCCCGGTAAGGTAGTATCCAGAGTATTCAGTGTCGGTTCCATTTGTGAGGATATATTCTGGATAAACTTAGTTTTCAGTTCATTGTGCTCATTGGCTATCTGGATAGCTTTCTTTTGCTTCCGGGTAAGAAGGACAAAACGCAGCAATACGATACCGGCTAATACCAGCGCGGCGGCCAGTAGCCCGGCAAGGATGCAAAGGCCGATGATAATGTACTGTTTGGCAGAGAGTGAGCTGTCTTTTTCCTCAATAGTTTGCAGGCTATCGTCATATTTACGTTTCAGCACGTTCAACTCATCCTGGGCAGTAAGAGCTTTTACAGAGTCAGTCCAAAGGATATATTTGTCGTACGTACGGGCTACCAGTCCGGCATTGTTTGCCTTACGGGCAATATCGATCAGGGTTTTATATGACTCGTCTACCTTTGCATAATTCTTCTGTTCCTTATATTGACCGATCAGACGGTTGATATAAGCGTCTCCTTGCGAGTTCATCCCAAAGGTATAGTAGTAATTGGCCTGGGTATAAAGCAAATCATTGCTGAGTGAATCATTTTTGGCTGCCTTGGCTGTCTCTTCCAATTTGGCCAGTTGTTCTTTGGCACGGGCGGGATTCTTGAGGTTGATATACATTTGCAGGCGTTCCTTATTGATACGGAAACGCAGGTCGGGTATCGTCTTGCCACTTTTCTGCTCACCGTCTGTAACCAATAGTTCGGCACCGCGCAACAGTTCAAAAGCTTCTTTATAATAGTTTTCCCGATGGTAGAGGGCACTGGCGTTGACACCGCATTCTACTGCTTTATCATACTTTGCCTGAGAGGAAAAAGCATTGTAAGCCTGGAGGAAAAGATAGCGGGCTTTGATATATTCTTTTTTTGCGAGATTTTCCTGTGCTTGTTTCATTAGTTCATCGGCACGGTTCTGTGAATAGGCTTGGCTGCAGATGCAGAAAGCGGCTAAGAAGAGTAGGGTAATTATCTTTCTCATATATGATTCATTTTATTTGCTTACAAAGTTAAGACATTCTTTTGTAGGTTGTACAAGAAAAGTGCTTAAAAACTTGGCTTACCTTATTTTTTTGATGGTTAGGGTACATGAAATTGTATCCTGTTCCGTATGATCTCCGTACCAGCTCCGTGTTATCTCCGTATCTTCTCCGTATCCGCTCCGTACCTTCTCCGTGCCTTCTCCATACCATAGAGTACGGAGCGACTACGGAGTAGCTACGGAGCGGGTACGGTGCAGGTACGGCTCGGGTAGGGCAGATGTCAGGGATTAGTATTTGAAACTGCTTCCTCCCAGGAATTCGCGCAGAAGTGATGTCGGCGGGATTTCCTTATCTTGTATCGGAGTAAAGTATTTGATGAATTTCAGCAATCGGTATGCTTCGGCATACTCCGGACAGTTGCGTGGCACACTGGTCAGTATGGGTTCGGCATGACAACGCAGTACGGCAAACTCAAACAACAGTGCTGAGTTGAACATCACATCGGCATTTTCCTGATAAGGGAAGATCCACTTGTCTTCTCCGGCCCGCACACTGGGCCAGCGGGAAATAGTTTCCCGAGCCGAGTAACCACGGTAATTGAAGTCACGGATGATACGGCGCAGCAAGCGGTTGTCTGTTGTGGGAATCCAGTTGTGATCGTCCAAAGAAATGGTAGTCAGGGCGGACACATAGATTTTGTATTTATTCTCTGCCGGTATCTGCGGGGTGAGTTCAGGATTCAGTGCATGAATGCCTTCCAGAATGAGGATCGTGTGCTCGTCTATGCGTAACTTGTCCCCTTTGTATTCCCGTTGTCCGGTAGAGAAGTTGAAGCTTGGCAGATCAATTTCTTCGCCTCTCAACAAAGCTTTCAGGTCTTCCTCGAACTTTTTGAGATCGAGTGCATACAACGATTCGTAGTCATAATCTCCGTTAGCGTCTTTCGGAGTATCTTCGCGGTTTACGAAGTAGTTATCCATGGCTATGGGGTATGGACGAAGCCCGTTCGTCATAAGCTGTACGGAAAGGCGCTTGCTGAAAGTGGTCTTACCCGAAGAGGACGGGCCGGAGATAAGTACCAGTTTTACGCGGTTGCCATTTTCGCCCCGATTATAGATATCATCGGCAATCTGGGCTATCTTTTTCTCTTGCAGTGCTTCTGCTACGTTGATTAAATCGGTGGCATGTCCTTCTTCACAGGCGAGATTAAAGTCACCGACATTGCTTAATCCCATGATATAATTCCAACGCAGATGTTCCTTAAATACATCCAGCATTTTTTCCTGCTTGACGACTTCTTCCAATACATTAGGATTTTGCCTGTTGGGAATGCGAAGCAACAGCCCATCGTAATATTTCACAATGTCGAACAGCCAGATAAAGCCGGTGCTGGGCAGTAGATTACCATAATAATAATCAATCGTATCTTCTAATGAATAATAATAGGTATAGATAGAGCCGGAAGTTTCCAGCAACTTTACTTTGTCTGTCATCCCCCGTTCATTAAAGATGCGCACAGCTTCGGTTGTGTGGCATTCCGTGCGTCGGTATGTGATGTTTTTGTCTATGATTTCCTGCATGCGCTTTTTAATGGCGGATACATCTTCCAGCGTGATTGTGCGCCCAATGCGCAAGTTGCAGAAGTAGCCTTTGGATACAGGGTGTTCTACAAATAGTTTGCCGTCCGGAAACAATTCGTTGACAGCTTTGTACAGTACGAAGCAAAGACTGCGCACATACGTCCGCAAACCGGAAGAGTCGCGTATATCGAGGAATTCTACATCTTTATTATTGTATACCCGGAAGTTCAGCCCTTCGGATCGGTTATTAACTTTTGCACTGACAACCTGATAGGGGAAATTAAGATTAAAACCGTAATAAATATCCAAAAGTGAACTCCCGATGGGGAATTCTTTAGAAATATTATTATTTTTGCAACAAATTTGTAACATGTGTTTCATGACGTCTCCTTTTTAGGTGATTAATACGTTAAATATAGATATAATAACAGATGTGGCATAAAACCTTCTAATTAATTAAAGATGGAATATTCTTTTTATGATTTTTTAAAGCTGCTTGGCTCGCTGGCATTATTCCTGTACGGAATGAAGATAATGAGTGAAGGACTTCAAAAGTTTGCCGGTGACAGGCTCCGGAAAATTCTAACGGCAATGACTACCAACCGGGTAACCGGTGTACTGACGGGTGTGCTGATCACGGCACTGATTCAATCCTCCTCCGCAACTACCGTTATGGTAGTGAGTTTTGTAAACGCCGGACTGTTAACTTTATCCCAATCCATCGGTGTAATAATGGGAGCCAATATCGGTACTACCGTTACAGCATGGATTATTTCGGCGTTAGGCTTCAAAGTTGATATAGCCGCTTTCGCACTTCCTCTACTGGCCTTCGGTATTCCTCTTCTCTTCTCTCAAAAAAGTCATCGTAAGTCTATCGGTGAATTTATTTTCGGTTTCTCTTTCCTCTTTATGGGACTTTCCATGCTGCAATCCAATGCGCCGGATTTGAAAGCAAATCCGGAAATGTTGGCCTTTGTGCAAAGCTATACCGATATGGGATATATTTCTATTCTGTTGTTTGTGTTTATCGGTACTATTCTGACTATGATTGTGCAGGCATCGGCTGCAACGATGGCAATTACGCTTATCATGTGTGCTAATGGCTGGATTAGCTTTGAATTGGGGGCTGCATTGGTATTGGGAGAGAATATCGGTACCACTATTACTGCCAATCTTGCCGCATTGACCGGTAATACGCAGGCGAGGAGGGCTGCATTGGCTCACTTGGTGTTCAATGTCTTCGGCGTTATCTGGGTACTCTGTCTTTTCACTCCGTTTACGAGTGCCGTATCCTGGTTTGTGGAAAACGTGATGGGAACGAAAGATCCTGCCGTAGCTGTTTCATTTAAGTTATCGGCTTTCCATACTTGCTTTAATATCTGCAATGTATTGCTGCTGATCTGGTTTGTAAAACTGATAGAGCGTACGGTTTGTGCCATTATTCCGCAGAAAGAAGCAGACGAGGAATATCGTCTCCGCTTCATCTCCGGTGGTATGCTTTCTACAGCGGAGCTTTCCATTTTGCAGGCACGCAAGGAAATTCATCTGTTTGCGGAACGTACTCACCGTATGTTCAATATGGTACAGGACTTGTTGCATACGGATAAGGACGATGATTATAATAAGCTGTTCAGCCGTATCGAGAAGTATGAGAATATCAGTGATAATATGGAGCTGGAGATAGCCAATTATCTGAACCAGGTGTCTGACGGGCGTTTGAGTTCGGAGAGTAAGCTCCAGATTCGTGCCATGCTTCGTGAGGTTACGGAAATTGAAAGTATCGGTGATAGTTGTTATAATCTTGCGCGTACTATAAACCGTAAGCGTCAGACCAACCAGGACTTCACGGAAAAACAATATGACCATATTCACTTTATGATGAAACTGACGGATGATGCGTTGGCACAGATGATTGTCGTTGTAGAGCGTTCCGAACACCAAAGCATCGACGTGAATAAGTCATTCAATATTGAGAATGAAATTAATAACTACCGCAATCAGCTGAAGAATCAGAATATTCTGGATGTGAATAACAAGGAATATGATTATCAGATGGGTGTTTACTATATGGACATTATTGCCGAGTGTGAGAAATTGGGTGATTATGTGGTGAATGTAGTAGAGGCAAGTAGTGATGTAAAAGAAAAGAAAGCGTCTTAGGACGCTTTCTCAAATTCTTCTTTTCCAACTCCGCATAGTGGGCAAACCCAATCTTCAGGAAGGTCTTCAAACGATGTTCCCGGCTCAATGCCATTTTCCGGATCGCCCAGTTCGGGGTCGTAAACGTAGTCACAAACGGTGCAAATGTACTTGTCCATAAAACTATTTTTTAGGTTTTCTGTATAAATAACAATAAATCCCGCCTTTTTGTTTCCGGTTTTGATTTGAAAGGGATATATTTGTTTCGTATTTATTGTAAATGAACTCTTTATGACGATACTAATTCTGGTCGGTATGGCGGTGCTTGTAGGAGTACTGTTGTTATATATATTTGAACTTGGTAGAAGTAGACGCCTGCTGCTTAAAGCAGGAAATGCCAGGAAAGCATTACGCGGTTCCGAAGAACTGTTTCGCTCTATTATGCAAAATGTCCATGCTTTCATTCTTTTGATAGACAGGGATTTTATTGTTACCCGGACGAATTACTATGATATCACCAAAGCTCGTAAGCCGGAAGGCAGACTGACTCGTGTGGGCGATTTATTGCGTTGTAACAATGCATTGTCTGCCGAAGGCGGTTGCGGAACACATGAACTTTGCGGCAGTTGCCCCATCCGAAGGAAGATAGAGGAGACATTTCGTAGTAAAAGCAATTTCACCGATTTAGAACCTGTACTTGATATAAGGGATAGAAGAGGCGAAGTATCCGAATGTGATGCGTATGTTTCCGGCGAGTACATGGAAATAGACGATAAGGAGGGGATGGTGATTACTGTACATGATATTACCCGACTGAAGAAAGCGGAAGCGGAATTGAACAGAGCCCGTGAAAAAGCGGAGAGTGCGGATCGCTCTAAATCAGCCTTTCTTGCCAATATGAGTCATGAGATACGTACACCGTTGAATGCCATTGTCGGTTTCTCCGAATTGCTGGCTTCTGCCGGTACGGAAGAGGAGAAGACGCAGTTTTTGGAAATAGTACATTCTAATAATGAGTTGTTGCAGCAGTTGATTGCTGATATTCTTGACCTTTCAAAAATAGAAGCAGGTACATTGGAGTTTACATTCTCGGAGGTGGATATCAAGCAACTGATGTTTGATATAGAACAATTGTTCCGTATGAGACTGGAAGATAAATCTGCCGTTATTCAGATAATCAGGGAAACGCCTTCTGATGAATGTATTATGTATACAGACAGAAACCGTTTGCAACAGGTAGTTTCCAACTTTATGACCAATGCTGTGAAGTTTACAGATGAGGGTAGCATTACTTTTGGCTATAACCGTTGTGCTGAAGGTCTTTATTTTTATGTGAAAGATACCGGAAGCGGTATCCCGGAAGATAAGGTCAATCATATTTTTGAACGCTTTGTCCGGGTAGAGCAGAATAAAAAAGGTACTGGTCTGGGGCTGGCTATCTGCGAAATGATTATCCGTAAATTGGGTGGAAAGATTGGTGTGGAATCTGAATATGGAAAGGGATCTACGTTCTGGTTTACACTTCCGGTCAATGGACGCCAGATAAAGGAACGAGGTACGGAGATTGATGGCAAGACTAACTTATAAAAAGATTTAATAACATTCGCTATCCCAAATTAATATTGTACTTTTGTGGCTCTTAATTAAAGCTAACAATTTGCATGACTGCAATGAAGGATGATTTTTATCATGGCGGACTTACTGACGACGAAGTAAGAAAAAACCGCGAAAAGTACGGAGTCAATCTGTTAACGCCTCCCAAGCGTCCCTCCCTATGGAAGTTATATCTTGAAAAGTTTGAAGATCCTGTTGTCAGGGTGCTTCTGGTTGCTGCACTATTTTCTCTGATCATCTCGGTCGTAGAGAATGAATATGCGGAGACAATCGGTATTATTGCCGCTATATTGCTGGCCACGGGAATCGGTTTCTTCTTTGAATATGACGCTAATAAGAAATTCGATCTGCTGAATGCGGTAAATGAGGAAACTTTGGTGAAAGTTATCCGTAATGGTCGTGTGCAGGAGATTCCTCGGAAAGATGTGGTGGTAGGAGATATTATTGTCCTGGAAACAGGAGAAGAAATACCTGCTGACGGTGAACTGCTGGAAGCCATATCTTTGCAGGTTAATGAATCAAATCTGACCGGTGAACCCGTTATAAATAAAACGACTGTAGAAGCGGATTTTGATGAAGAAGCTACGTATGCTTCCAATCGTGTGCTGCGTGGTACTACCGTTGTGGACGGCCATGGGACAATGCGAGTGCTCAGTGTGGGCGATGATACGGAAATCGGAAAAGTGGCCCGACAAAGTACGGAACAGAGTACGGAACCTACTCCCCTGAATATACAGCTTACCAAACTTGCCAATCTGATTGGTAAGATCGGCTTCTCGGTGGCCGGACTGGCATTTGCCATTTTCTTTATTAAAGATGTAATACTGGTATATCCTTTTTCAACCTTCCACACTTTTGCAGACTGGCTTCCGGCTTTGAAAGCTACCCTGCAATATTTTATGATGGCAGTAACCCTGATTGTGGTTGCAGTGCCCGAAGGGTTGCCGATGAGTGTGACGCTCAGTCTGGCATTGAATATGCGCCGTATGCTTTCCACCAATAATCTGGTTCGCAAAATGCATGCTTGCGAGACGATGGGGGCAATTACAGTGATTTGTACGGATAAGACGGGTACATTGACTCAGAATCTGATGCAAGTTTATGAGCCGAGCTTCTATGGTTTGAAAAATGGCGGAGAAGTCGGTGAAGATGATATCAGCAAACTGGTGGTAGAAGGCATCAGTACTAATTCTACTGCTTTTTTGGAAGAGATAGCCGAAGGTGAAAAACCGAAAGGAGTCGGAAACCCGACAGAGGTAGCCTTGCTTTTATGGTTGAATGGCAGGAATCGGGATTATCTGGAATTACGTGAGAATGCTCCGGTTGTGGATCAGTTGACTTTCTCTACCGAGCGTAAATTCATGGCGACTTTGGTGAAGTCTCCTTTGATGGGTAAGAAGGTATTGTACGTGAAGGGTGCTCCTGAAATCGTTTTAGGCAAATGTAAGGATGTTATTCTGGACGGCAAACGGGTAGATGCGGCAGAGTATCGCTTTACGGTAGAAAAACAGTTGCTGGGTTATCAGAATATGGCGATGCGTACTCTTGGTTTTGCTTTCAAGATTGTGGAAGATACGGATACAAGGGATTGTGTGGAATTGGTTGCCGATCATGATTTGTCATTCCTGGGTGTGGTCGCTATCAGTGACCCTATCCGTCAGGATGTGCCTGCGGCAGTTGCGAAATGCCAGTCGGCCGGTATCGATATCAAGATTGTTACGGGAGATACACCGGGTACGGCTACGGAAATAGCACGCCAGATTGGTTTGTGGAAACCGGAAGATACGGAACGTAACCGGATAACAGGGGCTGCTTTTGCGGAACTGACAGATGAAGAAGCACTGGACCGTGTGATGGATCTGAAAATTATGTCGCGTGCGCGTCCTACAGACAAGCAACGCCTGGTGCAACTGTTGCAACAAAAAGGTGCAGTGGTAGCCGTAACGGGAGACGGTACGAATGATGCCCCTGCACTGAATCATGCACAGGTAGGTCTTTCTATGGGTACGGGAACGTCTGTGGCCAAGGAAGCCAGTGACATAACCCTGCTTGACGATTCATTCAATAGTATAGGTACTGCCGTGATGTGGGGACGCTCGCTATACAAGAATATCCAGCGCTTCATTGTTTTCCAGTTGACTATCAATTTTGTGGCTTTGCTTATCGTTTTGCTTGGTTCGTTGATAGGTACGGAATTACCGCTTACTGTAACTCAAATGTTGTGGGTAAATCTTATTATGGATACTTTTGCTGCTTTGGCTCTGGCTTCTATTCCGCCCAGCGAGAGTGTTATGCAAGAGAAACCGCGCAGTGGCAGTGACTTTATTATTTCGAAAGCCATGCGTTCCTATATTTTAGGTGTAGGTGGAGCCTTCCTGATTATACTGATGGGAATGTTGTACTGGTTTAATCATGCCGAGGGCGGTATGACACCGGAACGTCTGACCATATTCTTCACATTCTTCGTGATGCTGCAATTCTGGAACCTTTTCAATGCGCGTGTGTTTGGTACTACAGACTCCGCTTTCAAAGGGATTTCCAAATCGTATGGTATGGAACTGATAGTACTTGCTATCTTGGTAGGACAGTTTCTTATAGTACAGTTCGGGGGTGCCGTATTCCGTACTGTGCCGCTTGATTTAGTCACTTGGGTGATCATTATTGCTTCCACTTCACTGGTATTATGGGTAGGTGAGGCGATACGTTTCATTCGACGTTTAACTCAGAAATAAAATGAAAGAAAAAGGAATTAAAAACCTTATTATCGATTTTGGTGGCGTATTGATTGACTTGGATCGCCAGCGTTGTATTGAGAATTTTGCAAAGTTAGGCATGCCCAATGTAGAGGCTATGCTTGATGTCTGTCATCAGCAAGGTTTCTTCTTGCAGCATGAAAAAGGACTGATTACCAGTGCGGAGTTTCGGAATGCGATCCGTGAGCAAATAGGGAAGGTAGTGACCGATGCCCGTATAGATGCTGCCTGGAATAGTTTTCTGGGAAGTATTCCTACCTATAAGTTGGATTTGTTGTTGAAACTGCGTGAGAAATATGTGGTCTATCTATTGAGCAACACCAATGAAATTCACTGGAAATGGTCCTGCAAGCATGCTTTTCACTACAAGGCTTTCCGGGTAGAAGATTATTTTGAGAGAATTTTCCTCTCTTATGAAATGAAGATGGTGAAACCGGACGTTGCCATTTTTGAGAGGCTGTTGGAGGAAACAGGCATAGATCCGAAAGAAACTTTCTTTATAGATGATTCTACTGAGAATTGTCGTGTGGCGGAAACATTGGGTATTTCTACCTATACGCCGAAAGCATGTGAAGACTGGAGTCATCTGTTTAAGTAACCATTAAAAATTAAAGTAGTGCAGTTGCTTCGTAACATACCGGAAGTGCTTCCTCAGCCTTGTGTTGCTACCATAGGCTTTTTCGACGGAGTACATCGAGGACATCGGTACCTTATTGAACAGGTGCGCGAAGTAGCTGCTGCACATGGATTCGCTTCGGGGGTGGTGACTTTTCCTGTGCATCCGCGTAAGGTTGTACAGCCGGAGTATCACCCTGAATTACTGACCACTTATGAAGAAAAGGTTTCCTTGCTTGCTGAAACCGGTTTGGATTATTGCATGATGCTTGACTTTACTCCTGAAGTTGCCATTCTTTCAGCAAAGGAGTTTATGTTGTTCCTCTACAATCATTATAATATACGTGCCCTTGTTATAGGATACGATCATCGTTTTGGTCATAACCGTAGTGAAGGTTTTGATGACTATGTACGCTATGGGCAGGAGTTGGGGATAGAAGTTATTCTTGCACATGCATATATAGATAAGGATGTTGCAGTAAGCTCTTCCGTTATCCGGCAATTGCTGTCGGAAGGTAACGTCTCGGAAGCTGCTGCTTGCCTGGGATATGATTATTTCTTGAATGGCATGGTAGTAAGTGGTTATCGTGTCGGTCGTAAAATAGGTTTTCCTACTGCAAATCTTCGGGTGGATGATCCGGATAAGTTGGTTCCTTCTGATGGGGTATATGCAGTGTGCGTTACCGTAGCAGGTCAGAGTTATGGCGGTATGCTCAGTATTGGCTATCGTCCTACAATGGCTAACGGTACTGATCGTAGTATTGAAGTGAATATATTTAATTTCCATTCAGATATTTACGAGCAATATATCTGCCTTTCTTTTGTCCGCTATCTCCGTCCTGAGTTGAAGTTTGACTCCATAGATGAACTGATTGCCCAGCTTCATAAAGATAAAGAAATAGCTTCCCGTTATCTTTAATATCTCCTTTTCTGTTTATATTTCTTGTATGATTATCGAAAAACGTACTTTTTTTATTGTTTTTCGATAAATATTTTCTGTTTTACTTGTTAGTCTCAAAAAATACCTTTTTATTTGCATATCGAAAAACGATAAATTATTATTGAATAACAAAACATATAAAGGTTGACGATTATGAAAAAGGCATTTATGAGTATCTCTTTATTAGTGATTTCCCTCTCCATGTTGATGGCTGTTCTTTGCGGTATAGGAGCTACCGTTTGATGATTTAATAGAGAAAATATATCTTTGTAAACTCTAAAGGACGACAACGATGAAAACTGCAATAAAACTGGCTCTTATTTACTTGGCGATGCAAATTCTCGGGGCATTGGCAGTGGGGCCATTCACTATGATCTATGCGTATGTAAAATACGGTACTGTAGACAGAGCAAGCGAATTTGCCTTGGCTCCCACTCTGCTGGCAGGATTTGTTTTTATGCTGATTTATTTGTGGCAAAAAGGCTACTTGACAGGAGATAAGAGGTTATACTCTCCAGTGTCTGTATCTTATTTATCCTGGAGTGCCATGATGGGAATTTCCATGATTTATCTGATTGACTTTTTAATGTCCCATCTCACATTTTTGCCTGACTGGCTGAGCGATACTTTTAATTTATTGCAATCCGGTTGGTTAGGAATTATTTGTGTAGCTATATTGGGACCCATTTTGGAGGAGCTACTGTTTCGTGGAGCAATCACTAAAGTTCTTTTGAAGAAGTATAATCCGGTAGTAGCTATCTTGATATCCGGTCTGATATTCGGTATCTTTCATATGAATCCGGCACAAGTGGTAGGAGCTACGCTGATCGGTTTTATTCTTGCATGGATCTATTATAAGACACATAGTCTGATACCTTGTATTCTGATTCACATCATGAACAACAGCCTTTCTGTTTATCTTGCTCTTAAATTCCCGGATGTGGAATATAGCAGTGAATTAATTGGAGAAAAAGCTTATCTGACAGGTCTCGTAATTGCTTTCCTTTTGTTTATATTGTCCTGGAGAATGATGAATACCTATAAATTATCTAATACAACTACTGAAATATGAAAAGGAGATTGAATATTCTTTGCGTGATCGTATTGCTCGTGCTGGGTTATTCGGTTTTAGAGACTACTTATTATGTCGGTTTGGGGATTAAGACCGGGATTGAGAAAGGGTTTGATTCTAAGATTGATGCAAAGGCTAAAGAAGAGATTAGCAATGTGCAGGTCGTGCAACTGGTACCAAAAGATTTGGGCGGAGATATCTTGATTGATTCTGTTTATAATGAAAAAACCGGTGAATATGTACCTGCTGCTTACGGGCAAATGATTGTCAGTGTGAATACACAACCCAGTATCTTGTCCAGAATTATTTCTCTCCTGATTCTTATTGCAAACTATGTTGCCATTGTCTGGGCTGTAGTACTTTTTATCCGTCTTATTGTGTCGATCAATAAATCCGATATATTCAATTGGAAGAATGTCCGTCGGCTCAGGCGTTTAGGAGTGCTGCTTATTATTGGTTTTGTATGTACCTTCCTTCTTGCATTTCTGAGTTTTCATAACATGGAAAAAGTCTTTTCAGTGACAGGTTATTCATTGAGTATGGCAGATATGGTGCATATTACTTCTCTGGTATTGGGGATTTCAGCCCTGATTGTGGCAGAAGTTTTCGCTATTGGGCTGAAAATGAAAGAAGAACAGGAATTGACAATTTAAAGAGATGATACGATTATGAAGAGATTTAGAATATTGGGGATATTAGCGATACTGGTGATTGTAGGAGATTTTGCCATTTCTTTTACTGCCGGTTGGCAAGAAGAACGTGACAGTTTTCTGGCGGGAAGTAAAAGTGCCCGTGCGGAAACACCAGCCTTATACACGCCTGAAGGTATCCCTGTGGAGGTACGACCTCTGGAAACAACAATATTGGATTCATTGCGTAATAGTAAAATGAATGAAAACCTTCCTTACAAAATAGATAAAGTAAGTGTGGCTATTGTTCCGTCGACCTGGAGTAGTATTGCGTTTTGCTTTGGTGCGTTTGCTGCTTTGGCTATTCTCGCCGGAATTTATTGCTTGATACGGGTTTTAATTTCCATATCGAAGCGTAATGTGTTTACTCATGACAATGTGGTGAGAATGCGTGTATTCACTTATTCTTTATTAGCCTTTAGCATCTTGAATGCGTTGATGGAATGGCTGAATTATATTGAAGTGGTGAAACAAGTGAGTCTGCCCGGGTATGAAATAAAGGGGTTCAGCATGTCCGAAGATTGGGTATCATTGGTGGTCATTGTTCTCTTTACCGAGATATTTGCCGTAGGTGTGAAAATGAAGGAAGAACAGGATCTGACTATTTAAAGGGAGAAATACGATGAAAAGTTTATTTAAAAAAAATAGGAAGCAGGAATTGGAGACTGTAATGTCTTGTTTGGTGGTTATTTGCGCGAGTTGTCTTATGATATGGCTTACTCAGACCATGCAATTGTGTTATGAGTTAGGAAAAGATGATACTGATGATTTTATATGGCAGGTTCTTTCCCGAAGTATCACATTAGTAGCAATGGCTGTATGCAGTATTTTTATTTGGATAATGCTTTCTAATGTTAAGAGAAATGAAGTGTTTACGAAGCGGAATGCTAATCTGATAGTCTTTATTGGAGTTACAGTGGAAATAACCGGACTCTTACAATATATTCTGGGAATTTTTACTTTGGAAGGAATAAGTAGGGAATCTTTTATGATATATCTTTTGCTGGGTGTATTTATACTTTTCATAGGTTGTCTTTTTAAAATAGGCATCCGTATGAAAGAAGAACAGGACCTGACTATTTAATCTTAACCTTGATAAAAGTGAATTATATGATTATAGTAAACCTTGATATAATGATGGCTCGGCGAAAGATATCTTTAGGAGAGCTAGCCGAAAAGGTGGATATTACACCAGCTAATTTATCTATTTTGAAAACGGGAAAAGCGAAAGCTATCCGTTTCTCTACACTGGAGGCTATTTGTAAAATTCTGGATTGCCAACCGGGAGATATTTTGGAATATCAGGAAGGAGACGAATAAAATAGCATTTTAGGACTGATATATAGGTGTTTGTTAAATAGAGGGAGGATTTGGAATTTCTGAATCCTCCCTCTATTTATTTATGTATAGCTAGTGTCAGTTTATACTATTTTGTGGGTGTATTTGTCCACCATAATTATGGTGATATATTTGTATTTGATTGATATATAAAAGATGGTACTCGTATGGGGCAACGTTATTTTCCGCTTAATGAAGCAGAGTCTTCTTATCATTTTACTCCGGGGCAACCATTTAGTTATAATGATTCAGTATTGTATTATTGCAAAGCCTTTGATTCGGTGGTCTATGAATTAAGCCCGGAGGGCTTGAAAGCTCTGTATGAGATAGAATTGCCTAACCCCTTGCCCTTTTCTAAAATAGTGGATAAAGCGGATGAGTGGAGCTTGATGAAATCGGAGTATTCTATAGGATTAGAGAAAATATGCAGGTGTAATGATCTTCTTTATTTTCAATTTTCTAAAGATGGCTTCTTACAGTTAGGGCTCTATGATTTAGCTCAGAAAAAACAAATCTATTGTGGTAAAAGGTTAACTGATAAAGTTGGTAAGTCAGTCCCTGTTTTTCGCTTAATTGATGGGGTATACAAGGGTAAATTTTGGGGAATTATCACTCCTGAAACTGTTGATTATGCTCTATCAGAAGAACCGAATAAGAACTATCCTGATATATTTCGTAATTATAATCCTGATACAGACAATCCGATTATCGCATTCTATAAGGTGATCAAATGATTAGTTTGACTATTAATGAAATTGCCCGAATAACCAGTATATTCGGGCAATTTTATTTAGTTTTTCAAAACATTCTATATGCTGCTATTTTTTGCCTTGAAAGCCAGCGCATACATCCGCATCTGCTTCACCATAGACAGCAAACCATTGCTACGGGTAGGCGAAAGATGTTCTTTCAATCCTATCTTATCGATGAAATAAAGATCAGCATTCAGAATTTCGTCTGGTGTATGTCCGGAAAGGACTTTCATCAGCAACGAAATGATACCTTTTACAATCAAAGCGTCGCTCTCAGCTTTGAAGATGATTTTTCCATCCTCTTCGTCAGCTTGCAGCCATACGCGACTTTGGCAACCTTCAATCAAGTTCTGTTCCGTTTTATATTTTTCGTCGAGCGGTTCCTGCTCGTTTCCTAAGTCTATGAGGAGCTGATAGCGATCCATCCAGTCGTCAAAGTCGCTGAATTCCGCAATCACTTCGTCTTGTGCTTCGTTGATACTCATACTTCTTGATTTATGTTTTTGATTTATAAATTATTTCTCGCTGTAAATAACTTGCATTACCGTCTGTCCCACTGCTTGCAATGTAGCCTTATCAATGGCATCCATGTCATCTTTCACAGTATGCCAGTGCTCAAAGAAATCACCTTCCGGATAATAAGGAACGATATCAATGGTTGGAATTTTGGCGTACTTGTTGATGAACGTATGGTCATCGGTCACGAAACCGCCTTTTTTCTGTACAAAATGGCGCCCGAAACCTAAAGCATTGGCTGTTTTCCAGACTTTCTCATTGACATTGGGAGCTACTTCATGAGATAAACCTTCATAACGGAATTCTGCATTCTTACCCCCTACCATGTCCAGCAGTATACCGAAGCGTGCATTATATCCCTGCACATGCGGATTACGTGCCCAATACTGTGAACCGAGTCCCCAGTATTCCTCTTTATGCGGGCCATTGTAAGCCTGATGTGTTCCATAATCTTCGGCATCTACAAAAACAATATCGATACCCATTTCCGGCAATTGTTTCTGCAAATGACGTGCTATTTCCAATAATACGCCTACACCGCTGGCACCGTCATTAGCGCCTAAAATGGGTGTGTAATGCTTTTTAGCGTCCGGGTCAGCGTCTGCCCACGGACGGCTGTCCCAATGCGAAAAAAGGACGATACGCTTTTTCGTATCCGGTTTGTAGGAACCGATAATATTGCGGGCTTTTAGTAATGTACCGGTATAGGCAGGTAAGTCTACATATTGGTTAGTAACCTTTGCACCGAATTCGGTCAGTTTATTTGCCAGATAATTGCCACAATCCACATGCGCTTTCGTATTAGGAACGCGTGGGCCGAAGTCAACCTGTGCTTTCACATACTGGTAAGCACTGTCTGCATTGAACTGTGGAACATTGACGACGTTTTTAGCAGTTGCTTCAGTGTCGTCGCTTGCCTTCTTGGTATTGTTGCTGCATGCTATGAATGCAAGCAACACCAAGCATAAAGGGATGAGAGTATAATTCCGTTTCATTCTTTATCTAAATTAAAACTTAGTTTCACTTCTTTTCTTCCGGTCTCCAGCGTTACTTCCGCTCCGTTTATCATAGGCAGGTTCATGCTGACATGTCCTACCGGAAAATTAAAACAGACGGGGTAATCGTATTCTTTCACGAGGTCGGCAATTGCACCGTATAACTCTTTCCCCAAAGACTTGTTTTCCTCGTATTCCGTAAACTGTCCGATAATAAGGCCGGATAGTTTTTCTAATATACCGCCCAGTTTCAGATTGTAGATCATGCGCTCTACTGCATGCGGACGTTCGCCTACATCTTCTATAAAGAGAATGGTTCCTTCAGCGGGAATATCGTAAGGAGTGCCGCGCAGCCCATAAAATACGGACAGGTTGCCACCTCGTAAAATGCCGCTGGCAGTTCCTTTATGGTTTAATTTGTGTCCGGGGCAAATATAGCTGAAACCATTTTCTGAGATTTCTACAGATTCTGCTGTCTCCGGATTAAAATGTCCAAAGAGGATATCTTTGAGTGCCAATGTGCAGAAATCATCTTCGGATTCTACCGTCAAATGGCGTGCCATCAGGGCGTGGAGTGATGCAAAACCTTCTTTCTGGAGCACATTATGTAATGCGGTAATGTCACTGAAACCAATCAGCCATTTAGGATGTTCACGAAAACGGGTAAAATCGAGCTTCCCTAACAGGTGCACTGCTCCGTATCCGCCACGGCTGCATAGAATAACTTTAGCCTTTTCATCATCCAGCGCATTCTGTAAATCTTCTACGCGCTGTTTGATGCTGCCTCCATACGTTCCGTGTGAGCTTCCGGCATGTTTAGCCATTACCACTTCCAGTCCCCAGGATTTCAGACGCTTTTTGGCTCCTTTCAAAAAAGACTTGTCTATCTTGCTGGAAGGAGAAAGGATGATGACACGATCACCTTTTTGTACGTATGACGGAAAAATAAGGCTGTTCATAATTCAATATTTTGCGTATGGGGACAAAAGTACATAAAATAACTCAAAACGAAATTTAGTTTACACCACAGATTACACAGATTAACACAGATTTATTCTAATCATGGTGAAAAGTAATAATCTGCGTTAATCTGTGTAATCTGTGGTGTAAACTATCAAAATGAAATAAGGCTTGCGAAATTTCCTGGAGTGTTATGCTGCATTTCTCGACATTTTTTCAGATATTTGCTAAAAATCTAACGTTATGGAACCTATTCGAAGCTTTGATCAACTAACCTCACACTTGAAATCCTTGAACAAAAGGAAACGTATTGCAGTAGTTTGTGCTAATGACCCCAATACGGAATACGCCATTGCCCGTTCTCTGGAAGAAGGGATTGCGGAGTTCCTGATGATTGGCGACTCTGCGATTCTTGAAAAATATCCTACATTGAAGAAATATCCTCAGTACGTCCGTACGGTGCATATAGAGGATCCCGATGAGGCGGCGCGTGAGGCTGTACGTATTGTTCGTGAGGGTGGAGCGGATATTTTGATGAAAGGCATTATCAATACAGATAATTTGTTGCATGCTATCCTTGACAAAGAAAAAGGTCTGTTGCCTAAGGGTAAAATCCTGACCCATCTGGCTGTAATGCAGATTCCTACGTATGATAAGTTGCTGTTCTTCTCGGATGCCGCCGTAATTCCGCGACCCACTTTGCAGCAACGCATAGAGATGATCTGGTATGCCATCCATACTTGTCGCCACTTTGGCATCGAACAACCTCGCATTTCACTTATTCATTGTACGGAGAAGGTAAGTGCCAAGTTCCCCCATTCGTTAGATTATGTCAATATCGTGGAGTTGGCGGAGGCCGGAGAATTCGGAAATGTAATAATCGATGGTCCGTTGGATGTAAAGACTTCCTGCGAGAAGACAAGCGGTGATATCAAAGGGATTGCATCTCCTATTAATGGAGAAGCGGATGTGCTGATCTTCCCTAATATCGAATCGGGAAATGCTTTTTATAAGGCTGTATCCTTGTTTGCCCATGCTGATATGGCAGGTCTGTTGCAAGGTCCTGTATCTCCGGTGGTGTTACCCTCACGTAGTGATTCCGGTCTCTCTAAATATTATAGTATTGCTATGGCATGTCTCACTTGTGCCTGTGACTAAGTGGCAGGGTGATAAAGTAGGTGATCTTAATCGTAAATTGTAAATCGTCAAATCTTAAATTATGAGAATTCTTGCTATCAATCCCGGTTCTACTTCAACGAAAATTGCAGTATACGAAGACACAACTCCGCTTTTGGTGCGTAACATTCGCCATTCGGTAGGAGAACTTTCCCATTTCCCTCGCGTCATCGACCAGTTTGAATTCCGCAAGAATCTGGTAATAGAAGCCTTAAAAGAGAATGGTATTCCTTTTGAATTTGATGCCATCGTAGGGCGTGGAGGATTACTGAAACCCATTCCGGGTGGAGTGTACGAGGTGAACGACGCCATGCTGGATGATATAACTCATGCCATGAGAAGCCATGCGTGTAATCTGGGGTGCCTTATTGCTTCCGAATTGGCAGCATTGCTTCCCGATTGCCGTGCTTTTATTGCTGATCCCGGTGTCGTGGACGAGCTGGATGAGATAGCCCGTATCACGGGTTCTCCACTGATGCCACGTATTACCATTTGGCATGCTTTGAACCAGCGTGCCATTGCCCGCCGTTATGCTGCCGAGTTAACAGCCGCTTCTCCCGATCATCCGGTGCGCTATGAAGACTTGAATTTGATTATCTGTCATTTGGGTGGTGGCATTTCTGTTGGGGCTCACCATTACGGGCGTGCCATTGATGTGAATAATGCGCTTGACGGTGAAGGTCCTTTCTCTCCCGAACGTGCGGGAACATTGCCTGCCGGGCAGTTGATTGATCTTTGTTATTCCCATCGTTTCAGAAAGGATGAACTGAAGAAACGCATTTCCGGCCATGCCGGTCTGGCAGCACACCTTGGCACTACGGATATACCTGCCATCATAAAGTCTATTGAAGACGGAGATGAAAAAGCCGAATTGGTGCTGAATGCCATGATCTATCAGGTTGCCAAAAGCATTGGAGCTGCCGCCGTTGCGCTTTTTGGTAAAATAGATGCAATCTTGCTGACAGGCGGTATTGCCCATTCAGAGTATGTTATTTCCCGTCTGAAAGAGCGTGTCTCTTTTCTTGCTCCAGTGTATGTGTACCCTGGAGAAGATGAGTTGGAAGCGCTTGCTGTTAACGTTTTGGGAGCATTGCACGGGGAGTTGCCGATACAAGTCTATAAGTGATGATTGGTGGGATATAAGCCCGACGGTTGTTTGGTCATACGTTGACTTCCGAGGAAAAGAAGCAACAACAGAATCCTGGTTATTAATAATGGATGATAAACTGACATATACCAGTCTTTATGTGTATCTGAAAATATAGACAAAAAAAGGAGTAAAGTCCCCCAAATGACTTTACTCCTCCCAATCTTTTTTTCCTCGTAACTAATACGGAGAAAAACACCACTAATCAAAATTCTATACCTTGGTCTTATTGGAATTTAGAAATTATTCTTTCCGGCATCCCACCAGAGACGAGTACCACCTGTGTCGGCACCACCCAGTGCTCTTGTTAATGAACTGTACTGAGTAGGATTAGATGTTTTCAGACCTTCCGGATATGGGAGACGACGGATCATCTCATCTGTGTTAATGGCACCACCGCTATTATTCACTTTGACTTTAAATAATTTCGGATAACCGGTACGACGTTGCTCTGTCCATGCTTCATTACCTTCGGGATATATGGCAAGCCATTTCTGTGTCATGATTTTCTCAAATTGTTCTTCTGTACCGTTGGCATCCGCCCAATTGGGAGTAGTAGTGATGCGTGCATTCATATCGAATTGGGTATCGAACGGATCTTTGTAATCAGCTGGTGTCTTGTCACTTTGCAGGTAAGCATCAACTCCACCTACTCCCCATTGCTCAAAGGATGTTTTTACACCTGTCTCATAGCATATTTTGGGATCTTCTGTAGAGATGCCTCGTAAAGCAGCTTCTGCACGAAGGAACCATACCTCGGCAGCAGTCATTAAAATAGGGTTCGTTTTTTGACTGACTGTGCTCTTTGAACATTCTTTATAGCGATTGTCGGCAGAAAGCAAGCCGGTTCCCTGTGGTACGCCTTTGTAGCTTCCAGCGTACTCAAAGAGCTGCGGAAGTTCTTTCACTACATCGTTCTCTTTCCATGTGATAACTGCACCATTTGCTGGATCATAATATTTGGACATGCGTGGATCATCATATCCGGTCAGTACAGATTCCATGGTGGCCCCCATGAAGACTTCCCCCCATGACTTGTTGATTTCACCCAGCGGATTATTGTAGCCGCCGGCAGTCGATACGGAAATAATCTCATTTGGTGCTTCCAGGAATTGCCCGAGGGTGAATGATTTCTGTGCTTGCTCGGTGGCAAGAGCTTTGTCTACGTTAGCAACACGCATGGCTAGACGCAAACGCAATGAATTGCCAAATTTAACCCATTCTGCCAAAGTCTTGTTAGGAGTCAGCATGTCGGCGTCTTTATACGGCTCTACGCCGGGATTGTCCTTGATAAAACTTTGTAAAGAAGTGATCCCTTTTTCCAGATCGGTGAAGAATTGTTTGTAGGCTGTCTTCAGATCATCTACATTGTCACCTTCTTGTCCGAATTTACTATATACCAATGGTCCGTAGCAATCTGCTACACGGTGCATCAATTCAACCTTCAATATTTGGGTTACAGCTAACAGTGCAGGCTGCTCTACGTTGATTTGTTCGCACTTCTGTACTTCGGGCATAATGTACGAGTAATTGTATGTCCAGTGAGTAGAAGTCCATCCATCGTTCAGTGCATATACGCTGTTCTTATCATTGAAACCTTGATTGAAATCATGGAAATAGCCTGAGAACATGTCTTGCCCCAAATTTTGTGCGATTTGGAAAGTCCAGTTTTTACCTTCGCCCCAGTCGTAGTTAAAGTAGATACCACTCTGGATTATTTCAAACTTCAACAGATATTTTTGGAAATCATATTCCTGCAATTCGGAGTCAAACCCTGTATTGTTTCTGTTATCTGCTTCAAAATTGTCGGTACATGCGACTGCGATACCCAGCAATCCGCTTGCAAAAAGTATGGTTAGGAATTTATTATATTTCATAATCGTAAATGCTTTAAGTTAGAATGTGAATTTGATATTGAAACCAATGTTTCTGGTAGAAGGCATGCCGAATACATCTACACCTTGAAGTGAGTTGCCAACAGATAAGGTTGCATCCGGGTCGAACGGTGCATCTTTGTAGAAAAAGAACAGGTTGCGTGCTACCAGCGATACATCGATACCCTTGAATGCCTTCGTCTTTTCCAGCAGTGATTGCGGGAAAGAATAGCCGATTGACAATTCACGCATACGGATATTGGTAGCATCATACATATAATATTCGGATATACCATTACGACCACCTACTGATTTAAAGAATGGTTTAATATGATTCTCGTCGAAGCGAGTTCCTTCGTATTCTATGTAACCTCTATCACGGGCCTGTGCTGTTGCTTTGGTCACGCCATTTTGGTCAAGGACTGCTTGTGTCAAGGACATGACATCACCACCTACGCGGGCATCGATCAGGAAATAGAGACTGAATCCTTTATAGGTAAATGTATTACTCCAACCCAATAAGCAGTCGGGATTTGCATTACCCAGATAGTCGTTGTTACCAGTCTTTACAAGAGGACTTCCATCTTCATTGAGCTTTATTTTTCCATTCTCACGCACGAATGCATTTCCGTAGATATCGCCCAGGGAACCACCTTCTTTGATGCGCATCAGGTAAGCCATAGAAAGTCCGGAACTACCATAAATGAATGAAGTATAATCCGGGTGAAGAGAAATGACTTCATTGCTGTTTGTTGAGAAGTTGACGGCAGTTTTCCAACGGAAATTATCATTCATAACCGGAGTTGCATCTACTGTTAATTCTATACCTTTATTACGGATCTTCCCGGCATTGATATAGCGATATGCATATTTGTCTCCTGCGGCGGTGGGCATTCTCAACAATTGATTCTTTGTATCAGTCTGATACCAGGTAAAGTCAATTCCTAAGCGGCTTTGGAAGAATCTCCATTCCGTACCAAATTCGATAGAACTACTGATTTCCGGTTTCAGATCGCCCTTATTGTATGTGTCGGCTGCTTGCAATACACCACCGGCCTGAATAATATCTACAAGGTTAGTGATACCGATAGGCAGGTCGTTACCTACTTGTGCCCATGAACCACGTACTTTACCAAAGGAAATCCATTCCGGTAGTTTTAATGAGTTATTAATGATCCAGGATAAACCAACGGAAGGGTAGAAGAAGCCTGAATTCATACTTTCCGTATGAGCCAATGTGGAAGACCAGTCATTACGTGCTGTAATGTCAAGATACAGGGCTTCGTCAAAGCCGATTTGTGCTGTTCCGAATACAGACTGAATGGTACGTCTCTGATCAATCTCCTGATTGATGGAGGCATTAGAGCCCATAACGATATTGGCAACCGTAAATAAGTTAGGTTTGTAAAGTGAGGCGATTTTAGAGTCGAGCATCAGTGAGTTGACTTTATTCTTGTTGATACTGGTACCGACAGCGGCATTCAATGACCATTTGTTCCATGTTTTATTGAACATGGCCATTACGTCGGCATAAATCTGGAATTGTTCGCTTTCCGACCAAACATAACGTCCGTTACTCTTTTCGTTATAGGTACCTGTAATATTGGGAGCTGTAGATGCATACATTTTCTGATCGAACTTGTCGCTTACATAGTCTGCATTACCACGGGCTTGCAGGGTTAACCAATCGTTTATTTTCAGGCTGGCACTTAGGGATGCCATAGCGCGGTAACGCTTATTGGTGTTGGTAACACGATTCTTAATCCAGTAAGGATTTTGTGACCATTCGGAAACGTCTGTATACCAGTTTTGTACAGGCATACCATTTCTTGTCGGGTCGGCTACTTCAAAATTAGTAGCATATTCAGACATGTCCATTCCACGTGGGAAACTGTACAGGTCGACCAATGGATTCAGGTATATACCTCCGGATGCAGTGCTATTCTTAATCTTTTGTGTCATCAGGGTAGCATTTCCATCGAGTTTCAGACGATCATTGAAGAAACTCGCTGTTTCGCGGAACGTAAGGTTGTGCTTTTGTAATTTGTTGGAATCAATGATACCTTTGGCTGTAGTGTTGGCATAAGAGAAGTAAGTCTGCATCTTCTCGTTTCCGCTTTGTACGGATATGGAGTTAATAGCGGTTACACCGTTACCGAGGAATTTGCCAACATTATCGTAGTCGGTTAATGACTTTTTTTCTCCCCAACTGTCAGTTCCGCTGGGGCCATACGAATTCTGGAATTCCGGCAGACTGATGGCATGATCGATGGTCAGATTTGAAGAGAAAGTAACTCTTTGCATACCTGCTTTACCTTTCTTGGTAGTTATTAAGATAACACCGTTGGCTGCTTGTGATCCGTAAAGAGCGGCGGCAGAAGCACCTTTCAGAATGCTCATACTTTCAATGTCTTCGGGATTCAGGTTGGAGATACCGTCACCGGCGTCACGATTCACACCGTCATTTTCTCCACCCATAACGGTGGAAGTAGATTCGGTAGTCGTATTTAGCATAGGGACACCATCGATGACATATAACGGTTGGTTATTGCCTCCTTCGTAAGCGGAACGTGTACCACGGATAGAAACTTTGGCTGAGCCACCAAGGCCGGATGCGCTCTTATTGATTTGTACACCGGCTGATTTACCTGCTAATGCGGTTATCATATTCGGATCTTTGGCGCGTGTCAGTTCATCGCCACCCACTTGTTGGGTTGAATAAGTCAATGAAGCTGCTTTTTTCTTGATACCCATAGCCGTTACCACAACCGTTTCCAGTGACAGGGCTTCTTCCTGCATCTGTACATTGAGAGTTTTCTGCCCGTTGAGAGCAATCGTTACAGGCTGGTATCCGATAAAGCTGATAACCAGCGTTGCATTAGTCGGTGTATTTAGTGTAAACTCACCGTCTATATTGGTAATGCAACCGTTTGTAGTTCCTTTTTCCACGACATTGGCACCGATAATGGGTTCACCTTTTGTATCGGTAACAACACCTTTTACAGAGATATTTTCTTGTTGTACGGTAGCAATGATTTCACTGGCCTTTTCATTTTGTTTGGTCAACACAATATTCTTGCCTTCCATTACATATCTGATGTCGGTACCATTAAAGATTTCGTCCAAAACTTCGGACACCGGTTGATTGTCTGCATCTACATTTACGGTGCGGCGCACGTCCACACTTTTCTTATTGTAGACAAACAAATACTCGGTCTGAGCCTCGATTTTATCGAGGATTTCGCCTACTCGTAACTCAGAACGGGGGATGCTGATTCTTGTACTCTGAGAGTAGGTAGCGTGGCTGTACGCCTGGAACGTTACAAACAAAAGAAGGAATAGTGTGATCTTCATAGTTCGTAATATTTGCTTAAATACTAAACTTTTTGGGCAAAAAAGCCCATTCAAAGAAATTTTTCTCATATCTTTGTAATGTGTTAAGTTAATAAATTGATTAAGGTCGATTTTTGACTGTTTCGGATCGGAAAGTATGGGGGTACTTTCCGATCTTTTTTGTAGGGGTAATTAGCAGACTGTTTCTTTTATTTCATAATGCTTTTCAGTTTAAGGGGTTAGTACTAAATTTTAAGGTTTTATCTTTGATATCAAATTATTTCTCGTAAATGAAAATCGAATCTTTTTCTTCGTTGATGCTGAATTCAAAAGGATGGTCTTTTGAAATGGTTCGGAGAATATGCTCTATACCATCCTGTTCGCGGAATTTTCCGGTACAACTGTCATAGTTCAGCAATTTAGGATCGGAAACGGTTATTTTTACATTATAGTACATTTCAAGTTTAGTGAGGATGCAGCTGAACGGCACATCATCAAAGCAGTACAATCCTTCTTTCCATCGCAGATATTCATAAGAAGGGAGTATTACCTTTTTGCATTTCCCGTCATAGTTGCCAAAGAATTCCTCTTTCTGTAAGCGGGTGATAACCTTATTACAGTTGGCAGGATAAATATCCACAATACCTTCTACAAGGGTGGTTTCAAACTCTTTGCTTCCTGCATAGGCACAAACATTAAAGCTGGTACCTACAACTTTCACCTTATTCATCTCTGTGTGCACGTAGAAGGGGATATCTTTGTTTTTTGCCACTTCAAAGTAGGCTTCACCATCCAGTTCTACGTTTCTTTCGCCACGCCCAAAGTTGGAAGCATAGGTCAATGTGGATTGTGCATTCAGCCATACTCGCGTACCATCGGCAAGAGTGATTTGTGCACGTTGTCCGGCGGGGACGGTTACTGTTTGTGGCAGGGATGCCTGATTATATAGATAATCATTAGTCATGAAATAACCGCATACGCCTACGATGATAACGGCTGCTACGCGTATTCCCCATTTTAGTATCGGAGCCAGACGGAATGTCTTTTTTCCGGCACTTTGTCTGTCGGAGAATAAGGCGACATCAAACATCATACGTTCTTTCAAGAAAGCTTCCCGATTTTCTTCCGAGGCTTCCACCCAGTCAAGGATGCGCTTTTCTTCTTCAATGGTGGCGGTTCCTTTAAAATACTTATATAATAGTTCTTGATTCATAAGGTACTTAATTTGTTTGCTGAATAAGAGCGTTTTTTTCTGCCCTTCTATAATTAATACAGGTGAGCTTGAAACTACCCTAACGGAAAATGAAACTTTTTTTGTTTTTTCTTCAAAATGAGTTGGAAACAGAGAAATTGTCAGGAAGTGATGCTCTGGAAACAGGCGGAATGAGATGTGTAATTTTGGTCAGGAACTCTTCTGAGCCGTATCCGATTCGTTCCTGCTTCTCTTCTATAGGAGGATGAAAATAGCGAAGCAGATACGAGGGGGTACGAAGAAGATAAGAACCGGGTATGGAGCGGATAGCTTTGTTCTGTTTTTCGGATACTTCAAACGTAAGCGCATAGAATATCCGTGTGATGCACCGGAGGCACATCAGAGCTTTATGGAATGTGACAGGAAATTAATTAATTGCCGGTATTAACTTGCCGGATTGGGAATTATGGATACAATGTAACATTCATCCGGAGCTTCGGCTTTAAATAGATTGTAAGCAATGCCTATGGCTTCCTCCGGAGAGTTTGCTTCAATATTCTTGTTGACATTCAGGGTCTCGAAAACTTGTTCTCCCTCGATAAGCACGTAGTATATTATTACAATATATCTCATAACTACCATGTTTAATAGCCAGCAATATTACTGATTTTGCAAACATATATCTTTTATTTATATTATCAAAGAAAAGCAGGAGAGTTTTACTAAAGTAGGATAGAGGCAAGATAATCTTTCAGTTCCACACGCAGAATACGTAGGGCTTTGGTGATATGGAATTCTACTGTTTTGAGAGAGATATTCAGTTGTTCGGCTATTTTCTTGTTTGGCAGGTTACTGTAACGGCTGAGCATGAAGATTTCGCGACTTTGTGGTGGCATCTTTTCCAAGGCTTTGTTTACGATATGCTGTATCTCCGTACTGAAAATCTTGTCGGGCTCACAATCTTTCAATGTGGCAATACGCAAATCTAACTCGCGCTGACGGTGCGAATTCAAATCTTCCTCAATACGCAGGCGGGTTTGTTCGTGTTCCAGGTAATTGAGTGTCTTATTCTTGATAATGGTAAGGAGCAATGCGTGCAGACCTTTATCTTCTTCCCAGCGGTCGCGGCATTCCCACAGAGAAATCATGGATTCCATAAGAATATCTTCTGCTTCTGCCCAGCTTCTGATGTAGGAATAGGCGAAGGCAAGAAACTTTTCCTGATTCTCCCGAAAGAAACGAGAAAATAAATCCATAGTATATAGGTTACCGGTAACAGGCATTTTTAAATATAATCTCTCTTATTTAAGGTTTATAGGGTAAAGTAACATAATCTTTTTGGAATACGCAAAAGTATGAAAAGGTTTTTCTGGTTTTTCGCTTCCTTTTTTTACAAAAAGAAAGCCCGGCGGGTTTCCGTCGGGCTTTATATACTGAAGAATAAGGTGTTTCTTATTTCTTTTCAGGTCTTTCTTGTCTTTCCGGTCTCGGAAGCAATACTTTGCGGGAAAGTTTGAATTTACCGGTCTTCGGATCAATATCAAGCAGTTTCACTTCGATTTCATCACCTTCCTTGATACCGGCCTCTTCTACTGTTTCCAGACGTTTCCAGTCGATTTCAGAGATGTGCAACAAACCGTCTTTACCCGGCAGGAACTCAACAAAAGCACCATAAGGCATTACAGAACGTACTTTACCTTTGTATACTTCGCCAACTTCCGGTACGGCAACGATGCCCTTGATAAGACGCATAGCGTCATCAATGCTCTTCTTGTTAGTTCCGGAGATTTCTATTCTTCCGATGTTGTCTACTTCTTCGATAGTGATTGTAGCACCGGTCTCTTCCTGCATACCTTGGATGATCTTACCACCAGGGCCGATTACTGCACCGATAAACTCTTTAGGTATAGTCATCGTTTCGATGCGCGGAGCATGAGGTTTCAGTTCTTCGCGTGGTTCTTGGATAGTTTCCAGAATCTTGCCAAGGATGTGCATACGTCCTTCTTTAGCCTGGTTCAAAGCGCGTTCCAGGATTTCGAATGACAGACCGTCTACCTTGATATCCATCTGAGTAGCGGTGATACCATTCTTGGTTCCTGTTACTTTGAAGTCCATGTCGCCCAGGTGGTCTTCATCACCAAGGATGTCGGACAATACAGCATATTTATCTTCGCCCGGATTCTTGATCAATCCCATAGCGATACCTGATACCGGTTGTTTGATCTTCACACCTGCATCCATCAATGCCAGTGTTCCGGCACATACGGTAGCCATAGAAGAAGAACCGTTAGATTCAAGAATATCGGATACTACGCGCACTACATACGGGTAGTCAGCAGGAATTTGCCCTTTCAGTGCACGCCAAGCTAAGTGTCCGTGACCGACTTCACGACGGCCTACGCCACGTTGTGCCTTGGCTTCTCCGGTAGAGAACGGAGGGAAGTTATAGTGCAACAGGAAACGTTCTTTGCCATGTTCCAGTACGTTGTCGATAATCTTCTCATCCAGTTTTGTACCGAGGGTAACGGTAGACAAGGATTGAGTTTCACCGCGAGTGAAGATAGCAGAGCCATGAGGGCCAGGCAGGCAGTTGATTTCACTCCAGATAGGACGGATCTCGTCAGTCTTACGTCCGTCAAGGCGTTTACCTTCGTCCAGAATGCTGCGGCGCATAGCCTCTTTTTCTACATCGTGGTAGTAGCGGTCGATCAGTGCTGCTTTTTCTGCCAGCTCTTCTTCGCTGAACTGTGCTTTGAACTCTTCGCGAATAGCATCGAAAGCGTCCATGCGTTCATGTTTATTTTTGTTGCCGGAAGCGGCGATGGCATAAGCCTTTGCGTAGCAAGCTTCGTGAACGGCTTTACGCAGTTCTTCATCGTTTACTTCGTGGCAATATTCGCGTTTTACGGTAGAACCAACAGCCTCTGCCAGTTCTTTCTGAGCCTGGCATTGTACTTTGATTGCTTCGTGGGCTGCTTTCATGGCGTTCAGCAAGTCAAGTTCGGAAACTTCACTCATTTCACCTTCTACCATCATGATGTTTTCGTAAGTAGCACCCACCATGAGGTCCATGTCGGCTTTTTCCAGTTGATCGAAAGTAGGGTTGATAACGAACTGTCCGTCGATGCGTGCTACGCGTACTTCGGAAATAGGTCCGTTGAAAGGAATATCTGAAACTGCGAGGGCGGCAGAAGCGGCAAGCCCTGCCAGTGCGTCCGGTATATCAATACCGTCGGCGGAATAGAGGATGATGTTTACATATACCTCTGCGTGATAATTATCGGGGAATAAGGGGCGGAGAGCACGGTCAACAAGGCGGCAGGTCAGGATTTCATAATCCGAAGCGCGTCCTTCACGCTTGGTGAAACCGCCGGGAAAACGTCCAGATGCGGAGAATTTTTCTTTGTACTCTACCTGTAACGGCATGAAATCTGTTCCGGGAACTGCGTCCTTAGCGGCACAAACAGTAGCAAGAAGCATGGTGTTACCCATACGAAGCATTACAGAACCGTCTGCCTGTTTTGCCAGCTTTCCCGTTTCGAGTGTGATGGTTCTGCCATCAGGAAGCTCGATCGTCTTAACAATTGGGTTAATCATAAAAAATGTTTTATCTATATTTTCTTTCAAAATTCGTGCAAAGATACATATTAATTCATGTAATCGGGTGGGAATGAGATAAAAAAGTTTATAATTGACTATTTTTTTAGGTTTCCATGTGGAAGAAGCAATGAAAATGCTTTGACTAAACTTGAAAAGAACTATATTTGCACGTTCTTTCTAATAGAAATTAAGAAGCTAAATATGAAAAAGATCTGTTTTGTTGCACTTGCCGCTTTGGCTTTAAGTGCATGTAATTCTGAACCGAAATTCAAAGTTGAAGGTGAAGTTTCAGGTGCCGACGGCAAAATGCTGTACCTGGAAGCTGCTGCTTTGGAGGGCATCGTGCCCTTGGATTCTGTAAAGTTGAAGGGTGACGGTTCTTTCAGTTTCAAACAAACACGTCCGGTATCTCCGGAGTTCTACCGCCTTCGTGTGGACGACAAGGTTATCAATTTCTCTGTGGATTCTACGGAAACTATCGGACTGAAAGCGCCGTATACTGATTTTGCTACGGCTTATACGGTAGAAGGTTCGGCAAACAGCACCAAGATAAAGGAATTGACGTTGAAGCAAGTGCAGTTGCAGAATGAGGTGAATGAGTTAGTGAAGAAGATGCAGGCTCATCAGATAGGCGCCGATGTTTTTGAAGAAAAACTGGCTGCCTTGATGAAAGATTATAAGGATGAGGTGAAAACTAAATATATTTTTGCAGCTCCCAATACGGCTGCCGCTTATTTTGCTCTGTTCCAGAAACTGAATAATTACCTTATCTTCGATCCTTTGAATAGCAAGGATGATATTAAGTGCTTTGCAGCCGTTGCCACCAGTCTGAATAATTATTATCCACATGCAGATCGCTCCAAGAATCTCTATAATATTGTGATTAAGGGAATGAAGAATACCCGTACACCGCAACAGAAAGTTCTGGAGTTGCCGGAAGAAGTTATTTCCGAAACTGGTATCATCGATATCAGCCTTCGTGATATGAAGGGGAATACCCATAAGTTGAGCGATCTGAAAGGTAAAGTAGTCTTGTTGGACTTTACTATTTACCAAAGTGCAGCTTCTGCTCCCCATAACTTCTTGCTGAATGACCTTTATACTAAATATAAAGATCAAGGACTGGTGATCTATCAGGTTTCACTGGATGCTGACGAGCATTTCTGGAAAACAACGGCTGATAATCTGCCTTGGATTTCTGTAAGAGATGCAAATGGAATTTACTCAAATGTGGCCGCTATGTACAACGTTAAGGAGGTTCCTTCTCTGTTCCTGATTAACCGGAATAGTGAGTTGAGCGCTCGTGGAGAGACTATAAAAGACCTGGACGCTGCGGTGAAAGCACTGTTGTAACTTGTTATAAATTAGAAGTTTTTATTTAAATATGTTACATAGCAGCAATTTTTGCTTGACACGCATTAATTAAAAGGCTATCTTTGCAAAAGAAAAATCGGAAGAGGGTTCCAGCATGCTGACCATGTTGGAATTCTTTTTTGTTATATAATACCATTTAGAAACTAAAAAGGAGGAAAAAAGTATGGCTTATATGTCAGAAGAAGGCTACAAGAAATTGATGGCCGAACTGAAAGAATTGGAGACGGTAGAACGTCCTAAGATTTCGGCTGCTATTGCCGAAGCACGTGACAAAGGTGACCTGTCGGAGAATGCAGAGTATGATGCCGCCAAAGAGGCGCAGGGCATGCTTGAGATGAAAATCAATAAATTGAAGACGATTATAGCAGATGCCAAGATTATTGATGAGTCCAAGCTGAAAACGGATTCCGTGCAGATTTTGAACAAGGTGGAACTGAAGAACATAAAGAATGGCATGAAGATGATTTATACCATTGTTTCGGAAAGCGAAGCTAATCTGAAAGAAGGAAAAATTTCTGTTAACACTCCCATTGCACAAGGTTTACTTGGTAAGAAAGTGGGTGATGTAGCTGAAATCAAAGTGCCGCAGGGCATGGTTAATCTTGAAGTAGTGAACATATCATTTTAAGGTAAAGGCAGGTCCGCATGCGGGCTTGCCTTAATTTATATATCATAAAAATTATGGCAACAATATTCAGTAGAATTATCGCAGGTGAAATACCAAGCTATAAGGTGGCGGAGGATGATAAGTTCTTTGCATTTCTGGACATCAATCCGCTGGTGAAAGGGCACACGCTCGTCGTTCCCAAGCAGGAAGTGGATTATATCTTTGATCTGGATGATGAAGATCTGGCAGCAATGCATGTTTTCGCCAAGAAGGTGGCTCGTGCCATTGAGAAGGCTTTTCCTTGCAAGAAAGTAGGTGAAGCAGTGATTGGTCTGGAAGTACCTCATGCGCACATTCATCTTATTCCTATGCAGAAAGAGTCGGACATGCTGTTCTCTAATCCAAAGCTGAAACTTTCTGATGAAGAATTTAAAGCAGTTGCCGAAGCGATTCGTGCTGCATTCTAAAAATAAAACTCCTTCCTTTTATAATAAGAACGGGGGCCGAATCCATTTCAGCCCCCGTTCCCTTTATTCTGGTTTGAAAGTCTATGCTTTCAAATTCCGATATCCGATTAGATGTAATCTTCCCCTAATTTTATTTGTGCGTCGTTTACGTATTTACGGATAGAATGCTCTTCATCCTTCTTGCAAATCAGCAATACATTGTCCGATTCAGCGATGAGATAGCCTTCCAGTCCATCAATAACGGCGAGTTTGTTTTGTGGGAGCACCACGATGTTGTCTTTACTGTTGTACATTAGAGACTCACACTTCAAGGTTACATTTCCTTCTTTGTCCTTTGGGGACAAGTCATACAATGAACCCCATGTGCCTAAATCGGACCAGCCGAAATCTCCTAATGAAACATATACATTGTCTGCTTTCTCCATGATGCCGAAGTCGACGGATACATTGGGGCATGCAGGGAAATTTTCGTCGATGAATGCTTTTTCGGCAGGAGTACCGTATACATCTTTACCAGGAATCAATTTGCTTGCCAGTTCGGGAAGTAGTGCTTCCACGGCCTTGATGACAGAGTTTACATTCCACATGAAGAGGCCGGAGTTCCAATAAAATTCTCCGCTTTCTACGAAAACTTTGGCTAACTCCAGTTCAGGTTTTTCGGTAAAGGTTTTCACCTTGTAAAAATTGTCTCCTGCTTGTTCGGCTATCTGAATGTAACCATAACCTGTTTCGGGACGGTTCGGTTTGATACCGAGAGTCAGCAACTTTTCTGATTGAGATACGAACGTCAAGCCTTTTTCGATGGCATCAAGGAACTCTCCTTCCTTCAGAATCAAATGATCGGATGGAGCTACCACGATATTGGCATTCGGGTTTAATGCGCGAATGTGATAAGCTGCCCATGCGATACACGGAGCAGTATTTCTGCGTGTAGGCTCCAGCAAAATTTGTTCGGGATTCAATTCAGGCAGTTGCTCCTTTACAAGATCTGCGTATAAATCGTTTGTAACGATAAGTATGTTCTCTGTGGGAATAACTTTATTGAAGCGGTCGAAGGTTTGTTGCAGTAATGACCTGCCTGTGCCAAAGAAGTCCAGAAACTGTTTAGGGAGTGTTTTTCGACTAAACGGCCAGAAGCGGCTGCCGATACCTCCACCCATGATAACACAGAAATTATCCTTATTTGTTGTCATATCGTTTGTTTTAAAAGTTTCTGCTAAAGTACACTATATTTTGGAAACATGGAATGTTTGTAGAATGTTTTATGACTTTTTTCTCCTTTTTTTAGGAAAAGTATTGCAGGTTTAGAAAAAAGCCGTATCTTTGCACCGCAATTGAGAAATCAAGCATGCCCAGATGGCGGAATCGGTAGACGCGCTGGTCTCAAACACCAGTGGATTCACTTCCATCCCGGTTCGACCCCGGGTCTGGGTACTGAAACGGAGAAAGTTGAAAAACTCTCTCCGTTTTTCTTTTCTACTTCTTGTAGCTTATTGATTTGAGATCAAGTTGAAATGTTATACTCTTATTCTCAGGATTTTACCCCTGCTAAACTATTAGCTCTTCTTCTTTCAGCTTATCTAATGTATGAGGACATTTAGTCCTTGTGCCACTTCATTAATCGTTCAAAGACTGGGCAATCATTTGCTTTTGCTCGGTCTGTGTTGCATCAGTATCTTAAGTTCTATTGTATACCAACCTTGCCTAATCGGCTTGTTAACCTTGGTTGATAGGCCGATTGACCTTGGCTAACAGGCCTGTTAATCTTGGTTGACACCCAGTTGTTCCTAAGGGTGAATGGTATTTCTCCTAGTTCCGGATAGGAATACTCTTAATGTAAAACAAATGAATACCATATACTGGGGTAAGTAACTGCGGTAATCTTAATTATAAAATTAGTCAACCCAGGCCAGGATTAGACAAACAAACCAGCTTAAGTAATGGACTAAGACAACCTAATATAGGATTAAGCAGTTGAACCAGTCAACCAAAACGGTTCTTCTTTAATTTAGTTGAAAAAAGTTTCATTTTCCCTACTTAGACTCTTCA
>OHHI01000049.1_pt1 | contig 107948 bp, 81 predicted proteins | sample 1568001 | NCBI WGS metagenome assembly OHHI01 (sample SAMEA3879506, study PRJEB24766) | human gut metagenome | biome: human-associated habitat; feature: feces | place: USA | collected 1985/1987
TTAGGGCACTGAAAAGTGCCCTTACAAAGGGGTATGCCCTAAATTGAGTGCTTACGCTATTCAGCTATTTGACAAATAACGATTTATTTGCCACAGAGATTTTATATCCTTTTATTTATGAATTTACGAGCTGGCAGACTATATTATGCAGTCTGTTCGTGTCGTGCTATTTTGCAGTTGAGCAATGAATTATACATATAAACAAATCTGGCTCATCAACTTTCCGGTAATGATGAGCATCTTAATGGAGCAGTTAATCAATATAACGGATGCTGTCTTTTTAGGTCACGTAGGCGAGGTGGAATTGGGAGCATCCGCTATTGCCGGAATTTATTATCTGGCAGTCTATATGTTGGGCTTTGGGTTCAGCATCGGATTGCAAGTAATGATTGCCCGGAGAAACGGGGAACAGAATTATAAGGAAACTGGAAAGACATTCTTTCAAGGACTATTCTTTTTATCGGGATTAGCCGTCTTGCTTTGCCTGCTGATTCATGCCGTTTCTCCGTATCTATTGAAACGGCTAATTTCCTCACCGGAGATTTATCAAGCGGTAGTCCGCTATTTGGATTGGCGTAGCTTCGGGCTACTATTCTCATTTCCTTTTCTAGCTATCCGGTCTTTCTTCGTTGGAATAACGCACACAAAAGCCCTATCATGGTCTGCTGTTACTGCGGTGGCGATTAATATCCCGCTAAACTACCTCTTAATATTCACACTGGGATTAGGTATTTCGGGAGCAGCCATCGCTTCATCATTAGCAGAAATGGGTTCTTTGATTGTGCTTTGTATCTACACAGGAGCGAAGATAGACAAAGAAAAATACGGATTGAAGCCCGTGTATGATAGACGGTTACTTATCAAAGTCCTGAATCTGCCTGTGTGGAGTATGCTCCATGCTTTTATCAGCGTAGCCCCTTGGTTTCTATTTTTCGTGGCAATCGAGCATTTAGGGAAAACAGAGTTAGCTATTTCCAATATCACCCGAAGCGTATCGGCTCTCTTTTTCGTAATCGCCAATTCCTTTGCTGTCACTACGGGTTCATTAGTGAGTAATGTTATTGGAGCAGGAGCGAGAAACGAGCTTTTCCCGATCTGTCACAAGGTTCTGAAATTAGGATATATCATTGGCTTTCCATTGGTAGGAATTGCGTTGCTTTGTAATCGTTGTATCGTGGGCTTCTACACCGATAGCGAACTATTGGTGGAATTAGCATTTGCTCCTTTCGTGGTGATGCTACTGAATTACACGTTTGCACTACCCGGCTATGTATATCTTAATGCAGTCGGGGGAACAGGGCAAACCAAAATCACCTTTCTGTTTCAGGTGACAACTACCTGTTTGTATTTAGTATATCTCTACTGGTTGAGCTTCTGTATAGAAGCATCTTTACCCCTCTACTTGACAGCAGAATATCTGTTTGTGATTCTACTGGCTCTGCAATCTATCTTTTATCTGAAAAGTAAACATTATTAAAACGTATCAAGTTATGATGACAAAAATATATCCCCGCACCGAAGATAAGCAAACAGCCTATCTGAATGCCGTGATTAAAGATCCACAAATTGAGGTGGGCGATTATACTATTTACAATGACTTTGTAGCTGATCCCTTGCTATTTGAGAAGAACAATGTACTTTATCATTATCCCATCCATCGGGAGAAGTTAATCATTGGCAAGTTTTGCTCTATTGCCTGTGGCACGAAGTTTCTGTTTAATTGTGCGAATCATACATTGAAGTCTCTGTCTACCTATACTTTCCCTCTATTCTATGAAGAATGGGAATTGGAGAAGTCGAATATTACTACTGCATGGGACAACAAAGGAGATATTGTGATCGGCAATGACGTATGGATCGGCTACGAAGCTGTGATTATGACAGGGGTTCATATCGGTGACGGTGCTATTATTGCCGCACGTGCCGTAGTGACGAAAGATGTACCGCCTTATCCGATTGTGGGCGGCACTCCTGCCAAAGAAATACGAAAACGCTTTGACACAGAGATGATCCACCAACTGCTAAAGTTAAAATGGTGGGATTGGTCTACCTATAAGATCCGTCAGTGTTTGCCCTATATTGCAGAGGGTAAACTAGATGAATTACTTGCCACGAAGAAAGATAGATTATGAACTGTATAAAGAAACGATTGACAAGGATTGATGCAAGTTTCAGTTCTTCTGTATAGCTACATTTCGCTATTTTAGAACTCATGCCAGTGGATTATATTTGTAAAAAGCAGGAATTTGAAGTTCACCATTTCTGGAATTGCGACCAATAAGGCTGAATACCCCTTGAATCATTCTGATTAGCAGAGGAACTACAAACAAAACAAGAAATCATTCAGCATACAAAGCTAGTGCTTTGATATATATAATTTATTCACAATTAAATTTTATGCCTATGAATGATTTATTGAGAACGAGGTTTTTCATCTTACTGGCTGACACCTCACAAGAAGTTATTAACACAGAAATGCAAGATGCTTATGAAGATTTTGTGAAGCAAATAGTAACAATTAGTAATTCGGAAGATTACACTCATATCTTCCGAATGCTGAATCTCACCCGTATTGAGATAACCCCTTTAAAGGGGTTGTATCAGGATGGGCAGGGGGGGAAAAATGCGCCTAAAAATCTATACATTCATAAAGCATTATCCCTGATTGATGCAGAATTAGAGTTACTCAACCTAAAAATCACCCATCCCGAACAGTTTAATTCGCCTGTGTCTACAGAGTTCAAATCAGACCTGTATGTAATTCCTAAGTCAAAAGACTTGGGAATTATTGGTATTGCTGAAATTGTACTTGGTTTGTTTCTTCAAGGAGAGATTACCGGAAAGAATGGAAAACCTGTTTCAGAGACTTGTTTAGCTCGTGGCTTTGAGCAGCTTTTCAATCTTAAATTCGGTAGTATCTACGATAAGATTGGTGAAGTGTTTACTCGTAAACCATACAATCTTACTAAAACATTGGACGCTTTGCGAAATGCTATTGCCAGATAAGACCGTAAACGCAAGAGTAAATAAAGATTAGAAAAGATGATTCTGCAAGTTGTTTATTTATAGTAGTTTATAAACCATTTTTCGGGGAGTAGGTAACTACTCCTCTTTTTCTGCAACCTTGTTTTGCAGAACTTTGCTTCATCAATCGATTGAAAACAATAATGTTGAACTTAAAATTGAAGCAAAATGTATATAGACAACGAAAACTTCGAGAAGTGGATGGAGAAGCTATCCAAAAAACTCACCGAAATCGGGCAAGACTTGAAATCCCTTATCAATACTGATACTGTGTTCGATGAAAACGAAAGGCTATTAGATAATCAAGACTTAGCCTTTCTGTTGAAAGCATCTTTCAGAACCTTGCAACGCTATCGGGCAAAAGGTGTACTTCCCTACTTTACCATCGGACGGAAAACATATTATAGAGCCAGCGACATCCGGGCTTTCGTACATGAATATGCCGATTCTCAAACCTACAAACAGTTTGAAAAAGCCAATCAGTTAGCGAATCAGCCCTGATAGCAAAAAGCAGCAGAGGAAAGAAGACTGTGTTCGGTCTATTCCTTTGTGCTGCTACCCCGATTTAGCACACACTGCTTCACCTATCGGTTCAGCCTGTTTCGCTAAATCGAGCAAGAGGGAACTGGACAAGTCCTGTTCTTCCCTCTTTCCCTGCGGGGCAAAGCCTTCGGCTTTAGCGTGTTACAAGAACACGCTGTAATGACACCTGTAATAAGCATTTTCTTTGTAATGCTTATTATCAGGTATTTATCTATTCATATTTCTATAAAAAAGTAATTACCATGCCAAATAGCAGTCGAAAAACAATATTCACTACCATTTCCATAGACAAGGAAACGGCAGCTTTGGTAGAGAAGATATGCAAACGCTATTCACTGAAAAAGAGTGAAGTTGTAAAGTTGGCGTTCGGATATATAGATAAGGCACATATCAACCCATCCGAAGCTCCTGAATCCGTAAAATCGGAACTGGCGAAAATAAATAAGAGGCAGGATGATATTATCCGCTTCATCCGTCACTACGAGGAAGAACAACTGAATCCCATGATACGGGCAACAAATTCTATCGATTTGCGCTTCGATACTATCGGCAAAACTCTGGAAACTCTTATCCTCTCACAACTGGAAGCCAGTCAGGAGAAACAAACAGCCGTACTTAAAAAGTTAAGTGAGCAGTTCTGCAATCATGCCGATGTGATAAACAACCAATCGAAACAAATTAACGCACTCTACCAGATACACCAACGAGATTATAAAAAGTTGCTTCAACTGATACAACTCTATTCAGAACTATCTGCTTGCGGTGTGATGGATAGCAAAAGGAAAGAGAACCTGAAAGCTGAAATCTTCAATCTGATAAATACGTAGTTATGCACATAGACTTTGCCCCGCCATCAAACGAAACATATAATAATTCTGGGAGCTGCCGACAGCTAGCTAATTACTGTGAGCATGAAGATTTAGAACGTATGGAGAAAGGAATCTATACCGAAGGCTTTTTCAACCTAACAGATGATAACATCTATAAGTCAAAGGTTATAAAAGATATAGATACTAATATCGGGCAGCTATTAAAAACAGATGCTAAGTTTTATGCTATCCATGTCAACCCATCGGAAAAGGAACTTCGGGTGATGGGTAATACAGAACAAGAACAAGTCGAAGCCATGAAATACTACATTCGTGAGGTGTTTATTCCTGAATATGCCAAAAACTTCAATAAAGAACTATCCGCTTCGGATATTAAGTTTTATGGGGTAATCATTCTATTTTCCGTCATGCCGTTTTTATCGGCTGAAAAACAGCCGATAAAATAAAAATGTCCGCAAGAAAAATATTTTAGTTTTAACATTCCGGTTTATAAAAACATGGCAGAAGGGCCTTCTTGTCGCATTCCTTACCATGAAGAATACATTCAAACAAGTGCTTCAGGTAATCCTGAGGGGCTATGTCGTTTAACTTACAACTCTCTATCAAAGAGAAGATGAATGCTGAGTTTTCTGCCGCATCCTCACTGCCTATATTCATACAGTTCTTGAGCAACAGCTTTACAGGTTTCATCCTTTGCTCACAGAGATTGTTCGATATTTCCGCTGCACCGTCCTTGAGGATATTTTTCAGGGATTTCCACTGGTTTATCGTGTAGCTCGCAGCCTTTCTCATCAGTTCGTTTGCCATGATTTTCGCATCCTGCATCATCATGACCACCTTATGATGAATCCGTTCAAGAATCGGTCCCGTAAGCTTAAGTCTTTTTGCCTTAATCTGCTCACTGCTGAGTTTCATCATACGGAACAGATCTTCATTCCTGAACATATCACCGATAGGAGTTATTATATCCATCGCTGTTCTGTCTGAAGGCAAGGCATCAACCCACAACCTTCTACAGTGTGTCCAACATCCTATATGAAGCACTTTTGAGTCTTCTCCATCAAACATTCTGTAAACCGTATATCCGTCAGTGGATATGGTTCCCATAAAATATTCCAGGAATGACTTTGCTGCATCGGACGACCTGCTACCATTATTATAGTGATAATAGACCATCTTAATATGTTTAGCAAAGAAAGCCCATAAGTACTTTCTCCTGTAAGCCTTGCCTTCTTTGGTTTCCACTCCTACAAGTTCGGTAGTCTCATCAACCATCAGGTATTTTGCACTCTGTACAAACTCCTTGAAGACATCTCCGATAAACTCCCTTAGTCTGCCTATGCCGTTATGGATATAGCTGTTCAGCGTGGTATTGCTTATGTGGATGCCCTCTCTTGCAAGCAGTCTTATCTGTCTGTTCTCGGGCATGCTGAAGTCATATTTCAGACAAAGCAGACGGGAGAGCAGTTCAGGAGAGAAGACACCTCCAAGATTTTTCAGCGGATGCTCCATGGTGCTTGTGAAGGTGCCGTCTGCAAGCTTTACCCTCGCCACCTTGTACACATGCTCCACACTATGAGCCCTTACATGTTCTATAACTCTGTATTCCCACACATCAGGCATACCGTTACGGTTCATGAACCGTCCTCCTTCGGGAAGAGTGTAGTACTCGTCCACTTCATGAACCACCACCTTGTCCACCTTCAGTCTGGTCTTTCCGGCACGTGGAGAGGTTTCCTTTCTTCTTGAAGGTTTACTGTCATGTCCAGGTGCATATCGCAAGAGGTATTACCGCCGGCTTCGTTACCAGTGGCCTTATTATCATCACCATTCTTGTCAGAACCGTCATACTCGGATTTCTCCATTGCGGACTTGTCAAGGTTACGGTTATTCAGCAGCCTTCTTTGCTCGGAAGTACGGCCGAAACGGTGTTTCCTGCTGTCCTCAAGCTGAAGCCTGAGATTGGAGATCTCGTTTGCCAGCATCCTGTTCACCTCGTCTTTTGCATCAAGCTGCTTTCTCACAAGCTCCATTTCCTTCCTGTAATGTTCAACCGTGGTTGATTGCTTTTCGATGGTATCTTTGAGGTCATTGATGGTATCTATCAGAGTTTTAGAGTTCTCCCTGTTGGATTCTTCAATAGACTCAAGCCTCGCAATCAGTTCTTTATTCTGTTTGCGAAGTCCTGCCTTTTCCTCATTCGCCAGACCCAGCTGGCAGCAAAGTAACTCGTATGCTCTTTCATCAATCATGATATAAAGGTACGAAAAATCAGGCACTTACGCAAACCTTTTACTGCTTATTTTTATATTATCTCACTGATATTCAATGTGTTAATATTACTCTTTCGGACTAACGTACATCTTTTCAACTACAATACTCTCCGTCAGATAAGCCATGTCCGACCATTGTATGCTGTAGCATTTGGAGAACTCATCAAACACCGGTTTTTTAAATCTTCCCATGACAGGACGTTTTTCGTAAAGCACATAAAAACCGCGTTCGTAATGAAGTATCTTCACAACCTTCCGGTTCCTGGACATGAACATATAGACGTTGGACGCATCGCTCGGGTCAAGTGACATCTCTTCCCTTATGCTCTCACATAATCGGAAAATACCTTTCCGCAAATCAACATTACCGTTAAACAGGTAATAGTTCAGATTAGCACTCAGTCCCAGCATATCACCCTATCATTTTATTAAGCAGTAAGCTCAAGTCAAGAACAGTGGTGTTTCTCAGGAATAGTGTAGCGCCTGATGACAGTTGCAACTTCACCCATTTTATCAGCGGTTCACCTTCAGGCTGCTTCATCTCCATCTTCACCGTTGGACTGTTGCATGGCTTACCGGTTATCTGGACTTTGGCAACCTTGGGGTGTTCAACCTGAACAGTCTTACCTAACTTCTCACTCCACAGCTGATGACGCTGCCAATTCATGAACTTGTCGTAATTGACTCCATAATCAGCACAGAACTCACGAAGATCCTTGGTCTCACTGCATAACTGATAGAGATCATACACCTCCTGGTAGTTTACTTTCTCTTTTGCCATAATCATTCTCGTTAAAAGTTACGGCGCAAAGGTATGTCACGTAATCATGGGTGTCAAGGCGGAAAATAGAATGCTTACATAAGATTTCTTTCAATCCATTTTACAATCAGCAGAATGAGGAAAAATTCAATTCATTTTTTTCATTTATTTCTTCTACATCGGTTCCGCCATTTTGTTCTGAAAAACAAACAAGAAAATCTAACAAAAAAAAGAATAAACGTAAGTTATAATCGATATAATTCACTAACTATGCAATTTAAATAGAAATCCTAATTTGCAGTGAATGTTAATATTTGTTTTTACGTCTTAATTTCAAAAAAAGCTGCAACTTCTCATAAGCTTTTGTTGCTTGAGAATATGTGAGTTTTTCCGTTTGAGTCATCTCGGCATATGTTTTACTTGCTCCATTGGGGATAAAAATTGGATCAAATTGAAATCCCCAGCTCCCTCTAGCTTTATCAGCTATAGAACCTTCCGTTTCAGAGAAAAACGGATATCGCTTTTTTCCATCACAATAACAAACAGCAGAAATAACTTTTGCATTCCTTGACTCTTCTATTGGTATTAAGTCACATATCCTACCACCCATTAGATCCCACATTGGTTTTGAAAGAGCTCCTGGGAAGCCATTAAAATAATCAACAACAAGAGCTCCATGTTCAACAATAACTGGCACTTGGTGATATCTAAATGCAGCTAAGGATTTTTCTAATATTACTTTCTCAATGTCATTGGATAATATTTCAGTGATATTATAGCTCAAAAATTTTACATTACATTCAAAAAGAGAGAATAATTCATTAATCTCTCTCTGTTTAAATTCATTAATCGTATTAAAAAACAGTTCCATTACTTTAATGCTTTTAATAATTCAGCAACGCTTCTCTCTTTATCACTTGGATCTAACTCAATAACTTTAATATGCCATTGTTTTAACAATATAGACTGAATATCATTTGTTCCGAAACTAGCAAAATACGAATTAGGTGATCCTGATTTTGTTCCAATTTGCTCTCTCAATCTATGCAGTTTATAGAATATGTATCGAATATTAGGATCTGAAAAACTGTATCCTATAAATAAAAAGCTATTAGTCAATACATCCGACCTTAATCGTTGATCAATAGCACCCTCTAATCCCATTCTTCCGAAATATTGACTCTCAGTTAATACAATTCCTGAATTATCTTCAAGAGTTCCATGGAATTTAAGAACCTCACAATCATATTTTTCAGATTGAGAAGCCATGATAAAATCTTCATAAGTGGAAATAGCAAACGCTCTTTTACCACTATCATTTATCGCTTCCTCAATATGCAAATCATAATTTGTTGTATATATTGTTTTAAAATCTAAATTAGCCAATGCTTGGTGTTGAACTGATTTTTTTCGTTTTTCACATGACGTAGGAGAATTGAATTCTGTTGCTAAATTCAAGAGGAATTTTTTCCATTCGCGTTGTTTTTCAACGTATACATACTCAGCTAATTGCTGAAAAGTACCTAATTCTAAAAATATCTCTTTATCATATCCTAATTGTTTGCCTAATTCCCCCATTAAGTTAGACCAATTTGGCAATGATAGTGGAACTGAAAATCCAGCACCAACAAATGGAATTAAAGCATTGCGAGCATACAGTTCTCTTAATTCGGAAATAACATCACTAGGTTTAAACTTATTCATATCTTTTGAGCAATTAACCGAACTAATGAATGTTGATGTTCTATATTACTTGTTGGATGTATTTCAGAAATAACATCATTTTCTACTTCTAAAATTTTCCAATTCGCAAATAGTTTTTCTAATTCTCCTTGCTTCAGAAAAGATTCATAATCGAGATAAGATTGTGAATCAGGAGGTAATAGTTCATCAGTAAAAGTTACACAAATAAAATATCCATTTGGTGCTATCCATTTCTTTAATTTATGTATATAATTTTCAACTTCTAAAACAGATGATAAACAATGTAAAATTCCATATGCTACAATTATATCAAACGAGTCATCTTTGAAATCAAGATTACTAATATTATCACATATAGTATCAATATTCATATGTCCAGCAGAATAATTAGGCTGTTGATTAAATCGGGATAAGGCAATTGGCGATATATCTATTGCTTTGACATTCGCTCCTTTTGCTGCAAGAAAAACTGCATTTTTACCTTCTCCAGCACCTAAATCTAATACTCTTTTCTTTTGAAGATCAGAACAATAATTATCAACAAATAGTCTTACATATTTTGCAGGTTCCCTCTTCCAAAAACAGCCATTAGATTTTTCGTATTCTATCTGATATTTATTTTTCATTTAACCATTTTATTATTTTATTTGTTAATAATATTATATTCTCTCCATTAAAAATATACACGTCAGCTCTATGCTTAAAAAGAGGAATTTCCTTTTCCACATCATGAGATACTGATTCTCTAAATTCATGTATCGAAGCTTCACGCTTGCTCCTGTCTTTAAAGAAATAATAAGCTTTGTCTCTTGATGTTTCAATGTATATAAGCATTATTTTGGGATACATTTTTTTTAGTTTTTCAAATGTATCAATCTGTCGAATTCCATCGATGATAACTTTTCCTTCTAAATCACCTATTTTCTCCGCTATTTTATTAGCCAATAGAGTTGTACCTTCTGGTGTACTGATAAACGCAAAAGATTTATTCTGGAAATGTTCTCTATTTTGATTATGGAAATTATCTTCAGAAATAAGTTGTGCGACAATTTCCCGAGTTGAAATATATTTAAAATCTTTTTCATAGAGATTACGTGCTAAAATTTTAGCTACCTCAGACTTACCAGTGCCAATACCTCCTACAACTGCTATTGGATATCCAATACATTTATTTCTATTGACAATTTTCACAATATTATCAGCGTTTGGATTTATTTTTTTTGCCAATATTTGAGACCAAAACTCTAACTTATGATAATTATTTTGTAAATCCTTTCCCGATAAAAATCTCAACTTATTTATAGATAATTCTGTATTGTACTTCTCAATCGCAAAATTTTTAGGCAGTAAAGCCTCAAAGACAAATGCAAAGTGGGTTAATCCAAGATAAGAGGAATCGTCATTAATAACTCCAATAGGAACTATATTATCTAAATGCAGATTTTTTATTTCTTCTGCTACTTCTCTATACGCAGCGTTCCATATTCCTCCATTATTAATACCAAATAAATTATCATAATCGTGATTGTTAACATGTCCACCAAAACCGATACAAAGTACATTTTTTAGTAACTGATTTTTATTAGAATAATTACCTCGCTCATATGATAGATAGTCTCCTTTTTGACCTTTTAGCAGTACATATGCAGTTAATTGCTTTAATTCTGGAGTTTTATTAGCTTCACTCCTTCTTTTAATCGTCAAGTTTTCAGGATTTGACAATAATGCTAAATATTTCTGATACTTGGATTCAAATCCAAAAAAGCGTCCAACCTTATCAATCAAGCTCTGCTTAATACAAACAACATACTCATCATTGCTGTTTTTCTCAAATCGAGGTGCAAAATATTCTTTAATATCACTTTTATTTTCTGTCCATTTTCTTAACCCAAATTTATTAGCAGCAGTTCTTATAAAAATAGATTTTTCTGCATATATCCTTATGTTTTCTGACAACCTTGCTCTTAATGTATTTTCAGGAGTCAATCCTTTACTCTCTATGATCTTCTTATTTAGTGCATGATTATAAATATCCCTTGCAGACATCGGATGTCCAATATCGTCTAATACCTGTTGTGCTATATCCAAAAAAATGCTCATAAGAATCTATAAAATATAAATTATTTTTTCTCACTTTCACTCATACACATCGTCTTTCTTCATTATTAACCAATCATACAGCTGTTCTAGAAAGTAATAATCATCTTCTGTGACATAGTAAGAATGAAAATTCTGATTTCTCAATTTTTCCAGCCGTACCATCCAACTTGTCTTCGCATCTTTCCCGCCTGCCATTTTCTTTTCGTGTGGACGGGTATAAGATGTTTCAAAAATATTTTGCCAATTCTTTAAAGCGATTTCTCTATAAGCTATAATGTTAATACAATCCCACTCTGTACACTCATCGTCTTCATCTTCCACTTCTCGGTTTTTCTGATACATTAATATAGTGGCAGACTCACCTATTTTCGAAGGAACTCCTTTTTTAAACCAATTATTACCATAAAAAGCCTCTAGCTTTTCTTTAAAATCCATTTTAAAGTATGTTTCTATTTCGCGAATATATTCAAAAGCTTTCGTGTTATATATTTTCTCTTCTTTTTTCAAGTACTCATCTAATCCCTCTGGATTAAAAGCTGAACACTGTTCTCTAATAGCTTTTTGAAGAGTACGCCAATATTTTACATCTCCTCCTGTACCATAAGCAGTTTTCAAAGTACCAATAATATCTTCATCTATACTTCGATAAAATGTGACTAAAGGAAGTAGATATTTTTCTGTTTTTTCAAAAATACTACTCACATTGTCCCGTTCTGATATTTCATTTATCTTTTCCAAATGATCTATAATATCACTCAACGTCAATATTATGGCATAGATACCCTTGTTAATCACTATTATTCCATCCGGTTTTTCCCATTCTTCTTCTAATTTTTCTTTTATAAAGTCAAATGATAATAGCAAAAATTTAGATAACTTATCAAATGCCAAATCTAAATTCCCTTTATAAAAGATACTGTACTTCTCAACCTTATCTTTTGATACCTTACCCAAGAAAACACTCTTCTTTATTGCATTATCTATTTGCTGGGTAGTAATCAACTTTTTATCTTCTCCAATAGATATTTTTCCATATAAAGCAGACGCACGATCTTCACCTAAAAATATAGCTATACGAGATCTTAATGCTGTCATTTGCTCTAGATAATTTTCTGAATTCCAGAGTAGATCAGCATTTAATGTATTTCTTAAATTCTTTGAAACAGCTTTTTGATTTTCATTTATTTGCATAAATAATTTAACTTGCTCATTTCTATCCAAATTTTCAAACGCAACAACAGGGATTGTATTTGTAGTTTTATATTTTGAATTTGCATAGCCGTAAAGTCTATGTTGTCCATCAATGATATAAGCAGATCTATATCTCTTTGGTAAATACAAAAAACCTACATCAGCTATCGTTGAACAAATATTACTCGATTCTTGAAACTCTAATTTTTTCTTCTTACCAGAATCCAGACTAATGATGATTGAATTAGGAAAATATCCTTTATCTTCTTCCAAAAACTTATTTATCGCATCTAATCTACCTTTTTGAATAATTCGCTGATATGTTGGCATCATGTTAGTATTCGCTTTATTTCGATGCAAAACATAACCAATTTTCAATAATTTTTCAGGTTCAATAGAAAATGAATAATACACATGCCCACCCATTTTTCCTCTTATAGCTGGTATCTTATTATCCATCTCTGGAATTTCTTGATCAAAAAATAATGAACCGAGGAGTTGGTATCTTGCAGCAATTCCAATCTGATTATGCATTTTGATATAATAGTCTATAATATCCTCATCAAAGTGTACCCCACCTATTTTCTCAAGAGCAAGTTGGTCTTGCTCCATTAAAGCATAATTCTCTGTAGCTAATATAAATTTGAATTTAAGTTTTGCTCCATCAAAAATATAATTTAAAGTCTTTCTTATTTCCCCAATATGATCTTTTAGTAATTCCAGTTTATCCTTAAAATTACTTTTGGCGTTTTTAACTGCAGATTCGCATCTAACAAGTACGATAGATTCTTGATCTTTTGCTAAAATATCAAATGTTTCAAAAAGAGAATTATCTTTTTTATCATAAGGTATATCGATGGCTTGATTTCTATTGAGTAAATCAAAACCAAGCGAAGCAAATAATGCCCACATCTTATCAACCAAAAGATGCTTGCTTTCCTTCTTTTTTCTTAATTTTATTTTTGTCTTAAATTCTTTGTCAATTTCCCAGCCATCTGCGATATATTTCTCTATATTATCAATTTGCTTACTAGGAAAAGATATGTATATATATACATTCCTCCTTATCTTTATTTCAGCCGTTTTATCTATATCAAAACTCAGACCTTCTATAAAATCTTGCTTTTCTTTGTTGTTCATAATATTACATTTGTAAAGATATATTCGTTAACTTGAGTTCTTTTTGCTCCTTTACCTCCTATAGTGCTAGGTCGTTGAACAATGCGTAAAGTACCTAAACCATCAAATAATTCTGCAATACAGGAATGCGCAGCATTTGTTAGAATAAAATAGGCGTTAGAATCAGATATAACTTTCAATAATTCAGCCAGTCTTTTTTGATCATCCCATGAAAATATTTGCTGATTGTATTGTATAAAGCCATTATTCTCATGAGCCACAGTATATGGCGGATCTAAAAACACTAAATCATGGGCTTTCAGATTTTCTTTAATAATCTCAAAATCATCAGATTGAAATGTGACATTTTGCGACAATAGCTTGCTGATTTTTGGAAAATTACTACAGTCTAATAAGTTTTTGCCTGTTCGATATCCAAAAGGTACATTATAAAATCCATCTCTATTAACTCTATAAATACCATTATATGACGTGCGATTTAAGTATATGAAAATAGCAGCTTTTTCTATGTCATTTTTTGGACTAATAGCTCTTATTGAGTAATAAAAATCTCTTTCATTCTTGTAGCTATTTATCAAATCAATGATTTCTTGAAAATTATTTTGCAATTGTTTGTAAACATTAATTAGATCAGGATTAAAATCTGAGAGATATGAATGATTATGAATTAAATTACGACTCTTTAAGTACAAAAATATCGATGCACCTCCTAAAAAAGGTTCATGATAATCGTTAAATTGTTTTGGAAGTAACTCTGGCAAATGTTTAATTAACCACCTTTTACCTCCAGCCCATCTTAAAAAAGGCTTTTCTATCATTGTTTCTATTTCTAGAACATTATCGTTTTGCATATATAGTGATTGCAATAAATCTTTAGGCTTCAAAATTAGCAATTTATATTTTCTCTTAAAAGTATATTGAACATATTCTATACAAATTCAATCAAAAAGTAGCAATAAAGATTTTGATTAAAAACTCCTTGATGGAAACTTAAGACTCTACTACAACAATATGTAAGCAGAAAAATTATTATCCATTGCTGTTTTCTCGTGAAAAGATATATCTTTGTCCTCAGTATTCTCCATGAGCAAACTACCGCAAAAGCACGTAGCAAATCAGTGGGATAATTCATGGGATATGCTTGAAGATAAAAATATAAAGTTTTAAATATCAGCGTGGTAACTCCGTCAGGAGAATTCCAGGCGAATTATTGAGAATTAAGCAGTTATCTGATACAGATAGCTGCTTTTTATTTATACACACTAGAAGTTGACATTTATGCATGTTTCATGACAAGCAGCCAACTTTCCTGTTCTTACTTTTGATGTTTACCTCTTTTTCACTCTAAAACAAATGATGGAGAGTGGGGTTGGGGAGGAAATAATCATTAATTAAAAAGAACAGTGTGATGAGAATGAAGACATTAAAGGAAGGTATTGTGGCTCATGCGGAGGGGCTGGGGGAATTGTTTAAGTTTTCGGCAGAGCATACTTGCAGAAGTATATTGCATAGCTTAGAAGAGTTTACTAATATCGAGTTGCTAACTTTTAAAGATTTGACAGCAGGATTTTTTCTGGGTTTTGAGCACTATTTGTGGGCTTCGGGATGTTCACGAAATACTTCGGCATGCTATTTTCGAGCGTTACGGGCTATTTGTAAAGGGGCTGAGAGGCAGGGAATGGTGAAAGACGCTAAGAAGCTCTTTTGTGAGGTGTTTATGGGGTATGAAGAGACGAAGAAGAGAGCGCTGAGTATTGAACAGCTTCGTATGGTGGCAGGTGCAGATTTGGAGGAGCCAAGTTTAGTGATGGCACGAGATCTGTTTATCCTTTCTTATTATTTAAGGGGGATTCCTTTTATAGATTTAGCTTATTTGAGGAAGACGGATATTCATGATAATGTGCTTTGCTATCGCCGTAGCAAGACGGGGAGGATGTTGACGATTACACTTGAACCGTGGATGTGGGAAATTATTGAGAGATATTTATGTGATGATCTTGATTCACCCTATTTATTAAGGATTATACGCCAACCGGGAAGCATACCAGAAGAAAGGCGTCAGTATGAGAGTACCCTGCGACTTTACAATAAACATTTGTATCGGTTATCTGAACGATTGGGATTAGAGGTGAGGTTGACTTCATACGTAGCACGACATACGTGGGCGACTCTAGCATATAATGAGGATATACCGGTAGCTAAAATTAGTGCAGGATTGAGCCATGCTTCGGAAGAGATAACACATACTTATTTGAGATCGTTCTCTGATGAACAACTGGCAGTGGTAAATTTGCAGATGGCAGCATTGGTTAATCCGATGGCAGAAAAGGAATGGAAGAGGAAAGAAAAAGAAAAGGGAAAAGGAAATAGGAACGACAAAGAAAGAAAAATATCTAAAAATGAGCTTCATACAGGCGTTCCGATTCCCGGTAGGAAACGGAACGATTCCGGCGGTAAAGGAACTGTTTTCAATTGAGATAAACAAGGAAAACCGGAAATACTTATCGAAGTTTCCCTGTTTTCTGTAAAAAATCGGTTAGTTTACAACATCAGACACGACAAAAACAGCTCTCTTATCCTGAAAGTTAGATTTTGTCCGGAAAAGTCATGCCAAGAAATGGGATATTGCTGTAATAATATGATATACTGCCTCGAAAGTCCTTTATATAGATTAGAAAGCTTTCACTTTTTTTATTTGAAGATACGACTCCCCTTACCCATACCTCAATATGGGGGAAGCTCATTATAAAATCGAAGAATACAAGGAGGAAAAACGAAGAATTGTCCGCCTTTTTAAAAAGGAAGACGAGTATTATCCGCCTGTCCTATGCTTACGGCGCCGTTTGTTCCGTTTCCTACCGGGAATCGGAACATCCTTAACAAAACAGACAATAATCTACATAAAAAGCAAGCGCTATGTTAACACTCAGAACCAAACTCGCCCTGGCAGTACTACACGACATCCAATATAAGGATTATCAATTGAGCACTTCCTTCAATTATTCCCCTTCCGAAATAGCCTATCTGTTGCAGGCTCTCTCAAAAGGACATATGATTACGCTGGCGGAGAACCAGCCGGACAACCTGCCCGAATCTTACCGCCTTGCCTGCGAATATCATAAAATCAACCTCCTCTCCATTCTTGAAGCATTGGGCGAAGGTATCTACTTCAACCATCCCAGCGATGAGGATTTCTATTCCTGCTACGGGACAACAGCCCGTAAACTGGGTATCATCAACCAAATGACACGTATCTATCTGATGGAGATTTCCATAGCCGAACTCCCTGTCAGTGAATGCCTGACCGGCAACCATGCCATAACCATGCCGTAACCCGCATCCGACACGCCAATATAAATCCGAATTACCCATGAAACGACTTTATCCGCTGATTCTGTTACTCTGTACGGTGAGTACCGCTGCCTTTGCCCAACGTGTGGCATTGCGCACCGACCTGCTGTTATGGGGAACCACCACTCCGAATGCAGGAGTGGAAACCGGCATCAACCGTCATTTCACAATGGTACTGAACGGCGCTTACAATGCATGGAAATTCAGCAATGACATGAAACTGAACCTCTATCTGGTGCAACCGGAGTTACGATATTGGCCCTGCCGCAAATTCGAGGGGCATTTCTTCGGCGTGCACGGACATTACGCTTATTATAATGTGGGGCAGATTCCCTTCTTTTCGGGCATGGAAGACATCATTTACCGGGGCGACCTGTATGGCGGGGGCATCACCTACGGTTATCACTGGGTGCTGGGCGACCGCTTCTCCGTGGAGGCCGTGATAGGTGGCGGCTACGCCCGCATGGAATATGACAAATACCGGTGCGCGGGCTGCGGCGAGCGCATGGGACATTATAAAAGGAATTATTTCGGGCCTACACGGGCCGGTGTGTCACTCATTTATTTCATACGATGAAAGTTATGGTAATTCTCTACTGCATACTCTGGTTCTGCACCTCCTGCACGTTCGATTTTGACGAGCCGCAGGTGTGTCCCTACAATGTACGGCTGAATTACCGCTATGCCGGAAGACCCGATGCCGGACAGCTCGCCATGTATGTGGATAATATCAGGCAGTTCCTTTTCGATGCGGACGGGGTGCTGGTGGATACTTGGACATTGCAGGGCGACAGTCTGGAATACTGGCAGGGAGAATTACCTCCCGGACGCTACACCCTCGTGGCATGGGGAAACCAAAGATATGAAAGTGACATACTACCCCCGCCGCAACCCGGTGTGACAAAAATCCGTGAACTGGTAATGACCTCGGCCACGGGAACACCCGCAGGAGGATACCGGACCAACACCGAACGGCTCTATTACGGATATGGCACATTCGAAGTTCCCGCCACAGGGGTTTCAGTGAACAGGACCGTATACCTGACACACTGCCACGCCGTACTCCGGATAACCGTACATTGGGAAGACGGTTACTATCCTGCGGAAGGAACGGGCGGATATACGCTCCGTATGCGGGGCGTGCCTTGCGAATACGGTTTTCCGGCAGGTTACGACATACCGCTGGCTGTGGGTGACGGGGCTTTCACATTCCCCTCCATAGGCAGTCCGGTGACGTGGCACCAGACCCGGGCGGCAATGAACTACAATGACGAACTGACGGGGGAACTGGTGACGTACCGCCTGACATCGGGTTCGCACCCGTTGCTAAGTATCTACCGGGGCGATGAAAGGATTATGAAGGAGATAGACCTGCAACTATTCTTTCGCAAGCTGCCTGTCAGTCTGGATGAGAACACGGAACAGGAATTCGACCTGTTGGTAACCATAGGGCGAACGATTGTGGTGACACAAATGAATGCGTCGGACTGGACGGAAGGAGGAGGACTGGGGTAAATTAAAAATTGAAAGTTGAAAATTGAAAATTAAAAGATGGAGAGAGTGAAATATATAATAGGAGGCTTGGTTGGGGTACTGCTGGCGGCGGAAACATGGGCGGGCGGAACTCCGGTACTCAGTTCGCATGTCTTTACGCAAGGGGACAGTCTTCATATAGAACTGCTGTTGAATCTGGACGATACAAAAGCAGGGAATGCGGAGGCTTACCACTTTACGCCCGTGCTGCGCAGTGCGGGACGCTTGCAGAAACTTCCGGCAGTGGTGGTGAGCGGGCGTCGTCGTGCCCGTGCCGATCACAGACAGCAGGTGCTCCAACCCACACCCGGTTATATTCCTCCTTACCACACGCTTTATGCCCGAAACCGGAAAGACAGTATCAACTATCATGTGTCCGTCGCTTACAGTCCGTGGATGGAACATGCCTCGCTGGTGCTGATGCGTGAGCAACGGGACTGTTGCCGGATGAAGATTCTCGGAGTGGAGCCGCTGATGGCAGACCTTGATTTGGCAAGCCCTTTCCGGGTGCCGCAGGGGCAGATAATGATTTCACAGGGGCAGGCAGCGGGTTCGCAAGGACAAGTAGCGATTCCGCAGGCGGTTGTGGAAAGGCAGGAAACGGGTACTACCGACCGACGGGAAACAAAGGGCCGTGCAGACTGCATGCCCTGTGCTGAATGTACGGCTATGGTGACTTACCTTACTCCCGAGGTGGAAACACAAAAACACCGTTCGGAAAGTGCCACCTTATATATAGACTACCCAACAGGAGTGTATGATGTCCGCCGGGAGTTCCACAACAACCATTCTGAACTAGAGAAACTGGACAGCCTGATGCGTCCGCTCATCAAAGGGAATCTAGCAAGCATCTCTGAAATTTCCATTTACGGCTACGCTTCGCCTGACGGAACATACAAAGACAATGAAATACTTGCTTCCAACCGCGCCCGCTGTTTTAAGGAATATATGTGCGCAATGTATACGCCGGGACACAACCTTTATAAAGTATCTTCCATACCCGAAGATTGGGACGGGCTGGTGGAACTGCTGAAACAGCAGCCCATGAAACACGGTGACGAGGTATTGACTCTTATTTCACGGACAGGCATTTTCGAAGGACGCGAAAAGCAGTTGATGGATATGTACGGGGGAAATACCTATCGGGAACTTTTGAAAGACTATTTCCCGCAATTGAGGCGTATACGGGTTACGGTGGGTTATGAAGCCCGCGCTTTCAACATTGAAGAGGCGGCAAGCCTGATATACACACATCCCCGTTTGCTGTCATTGCAGGAAATGTATCGGGTAGCCGCATTCTACCGTCCCGGCACGGAGCAATACCGTGAAGTCTATGAGATAGCCGCTTATCACTTCCCTGACGATGCACTGGCAAACATCAATGCCGCTTCAGCGGTAATTATGGCGGGCGACCCGATAAGTGCCCGGCAATATCTGGATAAGGTGGCGGACGATCCGCGTGCATGGAATGACTTCGGTGTACTGGCGTATCTGGAAGGTGACCGGAAGAAAGCCGAGGAATGGTTTCGCAAGGCGCTGGGAATAGAACCGGAAAAGGCGAGGAAAAATTTGAAGAAGATGAAGAAGGAGGAATGAAGGATAAAGTATCTGTCATGCTGAGCGAAGCCGAAGCATCTGCTCTTTGTATGCAAGGGAGAAGAGATTCTTCACTACGTTCAGAATGACGGGATGAGTAATGAAAGTAAATAGTAACTGCATAAAACGCTACAAGTAATGAAAACATTAGCTAAAATCTTGCTACGCCTCTCATTGGCGGTGCTACCTTGTTTGGCGGTAGCTTGCACCTCGGAGGTGGAAACAACAGGCGGGACTCCCGAAACGCCGGAGAACCCGCAGGCCAATGACCCCAACCGCCGTTCGGTGGTAATCTCACTACAAAACAAGCTGATTCTGGTACAGGGCACACCAGAGAGTCGCCCTATGACCCGCGACGGCATAGCCGAAGACGATGAGAACCGCATTGGAAGTCTTGATATTTATGCTTTCGGCAGCGATAAGGAAGAAGGGCCTTACACATTTCAGGAACGTTTCGCCTACCGTGCGGAGGCCGGAAAGCTGCCCGCGGGTGTTTCCCCACTCGACCTGAAATCGGATGAAGCAGCCGGAAGGGTGAATGTGGTGTTCTATCCCCGCAAGGGCCTGTTCACCAAGTTTTATTGTGTAGCCAACCAGACGGAACTGAATGACGCGACAGGACATGAGTACACCGGCTATACACCGTTGCAACAGAATTCGCAACAGGCAGGCGTGCCGGGCGATGCGGTAATGACACCCGGTATTCCTACTGAGAACGACTTCATCAAACTGAATACCCCGCTATTGGAGCCCACCGGTTTCAATACGGATATCCTACTTGCCCCGCTGCCTATGTCCGGTGCCAGCAGCCAGCCTGTTGACTTGCGGGAATACAGCATGGGGACATACGTGCGGCTGAACGTCTCGCTCAGCCGTGCCGTAGTACGCTTCGATGTAGTGAATGATGCCGCAAAATCTCATTTCACCATTACCGACATTGCCATGGGCAACGGGCGACAAGGCGTAACGTTGTTTCCCATCCGCCCCACAGGCGATGTTCCCGCCACCCCCGGACAACTCATTACGTACCCCTACCGCCCCTTCGACGGGCTGAATGCCAACATAGGAACCACCACCAAGGCTTTCTACTGCTACCCGTGCAAGGCAATGGACGAAGGGTTCCTGATATTGAAAGGACTGTATGCGGTGAATCTGACAGACGAGAAGAAAGAGGTTTCTTACCGCATCCCCTTCGAACGGGTGAGCGACGGCAACGGCACACGCATTGAAATCAATCATAACCACCGCTACACAGTACAAATCACCGAAGCTGACCCTTTTGAACTGACAGCCAATATTCGTCTGGTGGACTGGGAAACTGGCGATTATATTGATGATTATGAACCGGACAACGGACTGGAAGCCATTACCGTAGCCGATTTGTTACCAGTAGATGAGACCACTTACGAGCCCAATACCAATATCGTTACACTATTACTCAAGGCTGGTAGTAGCTTCACCGTTACCATCGGTTCCAATGCTGGAGTGGATGCAAAACTTACCTATTACGGTGGTACAGCGGAAACCGAATGGCTGAAATGGGAGGAAATACCTGTAACGACCACACGTGCAGAAACCACGAAGCAGGTGAAGTACAAAGTTTCTTTCAAAGAAAACTATACCGGTGACTCCTATCCCCGTGGTATTCTCCGCCTGATGGACAAGGCAGGAGGTAGCGAGGAAGTGGTACTGATAGATACGACCTATGGTATTCCTGAGGTAGAAACCATAGGCGGTGAAATGAATCCGAGCGGGGTGAGCAACTGGAATGCAGCAGAGAGCACACTCTATTTGGCACAAGTAGTCAGTGCCGGAACTTCTTCTACGGGCAAGATCACTGTCACTTCCATAGGCGGCAGTAAGATAGAACTTCCCGTTAACTCGGATATCACTGTCACCCCGACTTCAAGCACGCATACCACGCAGGAGTACACCTTTCAGTGGGCGGCTACGACTGCTTCCGATCTGACGGAAAAGGAAATTGCCGTAAATGTATTGAATAACTCCGACCACACTAAAATAGGAAATATCAAAGTAAAGTTGCTACCCAACCGAATCAACAACTTACAATTAACAACCGCACCTTCGGATATTAAGCTTTCGGATATAACAACTACTACTGCAACCCTCACTATGCCCATCATCAAGGACAAGCAATTCACCCTTACAATGGATAATTACAGCAAGCCTACTCTAAGTACGAAACCATCGTGGCTGGAGGTAGTTACATCACCCGCCATACGCAGCGCACCGGAGAGCCTAACGACGAATTTTACTTTCAGACTGATAGAGGATGCAGAAAATTTTGCTGATACAGAACTGGTGTTTACTAATGCTTCCGGAGGTACAGGGATGACGGTGAATATCACAAGAGTGTTTCAAGCGCCTACAATTACAGATGTAAGCGGTGCAACGCCATCTGCCAACTCCTTCTCCAGCAATACCGTATACCTGCAACATACGAAAACGGGCTCTTCGACTACGAAGAAGATCCGCATTTATTCATTGGGAGGACACACATTTGTAGATCCCAACCTAAGCTCGTTTTACAAGTCTTCGACCAAAGTGAATAATAGCACGACCGATTATACTGTTGGTAGCAGTTCGTGGAATAATTACACTGGTACTGAAAGTTACACGATACCCGTAAAGAATGCATCGGACGAAAGTAAAGTTACAAACCTTAAAATGCAGTTTAGGTCCTCACGTCCGTCCATAAGCGGAGCATCGGGATACTCCAATGCGTTTAACCTTACGGGTTATGATACATATGGCTACCTGTACGTGAATGATGATGCATCTTTGTATGGAACATACAATGCTAAATTCAGGCTTTATTCCGAATGTGGCTTCTCTGCGAATTCGAGTTCTGTAGGGATACTATCAATTTCCCGGACGAAGGTTTGGAGCTCGAACTCTAAATATGACGAGTTCAACCTGTCTATCCCGGGTAGTCCCTGGTTGGGATCAACTACAGAAGGCAACTATACTTTCGGAACAGTCACATTCAGTGCCGTCAATGAGAGTGGATATTACAACGACTATCAGCTAACAATATATAACAAGCTACCGATTACTGCCGGATATTGGGCGTATAAGGTAGGTGGCAAGTTCTTTAGCAAAGTCAGTGAATTAAACGTATCACTCAGTACTGCCAGATCGAAAGCCAACTCGGTCGGAAATGGCTGGAAGACGCCAACTGCAAGTGATGTGCGTAACACTATATTTACATCTCTGCCTAGTAGTGTAAATGACAAAACAGTAAACACCAGGAGTGTACCTTCATACTTTTTTAATATTCTACCTGCTATTAACCAATATAGGTATCTCTTGATAGAAACAAGTACGAGCAGAACAGGAAACGGCTATGGGCTGGATTACCAAACTAGTGGAAATGTTATTAGCTACGGCTGGGGAGATACAGCTGAACCCTCAGATCACAATTTTGGAACCTGCTATGTATTGGTACATGATTGAGCAATACGTAGGGCATGGCTCCGTCCTGGCGAATTTGTAACCCGACACATCACATCCGATCAAAAGATTAATTTTTATCGGATTACAAATCCTACTACCAAACACAAGCGGATTGCAAATCCGCTTGAACGAATACTGTTTGAAATGATAATCCCTTCATTGGGCATAGCTGCAACAGCACTTTCGTTCTTTGACATGCTGGAATGATTTTTATAATACTTTGCTGGTATTCTTGATGATAAATACGTATCTTTGTCAAGCATTAAACATCCTCATTATGGGGCGGTTATAATGTATTTAAGTATATGTGTTCACATTAAATAGAAAGTAATTATGAAATATTTGAATCCTAAAGCAGACTTGACCTTCAAGCGGGTCTTTGGCGAACATCCCGATTTGGTGATGAGCCTCTTGAACGCCTTGCTGCCACTGACTGCCGATCAGGAAATAACCGATATTGAATATCTCCCTTCGGAGATGGTTCCTGAAAATCCATTGCGTAAGAACAGTATTGTTGATGTCCGTTGCAAGGATAAGCAGGGCAGACAGTTCATTGTGGAAATGCAGATGATTTGGTCACCGGAGTTCAAACAACGTGTGTTGTTCAATGCCTCTAAGGCCTATGTCCGCCAGATGAGTGTTGGCGAACAATATGAGTTGCTACAACCCGTGTATTCGTTGAATCTGGTCAATGAGATATTTGAACCGGAGCTGGAAGGGTATTATCATCATTATCAGATGATTCATGTGGAAAACTCTGATAAAGTGATTGATGGCCTCCAACTGATTTTTGTAGAGTTGCCTAAGTTTACCCCGCATTCGTATGCGGAAAAGAAAATGCAGGTGCTTTGGTTACGATACCTGACCGAAATCAATGACAATACCCGTGAAGTGCCAGAAGAACTAATGGCGAATCCTGAAGTAAAAAAAGCGGTTGATGCCTTGGAAGTATCGGCTTTTACGGATGCGCAATTGGCCGGTTATGAAAAATTCTGGGATATTATCAGTGTGGAAAAAACGCTGTATAATAGTGCAGAACGCAGAGGGATGGAGAAAGGTATGGCCGAAGGGATGGAAAAAGGGATGGAAAAAGGAATAGAGAAAGGAATAGAGAAAGGAATGGCGGAAGAACGACATCTCATAGCCCTTAATATGAAAAAACAAGACGTTTCTTTCGAGCTAATTTCTCAATGTACCGGATTATCTATAAAAGAAATAGAACTCTTGTAATATCATACATATTGCACATTGACGCTTAATCTTTAAGCATTACCCTATATTTAAATCATTCCAACATGTCAAAGAACGAAAGCTAGTTTGACATGTTGGAATGATTTTTTTGTGAAATACCCTCCCGTTTCGACGGATTACCAATCCGCAGAACAGCTTTTCTCCAAGAAATTCATTCCCTCATGCCATAATTATCCGATTTATCAACCCGGCAAAACTTCGGTTTTACCGACATTACTAATTATAAAAAATAAAAATTATGGCAAACGAAATCAAGTATCAAATCAACGGTCAACTGGCGGACAACACCGTGACCGTGGACAACAAGGAGGACATGATCCTCGTCCCTGTATCCATCGGCAACGCGGATGAAAACCGCATCATCGCCGAACTGAAAGCGGAAGACTCCGGTCTGCGCGAAGAAACCATCCGTCACGTATTCGACCTGCAAAAGCGTGTCATCAAGCGGCTGCTGATGACCGGAGTGAGTGTGAATACAGGGTTATACTACGCTTCTGTCAGCTTCCGGGGCATCATAGAGAACTCCACCTGGAATCCGGCAAAGAACTCCATCGTGGTGAACTTCAATGTAGGCGCCGACCTGCGGGAAGCCATCAAGCAAACCACCGTGGGCATCATCGGCGAGAAAGGCAGCGCCATGTACATCGGTGGTGTACAGGATGCCTCCACCCGCGCACTCGACGCCTCAGCCACGGCAGGACGCGCCTTCACGCTTACGGGCGGCAAGTTGAAAGTAGTGGGAACTGACCCAGCTGTAGGCATCACCCTGACGAGCAGCAAGGGCACGGAAACTAAGGTGACCGAAGACCTCTGGGTAACGAACGATCCTTCGAAACTGACATTCATTATCCCTGCCAATCTGGCTGACGGAACGTATGAGCTGAAAGTAACCACGCAATTCGGTAGTAATAGCAAGACATTGCTAAAAGCTCCGCGCAGTGTAACGAAGACCATTTATATCGGTACGGCTCCCTCAGGAGGGGGTAGCGGTGGAGAAGGCGGTTTAGATGAGAACCCGTTGGGATAAAAGAAACAACCGCAACCGATAGCCCTACTGCTACGCCGGTCGTAGGTGACCGGCTACGGGTGGCATAGACGGCCGGCTACGACCAACGAAGACGACCACCTACGGTACCCGTAGCAGTACGGCCTGCTAAACAGCTTATAATTAATTTATTAACTTTCAAATAAAAGTATAGACAAATGATGAAAAAAAGTAACATGCTTTGGATGTCCGCTCTACTGGCCCTGCTTGCAGGATGTAGCCAGAACGAGTTGGGTATTGACGACACTCCCACAAGTGGAGCGCAAGGCAAAGAGATCCGTCTCGTATTTAGTGGCGGAGGAGAGTCGCAAGAATACACCCGCGCCATCGCTTCCGAGAGTGAAAACCAGATTGATAATCTGGACATCTATGTGTTTGCCGCCACCGCAGATGGCGGAGACTACCAGTATCTGGAAACGTGGAAAGCCGCCGCACAGGACAACACCGCAGCGAAGACCTTCAAACTGAGCGGTGCCGGAACCGACCGGAAAGCCTCCATCTTCCCCACGGAACTGAAAGGCATCCCCAACCTGAAACTGTATTGCGTGGCAAACAGTACAACGCTCTACAAGACTGACGGAACCGCCATCGATCCCCTGACAGCGGTGACCACCAACGCCGCCACCGGAGCCATCGAAACAGAAGGTACGAAAGCCACAGTCTTCGAGAGCTACTTCACCGAGAAACTGGACGCAGCAGGCACCGCCTTGGGCACCCCGCTGGTGATGACCGGAAGCGGTACTACGAAGATACTGGGTAACATCGCCACGGTGAACATCGAACTCAAACGCCGCGTGAGCCGCTTCGACATCGACAACGAATCCGCCAAGACGGGATTGATTATCGAAAGCGTATCGCTGGGGAACGGACGAAACCAATCTACCGTGATGCCGGGCACGCTGGAAGAACTTGATCCTGCCGGACGCACCGCCAGCCTCATCCAGTATCCCACCACCGAAGGTAGTTATCTGATGCTGCCCAAAGCCAATCAAGGAGTGACGGAAAGTGCCCTCTATACTTATCCGCTCAAGGATACGGACAAGGCGTTCCTCATCATCAAGGGCAAATACCAGAACCCGATGCAGAAAGAGCCCGTTCCGGTGGAATACCATCTTGATATACAACGTATACCCGATGGCGGCGGTGATCCTAAATTCATGGACGTAGTAGCCAATACCCGCTATACCCTGCACATCAAGGAAGTGATGGAAGCCACCATCACCGCTTTCTTCGAAATCGTGGACTGGACCAGTGGCGGTGGAGTCATCATCAAACCCGATAACGCAGCGCCCGTGGTGACTGCACTGAATGTGGAAGGAACCGAAACAGACGTCACCACCAAGGAAATCAGTGTGAACGCTGACAATACGGAGAAAACCATCACACTGACCGCCACTGCCAGCGGCAAGGTACAGCCGAAGTTCAGCACTACAACCGGATGGAACATCGACTGGTTGACACATGACGTTGCCAGTTATCAGTCGGAAGTGGTAGACGGAGTGACTACCACCACCATGACCTTCAAATACACGCTGACTGCTGATGCACCGTATGCTCCCGTCACACTGACGCTTGCCAATGAATCAGCGTCACAAGATGAGTCGGTGTACACTACGCTGACCATCGTGCCGCCTGCCACAGCCCCGGTACTGGATTTCGCCACACCGGATGCGGCTACGGGGAATTTCAATTTATATGATCAGGTAAATAACAAGCTCACTATGTACAAAACCAGCAAGAGTAGTATCACGCTCGGGGCAAGCTGTCCTTTTGGCACGAAGTTGGTGTTGCCTAACACGCTTCCCTGGCTGGAGGTATCGAAAGCTGCCACAGGTCCGGCATCAAGTGACACCGGAACTCCCGCCACGGATGTGCATGCAACGACTCCGGTAGAGGAATTCTATACGCTGAAACTGAAGGATGTGACGGCAACCAGTGACGCGAACAGCAAGTTCGAAATCATCAGTCTGGGTGACGACACCAAGAAGCTGGAACTGACGGTAGAACTGCTTGACCCTGCCATTACGACGATTGAGCTAACAGGCACTCCGGGTGGAGCCGCCTATACCGACAATAAGATTACCGATGTGCCCCGCACCGCCGCAGCCACCGTTGAAGTGAAGGTGACTTCCCCGCAGGGTGTGACGGCGAGCACATTGTCATCCTGGTTTACTATTGCAGAGACTTCTCCCTTTGCAAAAACCAATCCGACGGATGCCACCGGCAGCCAGGTATTCACCCTGACCGTGAAAGATTCCGTCACCGACTTCACCGCCGCACCGATTGTGCTGAAAAACAATATCTCGGGCATGGAAGACGTGACGGTACTGGTAAGTCCTGCCGCACCTGCCGTCGTTCCTTAATTCAATAAATAACCGATTAATAACAATAAGATCATGATTAAAAACAGAAAACAGTTTTCCGCATGGGTGATAGGCTTGCTTGCCCTCTCACTTGCGAGTTGCAGCGAAGCGGAAGTGCTGCCGGCAACCACTCCCGGTGATGACCCGCTGGCCGGTGACCCTACACGCCGCGAAGTCATCCTCGGCTTCCAGAACAAGCTGAACATAAAGACGGCGGACACCGATACCCGTGCCGCTAACGCCCGCATCGCCACCACCCGTGCCGACGATGCCATAGCCACCACTGAAGAGAATGAAATCACTTCACTGGACATCTATGTGTTTTCCTCGGACAAGGAGGAAGGACCGTACACCTATCAGGAACGGTTCTGCTACCGCGCGGACGGCTCTACGGTGATTAACGCCACCAAAATCGTGCTGACAGTGGAAGGTAACAACGTGGCACTCGCCACCCTTCGCCCTAAGAAAGGCCTGTTCACCAAGTTCTACTGCATTGCCAACCAACCGAAATTGCTGAAAGCCGGAACGGAATACACCGTCTTCACCCCGCTGGAACAAAGTTCTCCGGGGGCAGATTATAACGTTGTGACAAAGGCGGGTGTACCGACCGAAACGGATTTCCTCACCTTTACCACTCCGTTGCTGGACCCTGCCGAAGCCGCAGATGTATTGCTGACACCCCTGCCGATGGTAGGTTCTTATAGCCCCGCGCTCGATTTGCGGGACATCAGTATGGGTTCACGCACACGCATCAACATGACGCTGTCGCGTATCGTCTCCCGTTTCGATATTATCAATGATGAGAAATTGTCACACCTCACCATCACCGGTGTATCGATGGGACACGGTCGCAAAGGCGTTACTTTCTTCCCGGTGGTTCCTGTGGAGGATGCAGACCCTACTAAGACGCTCATCACCTATCCCGACCGTGACTTTGACGGCGCCGATGCCAATAAAGGCACGCAGACAGGTGCTTTCTACAGTTATCCCAGCCCGATTGCGGATAAGGGTTATCTGATTATCAAGGGCAAGTATGCGCTGAACATGACGGACCCGCCGCAGGACGTGAGTTATATGGTGGATTTTGAACAGTCGGTAGCGGGTACGGGCGGTTACATCGAGGTGAAACCCAACCATCGGTACACGGTGCGCATCACCGATGCCGATCCCTTCAAGCTGGATGTGAACATCACCGTCTCGGACTGGACGGATGGTGGGGATTTCGAGTATCAGCCGGAAAACGAACTGGCTATCGGGACACTGACGGCAGAACCGGCAGGTGCAACCGTTATTGAGGATAACAATAAAGCCAGCGTCTCGCCGGATGAAACCGACTATTTCAGCATTCCCTTCACCAGTAATTCGGAAGCGGAATGCAGCATTGTCTATACAAGTTCTGCGGGCGGAAGCGCCGAGTGGCTGAAGACGGCAATCACGAAAGATGCGGTAACCCGTGCCGGCTCGGTCGCTTATACGTGTAAAGTATCAAAAAACGCAGAGTATACGGGCAATCTGTTTCCGAAAGCCATCATCGTGTTGCGCAGCAAGGCGGGACGTGAGGAGAGCCAGATTTCAGTGAAGGCAGCAGTCGGAGTACCTACCGTTGCCGCGGCGACAGGCACCCCGTCGGAACCGGCCGGAGCTAATTCTTACGTTGCTGGAAGTGAAGCGCCGGATGTGATAACCGGAGTGCTCAGTATGCAGAGACAGGCGAGTGCCGGCACTACTTCGTCCATGCAACTGACCGTGACCGCCAAAGGGGGAAGCCGGATTTCCGGTCTGCCCGCATGGCTGAAAGCGGACAAGGCGGTAGGACATGCCACCGAAGCTATAGATTATACCTTGACGCTGGATCAGAATGCAAAGGATTTCCCAACAGGGCCATTTCCCGCGAATGCGGCGGCAACCTTTGAGATACAGAATCTGTCGGATGCGGCAAAGAAGGTGACGGTAACGGTAAATGTGACGGAGGCAGCGATAGTACCGTAAAGAAAGGACAAGGAAGAATGAAACAGGTCTTTGTTACATAATAAAAAAACTTTTGAGAATAAAGAATCGGGTAGGAAGAGGACGAAGGGGTCTTCTTCCTACTTTGGTTTTAGGGGCGCAGTTACAGCAGATATTTCTCTGTTATCTTAACCTGAATTTCACCATCTTTTTTGTGACACATCACTCAGTTAATTCTTCTATAGTTCGAGTTACATATTGCTTTTAATCCATTTTTCATGCAATGACTACTATTATATGGGCACTTACAAAGTCTCTCAATTATCAATTAAAAAATGGTCGGGAAGCTTCCTCCTGCCCTATTTCATCTTCCCCAAAATCTTAGGAAACTGCCAAAAGAACAACAGCGTACAGCAAATTGCAGCCGTAGCATCGGATATAGCCTCAGCCGCATATACTCCGGTCACTCCCATATAATGCGGCAGTATCAGTGCTAACGGAATCAACAGAATGGCCTTGCGGAGCAAAGCGATAAAAATGGATATCCTGGCCTGCCCCAATGCAACAAACATATTCTGACAAGCACGTTGCAAGCCGAAAATGGTCATACCACCCAGAAAGACAGGCATAGTCCAACGGACCGTTTCTATCAACCTTTCATCACTTGTAAAAGCAGATGCAACCGTTGACGGGAACAGGATCATAAGCAGCATCAGAATCAGATTAAAAGAGAACATCGTGATCAGTGCAATACGGAAACAATCCTTCACACGCTGCTTATCACCATGGCCATAATTGTAACTTACAATCGGAATAAAGCCTTGCGCAAACCCCGTCAGCGGCACACTGGCAAACTGCATCGAAGTCTGTAATATCGTCAACGCACTGACGTAAATATCTCCAAAATCTTTCAAGCTACTATTCAGCACAAAGCCCACCAAACTCTCTGTACTGGCCATAATGAACGGAGATACTCCCAGCCCCAGCATCGCAATAACAATCCCCCGGTTTAACTTCATATAGCGCCTCTCCAAAGGCAGAGAAGCCTTCCGGGAGAATAGGAAAGACAGTACCCATGCGGCACTGCAAGCCTGAGAAATCACCGTAGCCAAAGCAGCACCTTTCACCCCCATATCAAACCAGAAGATAAATATAGGATCAAGAATGATATTTAATAAAGCTCCGATTAAAACAGAGTACATGGCAATGGCAGGACGCCCCTGCGCATTGATAAAGGAATTGAGTCCGGTGGAAATCTCTACAAAAACAGTTCCCAGCAAATAAATGGAAAGGTAATCGACCGCATAGCCCAATGTATGTTCCGAAGCGCCTGTAAAGAGCAGGATAGGCTCCATGAAAGTATAGGCAATGAAGGAAGTAATTAAAGTAAATAGAATCAGCAAGGTAAAACCATTCCCCAATATCTTTCCGGCACGCTGACGGTCACCTTGCCCAAGGGCTATGGCAGCCAACGGTGCACCACCACCGCCCACTATTGCTGAAAAAGAAGAAATCAATACCACGAGAGAAATTGTTACCCCTACGCCTGCCAATGCATCCGTCCCGATGCCCGGTATGTGTCCGATATAGATACGGTCGACAATGCTATAAAGCAAATTGACGAATTGTGCTGCTACTGCCGGAAGCGCCATTTTGAAAACCAGTGGCAACATACGCTCGGTTCCCAGACGTTCTTCATATTTATTGATCATCGTGATTCTTCTTTTCTAAAAACGAGTGCAAAGGTACAAGAATTTCCACTCGGCCCCAAAGTAATGGTGGCGGCTTTTACAGGAAACAGAGATCTTATTCCCTATACGCTTTCGGTGACATTCCCATAAGCCTTTTGAAATACTTGCCAAAGAAGGATTGGGACGGAAAATTAAGCTCGTCACCTATTTGCTGTACGGTCATATTGGTCGATCTTAACAGTGCCTTGGACATCGAGTTCACACCTACATTTTTATAATTCACTGAAAATATAAAATGAAAGTGTGTCACAAACCCAATAGGTAAATGACACACTCTTATAATAGAAATTAGCGATTTGCCTTACGCTTCTTCACCTCATCCACAAGTTTTGAAAAGGATTTATCCCTTTTACGCTTTTCATGTTCAGAAGTAGAGAAATGCCATGCTTCCCGCCGAAGTTTCTGATAACTTTCATAAACCTTACGGTCCAATACGCCACTACTTACCGCTTCTAAGACGGCACATCCGGGTTCGTTGATGTGCTTGCAATCCTTGAAGCGGCACGATACGGCATAATCGGAAATCTCCAATACCTCTGCAAGAGAATCGGGATCGTCAATGGCCAAGCCAAATTCCCGGACACCCGGAGTATCGATTAATACCCCTGAACCGTCCATCAATACCATCTCCCGACGAGTAGAAGTATGTCTTCCTTTTCCCGTGGACAGGCTGATATCAGACGTTAACAATACCGATTCCCCACAAAGCGCATTCACCAGAGAACTTTTCCCTACCCCCGAAGAACCGACAAACACAACCGTTTCGCCTGCCGATATAGACTCCCGCAATTGGAGAATCGTCTGAGGTTGATGGATACTTGTAAAAAACACCGGTATCTGACGGGCAATGTGCCTGATCTGTTCTTCGACTTTCTGCCTATCAAACCCTAAATCAGCCTTGTTAAACACCAATACAGGATTGATATTCTCTTCCTGCATCTGAACCATGAAACGCTCGGCTCTGCGAACATTGAAATTATCATCAAGACTTTGCACGATAAATGCCTTGTCAACATACGAGGCAATGGCCTGTTTATCGGCAACCGTTCCGTTTTTCTTGCGATATAAAGTCCGTTCGCGAGGCAGCATATCCACTATAATCCCTTTATGTTCGTCGAATGGTTGAAAAAGTACCCAATCACCGGTACAAGGGAGTTCAAAATCTGATTTCCCATACATCATATTCCCCGTCAGTTCACACTGAAACAGGCCGTTTTCTGAAACGACCTCGTAGCATGTACGGTGTACGATGGATATACGTCCATGCGTAAGGGAGTTATATGTTGACTCTTGCCTTAGTTGGCTTAACTTGTCATTCCAACCATAATTATTCAAATGAATCATTGTTCTATCTTTTTTGCAATGAAAAATGTATAACCGTAGAATGCTTTATACTTGCTGTATAGTTCTTCTTCATCAAACTGAAGCGAACTGAATTCTTCGGCAACCTTATTTCCCGCATACTTATGAAGGAAGATTTTCTGAGCTTCAATCTTTGCAGCAAAGTAATGCTCTGTCCAGCAATTTTCCGGCAGAATAAATGTAGCGACGGGAAGATACCCCGCTTTGTGTATCTTGGCCACCTGATTGGGAATCGTATCTATTTCAGGATACGCATTCACCCAGAAGTCATTGATTTCCGCAGGACGCTCGTCAGTAAACCACGAACTTTCAGAAACGGCAATATATCCTCCCGGCTTCAAATATCTACGCCACTCATTCAATCCCCGTTCAAAACCAATATTATAAATGGCTCCTTCCGACCAGATCAGGTCTAATTCCTCACTCTGAAAAGGAAGGTTATCCATAGAACCGACAATGCCTTTCACTCTGTCCTGCAAACCTGATTGCTTTGCATTGCGATTGAAGATATCAATAAAGTCGGGAAAAAGGTCAAGTCCGGTAATCTGTCCGGTAATATGCCCGGCCAATACCATTGTCTGTCCTCCTGTTCCGCAACCGATGTCGGCGATAAGGGACTTGTCGGTAAGGTTATCTATAAAGCTCAGCGCTTTCAGTGTTACGTCAGGACTTCCGGGTCCTTGGCGTTCCATATTGGAGAAGAAGTCACAGATTAATTGAAGTTCGAAATCGTGAATTGTTTTATTTTCGTTACTCATTTTCTTTATGTATTTTGCATACACGGAAAGCATAACAATGCCTTCATCATTGTACGCAGATTAAACTTGAATTATAATAATAGAAAACTACTCTCGAAAGGAGTTATCCGAGAGTAAACGAAGGGACAATCTGTATCAGAAACACAGATTGTTTATTAAACCAAATCCGATTTGAATGTCTTTGTCATGGCGCAAAGATAAATAATATTTTGATTTACAGCAAATTTCGTGTATTCTTTTCACCCCTTCTTCACATAAACCCTGTGTGCCCCACGTCCGGCAGTGTCAATGCCGGAATCCGGGAGGGCCGCCCATTCTTTCAGTTCATTCGTAGCAGTGGTGCGCAACAAGCCGGTTAATTGCTGATATTCGCTGACGGTAAGAAAAGAATGTGACTCCAGATACTTTACCGCCAGTGCCAAGCGCTGCTCCGGAGCATACTTTTGCGAAGAACGGCGGGTCTTCCAAGGTGCCCGCTCCAACAGGCAGCGACCGTTGATGCGATACACCAGATTCATATCTACACGGAAATTGACTTTGCCCACCACGATGCTCTGTGCATTGCGGTGCTTCGCTTTTTCACCCGCTTCTTCCCGTTCCTTGCCTGTGCGCAGCATCAAAGCCGGAGTGAAAGTTCCGATGTCATCCAGTTTAACGGAGCGTCCCTCTGCCATCTGATGCGACATTTCGATGGCAAGTTGCTTCACGATTCCTATTATATCACCCACATTGAAGCCGCTGCTTTCCGACACGTTGCGTGCCAGTTGTTCTGTGGAAACCTGATCTATCATTGCAAAGCGTGGATAGAGAACGCGCTCGCCCGTCTTGTGAATGTCGGGCATTTCTTCCATTACATAGTATGCCATATCCTTTGTTTATCAGACATTAATAAAAAAATTGTTCATCATTAAAAGAAAACTTGCTTTACATTGGGAGAAAAGTTGCTTTACCTATACTGCAAACTTTAATCAGAAGTTGCGGTTTTACAATCAGAACTTTCGGTTATACAATCAGAAGGTATGGTTTTACAATCAGAAGTTTCGGTTATAGTTTTCTCTACGGCAAAGGTAACTTTTACTTTAATGTAAAGCAAGTTTTTGACAGGGATAAAGGAAGTTTATTATTAGCGTCTGGTACGCAGCACACTATGTTCTGGCAGAAACTGCTTGTTTAAGCTACAAACAGTTCTTATATAAGAATGATAAGTGACGGTAATAGTGCTAATGCTGCCTATCTATTCCGAATGTTAGTTCGCAAATCGTTTGAACAATACGAAAAATAGATTTACCTTTGCTATCGAGCAATACAAATCGACCTCTTTATGACCAACTTGTAAGTAATGGAAGAAAATTTAAAACTTAAAGAAGCCTTATCTCTATTTCAAGCACTCTACCCATATATATGAAACATTGTTCATGCAGGCTTCTTTATTTGAAGGACTACATATTGAATGGATTCATGAACCAGTTATCCCCTGTCAAAACGACAGAATAGAAACAGCCGTTAGAGTAAACGTATGCAAGTTTGATGAAAATGGTCATAAAAAAGCATATAAAAAAGGAAGTGGATCATGCACAGAAAACAAGAAATATATTCAGGACGAACGGCAATGGCGCTTTATCCGAAGAATCCAATAGTATGCAACTTATAACAGATAGTCAGACAAATACCGTATTCTATTCAGAATACTCTATTGCCTGCACCGAGGAAATTATAACGAACTGGCAGCCCTGTACAATGAAATGATGGAATGGATAAAAGCAAATGGCTACCAGGGTACCGGCACTTCTATTGAATATTACTATACCGGACCGGATGTGCCCGAAGAGGAACAGGTGACGAGGGTGGAGATGCCGCTAAAATAAAACAAATTCAAATAAAGAGCAAGCGGGATATTAGCAAGAATGGACAACCGTATCTGATTATTTGGTGCTACTTTTGCAATTCAAATCATACGGCATGAATATACAAGAAAAGAGTAAAATAGAGTATCGTTCTAGGATTAACCGGGTGATGGATTACATAGATATGCACCTCGCCCAGCCACTCGAACTAAAGGGCATTGCCGAAATAGCCAACTTCTCACCTTTTCATTTCCACAGGATATTCACATTCCTGATAGGAGAAACTCCCATCGACTATATACAACGCCTCCGGGTGGAAAAAGCGGCATGGAAATTACAGAACGAACCGTCACTGCCTGTCACGGAAATTGCATATAGCTGTGGTTTCGAAAGCATATCCTTGTTCAGCAGGACTTTCAAGAAGTATTTCGGTATCACTCCCACGCAATTCGGTAAAGAGGAAAAGCCTATCTATGCACATCATGGGATGCTGTTTAGCAAGAATGGGCAAATGCTCCGCAAGAATTTGACAAGCAAGACGGATTATGATTCCGACCTTTGCGAAGTAGAATTAAATAACATTTATTTTATGAAAGCAAACATCGAAATCAAAGAAATGCCGGAAATGCAAGCGATTTATTGTCGGCACATTGGCCCGTTCCACCCAACAAGCTGACGGGTGTACGTATGAACTATATCACAATAGTCACCGGACACATCCTGAGAATAAGCATATTGTGGATATCTGCATACCGATAAAGCCTTTGTAAAGAAAGCAGGGAGTGGTGAATTTCGACATTCCCACTCCCTATTTTTAAAAAGTTCGTCGCAGCCAGGACTCATTTCGTCATAAGCAGTATGAAGTTCGTCTAATAACTCTTTATAGAAGGATATTTTGCTTTACCTTTACCTCCGTAACCGGGCATTTTCAGACAGACTAAGCAGACTAAATTAAACTAAGTAATAGAAAAAACATAAATTACCGCCATGCAAGATAGTATTTTAATTTTCCGAACCTCCATAACTAAGGAGCAGGACATAAAAAGAATAGGGATACTGTTTACACAATATCCCCAGATTCATAAATGGAATGTAGACTTTGAAGATTGGGAAAAAGTATTAAGGATAGAATGCCGGGGAATCACTCCGGCTGACGTTGCAGATGCACTAAAGATAATCAATATTCACGCAACGGAGTTAGAGTAAAACTGTGTAGAAAAGAAGGAAAGGAGTGATAAGGTGGTAAGGTGATAGGGTGATAAAGTAGCTGCGCTATATATCACAGAGCGTTATCCCGTTATCACTTTATCACTCTACCACCTTATCACATTTAGTTCATATCCCTACAGAAATAAACAATAGCAGAAAAATAGTTAGTCTCTAATTCACTCTATTTCGTCATCAGAAACAGGGAGGTTGGTCTACAAATTCCCGATGGCAAGCTAATTCGGCTTATCTTCGTTGCCGGAATTAAAAGAGTGAAATAAAAAGATTAATAACGAAGAAAAACAAAAAGATGAAGAAAATTTTAGTATTCATACTATGCGCACTAGCTTATAGTACATTATCCGCCCAAACAGACGAGAACAAGAAGTCGGCCTTTCAGTTAAGCTTTGTGCCACCTCTGAGCACCAACGGAATGTATGCATCGGAGTATACCAATCAAGTCTCCCTCAATTTATTGATAGGTGTTTCCAAAAACGAGGAATTGCTCACTTGGGGAGGACTCTCGAACATCATTCTCAATGATGCAAAAGGCCTTCAATGGGCAGGACTGTCAAATTATGTAGGGAATGACGGACAAGGGTTGCAAGTTGCAGGATTAATCAATATAAATAAGAACAGCTTTAGTGGTTTCCAACTGGGAGGACTGGCAAATACTGCCTCAGAGATGAAAGGCTTCCAGTTTGCCGGGCTGACTAATATTGCCAAAGATGTGACCGGTGTTCAAATAGCAGGATTAGTCAATATTGCAAAGAACGTAAGAGGGGTTCAGTTCTCAGGGTTGGTGAATATAGCTGAGAATAGTGACTGCCCTATCGGACTAATCAACATCATTAAGAATGGTGAAATGGGAGTTGCCGTTACTTATGATGCCATAGGAAGCACGGTGGCATCATTCCGCTCGGGTGGTAAATATACTTATGGCATCATAGGTGTCGGATATAACCACAAAACAATCAATAACTCACTGGTAGCCGAAGGCGGTTTCGGTGCACATATTCCTGTCACTCCCTGGTTCAGAATCAATAATGAGCTTAAATTCTCAACTATTGGCAATGATTCGGACGAGCCGGTATTGAATGGAGGCTATTCGTTGATTCCGGCTTTCAGAATCGGAAAACACGTTGAGTTATTTGCGGGAGTAGGCATTAATTATATGGAAACAAAGGATATCAATAACCACAAAATATTCCCTAATCATTCATTATGGAAGAAGACGGGCTCCACAAGATTACAACAAGTATATGTAGGATACCAATTCGGGGTTCAATATATATTCTGATAGATCACGGCACTTCTCAGATATAAAGTCAGGCAAGGAAAGAAAGAGCAAAAATTAAGAGATCTGTGATAATAATATATAAAGAAAAGATTTACCTTTGCTCCCCCAAAAAAGAAAACCAGGACTAAGAAATAATTTAGTGTTTATGAATACGAAGGTCAAAGGATATATATTGGGAGCTGTTGCTGCCGCCACTTATGGTATGAATCCCCTCTTTACCCTTCCGCTATATAAGGAAAGTATGAATCCGGATTCCGTTCTTTTCTTCAGATACCTGTTTGCCATTCCCATCTTGGGGATTATGCTCAAAGCGAGAGGCAGAAGTTTCAGTCTGAAACGGAAAGAAATATTGCCGTTAGTCATACTGGGATGGTTGGTTGCCATATCTTCTCTTACCCTGTTTCAAAGCTACAACTATATGGAAGCCGGTATTGCCTCAACGATACTGTTTGTCTATCCGATTTTGGTAGCACTGATTATGGCTGTCGCCTTCAAAGAGAAAGTCACATTACAAACAGTCTTATGTATCTTTCTAGCCCTAAGCGGTATAGGGTTACTTTACAAAGGAGGTGACGGTACAACCCTCAGTCTGGTTGGCGTTGGGTTAGTCATGGCATCGGCCCTCTCCTACGCTATCTATATTGTGGGGGTAAACCGGCCGATATTAAAAGACGTGGCAACACTTAAAGTCACTTTTTATGTATTGCTTTTCGGCCTGTCGCTCTTTTTAGTCCGTGTAGATTTCGGGCAAAGCCTGCACGTTGTCGATAAATGGTATTTATGGGGGAATCTGATTGCATTAGCTATCTTCCCTACAGCTATATCCTTTCTCTGTACGACGCAAGCCGTGCAATATATAGGTTCCACTCCTACAGCTATCCTTGAAGCTTTGGAACCTGTAACGGCCGTATTCTTCGGAGTAACGATCTTCGGGGAAAGCCTGACACCGAGATTGTGTTGCGGAATTGTATTGATTATCCTGGCTGTGACGTTTATTATAGCCGGAAGCAATATTACAACACATTTGGTACGGTTCAGGAAGTTATTTCCACGATTGCCTTTGAAACACACTCCCAAATAGACAAGATAAGCTATCTGTTAAAGTGAGTTGCTATTTATCTCAAACTTACCGACAGGCCCCTGAAAGAAGTTCAAACAGTTGCTTCTGCTTTACCGGTTTGGACAAGAAAGCGTTACATCCGGCATCCATAGCACTGGCACGGTCAGCATCAAAAGCATTGGCTGTAAGTGCTACAATCGGGATGTCACTATTGAATTCCCGAATTTTCCGAGTCGCTACCAAACCGTCCATGACAGGCATTTTCAAATCCATAAGCACGAAATCAAACCTCCCATTACGAATCTCCTCAACAGCCTCTACACCATTGGTCACCCGTAACAAGTCGTAATCCTTAAGAATATTCCGCACTAACAAAAAATTGCTGTCGTTATCTTCGGCCACCAAAATTTTGAGTTTCCTGTCACCGCTTTCGCTAAACACCGGACAACGGCTTGAAAGAGATGTTTCCGGACAACCGACATCTCCATGCTGAAAGATTTCACATGGAATCCATGCCCAAAAGGTTGATCCAATTCCCTGCTCAGAAGTGAATCCGATCTCTCCATCCGCAGCTTCAATAATTGCCCGGGAGATTGCCAATCCAAGTCCTGTACCTTGAACAAATTCATTTAGCTTCTGAAAGCGACCGAAAACCCTATCCTGCAAATCTTTAGGGATACCTGCCCCTGTATCCTCTACATAAAACCGGATTCCTTCATTTTCAACAGAGTATCCCATTCTGATATATCCCGATCTGGTATATTTTATCGCATTGGTCAGGAAATTCATCCATACTTGCTTAAGCCGGTTACTGTCGAGAAAGATCCAACATTCCGGACAAGGATTATCTTGAACCAACTCCACGTCAGCATTCAGAATCTTCGACCGCATCATCATATAGAGTTCATTGCACAGTTGCGTCAGGTTAAACCGTTCCCGTTTCCGGTCAATAATTCCCGACTCAATCTTCGAAAGATCCAGAATGTCATTGATAAGTCGCAGTAACAAGTCATTGTTGGACTCGATGATATGCCAATACTCCTTCTTTTCATCCGGGTCGTCACTATCGACCAACAATTCGGAGAATCCTACAATAGCATTCAATGGTGTACGTATTTCATGACTCATATTGGCCAGGAATGCCGATTTCAGCCGGTCGGAGAGTTCGGCCTTATCCTTCAGTTCCTTCAGCTCCTGAGCCATTTTTTCCCACTTCGTATTGTTGAAAGCGATACCGGTATAGCGAATGACATTTCCCTTCTTGTCGCGTTCAGACGGAAGCCCGGTAACAATCAGTGTCTGCCAATCCTGATCCCATTTGGTACGGGAGCGATACTGAAGCGAGAATTCCTTATACTGCCCGACAGACATGCCGATCATATTTTCACGAACACGTTCCGTATCCTCAGGATGAGCAGCATTCAAATAATCCTCGGGCATAATTGTTTTTTTAGGATTAAAATCATTCACCGGGTCATTGAATGACCGATATTGCCGGGTCTTCACATCGTAATCCCAGTAGGACATACCAACAGTTTTGAAAGTCAGCTCCATCTTGTAGTTCCGTTCTTTAAGCTCTTCGTTCAACTGGTGGAGTTTGGAAATATTCTGTCTAAATCCGGTATAACGGATAACCTCTCCTGCCTCTCCAAATTCGAAAGGAACACCCGTAATATTGCAATATTGCCATGTATCATCATACCTGGTCTGAATGCGGCAGGTAAGATTTATATTCATATTCCGCCCCAACAGCATAGATTGCAATGCATCATTGACCAAAGACCTATCTTCGGGATGAATCACATTCAAGTACTCTTCCAAGGATACCAACTTATCAGAAGCATAATCGTTCACCGGGTCATTGCAAGATTCGAATTTTTGCGTCTGTACATTGAAATCCCAATGAACTATATCATTAACCTTCATGGCCAATTCACGTTTAATCAAAAGATCTTGTGTCTTTTTTGCCATCCGGATCTTTTCAGTTACATCCAGCAAGGTGCCTACGATCTGCAATTTGCCAAAATGCTCGGTCGAAAGCCGCATACGACTTTCATAATGCCGGAATTCTCCTTCCTGCTCATTAAAAACACGTACTGTGAGCTGTCCCTGCCAGACTTCTTTGTTTATCAGCCGGGAAAAGAGTTCCTTTAATGGAGCGCAGTCCTGCGGATGAAGCATCGGTAACAATTGCTCCAAGGACATACCACTTTTGAAAACAGAATTTCCATGCAATACCCCGAACTCCATTTTGTACACGTCGTATACCCATGAAGACATATTCGCAGCCTCCATCGCCATCTCCAGATTTTTCTTGCTTTCTTCAGTCCGATACTCCGCCTCTTTGGTAGAAGTCACATCATTGGTGAGCAATATATGACCTACGATAGTCCCTTTCTTATTGGTAATCGGAACAACCTTGACCTCGTAGATAATGGTATTTTTATTGGAAGTACGGAAATACTCTTTATTCACCCGGTCGAAATCATACTCAAATTCAAGCACAATGTCTTCCCCGGATTGAATCTTCGCTAAAAGCACCTCGTTCATATAAGGACTTTTAAACAGATTGACTTTGTTTATTACCGCATCAAGTTCAACACCATACATAAGTCGTGCCCGCTCGTTTAAACAACGGAGTATGCCTGACGCATCGTAAATTTCCACACCCATCGGCAGACGGGCAAACACGCTATCTGTCAAGAAAATCTGTTCATGTAACAATGCCGACATCTCTTCTTCAAAAGATGTACTATCTCCATTGCAAGTTTGTGTTTCCAGTCGTTCCATTTATCAGGTTTTGTAGTTAGCGAATAATATGAATTGTACGCCGGTATTCTGTCGGAGACATACCCGTATGCCGGCGAAAAAAGCGACTTAGCGACGATTGGTTTGAAAAGCCCGTCTGCCGCACAATATCTTTTATCTCAAGATTAGCGTCCCGAAGCAATGCCTTCACCTCAAGTACAACATGACCTGCAAGTAACTCGCGGGCTGACTGACCATTTACCTCCTGAACAACTCGGGTCAGATATTGAGGAGTTATGCACAGCTTATCCGCATAAAATGCCATTTCTTTATGTTGCTTATAGTGTTCATAGACCAGCATTGCAAACCGGAAAGCAATGTTCTCCTTATTAGAATTCAAGGGAACAGGTGCTCCCTCCCGGCTTACGGTCTTGTGGAAATGAACATAGAAATCCCAATAAAAGATACGCAACAAGTGTAATATGGTTTCCCGCCGGAAAGCGGGATCGCCAGAACTGTTCCGAAAATCAATTACACGGCAAAAACTAAGAAATCTCTGAACTTCACCCCGAGTCAACCGAAACTGGAAATTCTTCCGCATATAAAAGAAAAAATCAGGAGTGATCTTCCCCAAGCTACTCATGGTATCCAAGAACATCGTTTTATCTATTTTGAAAAAAGTCATGGAGAAATCGGGACTTACCTCACGGATTGACACTGACTGTAGCGGCAAAACTGTCACCAGGTCGTTTTTGGATATTCGGCAGCTGGTTGAAAAAACCTCTATTACAGCCGTTCCACCTGTGCAAACCCCACCAAATCCTTCTGCCAAATACGTTTCATGTTCATCTGCAGGAAGAGCAGAGAGATCGGTATATATATAAGAATTGCCATCCATCTGAAATGTCGTGGTTAAAATGAATAACAAAGATACTAATTTATCCTCAACCAAATTTCAGGATGCAAAATATAGAACGCAAATAGCAAATTTCGGTGCCAGCAAAAAATATCTTCTGAATCTACATTTTGACTGTAGATTTAGGGGATTTACAAAAAAAGGACTATATTTGCCCCGAATTCTAAAAGCAGATATTTTGGGTACAATTCTTAAATTTGTTATTGCTTAATATTAGCCTCACAAACCACAGGCTAATTTCTTTCGTTTGAATAATTCTTATTCGGACAGGTTTTTCATTTTATCATTTTTAGTATTAACTACATTGCCTCTGCAAGGCAATTGTAATTTGCTATTCAGACTTTTAGCTGGTTTCGCAGCAACCGCCTGAAAGTTATGGATGCGCTGAATGCGAATGGAGAATTTCGTAAAGAACATTAAGCAAGATATAGAAGTAAAAATCAAAAGAATTGAGCAACAAGATATTGATATTCTTGATAAGATAAAGCAAATAGTCGGCTTCATACAGACTTCACTCGCCCGGCTAAAAGCAGCCGTTGCGGATTATCAGTTTATTAATCCCGAGGAGGAGATTCTTTTCTTTAAAGTCCGGAAACCACAAATATCCGGTCTACTGATATTTTATATCCGTCTGTATCAGATTGAAAAGAACCGGATTGGGAAATCACCGTCAGTCCAATATAAATATCTGAAGGAAGAATACGAAAGTCTGAAGAACGTCTCTTCAGACAAGAATTTCTATAACTATTATCAATCCGGTAAAACCGACTCAGATCATCTGTATTTCATGAGAAAGCATTATGATATCCTTTCAGATGTTCACTGTCACTCGTTGGACAGAGATACTTCTTTTTCCACCTTGCATGATTCCAACGTAGCAGAGATTTTAGCAAATAAGCAACTCACTCACTATCTCTCCACGGAGATTGATGCGTTATCGGAGAAACTACACCTTAAGTTCACCTCCATCATAGAAAACAAACTATTGCAATGGACGGAAAGTAAGGTTTCATTGGTAGAATTCATTTATGCACTATATGCCGGAAAATGCTTTAATAATGGCAACACGAACCTGAAAGACATCGCTTTCTGTTGCGAAACTCTTTTTGATATTGAGATTGGTGATTTCTACCGGATATTTCTTGAAATCAGGAACAGGAAGAAAAGCAGGACACAATTTCTGGATAAACTGAAAGAGAAAATAACCCAAATGATGGACGAACTTGACAGGTAAATAAAGAATATTTCATAGCGTCTTGTGACATCTTGTGAATTATGCAAATGGCTAATATCCAACTTTGCCGGAAAATTACTTAACCCGCAAAGAAAGATAATAGCTTATTTATGGAGACAACAATTACATGGGAAGTAAAGGTGAAGAATACCCCTTTATTAATTAAGAAGTGCAGCCACTGCGATAGTGACCGATTTTATTGTAGCGACAAGTTCAGGATGAACGCTCAAAAGAAGAACATAGATGTATGGTTGATTTACAGATGCGTGAAGTGCGACAACACTTGTAACCTCACTTTGTTATCACGCAGTAAACCGGATTTGATTGACAAGACATTATTCCATAGCTTTTCAATGAATGATAAAGATACGGCTTGGAAGTATGCTTTTTCTACTGAAATGGAGAGAAAGAATAATCTGAGACTGGATTATGGTAGCGTAGAATATGAAGTCATTCCTGACACCTCATTGGAAGATTTGCTGAGTCTATCCAATGAGGTTATCAAAATCCACATCAAGTGCGAGTTTGAGTTTGATCTCAAATTATCATCCTTAATCAGAAGATGCTTCTCACTCTCTGCCAATCAGGCGAAACGTATGTTCGAAGATGGTATAATTACGATTTCAGGCAACAAACCATCCCAAAAACATAAGGTGAAAGATGGAGATATGATTCTGATACAAAGAGAGGAATTAGATAAGTCTGTCAACCGTTCCCTCCATGATATAGGGTAAGGACTGACGTATCTTCTCAACAGGCCAGTTCCACCATTGTATCTGTTGCAGCCTGGCGATTGTCTCTTCCTCAAATCGCATCCGTATTTTCCTGGCAGGTGTTCCTCCTACTATGGTGTAGGGAGGAACATCTTTAGTTACCACTGCCCGGGCTGCGATGACAGCTCCATCTCCTATATGCACGCCTGCCATAATTACGGCTTCATAACCTATCCAGACGTCATTGCCTATAATGATATCCCCTTTATTATCCCATGCTGAGGCTACATTTTTCTTATCCAATCCCCATTCTTCAAAGAACAAGGGAAATGTGTAGCTGGACAGGGATTTCAATGTATGGTTGGCACTGTTAAAAAGAAACTTTGCCCCACAGGCAATGGAACAGAATTTTCCGATAATCAAGCGGTCTTGATTGATAGGATAATGATAGAGGACATTATTCTTCTCAAATTGAACCGGGTCATTTACAAAATCATTGTATATGGTATAATCACCAACTATAATATTCGGATTGTTGATAATGGTATTCAGATAGATAGTCTGATAATCATTGGTACGTGGAAATGTTTTCGTATTCATTGTAATTACTTCTTTTTGTATGTTTAGTATCTTAATATCTTGTGACGGAAACGGTCACAATTAAATTGGGCAACAGACTTAACTATTGCCCTATCATACTAAACGAAGCTATTTACAAAGTTGCCATTTCATGATGATTAATGACTATGGTTTATATCGCACAACAAAGATACGAATCATTTCACTTCAAACTTTCCTCGTAATCTGATATCTTGTGAAGAACTTCCCACCATTACAGCAAACGTACCCGGTTCTACTACGAAGTGATTATCCTTATTCCATAATCCCATCTCTTGCGGGGTGAGTACGAAATCAATCACTTTTTCTTCGCCCGGTTCCAGATGGATACGTTCGAAGCCACGCAATACTTTTACATATGTAGTCACAGAACTCATCTCGTCATGCAGATAAAGCTGAACGACTTCATCTCCCGCAACTTTTCCCGTATTCTTCACTTTACAACTCAACTTCACACTACCTTGTACACCTATGACCGGATTCTCTATCTTTAAATCACTATAAGCAAAAGTAGTATAGCTCAAACCATATCCGAAAGGATAAAGCGTACCGGTAACACGTACAAAACCTTTCGAATCGGAACCCGGTTTAAAAGGAAAAGCAAAAGGTATCTGCCCTACCGAACGAGGGAAGGTTACCGCCAGTTTACCACCCGGATTGTAATCACCGAAAAGTACCTGTGCCACGGCATCTCCCATAAATTCTCCCGGAAACCAGGCATGTACAATACCCGGAATATAACGTTCAGCCCAGTTGATGGTGGCGGCACGTCCGTCTACCAGTAACAGGATTACAGGTTTGCCTGTTGCGTATACAGCTTGCAACAGTTTTTCCTGTCGTCCACACAAATCCAAATTGGTACGGGAATATTCCTCACGCACCGTCTTCTCATTTCCTCCCAATACCATGATGGCTACGTCCGATTCCTTTGCCAAGGCTACAGCCTCATCCATCATAGCCTGTTCTTCCTGATCCAATGGTACTTCGTAAAGCTCACTCTCCGGAAAATATTTATCAATAATATCTGTTCCTTTTGCATAGTGAACTTCTGCATCAGGCAAATATTCTTTTATCCCCTGATATACCGTCTTTATCGGAGCATTAGCCGGACCATAGCGGCAAATCAGATTTTGCACTTCATTCGCATTGGGACCAATCACGGCTACTTTCTTCAAATCTTTGGAGAGTGGCAGGATATTATTCTCATTCTTCAATAAAACGATGGATTCTAAAGCCGCTCTCATGGATACTGCCTGATGTTCCTTGCTATGCACCACCTTTTCAGGATGTTTTGCATCTCCTTTATAGGGATTATCAAACAACCCCATCCCAAACTTCACCCGCAACACATCAGCCACACGGCTATCAATCGTCTGCATGGAAACCTTTCCTTCACTAATAGCCTGCCGAAGCGGACGAATGAAGTTCTCAGGCAGAGTAAAATTAGTACGCACATTCAATCCTGCATTTACTACCTGGGCAGCTCCATCTACAGCATCGGCAGCTACGTTATGCTTGGAATAGAGAAACTCCACCGCTTCACTATCAGACACTACATAACCTTTGAAGCCCCATTCATGGCGAAGAATTTCAGTAAGGAAATGATAACTGCCCGTAATCGGTTCGCCGTCATAATCATTATAAGAACTCATCACTCCCAATGCCCCGGCTTCGCAAAAAGCCTTTCGGAAGGGTTCTATATAAAGGGTCCTCATCTCACGCGGAGCTACGTGCGGGTCGGTACGGGTACCGGCATCACGTCCTCCAACAGGAATACTATATACGGCAAAATGCTTGGGAGTAGCAACCAGCCCTTCTTGCTGAAGTCCTTTAATCATCCGCTTTCCAAGTTCTCCCACCAGGAAAGGGTCTTCGCCATAACACTCTACTACGCGTCCCCAACGGGGATCTTGTGCAATATCCAGAATAGGGGAATAGATATTGGTATAGCCCAGCGCTTTTGCCTCTTCGGCTGTCACCTTGGCTATTTCACTGATCAGTTCTTTATTCCAGGTAGCTCCCTGTCCGCACTGTGCCGGAAACATGGTAGCCCGGTCATGGCAAAGCCCACGAATACCTTCATTGGTAAAGTCAACAGGTATCCCAAGGCGGGTTTGTTCTACGAACCAGCGTTGGATGGCCTGTCGGTTCTCTACACTATTCACATAAGGATAGGACAAAGAAGAACCGAATTTCCCCAAGCCATTGGCCTGTTCGTCTATATTCGCTATACCGTCTTTCCAGATTTCATTTTTCCATTGTTCCGTGGGCAGGGAGTCTTTCAGTACACGGCCTGAGCCATACAACGTAGCCATCTGGCAAGTCTTTTCCTCCATTGTCATCTGCGACAACAAATCCTTGACTCTTGCCTCCAAGGGCGCCGAAGGGTCTTCATAGACATCCATCACCCCGTTCTTATTAAAATCAATCCAGCCTTTCTTATATATACCGGGATTATTGCCCGCATACACACCCGCACAAAGCGATACAGCAATACATAAAACGATTCTTCTTTTCATAGCATTTCTATTTTTCCATTTCTAATACAAGTTCACCACCTTCCATCAGGTCGAAATGAGAAAATCTCGGTTCCCTCAATTCTTCACCGTTCAGTTTCATGGAGCGAATATACTTATTTTCTACGCTATTATTCTTAGTACGGATCACAAAATCTTTTCCGCTACTCAAATGAATGATTACCTTATCAAACAAAGGACGGCCAATTTCATAGACCGGACGTCCCGGACAGAACGAATAGAAGCCCATAGAACTGAGTGCATACCAAGCCGACATTTGCCCTACATCTTCATTTCCGGAAAGTCCGTTAGGATCGTTATGATAAAGGGTACGAAGAATATGGTCTACCAAAGCTTGCGTCTTGCGAAGTGCACCGGCATAATTATAAAGATAAGGAATATGATGGCTCGGTTCGTTGCCATGTGCATATTGCCCGATCATCCCGGTCACATCGGCAGCCGCATTCGGATCACCAGTCAGTTCGGAACTTGTGGTAAACAGCGTATCCAGATGTGCTTCAAATGCCTCTTTGCCGCCCACCAGCTCCATTAATCCATCTACGTCCTGTGGCACAAACCATGCCCATTGCCAGGCATTTCCCTCTACATAATTACTGGGACGTTGCACAGAAGAAGGATCAAAAGGAGTAATCCAGCTCCCATCACTCAACCTGCCACGCATCAGCTTCGTTTCCGGATCAAAATAAGCACGGTAGGCTTTAGATAAATTCATGTATTTATCATACATGTCTTTACGGTTATATTCCTTCATCATTTGTGCAATCAGCCAGTCATTATAGGCAAACTCCAGACCTTGTGAAACGGAACCGCCCACTTTATCACAAGGAATATATCCCAATTCGTTTTTATACTTAATTGAAATCGGCATAACCTTTCCGTTCAGTATCTGACGATCCATCATAGGCGTAATGCCGGTAGTGTCATATACCGAAGACCGTATGCAGGCTTCCAATGCTTTCTTTACATCAAAATCGCATTGTTTCTTCATCATGGCGTCTGCAATAACAGAAACAGCATGATAACCAATCATCGTTCCGGTTTCATTGGAAGCCAATTCCCACTTAGGCAGAATACCTGACTCATCATATTTGCGAAGCAACGAACGGATAAATGCCTGATTCTGTTCCGGCGTTACAATCGTGTAAAGCGGATGAGCCGCACGGAAAGTATCCCATAGTGAGAACACCGTATAATTGATATAAGAAGTATCTTGCTTTATCTCATGCCCCATGGTACGATAACGACCGTCTACATCCGATGCCAGACTCGGCTGTATGAATGCATGATACAAAGAAGTATAGAAAACAGTACAGTTGTCATTGTCCGAAGTTTCAATATCAATCTTGCCTAAGGCCTCATTCCAGGCAGTATTCGCCTGATGCGCTATTCTTTCAAAATTCCAATCCGGAACTTCCGCTTCCATATTCCGCTTCGCACCTTCTTCATCCACACTCGAAATGCCGACTTTAGCCAACACACGTCCATCCGCAGCAAGATTCCTGAAAGTCATCACAGCTTTTGCTGTATTGACGGTGACAGAGGTACTATCCGGCTGGTATTCGGTTCCTGAATACAACTTATAGTCAAAGGGCTTTGAAAATACAGCATAGAAATACACATAATGGTGTTTAGCCCAGCCTTTCGTATATTTCATTCCGGCTATAGTAGAGTCGTTCACCACACGAATTTGAGTAACGGGGTGCTGATGTCCGTGAATGGTAGGTTCCATGTCAAGAATCAGGCGGGCATCACTTGCCTTGGGATAAGTATACCGATGCAATCCGGCACGCAAAGTAGCCGTTAGTTCCACATTGATGGAATCATCCTGCAACAAAACCTGATAATATCCCGGACGGGCACTCTCTTGTTTATGCGAGAAACGGGAACGATAACCTTCGTCCGGATTTTCTTCCGTTCCGGCAATCAATGGTTTCTCTCCTACTACCGGCATAAAAAGTATATCGCCATAATCGCCGATACCGGTTCCGCTAAGGTGGGTATGACTGAACCCCATGATAGAAGTGTCGTCATAATAATAGCCCGAACAGGCATCCCAGCCAAAGAGACGGGTATCCGGACTTAATTGTACCATTCCATGAGGTAAAGTAGCACCGGGAAAAGTATGTCCATGTCCTCCGGTTCCTATAAATACATTTACGCTATCGGTATATTCTTCCGGAAGTTCCTTTTCTGTACAAGAAAACAATCCGATCCCCGTAGCCAGTAACAGCATGCAGAGTTTGTTCTTCATAAAATTATAAGTTTATATTTTATACGATTCTATTAGTGTATAAGATTCCAATCAGCCTCTACCTTCATCGTTTTACCTTTTGTACGGATAATCAACGGATAGCAAGGCTTTACCGCTACATCTCCCGCTCCCGGTCCGTCTTTTACGGTCGGGTTTGCGGGTATTCCCGAGGCTTCCCCCAACACCACTTCCATTACTTCTCCCTCAGATACATTCAGGCGGACAGTAGCCGACGGAGTCCGGCAAGTGAATCCCGGTTGATAAGGATAAGAATAAGTATTATGAATCCGTTCATGCACTTCACTGCCCGTGAGTGTTGTTGCCACCGGCTGCCCCTCTAAAACAGGTTTTTCATTGAAAAGAATCACATACTCATACAGATGAGAAGAATCGGAAATACAAGTATATACATCTTGCAACTGAGTTCCTTTCAAATCCAGGCTACGCTTCATATCAACTCCCGGATAAGCGGTAACCGTTTCAGCTTCGGCATATCCACCGTCAGGACGAGGTGTGAATTTCAACAGTTTGCCCACACTTCTCTTCTGATCTTTTGCATCCACCGTCACCGTATTATGCGACAGACTGCGTTTATACCATTTCAGATAATCAGGAACTCCATAACCGGAAGTTCCAAAGTCGGAAACCAGTTCATTCTTGCCATCATGAATTGTGATGGAAAGCTTGTCAGGATGTCCATGCCCGATGCCTTCACCACCGAATTTCAGAACTACCGTGCGTGCATCACTGCGCAACAGGCAGAATCCTGATGCATCAAATGAGTAACTTTGCTGAATCATTTTTTCATCTGATGCATTTATAGTCTGGTTGTTCAACAGAGCCTCCGGATCAAGACGTTTCTTCTGTGCATAGGTCAGTTCCAACACCCGTTTCAGCAACGGGTCATTATAACGGGCATCAGCAATCTCGTACAGTGCCGACTGAGAAAGTAGATTAGCTCCATACCATCCGTCGCTATGTGCCGGAAAAGACAAATCGGGATAAGTACCCTTTACCGGTTCCACAAACATATCGTGCAAATCCTTATCAAACAGTTTTATCCCCCGGCATTTTACTGCATTAGCCGTGAACAGCAAAGCTTCCAACGGATAATAATGATAATGGGGAGAACCCTCATTTATCCAGCCATCACTATTCTTATGTTTTCCAATCAGATAATGGTAGCCATACTTATCCTTATTGATTGCTACATCGACAATAGAGTCATTTTCCAAAGCAATGCCTAAGGCAGCCAATCCACTATTATGCCACATCTGCCAGTTAGCCCCCGCCGGACGATGCAACAATAAAGTAGCCGCAGGTTGCAGATATCCTTCTTCTATCGCTTTGACCTCCTCTTTCGACAAAACTGGTTTAATAGCCATATAGGCCATTGCCACTTTAGTAGCCCAGTTGGCTTCATCCAGACTCTGAGCAAATGCTTTTCCACTATGTTGATCCGTAGCTTTCCTGCCGGAATTATGCTCGAACCAACCGGCATACTTACCTGCATAATCCAATAACATGGTACGGATATAATCAGCATATTGTCGTTTTCCGGTGGCCAGATAAAGGTACATACACTGATACATATAATCCCTGTTCAGCATGTGTACTTCATAAATCCACGCCCAGTCATAACGATTGTTTCCAATCCACTCTTTATCGCAAGCCGAGCAATATTGTGCCAAAGGCTTATCCCAACGGAAAGTAAATTGCAGATTATGTACCGGACAGAAGTAATCATGAAAATGTCCTCCTTCTTCTTTAGGTACTTCCAACGGATGCTTGCGCCTTTCTTTCACTTTCTGTTCCAAATCGGCTATGATTTTCTTCCCCCACTGTGTTTTTGCTGATGAGCGAATAGCAACAACGTCTTCATCAGAGAAGAAATAAAAACCTTCGTTGCCTTTCTTGGCTATAATTGACCAATCACCGGAATAATAAGCCTGATTCAACAAACGAAGTTTCGCCGCATCTCCCTGCCGGACAAACAGATTCTCCAAATCCTTATATAAATAGAATTGCAACCAGTAACCACGGTTATATTTCTCGCGAGTAGTGGAGGCTTGCATCCATTTAGCATACCAAAGAGGCTCTACTCCATATTGGCGTGCCACCTGAACGGCTTGCCCGGCATTCTTCCAGATACCTTCCGACATCCGTTTACCTAACGCTACATAATCATTATAGGTAAATTTTGAAATATCAATCACCTCACAGGTGTCGTCAATACCCAGTTCTTTAAAGTCAATTACGGTCTCCATCTTTGTATCACCATCGAGGTCATACTCTATATGATCGAAGAAACCATTGTTGTCACAGTCACTATAAAGTACAGTAGCAAAGCGCTTCGGGTCGCGGAAGCCCATCCACATACGGTCCCATCCCTGGAAGTATTCCGCATTCTGATCAATACGCCAAACTCCGGTTTCCGCCCCATACAAGTGCAGGCGACCGTCAAAACGACTGATATAGAGTTGAGCATTACCCGAATTATCCATGTCCCACTCACCTCGGTCACCGGCGGCATCACTCTGTTTATTATTGTCTATTCCACCTTTATTCCATCCTACTTTAAACGGATCCTTAGGATCATAGAACTCTACACGTTCCCAGCGGCTGCAATCGTCATCTTCATCATATACAAAGTTTATACGGTTCCATTTGCCACGCTGGAAGATGAGTTCCTGCGCACTGTCGTGGTCGGGATAAATCAGTTCCGTCAACTGGCGATAGCGGGGGTCCATAAAGAACTTATCAGCCTCCGGCATTCCACGCAGGTTTCTAATGGGGTGAACCTGATCCATATAATCGAATCCCTCTCCCTGGAAACCAATAGTGAAATCAAAGTCAAACTCATTACCGGTAGTATTATCGTTATCAATGTCTACAGCAAGCGAAACCCAGTCTACGCGACCTTCCACCTGACGGTTCACATAACTGTTAGAGGGGGCATTCGGATCATGTATTTTCGGAGAATCTAATAAGCGGATAGCCATTTCTGTCCTATTATCCTTATCCGGATCATAGAACAGGAAAGGGTTCTCCCAATTCAAGCGCAAATCCTTCATATCATACGTGGAAGTATGTATCTTCATGAAAGCCGTACGGCCGCTGTAATCCTCATAGAAATCGGACAAGCCACTGCGATCCCAGCACTGAAGGGTAAAATTATTCCAGTTGATATAATTGAAGACATTGTCATGATCCAAATCGAGCATAATCATGTAATGCCCGTTGGGCCATACTTCTCCCGTACGTTCTTTCGGGTATTCAATGACAATCTGCATGTCCGCCTTCCCGTCTCCATCCGTATCCACCCAGTCGATAATCAAGTCGCCCTGACCTCCATAAATGCCATCTTTGTTGCGGTCAATCAACAGGCAATCATTCACCATATCACCTTCTAGGTCCCCTTCTTTCATATTGCCGTCATCATCCAGCCACAAGATGGGTATATCGTTGTGGGTGACAGACTTAATAGCATCCGGTTTCCCGTCTCCATTCAGGTCCAGATACTCCGGTTTATAGCCGGGTGGCGGAGGTGGCAAGCGTAAAGGCATCAATTGAGTACGCAGATTCCAGTAACTTTTCTTTGTTTCTTGTGCCCAGCTTTTCCCGGCTACTCCTACCCAAAGGAACAGAACGGCACAAGCTATTTTAAATAAATCGCTTCTGTTTTTCATGATATTCCCTTATTACCAGTTATCTGTTCTGAATGAAGATGCCGGAAGGCCGGACATATTATAAAGGCAACCCTTTACATAATCCTTAAAGGCATAGCGCACCGCGACAGGTTGTTCCACTTCCGGGCTTGAGACAATAACCGTTTGCGCATCTTTACCAAAACGTGCATGGGCGGGATGAAATACTCTATCCTCGCCGGCTACTTCAAAGCCATTCAAGGGTTGCCGATAAGTAGTCAGTCCCTTGCCCATTTCATCAAACGACAAGATAATCTTGTTGCCCTCCGTCTGCATAGATTTATACAACGGTCCCGTTACCGGAAAGCCCTTCTTACCATAAGTACGCCCCAAGGCCAGACAAGCAAACCGATTGCCCACCGTTTCTTTCTCCATAGGGTGGATAGTGCGGTCATCGCCAACATCCGTCAGCACAACCATACCCGAAGAAGGAATAAGATGAAGGCATTTCATTTGCGCTTCACGCAGGTAAGCCGAATTCTTGCCTTTTCCCTCTCCTTTATTATAATTGAACGGAGCAATCTGGGCATAGTAGAAAGGAAATTCCCCTATTCCCCATTGTTGACGCCAGTCGCTCACCAATGAGGGAAACAACTGCGTATATAAATCAGGTGCATCCACATTTGCTTCCCCCTGATACCATAAACATCCCCGAATGCCATATCCGACCACAGGACTCAACATCCCATTATAGAGAATGGAAGCATTATGCACATCCGGCAAGTCTTTGTAAGGCGCCACACCTTCTTTACTCATCCAGGCTTCCACCCGTGAACCTCCATAACTGGCATGGATAATGCCCACGGGAATACCCAATACCTGATTCAGTTTACGTGCAAAAAAGTATCCCGCAGCCGAAAACTCGGGAACAGTCTCCGATGAGGCTTCCTGCCACTCACCTTTACAATCAGTCAACGGTTCGGAGGTCATTTTGCTTCCTACTGTAAACATACGTATTCCGGAATTTCCTGAAGTCACAATCGCATCCAACGCCCCCATCACCGGATCGCTGTAACGACCCCCTACACGCATATCCATATTAGACTGACCGGAACAGAGCCAGACCTCACCAATCAATACATCATTAATTCGTACCGTCTCGCCGTCATTCACCTCAATATGGTAGGGACCACCATATACCGGTGTTTCTACTTTTACTTTCCAGCTACCCGATTCATCCGTCGTCACTGTGTATTTTTTGTTATTCCACGAAGTCTTTACAGTAACCTTTTGCTGTTTCCGGTCACTGTTTCCCCAAATAGCAACCGAACTTTGTTGCTGCAACACCATCCCATCCGAGAAAAAGGAGGGTAATGTTATTCGTGCCTGTACCCCGCCCGCCCAAAGCAAGAAAGATACAAACAGGACTATTATAAAGCAAGATCGTTTCATTAGTTATTCTCTTACGGGCATCTTAAACGTCAGTGGAATCTCTTTCCTGAGCATGCGGGCAGCCTCGCCTGTCAGCCACAGATAATGGTCGGAAGGCTGTCCGTCCATATCAATAAACTTAGCCACATCACTAACCGGATGGTCTCCCGTACATTTAAAGATGGCGGTTCCCTCATCCACTTCATCAAACATGGCCACATAAATCATCTCGGCGCCCGCCAACATTGCAGTAGAAAGCTGTTGCCAATAGAAACGTCCTCCCTGACGGGGAATACTGCCAACAGGCTTCACGTCATCCGGGAATTCCAGTTTGCTAAGATTGTGCCAACTGAATCCGGGAGTTACGGCAGGAACATAGTCTACGCCATTCTCCTTACACCAACGGATATCTTCAATCACCAAGTCACGGAAGCGGTCCATGTCGTTATGCAACAAAGGAGAAAAACGCTGGACAGTCCATGGCAGAACTATATCCGCTTTCTTAATCACTGTATGCAGATAGGGATCATTGATACAATCAGCCTCCAGATTACGCCAGAAAGTAGGAACACCCAACATCACCGTGCAACCACCATAAACAGGGTCATTCTGCAAGAAGTCAATCAAACGGTCTAAACCGATGTTCCTGATATTATAAGGGCGGTCGGGAAAACCAACTCCCCATATAGCTACCACGGGCTTTCCATTATGATGCAGATAAGTCTTTTTCCCAGCCTGATTCGTTACCTTCTGATTGTCTACCAGCTTTTTCCAGTCTTCCATAATCAGGGAGCAATCTTCACCTGACTTTTTCAACCCGGACAAATCATACATGACAGCTATGGCGCGGTCATACTTTGAAGCCGCTTCCAAGGCATTCGCTAAAATACGGTTCGGTACCGGGTTTTGCTGGTCTCCACGGGTGTAGCTAAAAAAGCGTTGCACAAATACCCCATCTACGCCATACTCCTTCATCCACTTGAAGTGCAGGTCGACAGTAGACTTGTCCGCTGAACTGAATACACGTGCCTTTCTTCCGTCGGCATGCCGGAAAGGCGTCTCATAGGTCTTTTCATATTCACTCACATCGGGCCATGCATCAATCGTGCAATGTTTCTCGTCAAATTGCTTTCCGGTGCCATAATGGCCATAGCCTTGGCCGGTTCCATCCTGCGGAGCACGGAACCAGCCTTGGTATCCTGCCATAATCAATCCTTTGTAACTTGGATAAGAAGTTTCCTGAGAGTGTTTGGGACCGGCATAAGCCAACATGCTCATGCCGAGGATGCCCAAAGTAACGAATAACTTATTCTTCATAATGCATTATCTTTATATCTGTTATTAAAAACTTGCTACCTATTCCACTTGATAATCTTTGCTGCAAAAGTAAAATCCACAGATTAAGCAATCAGCTATATTACGCTTATCTGAGAATTAATTTTCAATTAAAATGAAACATTAATCGCCTTTTTATCAATCCGTAGGACCATCCATCAGCAAATCATGCTAAGGAAGCGTAATCGAAGAATCTACTCTCCTATTATTAGTGCACCTTTGTGCCAAGGGAGTAGATCCTTCGACTACGCTCAGGATGACATTCGATAGTTTACTGATTATCAACAGATAGCATTTACATTCCATTTGCTTCACAATGTAAAAGCATTTACCGCAGGATGTAACGACCTTTACCTCCTATTGTAACGCTCTTTACTTCGGTATGTAACGGCCTTTACCTCGGCATGTAAATGAAGTTACCATTTGGAGTAAACAGAATTTCCACGAAAGGAAACGACCATGTATTCATAAGGCCAAACGCTACAATACCTACTTCTTGTCAGAACCATAAATCAGCCCTTCTCCCGATTTATTGAACCGCAATCCGGAGAGATAGTAGTTGTTAGTAAGTTCTATTGATTTACCCTGTACACCCAGCCTTGCATATCCGCCGTCTCCGGCGGTCGGACCTGCCACTTTCTGAGCGAAATAAGAAGTGTACACATGCGCTTTGCCACCTCTGACATCTACCCCCTGTGTACCGGAACGCGAGAAATTGGCCTGTTGGAATGACACAACGCCATTATTTATAATCGCCCCGAAAACCGGACTTCCCCAGAATGCACTGTTATACAGGATAAGTTTGGCGTCAGGATGAACCTTACCGGTGTTAACTTCATCTCCCATAAGGACATACGACCTCACCGGCTCATTGGGAATCTTAGTATTAACCAACTCTGAATTAACCGCGACAATCTTCGTATTCTTATCCGCATCTTCCACAAATAAAGAATAGGTGCATCCGTCAGAGCCATGTCCTATAACGGTCATCTTGCCCGGATACTTACCGGTTATCGCATCTTTCAGGAAATGTATTCCATATACCGAACCGTAAACGAAATTGTTGAAAATAGTCTGGTTCTTGACATCCGCAAACTTAAGCGCACTGCAATTAGATTGTACAAACCGCATCATAAATACCTCCGGATAGCCCTGTCCTCCCTTCGGAAGTCTCGACCCATAGTGAGGATTAAACTGCATATTGCGGATGAATCCACCTTCGGCTCCACCGCCAACCCAGATGCCCGCCCTTAAAGGCACACCACCCAGATAATCGACATAGTGGCCACTGGTGTCATATGAAGCCAGATCTATACCTTTGTCGCCTACCGCTATGGTTACATTGATTATATACACCTTGGGGCCTTGTCCCTGTATCAAGAACGGAGTCTTTCGCGGGTTTGATACGCTGTAGCCATCAGAAGCGATATTGAGCTGTGCCAGTGTAATGCCCCTGATGCCGGCACCCGCTTCAAGTTGTATAAGTGAAGCACCTTTTTCTCCGGCAGCTCCGCCATCATAGTTGGTAAATATGGCAGTACCACCACTTTGCGTGTGATGTTGCACATCCCACGAGCCCCTCAATTCAACTCCCGAAGGAACTTTAACAGGATTGTCCACCAGATACCTTCCGGCAGGCAAGTAGAGCGTACCGCCACCGGCAGCTTTCACCGCATCAAGGGCAGATTGCAGTTCAGCCGACACATCTTTCACAGGACGGTTATTATTAAAGCCCGTTGCCCGTGCCAGGTCCGCTTTCAATACTTTGTCCGATGCCGGCCTCGGGTGCACAGCTATATTTGTTTTTACGTTCTTAGGTATAGGTTCGAAAAAGTACTTCTTCCCCGTAACCACTTCTACTTTGGCCGAAGTACTGTGATTATCAACTTTCAGATTGCATTTATAACCCGAATTAACGGACTTCAGCGTATGCATATCCGCTCCGAGATATACATGTCCGGCCTTCTTCTTGAAATCGCATTGGGATAGCAATGCATTGCCACTGTTCATCCTGAGGGCATAATCCCCGTATTCACTAAACGTACAGCTTTCAAACGACACGACTCCATCGCTGCCGTCACTTACAACAGGCCCGTTGAAATCCACCCCATTGAATTGTACCGAAGTGCTGAAATCCTTGTAAAAGTATACGGCATTGCCATCTTCGGACGCTCCGAATGAAGAATTGGATATAAGTATGCCATACGGATTGACATCTTCCACATACAATCCATTCCCGCAATCGTCTACATGCACCTCATACAACTGAGCGTTCGGGGCATCGGCAAAGCCGGGCTCACGCCCAATCCATACGCCTGTCTTGTAACCTGACACACGCAGGTAAGAAACATATTCCCAGTCCGAACGGTGCATCTGGTATCCCGTACCGTTCGCTTTTGTATAGGCTGTTACGTCAGCCAGAGAAGGTGCTCCCGGAAGACCGGATTCAGCCCAATACTCAGGACTAATCCTGACATTCTCAATACGCCCGATATCTGTACATACGTGCACTTCGATACCCTTGTTTAGTGCTGTGATATAACTATCCAGCACATAGTGCAACTCACTCGGTGCAGAATTAAAGCCGTTGTAAGAGTTGACGAGAGTGACATGCTCTATCGTGGCGCAATCTCCCTGGGTTTGGAACAATGTCCACGGATAGGGTTTCACATCATTGATGTCTTGCTCAGGATACCAGATAGAGAGATTAGTAACTCCGGTGCCCGCATTCATCTCGATGAATCTGTCAGCTATGCTTGTATAGGTCGTGCGAAGCGCATTGCCCGCCTGTCCGTCGTTCCACCAGCTTTCAACACTTCCATCATAGTTCGGTGCATCTTTGCCGACACGTACTTCAAGAATGGTTCCGAGAACTTTTCCGTTATTGGTCTCCGGATTAGCCCAGTCGCCACGGAGTTGTACTCCGGGATGGAGGCGCAAAACGTATTCAAAGTGGAAATCTTTCTTGCTTTCCGAACGGCCCTGGCGAACTCTGACATTCTTTGTGCCAAGCTGCGTACTACGGAATTCATAATTTCCGGCAGGTATATACACTACCCCGCCGCCGCTTTCATACGCAGCGTCAATAGCCGCTTGGAAAGCCGCCCTGTTGTCAAATCCCGGTTCGGCTTTAGCACCGAAAACTGGGTCGGTCACAACAAAGTCAGATATCGCCCAGTCTTTTGTCGGATAAGTGGTTTTGATACTCTGCCGGAGTACTTGCTGTTTTTGTGCTTGTACACAGGCAATGTTCATAGGAAGCAACGCCAGCAATATCAATATAGCCGCCGCCCCTAACTTAGAAGATGTTTTCATGAAAAGAGTATTTGATATAGTTACACAATATTTTCTTGGCCATTTCCGCTTACCCGGGCTACTCATTTTACTTCTTTAATGTTACCACCAATCTTTGCAGCGCTTTCTCATCCGAAGTTCCGCCATAGAGTAGTTCATACTTGCCGGGAAGAAGATCCATGCGGTTTGTAGCCGGGTTAAACCATTCAAATGTTGAGGCGGGCAATTCAAACAGAACATCTTCCGCCTGACCGGCTTCCAGAGAAATCCTGCGGAAAGCTCTCAGCGTTTTAATCGGTCCCTCCTTATCGCCGGGATTACGCAGATAGACTTGCACGACTTCATCTCCTGACAGTTTACCGATGTTCTTCAATGGTATGGTTAAAGTCAGCCCCTCACCTGCCCGAAGTATTTTCTTATCCGCTTTAGCCTTGCCATAATCAAAAGTGGTATAGCTCAATCCATGTCCAAAAGGAAACAGAGGTTTTCCCTTGAAATAGCGGTATGTACGGTTACTCATATCGTAGTCTTCAAAATCGGGCAGATCACCGCTCGATGCATAGAAAGTAAGCGGCAAGCGTCCGGCAGGATTATAATCACCAAACAGGACATCTGCAACAGCTGTTCCTCCCTGTTGGCCGGGATACCATGCTTCAATAATCGCATCCAGGTTTTCCGCTTCCCAAGGCAATGCCAGCGTACTACCGGAACATAAGACAAAAACAACCGGTTTACCTGTTTTTTTCAAAGCTTTCAGCATCTCTTCCTGCACCTGAGGCAGATCGATATTGGTGCGGTCACCTTTTCTAAACCCGGGAAGGTCCACCGGCATTTCCTCACCTTCCAGCGCAGAAGAAAGTCCGCCAACAAAGATAATCACGTCAGCTTCAGCCGCTTTATCGGCCACTTCCTTATAATTTATTTCTTTCTTAATACCTATATCAAATTTCAATGAAGCTTCTCCGCCAGCCTGGAAATACTCTAATACAACCTTATAGGCTTTGCCCTTCACTGCATTCAGATTATACATTTTCTCTCTTGTAGCTCCATTATGCCACTCAGAGTAAACCTCTTCCCCATCAATGAACAGCCGGGAACCATCATCCGCAGAAATAATGAAAGAGACTTCGCCAGATTCCTTCGGGGTATATACCGACTCAAAGCGCGCCGAGAAATCGTGCAGATTTACTCCCGGCATGAATACGGTGTTACCCCCATTGCCAAAGTTCAGCGGCTCACTAAAATGACCGACTGCCACCGCTTCACCCTCCAATTCCTTATTATTCCAGAAGGTTGCCTTAAAGCCTTTCTTCCCATCATACGAGCAACAATCAAAGTAACTAAAAACAGTCTGTGTATTTACAAAATCACAACCTTTCTCATAATATACAGCTCCTTCGGGAAGTTTACTTTTAATGCCCTCAAGGATGGTGACAGATTTAGTAGGGAAACCGTTATAGTTTGCCCAAAGCATCACGGAGTCATTGGCATTAGGCCCCAGCACGGCAACTTTACGAACAGATTTACTCAACGGCAAGATATTATTCTTGTTAGTCAGCAATACCATACTCTTACGTGCCATCTCCAAAGCCTTGGCTACATGTTCTTTTGACTCTACAATCGAATATGGTATTTCAGACCACGAAACAAGTGTATTATCATCAAACATGCCCAACTGGAAACGAGCGCGCAATAAACGGAAAACCGATTCATTGATTTTTTCTTCTGATATCAGTCCTTTCCGTACCGCTTCATTTAAAGAAGAATAACTGCCGCCACATTCCAGGTCTGTCCCTGAAACCACAGCGTCAGCCGAGGCAGCCGCAGCCGTAGGGTGGGTTTCATGATGATTAGGATAGTAGAAATCGCCGATAGCCCCACAATCTGAAACCACAATATCATCATATCCCCAGTCCTCGCGCAGGATACGAATCAACAATTGCTTGTTAGAGCAACACGGTTCTCCTTCATAGCGGTTATAGGCACACATCACCTCTTTTACTTTCCCTTCCGTCACCAAGGTTTTAAAAGCGGGCAGGTAGGTTTCCCATAAATCGCGCTGGGAAATATTCTTGGCATCAAAGCTATGCCTGTTCCATTCCGGACCACTGTGCACGGCATAGTGCTTGGCGCAAGCATGTGTCTTGTCATATTTTCCGGTGCCATCACCCTGCAAGCCTTTCACTACGGCCAATCCCATCAGAGAGGTCAGATACGGGTCTTCTCCATAAGTTTCCATACCTCGTCCCCAACGCGGATCACGGTATATATTGATATTCGGAGTCCAAAACGTTAATCCTTTGTAACCATCCCGTTCACCCTTACGTTGAAAATCATGGTATTTGGCACGGGCTTCATCCGATACGATGCTGAAGGTTTCATGAACCGCCTGATTATCAAAAGTGGCGGCAAGTCCTATCGCCTGAGGAAAAACAGTTGCTTTTCCGGCGCGCGCCACTCCGTGCAGTGCTTCATTCCACCAGTCATATGCCGGTATTCCAAGGCGCTCAATGGCTGGCGAGCCATTTTTCATCTGGCTGATTTTCTCTTCCAGAGTCATACGTTTCAACAAGTCCCATGCCCGTTCGGAAGGTGTCAAATCCGGGTTTTTGTAGGGTTCATTTTGTGCTGTAGCCACCAGGGCTACAGCACTCAAACAAAAGGATATCAGAATTTTCTTGACCATAGTATTTTGATTGTATCAGTAAAATCAGAATCGTATCAAACTATTCGTTGCTTGCTATTTCAATAATTCATTTATCATGTTCACTAACAGCTTTCCAGCTATCGGATCGGTATCAGCTTTTTCCGTACACATGGTAGAAACTGTAGCCAATCCCTTTCCATCCTTTATCTGCAATAAGGTTAACCCCCGCATCGAATCGATTTTACGAATACGATCTTCCGGCTTTCCACCATCGATATAAGCATGAATCTTCATCTGCCCTGCCAATTCTATCAGGTTTTCATTCCGGTTTACTTTCAGGGTAGCATTGCAAGCCAAAGGAATTTCTCTCTTATTATTATTGAAATAACGCAGTTCCAATACGTCGATACCATCAAACACCGGTGCATCATTGCGTTCCATATTGACGATATCACCCTCTGTCGGGATAATCCAACTTGTGATATGTTCCGGATAAATGGTCTTCGCAACTTCTTTACTATTCAGTAAAAGCAACTTTCCTCCCTTTGACTGATAAGAGCGGAGCATTTCTTTTTCTTCGTCCGTACACTCGGTCAATCCGGAAATAATGCAAAGGTCAGCTTTCTGTTTCGGATTCATCATTTCTTTTATAGTAGAAACCGCCTGATAGTTTATATGAAGGAAATCAAATTTGTTTTTCATACCCTCTTTATCCAGAAGAAGCACTTTTTTACCTTCCGCTACTTGGTTTCTGTTCCAATCTTTACGGGCTAACAGCAGGTTATATTCATTTTCCGATACCGGTAAGCCATTCTCAGTCAACTTCAATACCAATTTAGCTTTCACCTTGTCGGCCGGCAAGTTAACCGGTAATTGGATATTCGGTTCAATACAGTATCGTCCATAATGCTTCACAGCCGGGAGTTCCTCACTGCCCCAAACCAGTTTCTTTCCGGTTTCATCCTGTACTTCCCAACGCAATAAAGTAGGTTTCAGGGCTGTACCATCCTCGCGGTCATTCACTACATAAATACGTGTCGGCAGCTTATCTCCACCATAAAGATTACGTCCCCACAACTCGGCACTTACCAATACAGGTTGCAAAGCACGCTTCAAAGCGTAATACGTAGGATATGGCTCAATCTTCTGATAATCATAAACCTGACGGAACCAGGTGAGTAGGGCAAAATGCATGATACCCGATGCCTGATCGTTGGAACGGCGGAGCGCTTCAGCCAATTCTCCGGTAATGAACGCCTGCACGTTAAGGAATGACTTAGGATCTGAGAAGTCATAACATTCATAGCCTATCAGGGATTGAGGGTTCTGATGAATCAGCTGGTAAGAGCGGGTAGGATGTCCGGTTTCATTATTCGGGTATCCGGTTGACATCTCCTGGCTGATAAGCGGACGTTCGGGCATTTTAAACCTCTGCTGGAATTCTCCGTTGAAGAACCGGAAGAGTGAGAAATCATACCAGTTATAATACGCATGCATATCATCAATGTCGCCATCATCTATGCTATTCATAAAGTCAGCACCATACTTTTCTTTTTTGCCCTTTGCCTGATAGTTGGAGTCGAAACAAATGGGGCGTGTAGGATCAATGCGACGCATTTCTTTTACCACATCCGAAATCACACGGTATTTCTCTTTAGCACGTTCCAGGTCATTATCATTATCGTAGAACTTCATTTCATTATTCACCGTCCAGAAAAGCAGTGAAGGATGGTTACGATACTTTTTCAGCAAGGTGAGGAATTCTTCCTTCCACATTTCAATCAGTTTTGCATCAGGCAACGGGGTGGAATGAATCATCAGCCAAGGCCAAGTACCTTCAAAGCTAACACCGATACCATTTTTGTCAGCAGCTCCCATCCAAAGTTTATTCCACGGAGTGGTGTGGGTACGAGTGACATCTATGTTGCCGGCCTTCATCAGTCGCATGAAAGTATTAGCCAGATTCAAGTCGTTCGGAGCAAGGGCAAACGGAATGTGATTACCACCACGCAGCCAATATCGATTACCGTTCAGGAAGAATAAGCCTTCCTTCACTTCAAAAGTACGGAATCCGGAAGTCTCTGACAGACAGTCTAATTCAACACCTTTGGCAGTAACCAGCCTAAAACGGAAATCGTATAGATTAGGATGATGAGGTGTCCAGAGACGAGGTTTTAGTCCATTCACACTGTAAGTAAACATCTTTTCCTCATCAGCATTCAGCACCAGTTTTTGCAAAGAAAGATTACTGTAAAGCACAGAGCCGGTCTCTTTGTCCACGATGTCGGTATAAAGATCAAACTGATTCTTCTTACCGCTATGATTCTTTACCGTCAGGTCAAAAGTAGCTCCCTCCAGAGTAGGTTTAATAAAGACATCTTCCACCTTCACCAAGTTAGTGATAGTAAGTTTTACCGGTTGCCAGATACCTGCAGGCTCATCACCATAAAATCCATGTGCTATATCTTTCAGGATGTTGTTCTTTACAGCAACCTTTCCGCCTTCTTTTTCACTTTCGCGAACAGAAGAATAGAAGAAATCAATAGCAGCGCTACCGTTTTCAGAAGCACTTCCATCCGCCTTACGGGTCACTTTCACTACTACCAAATTTTTGCCGGGCTTCAGTAACTTACTTCCATCAACCTGTATTTCACCATACATGCCAATTTGTGAACCTGCCAGCTCTCCATTAATATAAATCTCCGCTACTTTTGAAACAGCATCAAAAGTCAGAGCCATATTTTTGCCTTCAACATCAGCCGGTAGCTCTATCCACTGACGATACCAGGCAGCATTCGTTTTTCTATAATCAAATGTATAACCCTCGCAACGATCGGTTTCCTGCTGGTAATAGGTATCTGAAACACCTTTGGGCTGAGGTCCCGTAGGTGAAGGCATGGTTTCCCCATGTAGCCAGATACGAATCGGGTTCCAGAAATTAGGCACAGACATTACATGCCAATTCTTATCGTCCGTAGCCGTGGATACCGCTTTCTCCTTATCGTCCAACTGATATCCGGGCATAAAGAGCCAATTACCATCCAGTGAAATATCCGTGCGTCCTTCCTCCAGTCTATTCACTTTCACAGGCGCATAATTTGCTCTTTCAAGCTGGCGCTTGCTTTCTTTCTCTTGCGGTGTTGCCACCTTGCGATATTCTGCAACTTTCACATTTTTCAATGCATCTTCTTCCAACGGAGTAACAACGAGGTCGTCAAACTCTGTTTCAATCCAACCGCCTCCCAAAGTCACAGGACCGGAAGGTGCCAAGTTGCTGTTTTTATCTGTGATATCCATCCGTGGTTCCTTCTCATCATTCAAGAAAACGCGAATACGGCTACCACAGACTTCTACCTTTAACTGATACCATTGACCCGGTACCGGATGAAATCCTAACGGACGAACGCCCATAAATTCATCCGTACCCATATATCCCATGCGCATCAGGTATAAATCATCTTGCAATCCGCCTTTTATACCAACTACATAACGATCAAAACGATTATTGGCACGAAATCCTGCCCAGATTTGAACTTGTTCCGCTTCTTGGGGAGCACGAGCTTTAAAGGACATAGTATAGTTCTTCCACTCAGGATTACCGAAACAAGCATAAGAACCTTTTGAACGGAACACCCCGTCTGCAATGCTACATTCACCCCGTCCCATTGTTTTCAGTATTTCTCCCTGATCGGAAAAATTATTTTTCCATTCAGATTGCGCATATCCGGATAATGAAATCAAAAGGCATGCGACAATCCAAAAGGCTGTATAGAAATTCTTCATGATATTAAAATATAATATTATTTTCTGCAAATGTAGCTTCGACTCATTAACAGAAAGTGAAATAAATAATTAATTAGACATTAAAAAGCAATTAATCGTAGCTGGTACCATTACAAACCATCCAATAAACTTTTAAATTATGTTATGTTGCCATGATAATCAGCTTCGATATAAGATGCATCCCTTAATCAGATTTGTAACCGACAAATAGAACAAAATGAGCCGCTTCGTATCATGTATATACCCTCCTTGTACTTGCTTCGTACCTGCTTCGCTATTTTTAGTTGCGTATAGAAGCGAAGAAAGTACGAACTGGGTATATCACAAAAGAGCTTCTGACCAAAAGCAGTATTAAAATTTTGTTCAAAAAAGAAGGAGAGCACTTATTACGGAAACAAATACCCTCCTTACTTACCTACCTACTTATTTAATCAATTCAATTTCAGATCGATTTTCTTGATATCAGTAAAGTTATACTTCTTGTAAGTGTCGTTACAGCACGCACCTACTCTTACCCAATAGGTATTGGAATATTTAATAGCAGCTTTAGAAGTTAACTCGATAGTTGTGCCCTCCTGATCATTAGTTATTTTCACAGAACCGGGAGTATAATTTCCGTCAGATTCTGTTCCACAATACTGCGTATGCGAAATATACAATTGTATGTTGTTTACATCAGGCATAGCAATTCCTTCTTTTGCTATTCTCTTAAATTTCACTGCACATTTCAAAAAATTATCAGAAGCCAAGTAAGGTTCTGTAACCCATTCTACTTCCAGATAAGGAGTAACAGTAAAGTTACGTTCTGCCATTTTCCCGTTCTTCAGTTCCACCGTTTCTCCTTCTGCATCATAAGGATAAAATGCGCCTTCCAACGGAATCATACGGTAAGTACCTGCAAACAGTTTAGAATTGGAATATGAACCGTCCTGCCTCATATTGAGGTTCTGATTCGTCACAACAATCGATTCATCACCACCCGCATAACTCAATTCCGTAATCTGTATCTTCATACTTCCCTGTCCCATAGCTGTTTGCAGAGGTTTACCATTATGGTCTAAGACCTGCCCGAAGACACCTGCTTCCGGTGCATCATAATTATCCTTTTCACACGATGAAAAACCTAAAACTAATGCAGTAACTAACAGCAAATTAAATATCTTTTTCATACTATTTTCCTTTTTCTAATTAATACTGATTATTTTGCTCAAGTAACGGATTTACCTTACGTTCACCATCAGGAATCTTATCATAGTAATTTTTAGTAGCAAATGTCAATGAGTTATTAGCTCTTTCACAAACACGGGTGTCAAAAATATACTTACCCACCGGATTGCCAGCTTCATTTACTGTTGCTCCTTTGGCAAACAAGAATGGAGACAGCATTCTGCGGCGATATTGATAAATCTGTGAATCGAAAGTAAACCAACGACGCAGATCCCAATAAATTTTATGCTCGAAAGCCAATTCTTTATAACGTTCTACACGAATGATATGCATACCTTCATTCGGAGCAAATACAAACGAACGGATACCTTGTCCACGTTCAATACCATCACGTGATACATTGGATAATTCTGCAGGGCTGGTCAGCAACTCAGCACCAGCTCTTGAGCGTATCTTATTGATACATTCGTAAGCATCCTGTTGCAGATCTTTTTCATCGATACTAGTAACACCATTCTGGTAAAGTTCCAATGCAGCTTCGGCACGATTCAATAATATTTCGGCATAACGAATATCAATCCAAGATTGTGTGGAACTATGCAACTGTGTTTCGGCAATAGTCCAGTTCAAATTCAACCATTTAGCCCCATGAAAGCCTGTCAATGTATTACTCGTTCCACCATTAGCCGGACCATCCATTCCACTCTTATTAAGTTTCGCACCTGTAGAAGTCTCATAAGGCTTTTGTTCTTTTATATTCTCGGCTGTTGTCAAAACGTTATTCTTGAACCAATCATTACTTGTATAATTGGCGGTAGTCTGTCCATCATCCTTTATAAACTTGGCAATAGGTGTAGACGGATCAATTTCCTCCTTTATTATACCAAAACGAATATCCAGTTCAACTCCTTTATAAGTATGTCCAGGTAATAAGATAGAGCCCCTTAAACGAGGTTCTGCATTGTCTAATAAGTCTTTAACATCATTGTAAACAATATAATTACCATCGTCATCCGTTGTTTTCAAGTATCCTGTTGCAGGATCAATAGGCAGACCATCAAACAGTTCTACCCAATCCAATGTTACATTATAACGGTCACCATAAGTTGCTGTCATACGAGGCGGACAATATACAGCATCAAAACTATGAACAAAGTCATTTTTACTATACTGACGGATAAGAATAGATTCATCACTCTTATCAGCATTCGCAAATATCTCACGGAAGTTGGCTTCTTTATCAGAGTTACCTTCATATAATTTATAACCACCTTCCTCTACAATCTTGGATGCTTTATAAGCCTGCATAAAATAATCATTGGCTCTCCCTGCAGGAATACCAGTAAGCATCTTGCCACTTTCACTTCCTGAATAATTAAATGTTTGTCCATAACGGGCAACAGAGCCAGCATACAAAGCAACACGCGACTTGAAAGCTGCTGCTACATAAGTATTATTTGCACGGCCTGCCACTTTGGTTTTACCTAAATTCTCAATGGCATAATCTAAATCTGAAAGAATAAAGTCTATACACTCTTCATGACTACTACGCGCTACCCACAATGCCTTCTCATCATCAGTCATTTCCTGTGGTGTTTCCAAAATAGGTACACCGCCATAGCGTTTTACCATCGCAAAATAAACATAAGCCCGAATAAACTTTGCTTCAGCAATCCATGATTCAGCACCTTTCAGCTTTCCCACATATGCAGGCAGATTAGCAATCAGATCATTAGCCTGGCGAATCGTTTTGTAACCCATACTCCAATATCCCTTTTGGGGAATATAAATACCTGTATTGTTACGATTTACAGTTTCACCCGTGCTGAGCATATCCCAAATAATGCAATTCCAGTTATAAAAACCATTGTAATCACCATCATTTGACATATTAAAATCTTCCATCGGCAACTGACTATACAAACCTGCCATATAGGCTGTAATACCACCTTCATTATATATATCTTCTCCCGACAGAATATTCTTAGGAGGAATATCCAAATCCTGGCATCCTACAAACAGACCTCCTATAGCAACACACATCAATATATTTCTTAGCTTTTTCATACGATAATCTCCTTTTACTTAAAATGTAACACTTGCACCAAAGTTATATGTTCTATTCAACGGATACATATATCCATAGAGTTCAGCCGGTCTTTCCGGATCGACACCTTTCACACCTGTTATAGTGAACAAGTTATATCCATTCATATAAATTCTCAAATTCTTTATACCTACGAATGACAAACAATTCTTTGGTAAAGTGTAACCTATTTCAGCCGTCTTCAAACGCAAATAAGTACCTTTCTGAATAGAGAATTCAGAATTAACATCCGGAGTTGTACCACCATATGAATAATATCCTGAAATCCATTGGCAAGAAGGATCGTAGGGATCTTGCTTTGTATCAACTGGACGCCATCTGTCCAAGAACATATCCAAAGCATTACCATTAAATTGCAAGGGGGCTGACAACTGTTCACCATAAGATACATAGGACATTGCAGCACCTTGGAAAGTCATATTAACATCAAAACCTTTCCATTGAGCAGAAAGAGTTAAACCAAAGTTCATCAACGGATAATTTTTCTTATCCTGGAAATTAGCAGCAGTAGAATTAGTAGTTGTAGCAATAGGATATCTATCCATATCATCAATTGTACCATCACCATTCCAGTCTTCATAAATATAATCACCAGGAAGAGTTGCATTACCAGCAAATATATGAGAGTTAGCAATTTGTTCCCATGAGGTATAGCGACCGTCTGCCCCATAACCAAACCAAATGTCATTATAACGATTAGTTAAGTTATTTCTCCAGTTATCATATGAGTTACCTGACGGGGTGCGTTCTTTGTAACGCCACATGGAACGAGTAATAGCAATGTTTCCAGAAACACTATAATTAACCTGCCCCACACGATTGCGATGTCTTAGTTCAACTTCAAAACCTTTTGTACGGTCACTCTCCAAATTCTCTTTAGGCATTGCAGCACCGAATGTTCCTGGAATAGTAGCAATACGATTAGCCATCAGGTTATCACGGTCACGCTGAAATAAATCAAAAGAAACACCTAATAGGCCATTCCACAAATCAGCATCAATTCCCACATTCAGAGTCTTAACAGTGTACCACGTAATATTAGGATTGGCTACCGCACGGAAACCTAATGAATTCATGAATGAGCCATTGAAAAAATATCCTTTCGGAGTTTTATTAAATTTATCACCACTGGTATTCGGGTAATCATATCCGGAAATAAATTGATAATCAGCAACAGAATCATCACCCATCTTACCATAAGAACCGCGAAGTTTCAGGTTGTTAACAAACGGCAATTTATCTTTTATGAAAGTTTCTTCACTCATACGCCACCCCACAGAAGCACTGGGGAAAAAGCCCCAACGGCTATGTGACGGGAATTTGGAAGAACCGTCATAACGAAAGGCGAATTCTAACAAATAACGTCCTTTATAATCATAATTAAATCTACCAACCAACGCCTGAGAAGCACTTTCTGTCAATCCATTTGCATTAGCTGTACCAACTTGATTAGCTGAATTACCTGCAAATAAATAAGGCAAAGGAATAGAGAAATCACGAGCTGCACGAATGTTATCACCTACACTGTGTGCTTCTTCAAACAGCAACAATCCAGATACATTATGATTTGATGCAAAAGTATTCTCATAGCTTACAGAAGCTTGCCACAAAGTAGTCCATGAATTACCATAATAGCGTTCCAGATTAGTCGGTGACTGCATAGCATAAGCAGTATACGTATTAGTTGCTTCACTATAAGTATACTCATTATACTCTTTCTTATATATGGTATTATCAGCTATAGAAGTATCATAGCTGAACATGCCTTTCACCTTCAGACCTTTTACAAATGGCACAGCATATTCAAGTTCCATCGTAGACTGGAAGATTTTATTTGTTGTCTTATTATAACCGGAAACATCAGGATCTGTTGCTGCCAGAAGATTCAACTGGTCGGATGACATCTTTTGGAAATATTCCGGATTATCATTAGCATACAATTTCTCATTAGGACTTGCACGCCACAAAGCTTTATAAACCTCCCAAGTTGATAAGTACTGACGTTGTTTACTATCAATTATACCATTTATTTTAATTGAAGCCTTCAAATTCTTAGCTACTTCTGCATTCAAATTTGCACGAAGATTATAACGATTATAATCCATTGCTTTTGACTTGAAGAAACCTTCCTGATCTGTATAACCGAAGTTTACATAATAATCAGTTTTTTCACTTCCACCACTCAATGAAACATTGTGTTGCTGCTGGGGAGCTGAATTACGAATTACCGCATCATACCAATCAGTAGATTTCAATGTTCCATTCAGATACTCTTCAATCTGCTCATCTGAATAAGTAAGCTGCGGATTTGTCAGATTACGCATTGACTTTTCATTAAATAGTCTCATACGGTCTACAGCACCTACAGGCTCCAACATTTCTGCCGGAGTTTGAATACCATAATACATATTGTATTCAATCTTTGGCTTATTCTTTTCACCTTTCTTTGTAGTAATCAAGACAACGCCATTAGCCGCACGTACACCATATATAGCAGCCGAAGCATCTTTCAAAACAGAAATTGATTCAATTTCATTCGGGTCCATACGTTGTAAATTGCCACGAGGAACACCATCAACTACGATTAGTGGAGAACCAAAACCACGGATATCAAACTGGTTAGTAAATTCACCCGGTTCAGATGTTTTTTGGATTACACGAACGCCAGGAACCTTACCAGTCAACATATTCTGAGCATTTTGACTTTTGGTAGCAACTAACTCTTCATTAGTAATAGCAGACACAGCACCCGTCAAATTCACTTTCTTCTGAGTACCATATCCTACTACCACTACTTCATCCAATTGTTCAGAGTCTTCCTTTAAAGTAATTTTATAGCTGGTTTTGTTATCCACTGCCACTTTTTTATTCACATAACCAATATAAGAAACTTCCAATGTTGTTCCTTGAGGAACCGTTAGAGTAAAATTTCCATCAATATCAGTTATAGTACCTAATGACTTATTTCCAACTACAGTCACATTAGCACCAATAATTGCTTCACCCAATTCGTCAACAACCTGCCCGGATATACTTCGGGAAGTTTGTGCACGCATCGGAGTAAGCACCATCAAGAACATCATTAGCACACACCAATAAGTGTATTTGCTAACTTTCACAAAATTAGATTTGTTTTTCATGTGTTTCATAATCTCACTTTTAAAATTGTTTTTCATAAAAAATAACGTATCCTTTAGATCAAATAAGTAGGAAGGATGTGTCTTTGGTTAACTTGTATCTTTCATATGCATTTCTTTTAAAGTTATGTATTCTTTCAATTTACTTATCTTTTTTAAATTGTTATCCTAAATATAATCTTGTATTTTATTCTTAAAAAAAGAACTTATTATCGAACCTATTATTATCGTTTTGATATGGCAAAATTACATGCCTAAGATTAAAAATTGAGTGATATCACGCTTATCTGGTGCTTAATTTTGAATTAAATTAAAAGATTAATCGCTTCTTTGTTAATACATAGAACGATTGGGGAACAAACTTATGATCCAACTTTATCCATTGGAGGAATTTATTCATTTTGGAGCGATTTTGAATTCAACATCTTCAGAACTCTACTCCTGCATCTTAAAGCAATCTTTACATCATTCAACCAGTCATATTGACCGACAGGATATGTATTCACCAATAAATTCATATCCTCCGAAACTTGTTCTATTTTTTTTAGTGATAAAAAAATACGTTCCTTCAAACCTTTAGGATGAAACTGCTTAGCTCTGACATAGATTCTGGAACCATAATATGCCGTGCATACAGCTTCATGCAAACATGCAGTCAAATAAGTACGATAAAACAGCTGGTATAAATCATTATATGTCGCAGATTCTAATAAAGGCTTTACCTTTTCTATTTCAGCGACTGCTTCGGAAGCTAGTTTAACTCCATACTGTTTTTCCGTTAGAATATAATTATAATATACACTATCCATTTTTTCATCAGGTTCTATCCATTGATTATCAAAAACGGTCTTCACTTCAACAGCTAACGGAGATGATAATGACTTAAAGTGTACAGGAGCAATATGATTTATAATATCTTTCCAATAATGAAATGTTTTATTTATATCATGCTTAACAAGAACCATAGGCGGATCAATCCATCTTCCAGACACATGCCTGCTATATCCCCATTTATTGTTTTCATAATTTAGAGAAGAATGATCTGTTAGATTTGTTCCTAAGGTATAAAAAACAGATGTGACTATATCATATGCATTTTGAAACGCTTTTCTAATGGGCAACAAAGCATCCTCACCATACCTTGACGTAATAAATTCATTATAGATTTGCATTGGAGATACAGTTTGTTCTTCCGTCATCCGCTTCAGTGCATACAACTGAATTTCATTAGCTGTTCCTACTATGCTGGTATCTCCATAACGATCCGTCCTTGCAACATATCCGGTAACATTGGGACAGTTAATATAACTACCCCATCTTTTCATTGTATATTCAGGCCATGTGTTAGCAACAACACCTTGCCCACTGTATTCATTACCAGAATCAAACTCTACAATTGTAGGTCTATTCATCTTTCTGATATAGGAGTTATCCGGATGTGTCAGAAAGAAATCATGAGGGGTTTCTTTCATCATTAAAATGACCTTATCACTCTTTATATGCTCTATACATCCAACAGTACTCTTATACTCTTCTTCCGAATAAGCAAAAGTACGAATATAGAGTTTCTTTCCTCTTTCACCAATAACGACATCGGAAATAGCATTTACAACAGCCGCCAGTTTTTCCTCAGGGGTTTTCATATTCATTGAGTACTGCTTTTCCGCATAAGCTCCAGTTTCAATAAATGTTAGCACAAGTCCATCTGCTTCAGGAGCCCTGTTGAGCATCCGGCGATAGTCATCTTTAAACCATTCCCAGAATTTAGGATTATCCAGATTTATTGTACCATTAGGTCCTGTTCTAAAACACGATGGATAATAATCCAGAGAATATAAGCTATGATCCCAAAGCAACACTTCATCAATACCTTCTAAATGTGCAAGACGAATGAGTTTATTAACCTGTTCACATACCTTTTCTTCTTTAATGGCCTTTAAATCATGGATGATCTCATGGGACAACTGAAGCTGATTGATATTATACTCTTTTGCTGTTTTTATTGTCCGGATAGCACGTTCCATATTGTCAGACAGAATAATCCATCCCCTAACACTTCCATCTGCAAAAATATTTGCAAAGAAAGATAAGAAAAAGAAACTAACTATTATCAATCTCCTGAGGCTCATTTCAATATAACTTTTATTTCTTTACCACTATATTTTATCCTCTTTATCACATCTTTACCTTTGAGTTTAATAATAAGGTCCCTGTCCTTTACAGCATAATCGCCAGTGCGTTCTCCAACTATAAATTCCTTTGTACGATCATTCCACTTAAACGGAATAGTACTATAATTGCCATTTTTATATTTCAACGTCTCACCATCATCTTCGTATAAATTGAAACTTGCGTTTTCCCCACCAAAGACATGAATCTCAAGCGGAACATCAACATTAATATTTTTCTCAACAGAAGTATAATAGGGGATGATAGAACCAGACTTCACAAACAAAGGCATTTTATCCAGAGGTGCTTCTGCAGTAATTGTAGTTCCTCCTTGGTAGATTGCACCGGTCCAGAAATCTACCCAAGTACATCCTTGTGGCAGATATACAGAGCGGGAAGTTGCTCCTGCCTCCAAAACGGGGCAAACCAGGAGAGCAGGTCCATACATAAACTGATCTTTACAGTCTAATACATTTTGATCATAAGCAAAATCAAAAGCCAGTAAGCGCATTGGTGTATAATGCTCGTGAGTAACTTTACCTGATAGGGTATAAATATAAGGCAAAAGCCGATATCGTAATTTTATAAGATCAGTACAGATACGTTGTACCTCTGGACCGTATGCCCATAACTCATTCGGTGCTTTCGTATCTCCCGGATAACGACGTCCATGGCAACGAAAAACGGGACAGAATGTTCCATACTGAAACCAACGTACAAACAACTCCTGATAATCTTTTTTAGAAGGGTCTCCTTCCTGAATAACCACCAATGTCTGTAGTCCAATAGGGGATTCCTGTTGCTGTAAAGTTTAATCCTGCTGCTACCTGTGTTTGTAATTCGGCAAATGTCGTTGGAATATCACCAGACCATACAGCCGTTCCCCACTTTTGTTGAGAAGCCCACGCGCAACGGGTCAACATATAAGGACGGATACCGGGACGAGCTTTGGTTATTCCTTCATAAAAATGTGATGCATGAACCAAAGGGTATACATTTCGTACCTTCTGAGCTAGTCCGGCATAAGTATTAAGTGGCAAGTATGAGGCTACATGGTCAGGTTCCGGTCCATCTAAAAACCAGCCATCGATATTCAAGTCCACTAAAGAAGAAACCTTATCCCAATACATTTTGGCTGCATTCGGATTAAAAGTATCATATATATAGCCGTCAATAGCTTTGGCTCCTTCCAATATATACCCTTTTTGTGACATTTCATTATAATTAGGGATACCCGGTTTGAAGCAGGGCCACATTGTCAAAACTACCTTCATATCATAAACGTTATGGAGACTGTCCAACATTGAAGGAACATCAGGGAATAAAGTTTCATCAAACTTATGTGAACCTGTTCCGTACTTACCCCAATAATGATAATCTATAAAGATAGTACTTGCAGGAATATCCTCTTCCTTCATCTTTTTAGCTATCTCCATCACCTCTTTTTGCGTAGCATAACGGTTACGGCTTTGGTGATAACCTAAAGCCCAATCGGGCAACATTGGAGCCACTCCTGTCAAAGAACGATATGCAGCTACCAAATTATCCATTTTATCACCTACAAAAAGATAATAGTTAACGATCTTACCATAATCAGAGGCAAAACTCATACCAGTACTATTGTCTGTATAAATAGTCCGGGAAGGATTATCCCAAAACAATCCCCAACGGCCAGTAGAATAAATAACCGGTACCGCAGCTTGCGTATTAAACTGAACCAGTTCCCGCTTTGCATTCCGCAAGTTCATTAAGTTATCTCTGAACTGCCCCAAACCATATAAAGCTTCTTCATCCCGTAACTGGAACTTACAATATGCATTGACAGAATCTCCATATATATTCATTCTCGCCTTTTCCGGGAACTCTTTCAGTAAGATTTTTCCAGCCTCATCAAGCAGACTAATATACCCTTTATTCTTATTTACAGTAACAACTAAACGGGAAGAACGTAATACAATATCTTCCTGAGTATCCTCCACTTTAAACTCTGCCACTTTTGCCTGTTGCGTTACGGCAAAACTCTTATATTCTTTTATTTCATTCTCAGAGCCGAACATCACATGTACACTTCCTATATTATAAGGTTGCAAATACAAAGTTCCACCTGAAGTATGAATCCACAAAGCCTGCTGTTTCTTTTCCCAGGAAAGAACTGTTTGTGGTTGTCCTTCCTTGGCTACAACTTGTAAGACATTAGGATGTACTACATCCTGATAATTCTCACCCAAAGAGACATCGCTAAAAATCCCTTTGCTCCCTTTTTCTGCTATGATTCTAATGCGGTCAAAATCAAATTTACCCGATAAAGTATACTCGGCATTTTCCAAATCAGGAACAGAAGCTGCGGTAGGGCTATAAAAAACATATGCCTTATCAGCCTTTTCAGAAAAATCGATACGTACTACAACCAACTGAGGCTCCTGCGTCTGTTTGACTTCAACAAATAGTTTTTCACTATTACCTTTCTCAAATGAAAAGCCCAAACGCGAGTTTCCTTTTTCTTTCAACGCCAGAAAACTACACCAAACTGTTCTATTCACACCGTTCAATTGCACATCTCTATACATACTCACCTTTTTAGAAGCGGCATCTAAATGCCAACACATTTCAGGCGCAGCAACAGATGCTATCTTCAGACTTCCTTTTTCTTGCTTTATAGAGGTCATATCCCCTTTCCAGGAATCCTTTAAAAAAGGCTGTTTCTGGGCATATACAATAGAAACTGTACAAAACAAAAAGCTGATAATCAAAATTATATTTTTCATGATCGATTATTATTAATTACATTTACTTACAACTCCATTCTCTATAAGGGAAATATATCCCAGCAATGCCCCCCAATGATAGAACTTATCACTTCGCACAACATCATCACCTTCACCAGTGAGGGCATTGTAATTTTCAAAGACATATCCATGTGATAACCAGGATTTCAATAATAATTTTTGGGATTTTTCGGCAAAGGCATGTCTCACTTCCGGAAATTCATAGTTATTCAATCCTAAGTATACCAGAAAATTCAATGGAGCCCAAATGCGTCCCCGCCAATATTCATTATCTTTAAATGCAGGATCATTTTTAGGTACAGAAGGAATTACGTACTCCCCCCAGAACTCATCAGTGTTCAGTAAATGCTCTTTTATCATCCTCTCAGCCTGATTCTTTGTAGGTACTTTTGCCAGCAATGGATAAAAGCAAGTGGGTGAAGTGCGATAATTAAATTTCAGATCTCTGGTAGAACGATTATAGTAAAATCCAGTCTTATCATCCCACAACCCTGCTAAATTATTGCGATAATATTCCGCGCGTTTTCTAAGTTCAGTTACATCTTTTTTATACCCGAGTTCTTCCGCTATTAAAGCCAGATAGTCACAATCCATTACATACAAAGAAGACATGCCTACATCATGTTGTTCCAACAAATGTTTTTGCTTATTAAAAAGTACTCCATCATACATTGGAGAATTATCCAATCCTGATTCCAAAACAGCACCATAGTGACAATCCGTATCAAACTCAGACCTGAAATAAGTAACCTTTTCATAAGGATTACTACCTAAGCATAATAACCCTCCATCCTCTCTATTCCGGCTCCACCAGCGATTCCAAGTTAGTAATTCTTTATATAATAACTCCAAGAACCATTTTTCTTGATATTGTTTATATATTGTCCAGACAGCCAAAGAGCCAACAGGAGGCTGAGAACGATCTCTTGATTTAAAATTATTGCTATAAAAACAGTTAGGTACAAATCCACTCTCTGTTATCGCCTTAGTTATCTCTACAGCATTTGCATAGGCTAACTCTTTATTGCCAACAGAAAGCATCATCGATGCAAAATAGGTATCCCAACAGAACAGTGTGAAACCACCAAAATCTTCACTGGCAAACCATTCGGAACTCCAAATCCGACTTACAGGAGTAATCACCCTCCTAATGCCAGGATCATATATATTATCCCAAGCCAAAACACTCTGCATGGCATTATAGCAATCATAATTTTCACCAAATTGTTTCTGATTAGAATTAATAAAATCCCGGGCACGGTCATTAATGAAAGCAATTGCCTCATCCAATTCCATATTTTCTCCGCAACAGATAGCAACCGGAGTATCTAAAGACAGAATAAACTCCCTTCCTTTTTTTTCCAGAAGTTCACCCTCTATATAAGTTTTGATTTCAACAACTTTATCACGTGATGCCAATGTAAATCCTAAACTATCCACGCTAAGTGTATTGCCCCGTTTCCAAAGACTTTCAGGGATAACCACCAATCGTCCTCCTTTCTTCGTCTCAGTCAGTGGTCTGATTAGAATTACGTTTTTAAGTCCCATAGCAGCACTTTCTACCTGCAACTTATATCCTCTCCAATCTATGGTCATTTGAGTATAAGCTCCATCAAATGAATGAGGTCCCGGCTGCAATAATGGCGCCCCTTTAACTCTATCTCCGATTCTGAATTTCCTTACACGACTTCCATCTGTATCCATCATATTCAGGTCGACAGCAAAACCATAAGGAAGAAATACATGAGTCAGCACACTACGGGTATCCCAGGTGTTCCAACCGGAAGCCAATCGTTTTTGCAAATTCTCATATAATTCTTCAGGAGTGTTACCTGAAATGGCCTTAATAGGATAGATAAACAGACCTAATAAAAACAATCCTATCAACAAGTACTTTTTCATAGTTTAAAGACTAAATTAGACATCAGTTTGACTTCTCTCATATGGAAGAGGAATACTTCCACGAATGCAAAATAAAAGCCTTAGTCTTAAAAAACAGAGCCATCCTTTATTAATTGGACATTAAAAAAGCGCTTAATTGTTATGATTAAGCGCTTTTTCTTATGTTTATAAATTATCATTTATATAAATTACATAAGGGGACCTTATATTCCTCTCCTAATGAATCTTTATACTCCTTACAGAAACGGTCATATACACTCTTTGCAATACCCTTTTTACCTTGTATAAAAAGAATAGAGCATTTAGCAGCCAAAGCTTCTTCATTCAGAGGATCATGCAAGAATAGGATATCAGCAATACGCAGTACTGTATCGTAATTATTACGTTGTACATCCAACAAATTCCTCAGCAAATCAATAGAAAGACTGGAATAAGAATCTTTAAATTCATCCAACCAATCAACAATGGTATTTGACAGCAACGGACCATACAATAAAATTTCCAATATCTGATTCAGAAGCTTATCATTCCCATGTTCACCATTTTCCTTAAATTGACGAATACAATCCAGCGCCATCCGATAATCACAAAATACTCCCTCATGCCATCTGATACACAGAAATCCCGCATCACTGACAACTTCCACATCACCTACTTTTTCTAACAATACACGCAACTTACGCAAAGTCACATTACGGTTATTACGAGCAGACTCCTCTTCTTTGTCCGACCACAGAATATCGGTAGCTTTTTTAGTCAAGATACCTTGCTTGTTCTTCTCTGTATAAAGCACCAGCAATATAAGCAAGCTTTTCAATCGTGGTGTAAAAGCTCCTGTTATGTCATTACCATCTTTATCACGAACATTAAATGTGCCCAACAAAGAGATTGCCGAACGACTGCGATCAAAATACTTTTCTGCCGCTGCAACCTCCTCTACCGTTTCATTAACAGGAAGAACCTCCACCTGAGTATTATCTTCTTTTGTATCTTCAAATTCGACTTTCTTTCTGCTGCATTTTATCCGGTATAAAAGGAATACTGCTCCTCCCAACAACAGGATACCACATGACCACCATAACCACACCGAAGCAAAGTCCTTATTCACCGCCTGCGCAATTTCATTATCATTCAGTAAAGGAGTATTGATAGAATAAATAGCCACATCATGTGTACGGTCACTCAAAATCTTATCCATCACCAGATACAGTTTATGATAGGCAGGCGACGAATAAAAACTAAAATCGCAATCCTGATGAACCAAATCATTACGAATAGGCTTCGATATCTCTATCCAAGCAGAATCATTCATAAAAACCTTCCAAAGACTTCCTCCGCCTTTCATACTAACAGCATAAAAAGAACTGTCCGAAGGTTCAAAGTACATGGAAGACGCCATCAACAATACATCCGTAGCCTGTTTTTTCTTCCATACACTACGAGACTTTCCCGTTTTCAGATTAATGGCACACAACTCATAATAAAAATGAGCATTGAATTCTTGCTTTCCCTGTTTATTTCCACGACCACCAAAAATATACAGTTCATCGCCTACTATAGCTGCTGCAGATGAGTAACGAGGAGAAATAACAGGGGTATATGCAACTTCTTCAACCTGCTGCATACCCACTTTCAACCGATATAGGTTATTCCTATATTGATAGAATCCATATCCTCCCCAAAAATAAAATGAAGAATCAGATGGATTAAACGTACGCGCGTGGTTGTAGTAACGAGGCTCATCCAAATGTCTTTCATTCAGACTCCATTTCCCTTCGTCGACAGACAAAGCTGAAACCAACTTTTCGTGTAAAGAATAAGACAATAACTGATTAGTCAGTGTATCAAAAACCATGTGATCTGTGTACTCCATAGCCGGATACCCCTCCACAATAGAGACCTCGTTCTGGTTACCGGAAATACCATTTAATATTTCTATTTTATTTTGTCGCACAAGATAAAACAAGGCATCACGGGCATTAAAAGCGACATCCAAACGACCTGATGTTTTCTCTGTATATATTTTCCGCCATTCAATATGATTATCAATGAGCCATGAAGGATAAGAAGCTAATGCCACAGCCCCTTCAACTTCATCAAGACAAACATCGCCATTATGCTTCCACAACTTCCAATATCTTATCAGTTCCCCATCCCGGGTAATCTTTATATCCCTAATATTCATAGGAACTACATCTGCCGAGAAATATGGAGATTTTCCAAACGAAACTGTAATATCTTTGGTACCACGCAATGGCACTACCATCGTAGTGTCCCTACTATCATATTTCAAATCAATTTGATTCTCCTTTATATTAAGGTGTAAAGACACAGGAACCCATTTACCTTTTTCAATATTGGTATTAATAGCAAACATTCCCTCATTGAAAACGAGAGCTGGAAAATTCCTGTTATTATCACCTGCAGCAAAAACAAAATGAAGAAATTGATTTTCATTCGTACATAAATGAAGAATAGCCCCGAAATCAGGCTCATTACGAACCCACATTTGAAAATCAATAATAAACTCCTTCTCCACATGAAAAGGAGAGTTCCCATCAAGAGACAAAGAGGTGCGTTCATTGCCTGGCACAGAATGAGATTTGAAATGAAGGCCATAATCTGTAGAAGCCAACACCTTCAAATTTCCCAATGAGAAGAAACATAATATCCAAATTAGCAATTTACTTTTCATAGTATCTCGTTAAAGAACACTCTGCAAAGGTATAAAAAAATCCCCCATAACAAATAAAGGACACGAGAATTTGGAATCTGAATTCAATTAAACCGATATTATGCGCAAATTAATAACAAATTAATCAGAGAAGTAATATCTCTGGTTTACTTTTGTTGCAAAGGACAAAAAGCTTGTTCTATCATCAAATTAAAACAGTATTATGGAAAAACTTTTTTTTAGTCACATGAAAGTAAAATCGTTGATTACTTTTTTACTATTAACACACTTTTTATCTGTCTCCACATTCGTAGAAGCCAAAGTACAATTACCCTCCGTACTTAGTAGCAACATGGTATTGCAACAACAAGCAAATGTAAAGCTATGGGGAAAAGCCAAAGAAAACTCGTCTGTTACCATAAAAACATCATGGGATAACAGAACCTATAAAACAACTGCAGACAAGCAAGGAAAATGGTTATTAAATGTCTCCACACCAACAGCCGGAGGCCCCTATGAAATTACATTCAGCGATGGAGAGGCTTTAACATTGAAAAATATATTAATAGGTGAAGTCTGGTTCTGCTCCGGACAATCGAACATGGAAATGCCCATGAGTGGTTTCGACCGCCAACCCACTCAGGGCACAAACGATATCATAGCCAAAGCGAAAGCCTCTACCCCAATCCGCATCTACAACACCGATTCTAAAGATGGAAGATGGGTACGGCAATATAGCAAAACCCCACAGGAAGATTGTAAAGGTGAGTGGTTAGAGAATACTCCAGTCAACGTATCCCACACAAGTGCAGCAGCCTACTTTTTCGCCCGATATATTCAGGAAGTACTGGAAGTACCAGTCGGTATTATTGTATCTTCTCTTGGAGGATCAAAAGTAGAAGCATGGATGAGCCGGGAAGCCATAAGCCCATTTAAAAGTATTGATTTAGCCATACTCGACAATGATGAACCTGTAAAAAACATCACAGCTACTCCATGTGTACTCTATAATGGGAAAATAGCTCCTTTCACGAATTTCACCATTAAAGGCTTCCTTTGGTATCAAGGCGAAAGTAATCGTGACAATGCTGATTTATACCAAAGTCTGATGCCTGCTTTTGTCAAAGACTTACGCAGTAAATGGAATATAGGAGAATTCCCTTTTTACTTCGTAGAGATTGCCCCCTTCAATTATGAAGGGGCCGATGGCACCTCAGCCGCCCGCATGCGTGAAGTCCAACAACAAAATATGAAGGATATTCCTAATAGTGGAATGGTTACCACTCTGGATATAGGTCATCCGGTCTTTATCCATCCTACAGATAAAGAAACGGTAGGTAATCGCCTTGCTCTTTGGGCACTTGCCCAAACTTATGGACGAAAAGGATTCGGTTACGCCACTCCTGTTTATAAATCCATGGAAATATCAGATAACAAAATATACATCAATGTGGACAACGCACAGCGTGGTCTTTGTCCTATGTGGACCCCACTCGAAGGATTTGAAATTGCCGGTGAAGACAAAGTTTTCTACCCAGCCCATGCTGAAATAGAAACCAAAACTACCCGTCTTGCCGTATCATGCGATAAAGTACAGCATCCGGTAGCCGTCCGATATGCTTATAAGAATTATACCCAAGCAAGCGTATTCAACATCTATGGTATCCCCGTAGCTCCCTTCAGAACAGATAATTGGTAGAACACTGATTAACAAAACAAAAGGAATGGACATGAGAAAAAGAATACTCTTATTAATATGCATACTGTGTACCTTAGTACACAGTATAGCAGCCCAACCGGAAAAGAGCTCTAACCCAGAGTTTCTAACCAAGGCTTTCGTACATCCGGGCATGGCTCAAAGCAAACAGGACCTTGACTATATGCGCGAAATGGTAGTAAAAGGCATACAACCCTGGAAAACCGCTTTTGAGAATTTAAAGAAAAACACTTCTTTAGATTTTATCCCCAAACCATTTGCTGAAATATCAGTAGGTCCCTATGGAACAAACAGCATAGGCGGACGTGAGTTTTCCGAAAGTGCAGAAACAGCCTATAACCATGCATTAATGTGGTATATAACCAAAGACAAAGCCTATGCGCATAAAGCCATTGAAATCCTGAATGCGTGGAGTTATGTTCTCCGGGGATTCGATGCAAACAATGCCAAGCTGAATGTAGGTTTATTTGGATATTACTATCTCAATGCTGCTGAAATTCTGAAACATACCGATTCCGGCTGGGCACCCAAAGACCTACAACAATTCACGCAAATGGTCCTTACAGTCCTTTATCCCACTATTAAAGGCTTCTTTACCGAAGCTAACGGTAACTGGGATGCATCCATGATTAGTACCATCATGTGTATCGGTGCTTTTACTGATAATCACGAAATTTTCAACCGGGCAGTAGAAAGATTCTACCGGGGAGAAGGTAACTCCGGCATCACCCGCTATCTCTATCCGGGTGGACAATGCCAAGAGACAACTCGCGACTGGGGACATGTACAATTAGGTATAGGTGAATTTGCCAAAGCTGCACAAACCGCTGACACGCAGGGACTAGATTTTTATTGTGTAGCTGATGACAGGCTGGCACAAGGTTTCGAATATACAGCACGTTTCATGTTAGGAGAACATATTGATTTATTCGGAGTCTTTACAGACAGAGATAACGACAAATTCAGAGATATCTATGAATCCATATACCAGCATTACAAAAATACCAAAGGCCTATTACTGCCATATACCGAGAAAGCAATAAAACAACATACACGCCCGAAGTCATCAGTAGGTTTTCTGACGGCTGCCAAAGCTCCGCTTCCCAATGCTCCGGCAAAAACATCTCTTTATACAGGTTTCGATAAATTCCTGAAACCAACAGTAATCGGAGCTTTAAAAGGCAAATCAAAAAAACTTCCTGCCAACAGTATTTTTGTAAAACCGGGAGAGTCCATACAAGAAGCCATAGACTCCAATCAAAAGAGTGGCAAATGGATTATTTTGGAAGCAGGAGTACATACACTGAAAGCTCCTCTAAAGATATATAGTGGCACCCTCCTTGCTGGTCAGGGACGCGAAACTATAATCTTCCCGGCTCCACAAACAGAAACTGCAATCATTAATGGAGAAAATATTCTCTCTGACGTCACTATTCGCGATCTTCTGATAGAAGGTGCCACTAAAGTAATCGAAAATGCCGATCCTAATCACGACCGTCGTAGCCGCTCATATATGAACGCTCCCAGCCGGGAAGGCGTCATTTTCAAATCAAAAGAGAAAGATGGCATACAGAACATTACATTTGAAAATATTACCATACAGAATTTCACAAAAAACGGTGTAGCCATAGTTGGTGGAAAGAATATTCGTATTAACCAATGTGATTTCAGTGATAATGGTGCCAGCGTAGTGCCAGGTGCCGGTTTCCATCATAATCTTCATTTGTCATACATCACAAATTGTGATATAACAAGTAGTCGTTTCGATACCTCCCCCTACGGAAACGGCATAAATGCTACTTTCTGCCAGAATGTGAAAGTTATCAACTCAGAGATGGCCCGTAACGGACTCTCAGGCATACGATGTGCAGAAAGTAACCGGATAAGCATCAACAATAGTTTTGCTGAAGGTAACAATGACCACGGATTATTCATTGAGAAGCAAATGAACCCTTGTAAAGACATTACAATCCATCAGAACACCGTACAAAATAACAGATATCGCGGTATTAATGCCCAAACAGCCATCCAACTAAATATCAAAGATAACAGAAGCCTTCATAACGGTAGAGAATAGTGAATAAAAAACAATCCAGTGCATGCCAATAATACGCATGCCACTGGATTGTAACACTGAACTTATCGAAAAAGACCCTATTAAAAACTATACCTTTCTAATCATTACCTATACATCATTTAGCTTCAGGATTAATATACATCACTTTCAAAGAAGAAAGGAATTCATTCCTGTTATCACATCTGAAGTTACCTGTGAATTCATTCTTATCTCTTTGTCCTATTTTTATGCTTACCTTATTCCAACCTTGCAGCAAAGGCAGTTCTTTATACGTAGCCTCGTGCCTGTTTTGCGAGACAGCCGCATACGCTTTGTCATTAATAGCGAGCTGGCATTCTCTTGCTTTCACAACCAAAGTCAGTTTCGGCATATTCGGTTCAATCAACAAGTCATCCAAAGGACGTGGACTAAATACATAGATATCCAAAGCCCATCCATCCGACGTCTTCACTAACTTATCTTTCACAGCAGTCGGAAACATTAACTGGTTATCACGTAAAAAGAAAACTTCATTTGATTTCACTTCAATCTCATTACGGTCAATTCCGGCATTCTTCAAAATAACTCCCAATGTATTGTATCCCTTTTCTGAATTAGTAAACTCTTTCAGCGTGCTGATGTAAAAACAAGAAGCTCCATCCTGATATTTCACAAATACAGGAGTAGCAGCTGTACATTCGTACTCACTCCGTACCGTACTGGCCGTTTTCAGCTCCTCCGGACGTTTATTCCAAGCTCTCCAATCAGTCTTACATGCATTCAGCAATACATCTCCTTCTTCCACTAAAGCGCCTGTCAGCGAGTATTCCGAGGCATCAGCTCTTTGAAGTTCACAGAAATAGAAATCTGAATTGTTCAAACCACGTATCCATGATTTCTGAACCGGCAGGAAAGAAGAACGTTTAAGATTATCCAAAGCCACCGGAAGAGGCAGAATCTCATTGTACACATTCACAGTCTGAGGTGTCAATCCCCAAATCCAGACATCAGCACCTTTAGCTATATTAGCCAACATACTCTTCTTTTCAGCAGCAGACAAAACATAAGTACCGTCCACAATATAAAGCATCCGTGCAGGAGCAGTTACTTTAGTCGCAAATTTCACACCTTGCGCATCCAGAATATTCCTCAGCTTACTGTCATCTCCTCCAATGAAAATGACTTCTTTATATTTCTCTGCCGGAGTAGCGGCTGGCGCTTCATATTGTTTCTTGTCGATATTGGCATAAGCAGACCAACCAGGATGTCCCGGTGCATTGGCTGCACGCATAGCATCATACATAGGCCACGGATCATACAAAGGCAGACTTGGATCATATCCAGGATTGAATGTAGTACAATAGGGGCCTACACGTTCCGGTTGTACCCCCGGAACACCTTCTTTATATTCTGTGAAGAAGATACCATCCTTATTTATATCCGGTTGCGTAGTCATATCCTTTTTACCCAATGGCAGTGGTTTCAAGGAATACCATGCCATATTGAAAACCGTACTATAAGAAGCGCCCATATTACGTTGGTTAGCAAGCAGATGATAACATTCATTTGCCAGTCCTTCCATACGGCCCAGTTGAGATTCATAGGCTCTTTCACCATTATACTTGGCAACCTGCTCGGGAGTACCGTAGTAAGCCATACTATGTTCGCCAATTCCCCAAGGCTTACCAATTTCAACCCAATGTTTCATTGAGCCCATATCGCCATAGTGACCTACTGTAACCGGCAATATACCATCTCCATCATCTTCTCCATCGGCAGAAATCCACGGGCGGGTCGGGTCATTAGCACGAACAATATCCCTCCAGTCTTCCCAGGCTTTCTTCTGCTGAGGCATAAGCTCAGGCCGATTGTAAACATGCAGAATCACCGGTTTATTCTCATTACTGATACTCCAGCCAAAAACAGAAGCATGATTGCGGTCTCTGAGTACAAAACGTCTCAAATGTTCTTTAGATGCCTCCCAAAAGAGTTCGGAATCCAGTTTCGGGCCACCATCACTCGCCCAGTTAGCTGTTTCATTCAACACACAGATACCCATTTCGTCAGCTACATCCATATAGAAACGAGGATATATCTGTGCATGAGGACGGACTGCATTGGCATTCATACCTTTAATGGCAGTAAACCATGCCCACGCATATCTGCGTGTCATTTGCGGAATACCCATAAAGTGCCAGGAATCACCTCTCAACTGATAAGGTTTACCATTCAGGTACTGTGTGGTACCTTGCAATGTCCATTCACGCCATCCGAAACGCTCATATTTCATATCAAGAGTTTCTTTCTTAGCCTGCAATGAAAGCAATACGGCATAAAGATTCGGTTGTTCAGGAGTCCAGTAATTCAACTCACCGGATACCGGAACCTGCAACACAACTTTTGTTGAAGCATTGGCAGGGATACTAACTTTAACAGGGGCCACTTTCAAAGCTTCCTGTCCAAGTTTCCATGCAGGTACAGGAGCAGAATTAACATCTGTCCCAGCCAGGTTTACCCATTCATTAATCTTACCTTGAAGTTGCAGATCAGCCTTTTTTTCCGTATTATTCTGTACAGTTACTTCCAGTTCAAGCATATTTTGAGAAACCAACGGTTTCACATATACATCTTCCACATGCACTTTGGGCAATGCCAGCAAATATACATCCTGCCAGATACCGGCAATATGATATCCCCACATAGAACCGGCAGGAACAATGCGGCGGCCAATCGTAGAATTGTTTTCAAACAAAGACTGACTGCGAACGCCTACCCATACTTCAGCTGTCTCACCTGCATTCACTTTATCCGTAATATCCACACTGAACGGAAGGAAAATATCAAAATTTTCTCCCACCTTCTCCTTATTAATATAAACTTCAGTATAGCCGGATACAGCCTCAAAATAAAGTTTTATCTGTTGACCATCCCAGTCAGCAGGAATCGTTATCATTTTCTTCATCCATGCCATTTTCACTTGCTCCCATTCTTTCGGATAAGACGGGTAATTGCGATGATCGGGACCTTCCACATCTCGGTTGGCAAAGGAATTAATATTCCAGGGAGAAGGTATTTTTATACGGGTTTTGCTCCAAGCCCCTTCTTTAGGCAACGACAGTTCCGGTGCAACTCCTTTACCTTGCACGTAGCTACTCGGCAAAGCCACAGGTTGGAAGTCCCAGTAACCATTCAGGCAAACTTCTTTCCTATACTCCTTTTCTGTCCTATTTACAAGACCCTCACTTGGTGCAAACGGGAAATTATACACCAATTTACCATCGCTTGATGTGGTTTGCCCCACTGCCTTTCCCGGTAGTAAGAACAAAGCCGTCAGCAAGCTTAATAAAATTGCATTTCGTTTCATTTAAGAATACTATTAATTAGGTATTAGACATATTTGTTTTCCTGTTTGCAAAGTAAACGGAGCAACATTAAAAAGTTAGCCGAAACAATATTAATATTGAATTAAAAATACATTAATTTCCCATATTTCAGCACTTTTCGATTAATACATGATTTTTTCTGTAATCTTTGTACCTTTGCCATATGTACTAATACAATAGCCATGGACAAATTTAACATAAAAGATAGTCACCCCAATATTTCCAGGCTCGAAAAATTATTTCTGGAAGAAGGGGTATTTACTAAATTCAAGAAGAATGAATATCTGGTACAGCAAAATGAAAAAACAAATCAGATAGGTTTTATCAAGTCCGGCATGTTCCGCTTATCACATATAGATGCAGACGCCAATGAATGGATTGTTGGTTACAGCTTCGTAAACGATTTCGTCTGTGACTATCCTTCTTTTATAAAACAGGCAACTTCTACGGTCAATATACAGGCTACTACCGAATGTGAAGTTTATCTTCTTAGCTTAAACCGGCTTAATCAATTCTGGGAAACAGACATGGATACCCAACGATTAGGCAGACAGATAGCCGAAGCCATGTTTGCCGAGATATACCAACGCTTATTAGGCTTCTATTGCGATAGTCCCGAACAACGTTACCAGTCATTAATGAAACGATGTCCCGATTTACAAGAAAACTTTCTTTAAAAGAAATAGCCCAGTTTCTCGGCATTACCCCCGAAACCCTCAGCAGAATACGAAAAAAACAACTGTATACTTAAAAGTCTTGACTTTGGTCAAGGCTTTTATATTTTATATAGCCTAACATTGCTGCCATAAACATTAATCATAAAAATATGGGCACTTATACTCATTTCGGGAAACAAGCAGATGTATTTAAACATCTGGTACTCTGTGAGATTCTTCAAATCGAAAAACCACAAATGTACGTAGAGACAAATTCGGCATCTGCCATTTATCAAATGTCACATACTGTGGAACAACAATATGGTATTTATCATTTTCTGGAAAAAGCCAATAAGGAAAAGTTTCTTAGAGATTCTATTTATTATAAGCTGGAAAGTATAGAAACGGAAAAAGGAAATTATTTAGGATCTCCGGCTTTAGCTATGAATATACTAGAAAAACGAGCATCCCAATATATCTTCTTTGATATTGAAAAGGATGCTTTAGAAAACATAGAACTTTACGCCAGACAAATAGAGTTAGAAACACATATTCAAACATATCATGCAGATTCTCTCGAAGGAGTTATAAAACTGCTACCCACGCTTTCCAAATCTTCTTTTCTTCATATTGATCCTTATGAAATCGACAAAAAAGGAATATCGGGAATAAGTTACTTAGATATATTAATAAAAGCCACCCAGGCAGGCATAAAGTGCTTGTTGTGGTATGGTTTTATGACTGAAGATGACAAAATGCACATCAACCAATATATCATAAACAGACTCAAAGAAGAAGATATTGAAGAATATACTTGTGTTGAGCTAATAATGAATTCAATAAGGAAAGATACGATTATCTGTAATCCGGGAATATTAAGTAGTGGCATCTTAGCTACAAATTTATCTCAAGAATCCAATACCACGATTTTGGAATATAGCAATATGTTAGTCTGCATCTACAGCAACATTAAATATAAGGATTACGATGGAGGATTGTATAGAGACAGGATAAAGTAAACATATCAAAAAAAAGGCTATCTATCCCAGACAGCCAATCTTTTGTTAACCTTAAATCTAATACTATGAAAAACACATTGCAAAGATACGGACTTTGAGGATATCTCCAAATTTTCAGATCCAGACAGGAGCATTTATAACATGGTTTAATAGAATAAAGGAGGTTGTTAACTATTCAGATTCGTTATGTTAACGATTAACACAATTCAGATAATATGTTAAAGAAGGGATTTAATAGTGCTTTTTACTTCCCAAGAATCATTGCTCTTTTTCACCTTCAGCCTCCAAATCTTTGATTTCTCTGTTTAGAAAGACAGATAAGATAGTTCTCAGAACGACTATACCACCCAAAATTGCCAGTTCATTCAAAGTTGGTTCCAGTACGGTCTTTAAGATATCTGATGCGATAAGAAATTCAAGTCCAAGTAGCAAATAAGTTCCGAAAGTAGCCCGTAACTTCCGGATATTGGTAGTTGAGTACTTGCCCGTGAATCTTTTGAACTCATTGACCAGAAAAGAAATTATCCCAATTAATGCCCCATAAGTGACGATGAGAAGACTTGTCACACTGATTATAGTGGCTAATGCATTTAAGAAAGTAGTAAGCATGTCGATTGAAGTTTATTAATATAACATCGTAAAAAGCTTTAATGTTTGAATTTCAAGGTAAAATACACTCCACTTACAAATTTATTTCTTGTTTTCCTTGCATGTTTCCGATCGGTAACATATCTTTGTTCCCGATTAGTAACATGCCATTATTATGAAAACAAAGACTACCCCTACCGAAAGAGACAGAGAAACCACAGAAAGACGCTTGCTGGACACCATCGGGCAAATGATAACTGAAAGCGGCTTCGAGAAGATAGGAATCAATGCGGTTGCCAGTCAATCCGGTGTATCCAAAATATTAATATACCGTTATTTCGGTTCGGTAGAAGGGCTTATGGCTGCTTATATCCGGCAACACGATTTCTGGATAAACTTTCCACAGGAACTCCCTGACCGTAACCAGTTACCGGCATTTCTTAAAAATATGTTTAAGGAACAGATTGAACAACTGCGCAGCAACCCAACTTTAAAAAGGCTTTACCGATGGGAATTATCTTCCGACAATGCAATAGTAATGACATTAAAGGAACAACGAGAGAAAGCCGGCATGCAACGCCTGACAAAGATAAGCGAACTGACAGGCTATTCACTGGAGGAACTTGCACCATTAGCCACCATCCTGACAGCATCTATCACCTACCTCGTAATGCTGGAAGAGTTCTGTCCGGTTTATAACGGGATACCTTTAAACAAAGATGCAGGTTGGAAGCAGATTATTGAGGGAATAAACACTCTTATAGATAAGCTTCTTCGGATGTGACTTACCCAATAAGGGATCAGCATCCGGATATTTTATGGCCCCAGTGTTCCCACTCGGTAACAAAGTAAATATAGTAACAATTAAATGAATTAAAGAATGAAGAAAATGATTATGACATGGTTGTGTGTATCGCTATTCAGCTTCTGTTCCTGCCAGAAGGACCTGATTGAGTATGAAGCAGGAGATATAAAAGTGTGTATAGAAGAAGGCGATGAATGGCTACATGACTTTCCGCTATTCTTAGGAATCAAAAAGAAAAACCCACCTCAGATTGTAATCTGGATGGAAGATATGAATGGTAATTATTTATCAACTCTTTATGCCAGTCATAAAATTGCCACGCAGTCCTGGCAAAGTGCGGGAGGTAATCGGAGAAAAGAGGCACTTCCACATTGGTGTTATTCACGCGGGGTGAAGTATGAAGACGGGCTCTATCTACCCACTCAAAAAGAACCTCTCACAGATGGCATTTCAGGCGCGACTCCCCGCAGCAGCTTTGATGTAAAACTACACCTGACAGACAAACTGAAGCAATTCAGAATTAAAGTAGAAATCAATCATTCAACTGATTTCAATGATTACTACCCCAAATCGGCTCAAGAAGGTGATGCAAATTACTCCGGTGGTAAGGAAGGTAGCGGACAACCCGCAGTAGTCTACTCCGCAGACATAGATCTGGCATCCGGACAAAAATCATTCGAAGCAACTTTGCTTGGGCATAGCAGTCCTGACGGAAGTTCCGGTGAAATAAATGCCGATCTGTCTACCGTGACTACAGCCCTTTATATTGTAAAACGAATAACTGTAAATGTACAATGAAAAAAACAATTCTTATATTCATATCCATCCTGTTGGTATCGACAGCGCATGGTCAGATATCAGACCGTCTCACCTATATTACAACACTCGGAACAGGCATCCCGATAAATGAGCCTTCTTCTACTCCATTCACATGGCAAATAGCAGGGCATTATAAAGTAACGGAACGCTTTTCTGCCGGAATTGGCACAGGATTGTCTTTTTATGAAAAAGCACTGATACCAGTCTTTACAGATATCAGATATCAACTGACAGTACCTGGCAAATGGATTCCTTACCTGCAATGCAGTATCGGATATTCATTTGCCCCTGACAAGCATACGAATGGAGGATATTTTTTTAATCCATCAGCCGGTATGCAATATGCAATACATGGCAAAGTAAAATTATTGTTGGGCATCGGATATGAGATACAAAATCTGGAACGCCTGAAGAAATACGAGAATAATAATTATACGGCAGAATTCCATGAAAAGCTACACCATAACTCCATTTCTGTTAAATTAGGAATCCTATTTTAAGGAAATCCCACTCAATTGCACAAAAAGACAGCAATTCTGAATGATATTCCATTCGTAGAGACTCAGATTTCACCTATTTTTGCACAAACAAAGAATTAAGGTTATAGAAAGATGAATAAACACACATTTTACAGCTATCTGATTTTAGGAATGGCATTCGCTTTTGTTTTCTCGGCACAGGCTCAGAATAAGGTATCTGCACCGATGAAGGATGTCAACCACGTGATTGACAATACACTGGACAGTTTGAATAAGGCCCGTACAGCAAGACCTGTGGCCGGTTCAAGCCGAAAAGGAAATAATCCCGTTTTGTTTTTGGTGGGTAATTCTACCATGCGTACCGGAACCTTGGGAAATGGGAATAACGGTCAATGGGGCTGGGGATATTATGCCGGTGATTATTTCGAATCAGACCGGATTACCGTAGAAAACCATGCATTGGGAGGAACAAGCAGCCGTACATTCTACAATCGCTTCTGGCCGGATGTTATAAAAGGGGTCCAAGCAGGCGATTGGGTGATCATCGAGCTGGGACATAATGACAACGGCCCTTATGACAGCGGGCGCGCACGCGCTTCCATACCGGGAATCGGTAAAGATAGCCTGAATGTAACGATCCAGGAAACCGGAGTGAAGGAAACTGTATATTCCTATGGAGAATATATGCGTCGCTTCGTGCAGGATGTAAAGGCGAAAGGTGCCCACCCTATCCTGTTCTCACTGACTCCACGCAATGCTTGGGAAGATAAAGACAGTACAATTATCACACGCGTCAACCAAACTTTCGGCCTGTGGGCCAAACAAATAGCCGAAGAACAAGAAGTCCCTTTTATAGACCTGAATGATATCACCGCCTCCAAATTTGAGAAATTCGGCAAGGAAAAAGTGAAATATATGTTCTACTTAGACCGTATCCACACCAGTGTCTTCGGGGCAAAAGTGAATGCAGAATCTGCAACTGAAGGTATCCGAAACTATGAAAGGTTAGAACTGGCCAACTATTTGAAACCGGTTGAGCAGGATACAATTACCGGTTCCAGCCGGAAAGAAGGATGCCCGGTGGTATTCACTATCGGTGACAGTACGGTAAAGAATAAAGATGATGATAAAGACGGTATGTGGGGATGGGGAAGTGTAATAACTGAGATATTTAATTCAAAGAAGGTATCTGTAGAAAATTGTGCTATGGCCGGACGCAGTGCCCGTACTTTCTTGGACGAAGGGCGCTGGGACAAAGTGTATAATGCACTTAAACCAGGAGATCTCGTACTTATCCAGTTCGGACATAATGACGGAGGAGATATCAATACCGGAAAAGCCCGTGGTGAATTACACGGTTCGGGAGATGAAAGCAAAGTCTTTCTGATGGAAAAGACCGGAAAATACCAGGTAGTCTATACTTTTGGCTGGTATCTCCGCAAGTTCATCAGGGATGCACAAGAAAAAGGAGCAATCCCAATTGTATTGAGCCACACGCCCCGCAATAAGTGGAAAGACGAACAAATAGAACGCAATAGCGAGAGTTACGGTAAATGGACACGTGAAGCGGCAGAAGCAACCGGAGCCTGCTTTATTGATCTGAATAAAATATCCGCAGATAAACTCCAGAAGATGGGAGCAAAAAAATCAGCTGCTTTCTATAATACAGATCATACACATACATCTTTGAAGGGGGCGCGAATGAATGCCCGAAGTATAGCCGAAGGATTAAAAGCTACGGACTGCCCACTGAAGAAATATCTGAAATAAGAGCAATACGGAAACATTGTAGAATGTGTCTGAAATCAAAAACTGAGAATAGAAAATAAAACAGACATGGTTAATTAATCCAAAAGAATAGCTTCATCAAACAAATAATCACTTCTTTTGCTCCCGTCAAAAAACAAAACCGGACCATAAATGAGCAATAAGATTGATATAAAAACCTTGGAGGCTTTACGACAAGATAGCCATGAGGCCTTCGAGGAGGTTTTTATCACTTATTACGGTAAGACAAAAGCCTTTATACAGGGCTACATCAAGTCGAGTCCGGATGCTGAAGAACTGACAGAGGATTTATTTGTAAACCTCTGGATGAACCGCCACTCTGTCGATATCTCCAAATCATTTGATTCTTACCTGCATACAATTGCCAGAAATTCTGCCATCAACTTTCTGAAACACAAATATGTAGAGGATACTTATCTGAGTAATGTCCAGCAGCAGGAATGTAGTTCTACTTCGGAAGAAGATCTGATAGCCAAAGAACTCGGATTACTAATAGAAGACACGGTAGAAAAAATGCCGGAACAACGGAGAAAGATATACATGCTAAGTCGCAACGAGGGCCTAAGCAATGAAGAGATAGCCGTACGACTGAATACTACCAAGAGAAATGTGGAAAGTCAGTTAAGCCTCGCTCTGAAAGAGATACGGAAAACTATTTCATACTTCTTCTTATTGCTGGCATAATAGTGCAGAAATGAGTTTTCACCACAGAGTAACACAGAGTCTCACGAAGTTCTATTCTTTTGATTTCAAATTGATTAAACTCTGTGAGACTCTGTGTCCTCTGTGGTGAAAAGATTCATAACCGCAAAAAAATGAATAAATGTCCCCAAAGGATCAATATATAAAAAACTTTATTCCTTGATGATTAAATAGTACAAAAGGGAGTGCTTCACTTGCTTTGAAACCTTCCGAAAACCTGTGTTAGGGAAAGTCGTTACCTTTGCCAGCCTCAGTCGTTACCTTTGGGTGCCTCAGTCGTTACCTTTCCTACCCCAAAGTCGTTACCTTTCCTTACCCCCTCTCAGAAGGCACTGTAGAGGTGATTTGGACATTGATGTTCCGGCTTTAGGTAAAAAGATGCAGAGATGAAAATATGCGACATTTACATATTGATTAGGATAACCGCAATAAAAGTTTCATTTCCTCACTGAGTTTTTCATCCGTTGACTGTATATATAGTAAATGCAACAGAATGGAGAAGAATAATATCGTTAGAATCATCGGAACATATTTATCCGGCCGCTTCTCTCCCGAAACGGAAGAGAAGGTTCAGAAATGGATCATTAAAGATAAAGACACTGAAGAAAAAGAAAAAGCTTCATTGGAATATTGGGATCAATTGGAGACAAAAACAGACCCGGACACTAAACTTGCATTAAACAGAGTAAACCAAAAGATCGGTTATAGGAAAATAGTGCCCCGACCTTTCTATCAAAAACGAATGCGTATTGCAGCAGCCCTGATTCCGCTACTGATTATTACAGGAAGTTATCTGTACTATACTTCCACGAAGGATAAATGGATTGAGATATCTGTTGTATACGGTGATAAAAAGCACTTCCTATTACCTGATAGCTCCGAAATATGGCTGAATGCAGGAACAGTAATCAAATACCCGGAAAAGTTCCCGAAAGCACAGCGCCTTGTGCACCTCGATGGTGAAGCCTATTTTTCTGTTCGGAAAGATGCCACAAAACCGTTTGTTGTAGAAACGCCCCAACTCTCTGTTAAAGTATTAGGAACCCAATTCAATGTAAAGGCATACGCTGATGATGAACTGGTGACCACTACCCTGACAAGTGGAAAAGTTGAAGTTACCCCTCCCTCTCACGACTCGCGGATACTGAAACCTAATGAACAGTTGACGTACGATAAAAAAACATCCACCGTCAACATTACCGAAGTTTCTCCAACCGATGCAGATGGCTGGATCACGGGAAAACTGATATTTACCGATGCACCTTTCACCGAGATCCTGCAAACATTAGAGAGACGTTATAATGTAACTATCAATCATACAATGAACGTTCCCGCCTCCAAACGATATACCGTCCGGTTCCTGAAAAATGAAAATCTGGAAGAAGTACTGCCTGTATTGAGTGAGATGATCGGCTTCAGTTATCAGAAACAGGGAAACAAAGTGGAACTAATCAAAAAACAATAAAAAGAAACTGCCTATGAAGAAAAAGAACCGGATTGCAGCTTGAGACCCTCAACCCGGTTCTGAAATGCTAATGCTCCATCAAACCGTAAAGTAAAACAAAGTATTAACTATACAAAGATAATGCAAATTGAGTGCAGAACTTTCATGCTTACATGAAAAAGTTATGCCGAAATGCAGCTTATCTTATAAAAACATACAACAATGAATCGAATAACCATTAATAAAGAAACAGATAAGATACTCCTTTTTTTATTTTTTGCCTTCCTCTCATTTAATGCCACAGCACAGAATGACAGAAAGCAAATCACCATACAGAATAAAAACATATCACTGAAAGAAGCTTTTGCCGAGATAGAACTACAAACCGGATACAGCATAGCCTATGAATTATCGGCCGTAGATGTAAAGAGGAAAATATCCCTGTCGTTAGAAGCCCAGAGCATTGACAAGGCGTTATCGCAAATCTTGAAAGACACCCGCTATTCGTACAAAATAACAGGCTACCATATCATTATCACTCCATCCGGCAACGAACTACAGAAATCCACCAAGGAAAAAACAGAGAAACCTACCCAAACAGTCAGAGGAATTGTACTGGATTCCAAAACCAATGCACCCATAGAGTTTGCTACCGTAAGAATTATGAATGTCGGTTCTTTGGGCAGCACAACAGACAGTCTGGGGAGATTTCGGATAGACAATGTTCCTGTGGGACGATGCAATATACAAACCTCCTATGTAGGATATAATGCCAATATTTTCAATGAAATACCTGTAACCTCTTCCAAGGAAGTATATATGGAAATCACTCTGGATGAAAACATTCACTCGTTGGCGGAAGTCATCATACAACCGGAGATAAAGAAAGACAAGCCCCTGAATGCAATGGCCATCACCGGTGGACGCATGATCAGTATGGAAGAAGCAGGCAGATTTGCCAATGGTTTTGATGATCCGGCACGCCTGAGTTCTGCATTTGCAGGCGTGGCAGGAGATGTAGGAACCAATGCTGTAGCTATCAGAGGAAATTCACCCCAGTTTACCCAATGGAGGCTGGAAGGTGTAGAAATTCCCAACCCGACTCACTTCGCCGACCTTACCGGGCTGGGTGGAGGTTTTCTTTCGGCCCTGAGTACGCAGGTGATCGGTAACTCCGATTTTTACAACGGTGCGTTCCCTGCCGAATATAGCAATGCGCTATCGGGCATCTTCGACATGCAAATACGAAATGGCAACAATCAGAAGTACGAACATACATTTCAGTTGGGTATTCTGGGTATTGACCTGGCATCGGAAGGTCCGATAAGCAGGAAACATGGAAGTTCCTATATCTTCAATTACCGCTTCTCTACCACTTCCCTGGCCACGAAGAATGATATGAATCTGAAATATCAGGACTTGTCATTCAAATTAAATTTTCCTACCCGGAAGGCCGGAACTTTCTCTATTTGGGGAATCGGACTGATTGACCGTTATAAACCGGAGGCCATCGACCGTGATGAATGGGAGACACAAGGTGACCGACAGTCCGGAAATACAGCTTTTGACAAAGCAGCAGGAGGGTTTACACACAAGTACCTGATCAACGCAGACACGTATATCCGTTCTTCATTAGCCGCCACTTATTCGGAAGACCACACGCGAGCTGATCAGATGACGGAAGATGACAAACTGGTCCATGTAGGAGATATCCGGAATTCCAAATGGGACATAGTCTTTAATTCCTATCTGAACAAGAAATTCAGTTCCAACCATATCAACCGCACAGGTATCACAGTTACAGGACTCAAATATGACCTGGATTACAAAATCAGTCCTAACTTCGGTTTAGATGTACCTATGGAACAGATTTCAAAAGGGAATGGGGGAAGTTGTGTACTGTCGACATACAGCAGTTCCGTCATCAACCTAAACAATCATCTTACTACCAGCCTGGGCATCACCGCACAGTACTTCACCCTAAATAAGAACTGGACCGTAGAACCCAGGGCAGCCCTTAAATGGAGTTTCAATCCGAAACACGCCTTGGCACTGGCATACGGTCTGCACAGTCGCAGGGAAAAGCTTGACTACTACTTTGTGGAACAGAAGGTCAATGGAAAAACTGAATCCAACAGATACCTGAATTTCTCTAAGGCCCATCACTTTGGACTTACATACGACTGGAACATCAACTCGTACATGCACTTAAAAGTGGAACCCTATTATCAATATCTATTCCGTATACCCGTCGAAGAGAATTCGTCCTTTTCCATCATCAACCATCAGGATTTTTATCTGGACAGAATACTGAAGAATAGAGGTTCCGGTGTGAATTACGGTATAGATATCACTTTGGAACAGTATATGAAAAATGGTTTCTACTATATGATAACGGCTTCTCTTTTTAAATCAAAATACAAAGCCGGGGATAACATCTGGCGTAATACACGGTTGGACAAAAACTATCTCCTGAATCTGCTTGCCGGAAAAGAATGGATGGTGGGACGCAATAAACAAAATGTACTAAGCCTCAACGGACGTATCTTCTTCCAAGGTGGTGATCGATATACCCCTGTAGATGAGGAAAAAAGTATGATAGAACATGACATCAAATTTGATGAGACCAAAGCTTACAGCAAGAAATTTAATCCTTCTCTCAATGGTGATATTTCTTTCAGCTATAGGATCAACAAGAAGAAAATATCTCATGAGTTCTCCATTAAAATGCTAAATGTAGGCATGCGCACAGGAATGCATTTTTACCAGTATAACGAAAAGACTCATAAGATAGAGAAAGAAAACGGATCGGGTATGATTCCGAATATCAGTTATAAGATTTACTTTTAGTATATTAAAGCTATTAATTCCTCTTTTAACTCAGAGAGGAATTAATAGCTTTTGTATGAACTAACCGTTCACTGCAGACGTTATATCAATAGAACTTTAAATACCAACGATCATGGAAAAGTATCTGATTCATAGTAATGAGTTGCATTTCATCAACAAGGAACGCATTCACAGGGAAGTAGAGAAAATGGTAGAGTCATTAGACATGGCAGCAGGTTCCACCAAAGGATTCGACCTGTATACCGTAGTAGAAAGTTATTTCACAGATCTCGAAAAGCGAAGGGAAATCAATCGCTTACTGCATATAGAGAAAGATGAATGCGAAGCCATAGAGGAAGAACTCGGAGTATATGAAATGTGATTTACAATAAAAACTATCACGAGTATTAACAATAATGAATAAAGGGCATAACAACAATTTGTTATGCCCTTTATTCATTTACGGTTATCAATTCCAGACTACTATCAATCCTTTGCCTGATGTACCGTCAGTTGTGGGAAAGGGAAACCGATACCCTCCTTATTGAATACAGAGTAGACGGTCTTGTTCATATCGAAATAAACTCCCCAATAGTCCTCACTCTTCACCCAGGCACGGATAATCACATTCACGCTACTGGCATCCAGTGCATGAAGGGCGACAAAAGGAGCCGGATCACTAAGAATCCGCTTGTCTTCGGCAATGATACGACGGGTCGTTTCTTCCACCTTATCAAAATTTTCGCCATACTCCACACCAATTATCCATTCTACACGACGGGTAGCTTCACGACTGTAGTTAGTCACAGTACCACTGCTCAACGCACCATTCGGGATATAAATAATCTTATTATCACCGGTAGTCAGGATCGTATGGAAAATCTGAATCTCACGAACCGTGCCCGTGATGCCTTGGCTTTCAATCAAGTCACCTACTTTATAAGGACGGAGCAGCAATACAATCAGACCACCTGCAAAGTTCTGCAAGTTACCGGACAATGCCATACCGATAGCCACACCGGCGGATGCCAGCAAGGCAGCAAATGAAGTCGTTTCTACTCCCAATTTACCGATAACGGCAATAATCAATAAGATAGTCAGCAAGATGTTCACCAGACTCTTTACGAAACTTTGGATACTAGCATCCACATGTCGTTTGGCCAACAATCTGGCTACCATTTTATTAAGGAAAGATATCAGGAAACGTCCAACAATGAAAATCAGCACAGCGCCGATGATATGACCACCCGCATTTACTCCCCAGTCTATCAGTTGTTGGAGAAAGACCTGCAATTTACTAAAACCATCTTCTACAATAGTTTCGGCAGCAGGAGCCGCCGCTTGTAATAATAATAACATAATATTTGTTCGTTTGAAGTTAATAATTATATTTTCCCAGCAGGATTATGGAATACCCGCTGGCCTACAAAATTAACAAATATTTCCGGTTATCGTTCACTCGATTTGCGTGTTTCAACGAAAACACTTAATTTTGCCCCCGATTTCAACTAAGGGGTGCCCTAATATGACGGGCTGAGATCATACCCATTGACCTGATCCGGGTAGTGCCGGCGGAGGGAAAAGAAGAAAAGCTCCCCTTTTCTGTATTCATCTTTAATAGTTAAAATTGTAATGAAAAAACATGCAATGGCGGCCTGCCTGTTGATGGCAACGCTGGGTGTCTGTGCGCAGACGCATGAGAAAGACAGCTTGCGGGTGATAAGCCTGCAGGAAGTAGAAATTATCTCTACCCGTGCCACGGTAACCACACCTGTGGCGTTTACCAATGTTAGTAAAGAACAACTTAAGAAACAGAATTTCGGGCAAGACCTGCCCTATCTATTAAGCATGATACCTTCTGCCATTACAACAAGTGATGCAGGTGCCGGTATCGGTTATACCACCTTACGCATACGTGGCACAGATGGCACACGAATCAATGTCACCGCCAACGGTATTCCTATCAATGATGCAGAAAGCCACACTGTATTTTGGGTAAATCTGCCAGACTTTGCCTCTTCCGTAAAAGACTTACAGGTACAACGGGGTGCAGGTACCTCTACCAATGGTGCAGGTGCATTCGGTGGTAGTATCAATATGCAGACAGGAGATTTCTCATTGAAACCGTATGCCGAAATCAACGCATCTTACGGCTCATTCAATACTCACAAAGAGACGGTGAAAGCAGGTACCGGACTTATCAACGAACATTGGTCTTTTGATGTACGGCTATCCAATATCAGTTCGGATGGCTATATAGACCGGGCATCCGTTGGTTTAAATTCCTACTATGCCCAAGGCGGATATTATAGTGACAACACATCGGTAAAATTGATTACTTTCGGCGGGAAAGAGCGCACTTATCATGCATGGAATTATGCCAGTAAGGACCAAATGGCAGCATTCGGACGCCGTTTCAATTCTTGCGGCTACATGTATATTGAAGATAAAAACGGTGGAATATACCAGCCGGAAATTGATTACGACTACGGTGTCAAAGAAGCCGGTCAGCTAATCAAGAATGGTGGTACCTTCCACTTCTATGATGACCAGACGGATAACTATGTACAAAAGAACTATCACCTGTTAGTCAACCATACTTTCACTCCGCAATGGCATCTGAATGCCGGTCTGCACTATACAAAAGGAGATGGATACTATCAGGAATACAAAATTGGGCGCAAACTGGTAGAATATGGAATGAAACCTTATGAAGCAGATGGAGAAAACGTAACCGAAAGTGACCTTGTTCGTAAAAAAGCAATGGATAACTGGTTTGGTGGAGGAATCTTCTCGGTAAATTACACCAACGACCGACTGAATGCTTCATTGGGTGGCGGATTGAATCGTTATGATGGCGACCATTTTGGTAAAGTTCTGTGGGTGAAAAACTATCTGGGACAACTAAACCCAGATAATGATTACTACCGCAACAACGCTACTAAAAACGATGGCAACATCTATCTGAAAGCCAACTACGAGTTAGGCGGCGGTGTCAGCGCATACACCGATTTGCAATACCGTCACATCACCTACAAGATGCATGGCCAGAATGACAAATGGAATGATGAAACGAACGCACTTCAAACCCTGCATATTGAAGATAAGTTCGACTTCTTCAATCCGAAAGCCGGTTTGTTCTGGCAGATCAATACTAATAACCGTCTATATGGTTCATTCAGCGTAGCCCACAAAGAGCCTACACGCAATAACTATACTGACGGAAAGCTTACCGAACATCCCAAAGCAGAACGCTTATTCGACTATGAACTGGGATATACCTTTGCCAATTCATGGTTAAATCTGGGCGCTAATCTCTATTATATGGATTATAAAAACCAGCTGGTATTGACAGGCGAAATGAATGAGATTGGCGAAGCTGTTGCAGCCAATGTACCCGACAGTTACCGCATGGGTATAGAACTCATGGCCGGATTGAAACTGAACTGTGGTTTCCAATGGGATATCAATGCCACCTTTAGTCGTAACCGCGTAGAGAACTTCTCCGAAACACTGTATGAATGGGAAGACCCTACTACCGAAGCCTGGAAGATAGATCGTGGCAACACTCCTATCTCTTTCTCACCGGACTTTATTCTGAACAATCGTTTCAGTTATACGTATAGAGGATTTGAAGCAGCCCTGCAATCCCAATACGTCAGCAAGCAATATATGACCAATGCTAAACGTGACGATCAGATACTGGATGCTTACTTCGTTAGCAATCTGAACCTGGCATATACCTTCAAACTGCCTCGTATGAAGTCTGTCACAGTGGGTTGCACGGTATATAATCTGTTCAATGAAACATACGAAAACAATGGTTTCGCAGGTAGCGGATATTCCCTCAATGATGCAGGAGGAAAAGAACGTTACAGCTATGCGACTTATGCGGCACAAGCCGGAACCAATGCGCTGGCACATATCTCTTTGAGTTTTTAAAGCATGGAACAAACTCTCGAAATTATCGGAACCATCGTCGGGCTTGTCTACCTCTGGTTAGAATACCGGGCGAGTATCTATCTTTGGATAGCGGGCATCATCATGCCTGCTATCTACATTTTCGTCTATTACGATGCCGGATTGTATGCTGACTTCGGAATAAATATCTATTATCTGGGGGCAGCCGTCTACGGTTGGATGATGTGGAAATACGGTAGTTTTGTTAGACGAAAACTTCATCTGCATATCAAAGAAGGGCAGCAGGAACTTCCCATTACCCGTATGCCGATGAAATATTACCTGCCCCTCGGCATTGTATTTGCCGTTACTTTTGTCTGTATTGCCTGGATACTCATTCGTTTCACCAACAGTAATGTACCCTGGCTTGATTCTTTCACCACTGCTCTCAGTATCGTAGGTATGTGGATGCTGGCACGTAAATATGTAGAGCAATGGTGGGCATGGATTGTGGTAGACATTGTCAGTGCAGGACTCTATGTTTACAAAGACCTCGATTTCACGGCAGGACTGTATGCTCTTTATACAATAATCGCTATCTTTGGCTACTTCAAATGGAAGAGGATGATGGAAAGAGCGGTAGAGTGATAAGGTGGTAAGGTGATAAAAGAAATAATGATGAAAGAAAATAATAATAAGAATTCAGTGGAACTCTGTGTTCTCTGTGGTGAACCCGAAGCAGTAATTTTAGCCAATGGTGATTATCCAACCCATCCCAGACCTTTGCAGATACTGGCAAACGCTCCTTATATTGTTTGTTGTGATGGCGGTGCAGATGCTTATATAGATCGCGGCAACGTACCTGATGTTATTATCGGTGACGGAGATTCACTGAGTGAAGAAAATCGCCGGAAATATCACCATATTCTTCATTACATCTCCGACCAGGAAACCAACGACCAGACCAAAGCCGTAAACTTCCTTTTATCACAAGGCAAAAGAAACATCGCTATCGTAGGAGCCACAGGTAAACGCGAAGACCATACTTTAGGAAATATCAGCCTACTTATTGATTATATGCATACCGGAGCTCATATCCGCATGCTGACAGATTATAGTATTTTCATTCCCTGCCATGATACCTGTTCTTTCCCCTGCCAACCGGGTCAACAGATTTCAATCATAAACTTTGGTGCCCACAACCTGCGAGGCGAAGGCTTGGTATACCCTCTCAGTGACTTCACCAACTGGTGGCAAGGTACACTGAACGAAAGTACGGAAACAGAATTCACCATTCATGCAGAAGGGGAATACTTGGTAGTGATAAACTATTAATTTATTTTCTTCTCTCCGCTACCTCCACAAAGTACACACTCAGACATATCATCCCGATAGCCACCCCCTGTTCCCAGGTAAAGCGGTCTTGCCCCACGATATAAGAAACGACAGTCGTCACAATCAGTATCAGATAGCCATACATGGCCACTACGGTTGTCTTCAGATATTTCAATCCGATGGGCATCAACCAATAACTAAGGTAAGTAGGGAAAATAAGAATGAATGCCAGAATCACCCACGGCATCCAGTGCCAAGTTCCATGTGCTGCGTCGGCGAACAACGGCGCGTCCCAGCCCAGGATAGTAGATATCACCAGACCGGACAGCGCCGCGCCCCCAAACACATATTTCATTACGGTCACCAAGCCGATCTCTTCCAGTAATTTCTTACTCAGAATCAGATAAATGGCAAAGAACACCGAACTGAGCAGACACAACATATTACCTGTAAAGGCATCATGTGCCAAGTCATCGCTGCCTTGAGTCAATATACACAGCAATGCACCACCGAAACCGAGAGAGATACCGATGATTTTCATCAGTGTAGCCCGCTCGTGCAGAAAGAGAACGGAGATAAGAAACACCCAGATAGGTTGCAGAGAATTGAATATGGCACTACTGACAGGTGTCGTTTTACTGATACCCAGCAAATAGCAGAACATAAAACCATACATGCCGAATGCCCCCAGGCAAAGTAACCCGATACGCTGCCGCCGTGTGATAGGTGCTTCTTTCACAAACCAGCCTGTCACCCAAAACGCCACAGCAGCAAAAGTACAACGCACCGTGACGCCCGTCAATGCACCCATCCACACGGGCAGCAGATATTTCAGGGCATTCATATTCAATCCCGCCAATATACGCGAGCCTACTAAGCTTAAGTTAGCCTCCAGTTTCTTATCTTTCATTCGGATATCGCAATTTTGGTTTCAAGGACAGAGAACGCAGGGAGAAGAAAATTGTTCAACGTGCATGGATATTCCAAAACTATTCGTATCTTTAGGATGTTCTATGAAAAACTAAGGAGGATAACCCTATGGCAAACAACGAAGAAAAACTAACGCCGCGTACTCAAACGCCGGATGAACCCCAGAGCAAAGAACAAGTGCTCGTATTCTCGCATCAACTGCGCCGGGACATTGAAACTGCCTGCCGCCAGTTGGATAACAGTGAAGGACAGGATAACCTAACAATCATCAAGGAGATAAAGGAATGGACAAAGAAGTGATATGGTCGCCACTCGCCAAAAAAGAGTTGAAAGAAGCATTCCGCATTCTTAATCTGAAAAAGGAGGACAGGCCGAAGAGCAAAGCATTCTACATACAGTTGCAAAACACTTTGTACCGTATCAGTCTCAACCCGTTCTTCGGACAACCTACGGAAGTAGCAAACATACGCTACATTATTCCCCATCCCAGCTATACCCTTTTCTACAGGCATAGCATGAAGAAAATAGAAATACTCGTGTTGTGGGATAACAGCCAGAAGTTGGGAGAACTGAAAGTAATCCCCAAAAAGGAATAGAAATAACCTGACAAAAAAGGGAGTACACTTTTTGAATGTACCCCCTTTTCATCAATTACAAACTCATCATCACATATTCATCGCATTGACACCCAAAGCGCCCAATACAGCCGAAGCCACTGCTATAACAATTTTCAAAATTTTATCCCAAACCGTCTTTTTCATGTCATTTTGTGTTTTAATAATCAACCAAGGGGATTTTCATCAAGTCCTCCGCCACCACCGGGATTTCCTCCTCCGTTGTCATCCGGATCTTCTCCATCACCGGTAGCACCATTCACACCTGTCCACTTTTCAAATTCCACACCTTGCCACAATGCACGAGTGGTGCCCAAAGCCGCCGGACGGGTATATTCGGGAGTAAACATGAAGTGCAGGGATGTCACCTGATTCGGAT